>Ga0190267_10000154_pt1 | contig 14447 bp, 13 predicted proteins | sample Popmic239T_FD_140332 | JGI IMG/M metagenome (GOLD analysis project Ga0190267, IMG submission 140332) | Populus adjacent soil microbial communities from riparian zone of Oak Creek, Arizona, USA - 239 T | ecosystem: Environmental > Terrestrial > Soil > Riparian zone | place: USA: Arizona... | reverse complement strand
CCTGCAAAGGCCGACCAGCCCACGACCCATCAGACCAACGATCCGAGGACGGCAGGCGCTGCGCGATGCGCAGCGCCGGCCGCCCCACACAGGACGGGATCATCGTGGGCGGCGCGGCGCAGGGTGCAGCAAGCACTTCGCGACGTCCGGCCACCGACGCGTAGCCGTAGGTCGCCGAAGCCAGCTCTCGCTGTCGTGAGGTTGTGGGTCGTCACCGCCCGGTCGCCCTCGGAAACGACGCCCGTAATTGCGCCGGAGGCGGAAACGGCGCGATGCCCCGGTTGGTCCCACGCAGATCTGTGGCCGGAAGGAATCTCATTGTGATGTTCGATTATCAGGAGATGTGATGAGCATAAAGCTCTCTTATGACCGTAGGACCGCCGGCGCCCGCAGGTCTCGCGATCGCGGCTCGCGCCGCTTCGCCTTCGCGGCGGGTGTCGGGGCGCTGCTGACGTACTGTCTTGGCGGCGTCGTCGTGGCGCCCGCGACAGCGTCGGTGACCACCCATTTGAGCCAACTCTCGGGTATGGCGGCGTGCACGTCGCCGACCGCAGGCCAATCGTGCGCTGACGGCGTCGCGCTCGTTGGTGCAAACTCGGCCACGGTCAGCCCCGACGGTCGCAGCGCCTACGTCGCGTCGGGCATCAGCGATGCGGTGGCCGTGTTCGATCGGGCCGCTAATGGGACGCTGACCCAGAAGGCTGGTCTTGCGGGCTGCATCTCAAACACCGGAGCCGGCCCCTGTGTCGACGGAACGGCTCTGGATGGCGCAAGCTCGGTGACGGTCAGCCCCGACGGTGCCAGCGTCTATGTCTCATCGCACTCCAGCGACGCGGTGGCCGTCTTCAATCGCTCCGCGATCGGCACGCTGACCCAGAAGCCCGGCAGGCAAGGCTGCATCTCGGAGATCGAGATCAACAGCTGCGTGACAGGAAGCGCGCTCGACGGCGCCGCGTCGGTGACGGTCAGCCCCGACGGTGCCAGCGTCTACGTGGCCTCGCAGATCGCCAGCGCGGTCGCGGTCTTTGATCGCGCCTTGGACGGCTCGCTGACCCAAAAGCCGGATGTCGCGGGCTGCGTCTCGCGAAGCTGGGCGGGCCACGACTGCACCGTCGGGGAGCCGCTGGACGGCGCAGCCTCGGTGACCGTCAGCCCGGACGGCACCAACGCCTACGTCGCATCGACCATCGGGGTGGCGGTGCTCGATCGCGCCACGGATGGCACGCTGACCCAGAGGCGGAGCAAGGGTGTCTGCATCGGAAGCGGCCGGTTGTGCGTCGGCGCGAGGGGACTGCACGGTGCGAGGTCTGTGGCCGTTAGTCCCGATGCACGCAACGTGTACGTGGCGTCTGCAGCCAGCGACGCAATCGCGGTGCTCGATCGCGGCGCGCGCGGCACACTGAGTCAAAAGCCTGGCACCGCGGGCTGCATCTCCAACACCGGGGCCCGACCCTGCGCGGACGGAACGGCGCTCGACGGCGCCTCCTCGGTGACGGTCAGCCCCGATGGCCACAACGCCTACGTCGCCGCACTGAGCGGCGCCGTGGTGATGTTCGATCGCGCCGCCGACGGCTCGCTAAGCCAGCGCCCCGGCAGTGCGGGCTGCATCTCCGAGACCGGGGTCGGACTCTGCGCAGATGGCACCGCGCTTGGCGGCGCGGCTTCCGTGACCATCACCCCTGACGGCCACAACGTGTACGTCGCCGCCGCGAAAAGCGACGCCGTCGCGGCATTCACACGATTCGAGTCCCTCGGCGCTCCCTGCCCGCCTGAGATCTGCATCATCGAGGACCCGGCAGGACCCCCACCAACGGAGTCGTCGTAAACCATAGCGCCGTCACAAACCGGCCCAGGCCCGCCGCGACACCTGCGGCGGGCCACCCGGCTCCACACCGCCGTACGCCACAACGCCCTGCTGATCACCTGTGAGGGGTCTGCCTAGCATCGGAGCAGAAATGCAGGAGTTCGGTTAGTGGAAGTAGTCTCGCGCGCTACCGGGTAGTTGGCCAAGGCACCGAACGGGAGAGGATTGGGGCCAAACCGTGCGCTCGGGCGCTTCCAGAGCGGGACCGGAACCCGGCCCGGGCCATGTGCGTTCACGCGCGAGAACGTCCTCTTGGTGCTCTACGTCAGACGCCGGGTAGATCGATGTCGTCTTGACAGATGCCCAGGACGATCTTCGCATCCGTGTGCAGTTGGCCCAACAGGCCGCGCCCTGCGCCAGATGAGCGGGCGTAGATATGTCTGCCGCGGGTGGCCGATAGGCCATGACGATTATGAAGCCAATGAGGTCACGGCGGCCGCGACGAGCGCGAACACGAGTAGGCCGATTATGAGAGCGATCTGATGCAGTAGCCACCACACAGCGCCGAGCGGCAGTTCGAGCAGCCATCGTGTGAACGAGTGCCGGGCACTGATCGATCCTGCCAGCACCGACCACGCTAGGAGCGCTCCACCAAGGGTCAGCAATCCCGAGCCGTATGCCTCAAAGCCGTCGCGAAGCCAGTTCAGCTCGTTGCCGTCAACGGGTGGCGCGCCCGCCCGGTACCAGACCGCAGCCACCAGCGCTGCGAAGAGACCGAGGCCGCGAAGCGTCTGACCCCAGTCGGGCTTGGGCGGATACGGCGGATTGAAGGTGCGCTGGGCTATCGCGCGGATCCTTTCGTCGTACGGCAGCTCGGGAGGCAGGTCGTGTTCGTCTCCGTCAACGGTCTTGACGCCGAGAACGTTCAAGACGCACCACACGATGCCGATGGCGATCACGTTCCACCCGAACTCGCGTACCGATCCGAAGACGCCGTCGAGCCATGAGCCGATCCACGGGGCATCGTCTGAGATCACGGCGGCCAGGCGCCATCCGGTTATAACAAGGATCACACCGGCGACTACGGTGGCCACCGCGGGAGCCCACACCGTTGTGTGGTCGCGCGAGGTCCAGCGTGCCGTCGTGGGGGGTTCAGCCGCTTCTTGTATGGACATAGCTACCGGTCCTGATCGTGGTTGATCTTCCACGCCGCACTCTGATCGACGCATCGGACGCGACTGCAATGAGTTGCACTGCACTTCGTAGGGCCCAGGGGCGAGGGCGAACTATTCCTCGCGCATAGCGCGGCTTCGATGGCGGCGCGAGGCGAACGTCGACGCGGCTCCGCCGTGACCTGCCATACCCTCGGCGGTGTCCTGCCGTCGTCTGTGGGAGGTGCACATTCCGACCGACACGTACACCCTGCCCCAGCTGTCCAGGCTCTTGGGAGTCCACTACCGAACGCTGCACTCGTGGGTGGAGCGGGGTCTGTTGCAGCCCAGCGTCCAACGGTCGCGGGGGACTGGCACCCCAAACCTATTCGACAGTCGCGACGCCGTCACCGCGTACGTGCTGGCCGAGCTGCGAGCTGCCGGCGTCTCGCTGGAGATCATGCGCCAAGTCGCTGACCGGCTCCGCGAAACCGACGACGCGCTCAGCCGCAAGGCATTCATGCTCGTCAACGGCGACGTCAAGGTGGTCTTCGAGCCCGAAGAGGTCGGCGCTGCACTGGCCCGTGGCGGGCTCACACTCGCCTACAACACGGCGACAGCCCTGGAGAAGATCACGGAAGCGACCCCAGACTAGTCATAGCGCCAGCGGCGAGATCGTCCAGATCCCCCTGCGGTTCCTCGGCACCCTGCTGTTCGAACTCGCGCCACTCGCCGTGCGCGCTCGCGTCGAGCGGTGACACTCGAACCTTCGGCTAACACCCGTTGATCGAACCTTCCGTCCGGTCGGGCTTCTATCAATGCGCGGATGACGCATCGACAAGACGACGGATCTGCTTCCATCAACAGGCGCGTCCCGGCCACGGTGCGTGTGGACTACGCGGCGTGGCTGGCAGAGCAACCGCTGTCGAATCGAACGCGCGAGGCGTATCTCGCGGCCGTGACCGCCTTCGTCGCGTGGCTTGAGCGACGCGACGCGGGGCAGGGCGATGCGCTGGTCGCTCCGCGCGCGCGTGACCTTGCGGCCCGGGACTACAAGCGTCACATGAAGGTCGATCGCGGCTTGTCGCCGGCGTCGGTCAACCAGGTGCTCGCCGGGATGGATCACCTGTTTCGCTTCCTCGGGCTCGGGGCCGCGATCGTGCGGCGCGAGGAGCTGCCGCGTAGCGCTCCGCGGGCGCTGGACGTCGAGCAGCAGCGCGTGCTGTTGCAGGCGGCCGAGGAGTCGACAGCGCGTGACCGTGCGATCGTCGCGCTGCTGTTGTTCACCGGCCTACGGTTGTCGGAGGCAGCAGCGCTCCAGGTCGCTGACGTGCGGATCTCGGCGCGGAAGGGCCTGGTGGTCGTGCGGTCGGGCAAGGGCGACGCGTACCGGGAGGTCGAGCTCAACGCGCTCGTGCGCGCGATGCTCCACGAGTGGGTCGCGGCGCGCGCCAAGATCGCCCAGGAGGGCGAGACGAGCTTCTTCGTGTCGCGGACCGGGAGCGCGCTGTCGTCGCGATCGATCGATCTCGCAGTGCGCCGTGTCGCCGCGCGCGCGAGGCTTGAGCTATCAGCCCATGTGCTGCGTCACACGTTCGTGACCGGGCTCGTGCGCGCCGGCAACGACCTCGTGCTCGTCGCCGAGCTCGCTGGCCACCGGCGACTTGAGACCACGCGACGCTACAGCCTGCCGTCCACCGCCGATCGCCAGAAAGCCGTCTCGGACTTGGAGATCGATTTCTGATGCCGACCGAGATCCTGACCGCCAGCCAGCGCACGGAGTGGGAGCGCTTCCCCGAGGAGATCGACGAGGCCTCGCTGACGGCGTTCTTCTCGTTCGCCGACGATGAGCTTGAGCAGATCGTGGCGCACCGCGATACCCACGGCCGGTTCGCGATCGCGGTCACCGTCGGCGCGCTGCGCTGGCTCGGATTCGTGCCCGCCGCGCTCGACGAACTGCCCGAGCCCGCCGCCGCCCTGATTGCAAGCCAGCTCGACATTGCGCTGTCGTCGATCCAGCCAGCGCGCTTGAACGCCGAGCGCGACGCACGCGCCGAACACATCGCACAGGCCGTGACGATCAGCGCGTTCGGGCCGTGCCGAGACGCTGATCTCGACGCGTTGCGGGCGTGGCTGGCCGACCGCGCTCTCGGGCATGACGGCCCGCTCGCGCTGCTGCGCAGCGCCGTCGATCACCTGCGCCGCGACCGGCTGGTCCGCCCGGGCCTGACGGTGCTCGAGCGGCTCGTCGCCGCGGCGAGGGCCGACGCCGAGCAGGAGATCCACCGCCGCGTCGGGCCGCCACTCCTGACGCCGGGACTCGAAGATGCTCTCGACGAGCTGCTTGTCGTCGGCGCTGGCGCGACGGCGGCGCCGGTCAAGCAGCTCGCGCAGGAGACGCGATCAGTCGGTCGGATCGGCGAGTCGATCGAGAAGCTTGAGCTGCTCCGCGCCCTGCAGGCGGTGTCTTGGGCATCTGGACACATCCTTCCCGACCGGGCAGATGGCCCAGCCGTCAGATGTCCACGAAACCGGGGAACTCCAGCACGTGACTTGTCGTGTTGGTGTGCGGAGTGCTACTCGGGGCCCGTTGGCGGCATCGTAAGCATCCGGTTGTGGGCGCTGGGAGCGCGGGGCGCTATAAGCAAGTGATGCTGGGAGTGGGAGCGCAGTTTGGCGAGTACCGGATCGATGGCGTGCTTGGTCGCGGCGGGATGGGCATCGTCTATAAGGCGACGCACCGCGTCATCGGGCGGTCGGTCGCGCTCAAGCTGATGCTTGACGACGACGATCTGGTCGGCGACGCCAGCTTTCGTGAGCGCTTCCTGCGCGAGTCGCGCCTGGCGGCGTCGATCGACCATCCCAATGTCCTGCCCGTCTATGACGCGGGCGAGCTTGATGGCCGGTTGTTTATCACTATGCGCCTCGTCGAAGGCATGGACCTCGCCCAGATCCTTGCGCGCAACCCACAGGGGCTGGAGATCAAGCGGGCGGTAGGCCTACTCTCGCAGGCCGCCGCGGCACTGGATTCGGCACACCGCCGAGGGCTCGTACACCGCGACGTCAAGCCGGCGAACATCCTGGTCAGTGATGAGGATGGCGAGCATGTCTACCTGTCGGACTTCGGGCTGACTCGCCTGGTCGCAGGCGAGACGCTGCTCACCTCAAAGGACAGCTTCGTCGGCACGGCAGCCTACTGCGCGCCTGAGCAGATCAGCGGTGGTCGCGTCGGCCCGGCGGCCGACGTCTACGCGCTGGGGTGCGTGCTCTTTCACATGCTCACGGGGCGACAGCCGTTTGAGCGCGAAACGCAGATCGCGGTGATCTACGCGCAGCTCAATGATCCCGTCCCGAACCTGCGGTTGATCGCACCGAGCGTGCCAGATGCGTTGGCCTGCGTCGTCGAGCGCGCGATGGCCAAGTCTGCCAGCGAGCGCTACGAGTCCGCTGGCGACCTTGGGCGCGCGGCAGTGGCCGCGATCCAGCCAAGCGCGTCAGGCATGCCCAAGCCTATGAGCGCCGGCCCGGCGGCGCCGGCCCGCGACGAGTCGGCTGCGAACCTGTCCGCTTCGCCTGTTGGGCGGTCATCGTCGGCGCCCTCAGCGGCTCCTGTGAGGCGACGAGGGATCTTGCGCCGCCCAGTGGCTGTGCTGTCGCTCGCGATGATCGCAGCCACCGCGTTTGGCGTGTTGGCGCTCAGCGGCATGCTGTCGGTCGGCGCCAGCGCGGTCTCCAGCGACAGAGCCGAGGCGGTCGTGCAGCGATACCTTGACAGCTACCGCACCGAAGATCTCGACGCCGTGATCGCAACGCTGACGCCTGACGTCACGCTTGAGGCGATGACAAAACCGCTGGGTGTGACCATCAACAAGAATGGCCGCCAAGAGGTTCGCGACGCCTACCAAAGCGAGTTTGAGCGCGGAGACAAGAGCGACCTTTCCGCAAGAATTCAACGCACCGATACCTCCGAAGACGCGACGACAGTGACCGTCCGCTCGGTCGAGAAGAACGTCACCGGTGGATTTCGCGCCGTTGGCACGACCTCCTATAAGGTCGTTGAGGTAGATGGACGACCGCTGATCGAGACTATCCGAGATCGAAGCACCCTGTCTTGAAGCTGCACATGCCAAGAAAGCTCAGCGTGACCGCGACATCGGGATGCTCGGAGGCGTAAATGGGCTCATTGACTATGAGCGCGCGCCACAACGTCCACGGCTGACGGCTGCGCACGACCCCGCCCGGCGCCGCTGACGAGCGTCGCAGCCGCGGTGTCGCGCGCCCAGGCCGCGTTGGCGTACACGACGTCCGCGGGGACCGTGGCTATGCGGGCAGGCAACGGCGCGCTGGGCGAGGTCATTCCGGCAGGATGCCGGGTGGGCGAACGGACGTTCGTGTCCGGGACGCTGCGGTGCTCAGCACATTCGGCTCACACCTCTATCGGGTCGTGACGGACACGACGAAGTCCGCGACATCGGGCACCGCGTAGGGGACCGTGACCTCCACGAGCGGCTCCGCGCTGACGGCCTTGCGTTCGCCCCACGGGTAGCTGCGGATCGGGTGAAAAGTGCCGGTCCCGCGTGGATAGTTGGCCGCTGGGTGCACCGCGCCGGAGTTCAGATGCGACAGCTCGACCACGTCGGCGTATCGCTGCAGCAGCGCGGCCGTGTCGAGCTCGACAAATGTCGTGCAGGCGATCCTTGTAAGGCGGCGCGTTCCGCAGCTTGTCCAGGCGCCGCGTCGACACCCAAAAGAACACCCGACCGTTGAGCGTGCGGTAGTACTGCTCCTCGGTCATCCCGACGAGCGTGCGGCGCAGTACCGTCTCGTTGACCGGCAGGTTGTCGCGCACCCAGGCGGTCCCGTGAGCCGGGTGATGGATTGCAACCGACCGATCGCGGCGCCGGGCGTCGATCGCCGCTCGCGGCTCGCCCCGCAGCTCGAATAGATCCAGCAGCGCCGTCGTCGACAGCAGTCCACGCTTCCGAATCGACGGCCAAGAGCCCTCCTCTGCCATGTGGTAGAGCCGCGGGTAGCGCGCCGCCAGCGCATCGGGCGTGAGTCTTTCGGGGCATGGTCTCACCATTCGCGACGGTCGATCAGCCGGCGTGAGGCGTACTGCATGAAGCCCGTCGAGATCAGCGAGACGCGCGCGCCTGTGACGCGTTCGAGCTTGTCGATCATCTGCAGCGTGTCGCGGGTGAGCTGCTCAAACCGCCAAGCACGTGCGTTGCGTTCATGGATGTAGTCGGCGACTGTCAACGCGATGTCCGTGGGCGCGTTGAGGAGTGCGGCGCGCCTGACGGAGTCCCACTCGAACTCGCCGACGCGGCGCTTCGTCTTGGTCTTGGACGTCAGTTCTTTGTCGGGACTCGACAGGGTCCCAGCGGGCAGCTCGGCGCGGCGGTCGACCTCCTCCCAGCTGATCTCGTGTGTCATCGGGCCCGACGGGCCGCCCACCCTGATCGGGTAGCTGCGGACCACCATGACAACGCGACAAACGCGAGCAGGCGCGATCCCGGCCTCAGCCAGGCAGCCGGCCACGTTGCTGTCAGGCCTCCCGGTAGTAATGGAACAGAACGTACGCTAAGGGCGACCGGCGGGTTGCCCGGCGTCGCCGGCGAGGGGTCGCTGCTCAGGCGACGAAGCGGGTGTTGAAACGCCGCTATGACTGCGACCTCTCCCTCTCGTGCTGGGGGGTCAGCGTTGGGCGCCAGCCGGGAGAGCATGGTCAGCGTCCGCCAACCCGGCCTGGAGGTCACGGATGATCGTGCCCAGAAGGCCCGATGCGAGCAGCCCAGGCCCGAGGGGGCCGGATGAATTCTCGCCGACGGGCGGGAGCAGCCGTAGGGCGGCCTTGGCCGCCTTGGACAGATGACCAAGCTGCCAGCGGATCTCCTCGCTGACAGCGTCCGGCCGGTCAGAGGCGGCCAGACCAGCTGCCTTGGCGGCATACGCGGCGGCACCCAGGGCGTGCGCGCCTATATGGGGAATGCTTGCGGCCTGCGCTGCGGCTCGGGCGGTGGCCGCTGCCGCGGGAACCTTCACGTCACGAGCAGCGCCACCACCGGTAAATCGGCGGCGGATCTCTTCGGCGACGCCAAGCTCGCCACGAGCGAAGGCCCGCGTCCGGGCGATCGCGTCACGAGGGCGGCCGTCCTCCGGAGCTTCGGCCTCGAAGGACCCCAGCACCCGCTCTGCGCAATCCGCTGCCCACACCGCGACGATCCGTCGGTCGACTTCGCTCAGCGTCTGCGGAGAACTCACACCTGCATTCTTTCACGCGTCTCACCACGAGCAGAGGTACCTGACGACCTCGACCGTCTCCTCGAGAGACCTGCGTTCACGAATCTGGGGCGTCCCACATCCTTAGAACTGGAACGCCCTGCGGCGCGCCAGCGCGACCAACACAAGCACGCGGCCTCGCATGTCTCGAAGGTTGGTCTCGGCAAGCCGTCCCGATTCGGTTGTACGTCCGCGACCTCCGGTACGGTCGCGCTCGTGGAGCTGGGGTACGCGCGCGTGTCGACCGTCAAGCAGGACCTCGACCGCCAGATCGACGCGCTCGTCCGAGTCGGGATCGTCCGCGAGCGGATCTACGTCGACAAGAAGTCCGGCGCGACGGTCGACCGGCCTGGTCTGCGGGCCGTGCTGGAGTACGCGCGCGCGGGGGACGTGATCGTCGTGCATACGCTCGATCGGCTCGGGCGGACGGTGCGCGACACGCTGAACATGATCCACGAGCTGTCCGAGCGTGGGATCGGGGTGCGCAACCTCGCCGACCCCATCGGGATCGACTCGACCAATTCCGGGGATCCGATGGCCCAGCTCGCCGTGGTGTTGCTGGCGTTGTTCGCGCAGATGGAACGCACGTACACGATCGAGCGCGCCGCGCACGCCCGCGCGGTCGCCACGGCGAAGGGGCGCCGTGTCGGACGGCCGGTGCTCGTCGACCGGGACAAGCTCGAGTACGCGGCGCAGCTACGCGACCAGGGGGACACGATCGCGGAGATCGTCACGAAGTCGGGGATCGCGCGCACCAGCCTGTATCGGCATCTGCCGCCCCGTTCCTGCGCCGGCGGTCACCGCGGATGGCAGCGCGGCTGTGGAGCGAGACGGCGAGGCGTGATCAGCGGCCGGACCAGTCTCGGGGGCTGAGGGCCGTGCCGCAAGCCCCCGGTCGACGAGGCGCCGGCGCCAGTCGGTCAGCAGCGCGCGGCGCTCGTGCTCACCGGTGGGGGAGAGAAAGGCGGCCAGCTCGTCGCCGGCGGCCAGATCCTCGACGAGCTCGACGACCCATCGGCGGTAGTTCGCGCGCGTCCGGGCGGCCAGGGGGGTGCCCTTCAGCCAGAGCCGTAGTCGGCACGGATGTCGCTGCACAGCACCCGAGGGATGTTGTCGGAAGCTCCGGACGGCACGCTGAGTCACGGCCTGGCTCGATCACATCAAGCAGAACCGGTGTCAGCAGCGACCCCGCCGATCCTCCCCCGATGTCATCCGCCCGCGGGTGGCGTGCGGCCATGACAACTTTGTCGGCATTTTTTCAGGCTGGGACGTCGTCGAGCTACTCCGATCGCGATTCCGGCAGCGCTTCGTCTAGCGACGGCCCGGTCGCCTCTTCCGCTTCGCGTTTCTCGAGCGCCGCGAGCTCGGTGGCGGCCATCGGCGCGATCTCTGCGTGTCCCGACTGCACCGCCAGTTGGAGCGCGGCGCGGGCTTCCTCGTGTCGGCCGGCCCGAACGAAGAGCGTGCCGAACATGAAGGCAGCGCGAGGATAGATGTCAGGATGCCTGCTCAGCGTTGCGTCTCGAAGTAGCGGCAGCGCTTCGCCTAGCTTGCCCTTGTTCACCAGCTCATGGGCCAGGTTGAAGGAACCCTCGACGCTTCCCAGCTCGGCAGCACGTCGCCAGGCGGTTTCGGCACCGTCGTGATCGCCGGCGGCGTGACGCTGCGCTCCGAGCCGATAGGCCGCGTCCGCGATCCCTCGGTCCGCCGCCCGAGCGTATGCCGCACGAGCTTCGTCCTCTTGGCTTCGTTGCTGCAGGTACCGACCAAGGAGGAACGCGGCCGCACCGTCGCCCCGCTCGTCGCCTCGTGCGAACGCCGCTTCAGCCGCCTCGAGTTGATCTCGGGAGACGTACAGGACGCCGAGCGCTGTCGCCGATTGAGGCTCGCCGCGCTCGTCTGCGCGCCGCCAGGCGGCTTCCGCTCCAACCTTATCGCCCCGGTCGTGGGCCATACGCCCGAGCAGGTAGGCGCCTGGCCCGTCGCCCCGTTCGTCGGCACGTCGAAACGCTGCCGCGGCCCCTTCGAGGTCACCGAGTCCTTGGAGTCGTAGCCCCAGAAGAGTGGCGGCTCGCCGATCTCCACGCTCGTCTGCCCGACCAAACGCGGCGACAGCCTCATCCCCAAGGCCGCGCCGCTTGAGTGATAGGCCGAGATTGAACGCCGCCGTGCGGTGGCCTCGATCGTCCGCGCGGGTAAAGGCCGCCTCGGCTTCTCCCGCTTCGCCGCGGCGATCCAACAGCGAGCCCAAAAGCGCAGCCCCGCTTGCACTGCCGCGCGAGTCGGCACGGGTCGCGGCAGCTTCAGCCTCTGCGAGCTCTCCGCGACTGTGCAGCAAGGAGGCGAGTTCGTACGCGCCGTCGGCGCTGCCCAGTTCATCGGCGCGCCGCCAGGCAGCCTCAATGAGCGGTTCGGCATCGCCGACCTCCGCATCGACCTCCATGCCGTCGTCTGCCGGTGACGTGGCCGGGGCACGTCGGACGCTTTCGCGCGCCCGCAACATCTCTCCCATCGTGAACGCCCGATAGGCGCCGATGTCACGGGATCCCAATATCGCGCGGATCCCGGTGGCATCACCGTCGTCCAACTGCGCCAAAGCGCGTTCGGTCGGATGCTGGAGATCACCATCGTGCTCCCTTTGTGCGTCCGCGTTCAAGAAGCCATCGTCATCGGGTGCTTGTCGACGGGACTCATCCTTCAGGATCACGGGGTGCACTCGCTCGGTCCTCGGGCCTTGGCGCCACGGTCGGTAGGGGAAGCGAGCCAGCCCGATTCGAGCTATGTGATTGCGGTCCCCTGGGACGGCCGCGCGTAGGTCGTCGAGCGCCGCCGCCAGGTCGCGCAGGAGCTCGTCTCCGTGACCGCGGTGAGTATCGTCCGTGAGCCGCCGAACGCGCTCGCGTACCTCGCGGACCAGTCGGTGTCCGAGCTGCTCGTGTTCGTCGTAGACCGGGAGGCGGATCGCCCTGACGGCCGTGATCTCGACGCTCGACGCCGCTGCGATCTGGCTGCGACTCAGGATTGGTAGTAGGCCGTGCATCACGGCCAGTTCCAAGACGTTCTGCGCGTAGCTGTCGCGGCCGACCGCAGGGTCCTGACCGAGCCACCACGGCCCTGACTTTTGCTCGGTGACAAGCGGTCTGGCGACGTCCAGGACGACATCCGGGAACGGGACTCCGTCACAGATCAGGGTAGCTGCCTGAGGCGTGCGTCCATCGTCGAAGCCATCGTCCTCGACGTAGGTGTACTCCCAGCGGAACGACGGATCATTTCTCGGCCGCGGCACGGCTAATAGCCCTCCGTCCGCTGGACGTAGTACACGTTCATGTAGGGGAAGGCAAGATCGTTCGGAAATGGCACGTACGTCTGCACGCGCTCGCCGAGTGCCAAAGACGACTCCGCAACGAACGTCGTGACATCGAACAGCACTGCGAGATCGGCCGCTAGCGTCTCGACTTCGACCGGGTCGTCGGTGGTGATGAGGCTTGACGCCCCGCTATGCGAGATGAGATTGCGCGTGATGTCGTCGCCGCGCCAGTACCACCACAAGCGCCGGAGTCGGCGTCGGGCCTCCGGGTACCAGTCCTCGAGGCGTGCCAGCTCGTCTGCCAGTTCCACGAAGTCAATCGACGGCAACGCTCGGATCGACAGCCAATCGTCGACGTTGTCGCGGAGCTCCTCGATCTCCTCGGCGAGGTGTTCGATGTGGTGTTGAGTCGCGATTTCGTGCGCCGCGTCAACCGCGAGTGCCTCGAGCAACGCTTCCCGGGCCCGCTCCGGCTGATCGGTGCTGGCGAGCGCCCGCGCGCGCAGCTCCAGACACGCGATACGGTCCGAGCGTAGGTTCGCTTGATCCGCCAGCCGCTTGGCTGCATCCAGCGCAGCGAAGCCGGGCTCCCAATCCTGCTCGTCGAAGTGGCAGCGCGCCAGCATCCGTCGCGCCCCATTGCCTCGTCGGCAGGGGAGCCAGCTTGGACGTACCAGTCAGCGGCCTGAGAGAACGCGATCTTGGCTGCGACGAGGTCACCCGCTCCGCGCAACGCCAGTGCCGTGTTGGCCAAACAAGAGCCGACGCCGACCTTCGCCCTGATCTTGGCGGCAGCCTCGGGGTCGCGGCTGAGCAGCGCCAGGAAGCTCCGCTCGGCCTCCTCAAATAGCGCTACCGCTTCGGCAGGCGACTCGTTCCGTAGGGCAACGTGACCGCGCAGCTGCAGGATCATCCGCTTGTCGTCGTCGTCCTCCACGAGCTGCTCAGCGGCCGACACCGCGCCGAGAGCCAGCCTCATGCGTCCGGTCGCCAGCGCGGCCTCAGCCTTACTCGCGAGCGCCCCGAGAAGGAGTTCCGGATAGCCCTCGAAGAGGGTGGGGTCGGCGCCGGCGCTCGCCAGCTCCCACGCCATCTCGACGTCCCGGTCGCACAGCAGCAGCGCCTGAGAGCGCATGACGCGCGCTCGAGCGAGCCAACGGGCGGACTCGGGGGTACCGTCGTCATTCTTGATCGCGAGATCGAGTGCTTCCTCGGTGATCTCGGCCATGGCGACGTAGGCACCGCTCCGCTGCTTCTCCTTGGCCGCATCGAGCAGCAACTCAACAGGGTGGGGAGGTGGCTTGGCCGACGACGCCACCACGCCGAGCGACGTCACCAGTTCGTCAACAACCGAGTCGGTAGGTCGCCGGTAGTCGAGGTATTTCAGGTGCGCCAAGGTCTTGGGAAGGGTGCAGACCTTGAACAGGACCGGGATGAGCGTTCTGTTTTGGTTCGCCGGGTCGGCGAACTGCATGGCGCTGCGCTCGGCTCGTGTCCACTCCGACGCCAGGAATGCGGGCGACAGACACAGGACCATGACGCGCGACCGCTCGATTCCATCCTCGACGGCCAGTGGGATGGAGCCGCCGATGGGAACTACCGCGTCGTCCAGCCACACAGTGACTCCGCGCGCCGTCAACACGTCCGCGAGGCGGCGAACCCGTGACTTGTCGGCGCTGTTGTACGACAGGAAGACATCCCACTCGAATGCTGGCGTGCTCACGAGCGTGATCCTACGCCCGCTTATCCGCTGGGTCGCTGCGCCAAGGCCCTGGCGATGCGGCAGCACGAGCACCACTGATGGGAAAACGCGTTTGCGCCTTATGCGGCTGCCTCTTGCAGGGTGACGGTGTGGCCGAGGCGTTCGAGTTGGGCGACGAGGCGCTTGGTGGTGCGGGCGGGG
>Ga0190267_10000153_pt1 | contig 14500 bp, 13 predicted proteins | sample Popmic239T_FD_140332 | JGI IMG/M metagenome (GOLD analysis project Ga0190267, IMG submission 140332) | Populus adjacent soil microbial communities from riparian zone of Oak Creek, Arizona, USA - 239 T | ecosystem: Environmental > Terrestrial > Soil > Riparian zone | place: USA: Arizona... | reverse complement strand
GACGCCGACCTCGGACTTGCGGCCGTCCTCGGCGGGCACCATGCTCGAGCCCATCGGGCTGATCCCGAGCACCTCGAACGCCATCGCCATCGTGTTCGCGGTGAACTGGCCGCCGCAGGCGCCGGCGCCGGGGCTGGCGACGCCCTCGAGCTCGTGCAGTTCCTCGTCTGACATGTCGCCGGCGTTGTGGGCGCCGATCGCCTCGAAGATGTCGAGGATGGTGACGTCGCGGCCGTGCCAGTGGCCGGGGGCGATCGAGCCGCCGTAGAGCAGCACCGAGGGCACGTCGAGCCGGGCCAGCGCCATCGCGCAGCCCGGGATCGTCTTGTCGCAGGCGCAGAGGGCGACGATCGCGTCGAACTGGTAGCCGCGCGCCATCAGCTCGATCGAGTCGGCGATCACCTCGCGGCTGATCAGCGAGGCCTTCATCCCCTGCGTCCCCATCGTCACGCCGTCGGAGACGGCGACCGTGTTGAACTCCATCGGCGTCCCACCGGCCGCGCGCACCCCCTCTTTGACGTGCTTGGCAAGCGCCCGCAGGTGGAAGTTGCACGGCATCGCCTCGGTCCAGGTATTGGCAATTCCGACGGTCGGTTTGCTGAGGTCGTCGTCGTCGAACCCGATCCCCTTCATGTATGCGCGCGCGTGGGCGCGATCGGGGCCGTCAAAGACGACCGAGGAGCGCGGGCGGGGAAGCTTGGTCGCGGGGCTGCCGTTGGTGCTCATGGGGCCAATTTACTGAGCGCGGGACACGGCGGAGCCTCGCATCCGATTTTGAGCACACCCGGCTGTGGCAAGAATCGGATGCGCTTACTCGCCGGACAGGTTGAAGACATCGACCGGACCGGCGCCTGCACCGAGGTCGCGGAGGCCGTCGCGCACCGCCTCGGAGGTGATCTCGCGCGCTCCCCTCGCAGCCGAGAGCGGGTCGCGCCCCAGCGCAAGGAACGCCGCCAGCGAAGAGGAATGCGTGCAGCCCGAGCCATGCGCGGCTCCATCCGGGTGCCGCTCCCCCGGTATCTCCACGACTTCGCTGCCGTCGTAGAAGACATCGACCACCTCGTCGCTATGGCCGCCGGTCACCACCGCCGCTTTCGCTCCCATCTCCACCAGCGCTCGCCCCAACTCCGCCTGCGAAGCCTCCTCCCCCAGCCCCGTCAGCGCCCGCGCCTCCGGGATGTTGGGAGTCACCACCGCCGCCAGCGGCAAGAGCCGCTCCGCCAGCGCCCGCCGCGCGTCCTCGTCCAGGAGCACCGCCCCACTCTCGGCGATCATCACCGGGTCGATCACCACCGGCGCCTCCCCCACGTAGCCGAGCGCCTCGACCACCGCCTCCACGGTCTCCACCGTCCCCAGCATCCCGATCTTCACCGCATCGACGCCAATGTCCTCGGCGACGGCCCGCACCTGGGCGACGATGGTCCGCGGCGAGATCGTCTCCACCGCCTCGACCCCGACCGTGTTCTGCGCCGTAATCGCCGTGATCGCGGTCATCCCGTGCACGCCCACCCGCGCGAACGCCTTCAGGTCGGCCTGGATGCCAGCGCCCCCGCCGGAGTCGGAGCCGGCAATGGAGAGAACGGCGGGTACATCCATCGCACCCAATTCAATCTGCTTTAGGTAACTGCATCTGAATCGTCTCTGGCGGCACAGTCTCAAAGTTTTTGTGTAGCCACTGCGTTTCTGACTCCGAAAAGTTTCCTCTTGCTGCCCAAGGTCCATCAGCCGCAAGCACCAAGACTTTCCCACCATGACTAATAGGAAAGATTGGTTTAAGAAGATCGCGCCACTCTTTGGCAGTTTTACCAACTACCAGCCATAGGTCAGCCAACCCATGCCACCACAACTCGGCATGCTGTTTAACTGCTGCCTGAACCTGCTCTCGCTGAAGATCAGTGGGCGACTCAATGACAATGGCAAAGACTTTTTCTTTCATTCAGCCTCTCCCTCCATTTCGGAGGGAACATCCACTGGTTCTCGTGGACTCTCTTCCATCTCTGGTACCTCTTCCCCTCCCTGCTCATTAGCTATGTCCGCAGTATCGCCCGAAGGAACCGGAAGCGGCACCCGTTCAACGTACTCTCCCGCAATGGAATCGCCGCGAGTAATTCGTTGATATGCAATGAACTCTCGACCAGTCACGCCCTCTAGCTGAAGCTTCGTCGGGTCACGAATATTCATTACGACGACAATGGCAATGATCGCCACAAGAAGAACGGCTCCAAAAAGCAAAAGCCAGGGAATTAGGTAGTGCAAATCACCATCTGCTGCCAGAACAGCGCTCAAGGCAACGACTCCAGCCTCGAGGATTATCAGCACCCCCGCATAGAATCCCAAGACCGTCTTGGGTTGGGAGTATTCCCCTTTGCGTGATGACCGAAATAGAGTAGGCATGAGTACTGGACAATAGCGAGGGCGTTAGATCTACTGGAGAATTAACCATTTTGGAGCGTCCGCGAGTAGGTTCCAACACTGGAGCAGGTGAGGTAGCCGAGCAGCTCGAGGCGGGACAGGGCCGTGGCGGCGGCTGCGCCGGAGAGGCCGGTGGCGGTGGCGACGCCGTCGCAGGTGGACTCGCCGGCCTCGACCGCGGCCAAGGCGGCTTGCAGGTCCGGCTCCAGGTCGGGTCCGCGGTGCTCGATCCGCTTGCGGCCGGGGCCGAGCATGGCGTCGAGGACGTCTTGGGCGTCGCGGATGACGTGGGCGCCGGAGGCGAGCAGGCTGTTGGGGCCGGCGGAGGCGCGGGAGGTGACGGGGCCGGGGACGGCGCCGAGGTCGCGGCCGAGGTCGGCTGCGAGGTCCATCGTGATCAGTGAGCCGGAGCGGGTCGCCGCCTCGACCACGACGGTCATCCCGGCAAGCGCGGCCATGATCCGGTTGCGCGCCGGGAAGGTCCAGCGCCAGGGGGTGGCGCCGGGGGGCAGCTCCGAGATCACCAGGCCCTGCTCGCAGATCCGCCGCCAGAGGGAGCGGTGGCTGGCCGGGTAGGGAACGTCGGGGCCGCAGCCGAGGACGGCGATCGTGCGGCCGGCATCGATGGCGCCCCGGTGGGCGCAGGCGTCGATGCCGAAGGCGAGGCCGCTGACCACGACCATGCCGGCGCTTGCCAGCCCCCGCCCCAGCTCGCGGGCGACCTCGCGGCCGTAGGAGGTGGCGCGGCGGGCGCCGACGATCGTCACCGCTTCGAACGGCTCGATGCCGTCGAGCAAGCTTGGGTCGCCGCGGCCGATCAGCGCCCAGGGAGCGTCGGCAGCATCCCGCAGCGATGCCGGGTAGAGGTCCCCGTGGCGGCAGCAGGCCCAGCATCCGGCCAGCAGCAGCTCTTCGACCAGCCGCTCCTCCGCCAGCGCCTCGATCCGCGCGAGCACCTGCTTCGCCACCTTCGGCGCCACGACCTCGACCAGCTCCTCGTTCGAGAGCCGCAGCAGTTCCGGCGAGCGCCTGCCCACCTCGCCGGTCGCGACCCGCTCGATGTATGGGGCGAGGGCGGCCAGGAGCCAGGAGCGCCGCAGGCACTCGACGCATACCGTCTTCTCAGCCATGGTCTCGCCTCCGCATCTGCAGCGCCTGCGCCATCTGCTCTTCGCCGATCTTCTCGACGCCTTCGAGGTCGGCGATCGTCTGCGCGAGCCGCAGCGCCCGGTCGTGGGCGCGGCCGCTGAGGCGCTGGCGCGCGTAGAGGTCGGCAAGCAGGGCGGCGGCGTCGGAGCTGAGGGTGCAGGCGCGAACCTCCCCCGGAGTCATCTCGGCGTTGCAGCGTCCTGGACCAAGCCGCAGCTCCTGGCGCTCCCGCGCGGCGCGCACCCGCTCGCGGACCGCGGCCGAGGGCTCTCCCGGCGGGCCGCCGATCTCCGCCGCGCTCGGCTGGCGCACCGCGGCGAGGATGTCGATCCGGTCGGCCAGGGCACCGCTCAGCTTCCCCTGGTAGCGCTGGACGTCATAGGGAGCGCAGGAGCAGTCGAGGTCGGCCTCGCCCCGGCCGCAGGGGCAGGGATTGGCCGCCGCGATCAGCATGAAGCGGCAGGGCAGGGTGCGCTGCCCGCCGGCACGCGCGATCGCCACCTCCCCCGCCTCCAGCGGCGCCCGCAGCGCCTCCAGGGCGTCGCGGCGGAACTCGCAGAGCTCGTCGAGGAAGAGGACGCCGCGGTGAGCGAGCGTCGCCTCTCCCGGCCGCGGCGGGGTGCCGCCGCCGATCAGGCCCGCGGCGCTGATCGTGTGGTGCGGCGCCCGGAACGGCCTTCCGCCCGACAACCCGGACCCGAGCCTGCCGCAGGCGCTGGCGATCCGCGCCACCTCCAGGGCCTCGACCGGGGCGAGCGGCGGCAGGATCGACGGCAGGCGACTCGCGGCGAGGGACTTGCCGGCGCCGGGCGGCCCCACCATCAGGACGCTGTGCCCTCCTGCCGCCGCCACCTCGAGCGCGTGGCGCAGGTGTGGCTGGCCGCGCAGATCGGCAAGGTCAGGCGCCCCGGCGGACGGATCGAGCTGGAGCGGCAGCGACTGCGGGCGCAGCGGCTCCCACTCCCCCGCGACGAAGGAGGGCAGCTGCCCCAGCCCCTCGATCGGGATCACGTCGACTCCCTCCGCGAGCGCCGCCTCCGGCCCGTTCTCCGCCGGCAGCACGATCGCCTCCGCCCCGCCCTCCCGCGCCGCCTCGGCCATCGCCAGCGCCCCCTGCACCGCCCGCGTCGAGCCGTCCAGCGCCAGCTCCCCCGCCAACGCCACCCGCGCCAGCCCCTCCCACTCCAGCTGCCCCGAGGCGCTCAGCAGCCCCGCCGCGATCGCCAGGTCCATCCCCGGCCCCGCCTTGCGCAGGCTCGCCGGCGCCAGGTTGACGACGATCCGCCGCAGCGGGAACTCGAAGCCGCAGTTGACCAGGGCCGCCCGCACCCGCTCGCGCGCCTCCCGCACGGCTGCGTCAGGCAAACCCACGATGGTGAAGTTCGGCAGGCCGCGGTGGACGTCGACCTCGACCCGCACGGGGCGGGCGGAGATGCCGTCGAGGGTGAAGGTGCGGGCGGTGGCGAGCACGGAGGCGACGCTACGGAGCCAGGTCGCACCCGTTACGCGCAGATCGCAAATCTTCTGCCCCAAAGGTGGGGAGAGTTCGTGTCTTCCCGGGACTTGGCAGGTAGATGACCGTCGCCCGCCGCCGCACCGGCCAGATCGCCGAGAATCTCGTTGCCGAACGCCTGGTCGCCGAGGGCTGGGAGATCGTCGAGCGCAACGCCCGCACCCGCTACGGGGAGCTTGACATCGTCGCCCTCGACGGCCGCGTCCTCGTCTTCCTCGAGGTCAAGGGAGCTCGCGCCGACACGCAGTTCGGCCCCGAGAAGCCGATCCTCTCGATCAACTTCCGCAAGCAGCGCCAGGTCCGCCGGCTCGGCACCGCCTGGATGGCCGAACGCCGCGGCTTCCCGCCCTGCGACGACATCCGCTTCGACGCCGTCGGCGTCACCCTCGACCGCGCCGGGCGCCCGGTCGAAGTCGAGCACATCCGGGGCGCGTTCTAGCCCAGCTCCAGCTGCGAGTAGGCAACCGACTGGAACGACCGGCGGTGCAGCGGCGAGATGCCGATCTCCTCGATCGCCTGGCGGTGCTCCGGCGTCGAGTAGCCGACGTGCTCCTCGAAGCCCCAGCCCGGGTGCAGGTGGGCGACCTCGCGCATGTAGCGATCGCGCGTGACCTTGGCGATCACCGAGGAGGCGGCGATCGCGGCGCTGGTCGCGTCCCCCTGCACGACGCGCCGGTGCGGCACCGAGCAGCGCGGCAGGCGAAAGCCGTCGACGAGGCAGATCGCCTCCTCGGCTGGCGGCGCCAGCCGCTCCAGCGCCAGCGAGAGCGCTTCGACGTTGGTCACGTGCAGCCCGCGGCGGTCGATCCCCGCGGCGCAGCGCACCACCACGCTCACCCGCTCCGCCGCCCGCAGCACGCACGGGTACATCTCCAGCCGCCGTTCCTCGGTCATCTGCTTGGAGTCGTGCAGGCCGCTGAGGGCGCGGCGGTCGGAGGTCGAGAGGGACTCGTAGTCGAGCAGGACGGCGGCGGCGACCAGCGGCCCCGCCAAACAGCCACGCCCGGCCTCGTCGGCGCCGGCGACGTAGCGGCTCCCGAGCCCGCGGTCGAAGGCGAAGAGGCGCCGGCTGCGGGCCAGCCGCCGGCGGTGGAACTTGCCCTTGGAAGGGCTAGAGCCCGCCGATGCGGTCTGGGGGCCAGTAGGTGGCAAAGGCCTCACCGATGATCCAGTCTCGGGGGACGGGTCCCCAGAAACGGCTGTCGTCGCTTGCCCCACGGTTGTCGCCCATCATGAAGTAATGGTCGGCCGGGATCGTGATCGCTTTCGGCATGTTGCAGGCTCCGGCGTTGCCGCAGGCGTTGGTGTAGGGCTCGTCGCTCTTGATCACCCCGTTGACCACCGGGTGCCCTTCTTTGACCGAGAGCTTGTCCCCCGGGCCGGCGACGATCCGCTTGATGAAGTTCTGCTCCGACTCGCCCTCGGTCGGCTCCGGGCAGGGTTCGCCCGCGTTCGGCTGCCGGCCGCATTCGGTGCCGTTGTCGGCGCCGACCGGCGGGTGGAAGACGACGATGTCGCCGATCTTCGGGTCCTTGAAGTGGTACATGAAGCGGTTGACGAGGACCCGCTGGCCGACGTCGAGCGTCGGCTCCATCGATTCGGAGGGGATCTGGTACGGCTTGACGACCCAGGCCTGGATCGCCAGCGCCAGCCCCAGGGCCAGCGCGACGATGACGGCCAACTCGATGAGCCCGCCGCCTTTGGATTCCGGCTTCGGGATCCCCAGTTTCAGGCTGCCGAGTCCTCGTCGGAGTCGCCGGGGTCGCCCGGGTCCTCGTCCTCGGCTTGCTCGGGCGCTGCGGTGTCCTCGGTCTCCCCTGCCTCGGGCGCGTCCGCGTCCGTCGCTGCCGCCGTCTCAGTCTCAGCTTCGGCCTCGGGCTCCGGCGTGGCCTCAGCCGCGGCCTCGGGCTCAGCCTCCGGCGTCGCCTCGGCCTCGGTGTCGGCCGCGACCTCGGCGTCAGCGTCAGCCGGGGCGTCCGCATCGGCGGGAGCCTCGACCGGCGCCGCTACGGGCTCGGCCGGCGCCGCCTCGTCCTGGGTCGTGCCCTCGGCATCGACCGCCGTGGTCGCATCCGACGCCGCCGCGGGGGCCGCGACCACGTCGTCGTCGATTCCCCAGCGCCGCTCGGCGACGCGGGCGGCCTTGCCGATGCGGCCGCGCAGGTAGTAAAGCTTGGCCCGTCGCACGTCCCCGCGCGCCGCGACCTCGAGTTTCTCGATCTTCGGCGAGTGCAGCGGGAACGTCCGCTCGACGCCGACCCCGAAGGACTGCTTGCGCACGGTGAAGGTCTCGCGCACGCCGGAGCCCTGCCGCTTCAGGACCACGCCCTCGAAGACCTGGGTCCGCTTGCGGTTGCCCTCGATCACCTGGAAGTGGACGCGGACGCGGTCCCCAGGGTCGAATTTGGGGAGGCCCTGCCGAAGCTGGGCGCGCTCGATGCTGTCGATTACGGAGCTCATCTAGAAGTCGTCCTTGCGAGAAAAAACCGCCGGGACCCAGGGGCGGGAACCGCGCGGTCGCGGAATGGTAGCTATTCCCCGTCTTTTTCGAACTGCTCGGCTCGCAGGCGGCTCTGCTCCAGGCGCCATTGGCGCACCTTCTCGTGGTCGCCGGAGAGCAGGACCTCGGGCACGCCCCAGCCGCGGTAGCTGGGCGGGCGGGTGAAGTGCGGGTACTCGGGCATCCCCTCCAGGCTCTCGGAGAAGGACTCCTCGACGGCGGAATCGGCATGGCCGAGGGCGCCGGGAAGCTTGCGCATGATCACGTCGGCGACGACCATCGCCGGCAGCTCGCCGCCGGCGAGGACGTAGCGGCCGATCGAGAGCTCGTCGTCGGCCAGGTGCTGATGGACGCGGTCGTCGAAGCCCTCGTAGCGGCCGCAGAGCAGGGCGACGTGCGGCTCGGCGACGAGTTCGTCGGCGATCGGGTCGTCGAGCAGCGGCCCGGTCGGCGAGAGCAGGACGATCCGCGGCCGCGGGCCTTCGCCGTAGGCGGCCCGCAGGGCGGCGTCGACGACGTCCACCCGCAGCACCATCCCGGCGCCGCCGCCGTAGGGGGAGTCGTCGACCTGGCCCGCGCTCAGGGGCGTCGTCTCGCGGTAGTCGAAGAGGCGGAACTCGTTGCCTTCGCGCAGCGCGTTCTGGACCGAGCGCTGCGAGCGGAACCAGTCGAAGGCCTCCGGGAAGAGGGTGAAGACGTCGAGTCGCAAGCGGACGGACGAAGCGCGCTCAGTCGAGGATGTCGACGATCACGCGGCGGTCGATCCGCACCGCGGCCGCCTTGGCGATCGTCCGGATCGCGTTGGCGATCCTGCCGCCTTTGCCGATCACCCGGCCGAGGTCGCCCTCGGCGACGGTGATCTCGTAAATGAGGTCGCCGTCCTCTTCGAGCTCCTCGACCACAACCGCCTCCGGCTCCTCGACCAGGGCCTTGACGAGGAACTCGAGCAGCTCCGTCATCCGCCGAGGGCCGGCTAGCTGCCGGAAGCCTTGATGCCCTTGGTGCGCAGCAGGCCCGCCACCGTCTCCGAGGGCTGGGCGCCGTGCTCGAGCCAGTGGCGCGCGCGCTCCTCGTCGAGGACGATCGTCGAGGGCTCGGTCTGCGGGTTGTACTGGCCGATCGTCTCGATCGTGCGGCCGTCGCGCGGCGAGCGTTTGTCGGCGACGACGATGCGCCAGATCGGGTTCTTCTTCGAACCCACGCGTCTAAGTCTGATTCGGACTGCCATTCGGCGGCGCAGGTTAGCGTCTTCTGGCCTTCGGGCGCTGCGCGCGCTGGCTCCCGCCCGCCAGCTGGGCCATCTGCTGCGGCGTCGGCATCCGCCCGTTGGCCATCGATTTCATCAGCACTTTCATCTGGTCGAACTGCTTGACCAGCTGGTTGACCTGCTGGACCTTGGTCCCGGAGCCGGCGGCGATCCGTTTGCGGCGGGAGCCGTTGATCAGCCCTGGGTGGGCGCGCTCCTGCGGCGTCATCGAGAGGATGATCGCCTCGACCCGGTCGAGCTCGCGCTCGTCGACGTCGGCGTTCTTCAGCTGCTTCATCGCGCCCATCCCCGGCAGCATCCCGATGATCCCGCTCAGCGGGCCCATTTTGCGGACCTGCTTCATCTGCTTGAGGAAGTCCTCGAGCGTGAACTGGTCGCGCCGCATTTTCTCCTGCAGCGCCTCGGCTTCCTGCTCGTCGACCTGCTGCTCGGCTTTCTCGATCAGGCTGAGGACGTCGCCCATGCCGAGGATGCGCTGGGCCATCCGGTCGGGGTGGAACTTGTCGAAGTCCTCGATCTTCTCGCCGGTCGAGGCGAAGAGGATCGGCTTACCGGTGACGGCTTTTACCGAGAGCGCGGCGCCGCCGCGGGCGTCGCCGTCGAGCTTGGTCATCACGACGCCGTCGAACTCGGCGACCTCGGCGAAGGATTCGGCGACGCCGACTGCGTCCTGGCCGGTCATCGCGTCGACGACGAGGAGGACGTCGTGCGGGCGCGTCTGTTTGCGGATCTTCGCCAGCTCGGCCATCAGGTCCTGGTCGATGTGGAGGCGGCCGGCGGTGTCGACGATCAACACGTCGCGGCGCTCGGCGCGGGCTTCGTCGAGCGCCCAGGAGGCGATCTCGACGGGATCGGCCTCGGTCCCGCGCTCGTAGACGTGGGCGCCGGCGCGCTGCCCCATCGTCACCAGCTGCTCGACCGCGGCGGGGCGGTAGACGTCGCAGGCGGCAAGGGCGACGTCCTTGCCCTCTTTGCAGAAGAACTGGGCGAGCTTGGCGCAGGCGGTCGTCTTGCCGGAGCCCTGGAGGCCGGCCATCAGGATCACGGTCGGGCCGCTGGAGGCCATCGCCAGCTCGCTGCCGGTGCCGCCCATCAGCGCCGCCAGCTCCTCGTTGACGATCTTCACCACCTGCTGGCCGGGATCGAGGCTCTCCATCACCCCGGAGCCGAGGCAGCGCTCCTTCAGCGTCTTCGTGAAGGCTTTGACGACTTTGAAGTTGACGTCGGCCTCGAGCAGGGCAAGGCGGATGTCGCGCATCGCCGAGTCGACATCGGACTCGGTCAGCTTGCCGCGCGAGCGGACCTCGGAAAGGGTCGATTGGAGGCGTTCGGAGAGCTGGTCGAACATGTCCGAGCAGCTTAAGGCGTGCGTCTACCGGGTCACGTTGCGGCCGCTCTTCTTCGCCTCGTAGAGGGCCCTGTCGGCCTGGAGCAGGGCCCCGCGCAGGTCGCCCTCGAGCGCGGCGGCGCCGATGCTGACGGTGACCGGGTCCTCGGGATCGGAGTCGGCGACCGCCTGCCGCAGCCGCTCCGCGAGACGGCGCGCGGCCTCGATCTCCGTCCCCGGCAGCAGCGCCGCGAACTCGTCGCCGGCGACGCGGACGATGAGGTCGCCCTCGCGCGCCGCCTCGACCAAGGCCTCGGCGACGCGGGCCAGGACCCGGTCGCCCGCCTCGTGCCCGCGGGTGTCGTTGATCTCCTTGAAGGAATCGACGTCGACCATCAGCAGCGCAACCGGCCCGGCGCCCTCGCTGAGACCGGCGACGCGGTCCTCGAAGGCGCGCCGGTTGGGAAGGCCGGTGAGAGGGTCGGTGTAGGCGAGGTCGCGGTAGGTGATCGCCTGGCGGGCGAGGCGACGGGCGAGGTCGGCGGTGTCGGCGGTGATGCCCGAGAGGTAGCGGGTCAGCGCGTCCTCGTCCTCGATCGCGACCCCGAAGGGGAGCAGCATTTCCCGGAAGCTCGCCTGCGCTCGCTCCCGTATCTCCGCCGTCGCCGGGACCATCGCCTCGGCCGTCTCCAGCAGCTGGTCGAGGTCGGCGACGAAGACGGTCCGCTCGTCGTCGTCGTGGAGCTCGGCGCCCTGGCCGCCGACGAGGATCCCGAGGTCGGGGTGGGCTTTCCGCACCTCCGCGACCGCGCGGCGGAGCGGGTGGGCCGAGAACGGCATCGTCGCCGAGATCGCGACCAGGTTCGGGTCGAGCTCTCCGACCATGCGCAGGAGATCGTGGGTGGGGACGTCGGCGCCGAGGTAGGTCGTCTCGAAGCCCGCGACCTCGAGCACGTCCGCCGCCATTCGCAGCCCGACCACGTGCTGCTCCCCCTCGATCCCGGCGAGGAGGACGTGCCCGCCGCCGGACTCGGTGCCGAGGGTGGAGGCGTAGAGCCCGACCATGATCCGATTGGTCATCGCGGTGGCGAGGTGCTCGTCGGCGACGGAGATCGCCCCCTCTTCCCAGAGCTCGCCGACCCGCCAGAGCGCCGGGGCGATCACCTCCTCGTAGACGCAGGCGAGGCTGAGGCCGCGGTCGAGGCCGCGGCGGGCGACCTCGTAGGCGCGGGCCGGGTCGACGTCGAGCAGCGCCGACTCGAACTCCCCCGTCAGCCGCCCGGCGAGCTGGTCGGCTTCGCGGAGGCGCGGCATCTACTCCGCCAGCAACGCTTTGGCGTAGTCGTCCGGGTCGAACGGGCGCAGGTCCTCGAGGGTCTCTCCGACGCCGATCAGCTTCACCGGGATGCCGAGGTCGGAGGCGATCGCGAGGGCGATGCCGCCGCGGGCGGTGCCGTCGAGCTTGGTGAGGACGACGCCGTCGACGTCGACCGCCTCGGAGAAGACCTTGGCCTGGCGCAGGCCGTTCTGGCCGGTGGTGGCGTCGATCGAGATCAGGGTCTCGTGCGGGGCGTCGGGGATCTGCTTGGAGATCACCCGCCGGACCTTGGCCAGCTCGTCCATCAGGTTGTTCTGGGTGTGGAGGCGGCCGGCGGTGTCGACGATGACGACGTCGGCGCCGCGCTCGCGGGCGGCGGTGATCGCGTCGTAGGCGACGGCGCCGGGGTCGGAGTCCGCCTCGCCGCGGACCAGCTCGGCGCCGGCGCGCTCGGCCCAGGTTTCGAGCTGCTCGGCGGCGGCGGCGCGGTAGGTGTCGGCGGCGGCGAGGATGACGGTGAGGCCCATCTCCTTGCTCAGATGCCAGGCGATCTTGCCGATCGTCGTCGTCTTGCCGGTGCCGTTGACGCCGACCATCATCAGGACCGCCGGCTCGTTGCTGAGGTCGATCGGCGACCGCCCGGTCGAGGCCACCTCGGCCAGGATCTCGATCAGCCGGTCGCGCACCGCGATCCCGTCCATCGGCACCGCCCCCGACTCGACCTCCTGCTCCAACCGCTCCACCACCGCGGCCGTAGTCGGTGCCCCGACGTCGGCCAGGATCAACGCCTCCTCCAACAACTCCCAAGTCTCATCGTCGATCCGATCGAACAGAGAAGCCGAAATCTCCTCGGTCAGCGCCTGCCGACTCTTCGAAAGGCTCTCCCGCAGCCGTTTGAAGACCCCCCGCCTCTGCTCCGGCGCTTCTTCCTCAACTGCAACAGCCCCGCCCGGCTGCCGCGCCCCCAAATCAACGATCTCCTGCCAGCTGGTAGCCACGGCGAAGAAAGGTAGCGACCGTTCAGGAGGGGCGGGTACCCCCTCTCCTAAGCGACTGCCGAAAGCCCCGGCGCCTCGTCCTCGTCCTCAGCGTCCTCAGCGATTTCACGCGGCAACCGCCGCGAAACCACCTTGGTCACCCCGTCCCCGCCCATGCTGACCCCGTAAAGCACGTCGGCGGCGTCCATCGTCCGTTTCTGGTGGGTGACGATGACGAACTGGGCGCGGTCGGAGAAGCGCCGGATCAGCTGCAGGAAGCGATCGATGTTGGCGTCGTCGAGGGCGGCCTCGACCTCGTCGAGGATGTAGAAGGGGCAGGGCCGGGCGAGGAAAACCGCGAAGACGAAGGCCAGCGCCACCAGCGACTTCTCGCCGCCCGAGAGCAGCGAGAGCTTGCGGGTCGACTTGCCGGCCGGCGTCACCTCGATCTCGACCCCGAACTCGTCGCGCTCCTCTTCCTCCTCGGGCTCCGGCTCGGCATCGGTCGGGGCCTCCTGCTCGCCGGCGGGGCGCTCGTCGTCGCGGACCGGCCGCAGGCTGACCCGCCGCAGGCGCCCGCGGCCGCCCGGGAAGAGGTGCTCGACCATCTCCTCGAAGTTCTTCGCGGTCGCCTCAAAGGTCGCCTCGAAGGCGCGCTCGATCTCGGCGTCGATTTCGCGGATCAGCGACTCCAGCTCCCGCATCGAGCGCTCGATGTCCTCGCGCTGCGCCTGCAGGGCCTCGACGTGCTCGCGGGCTTCGTCGTACTCCTGCTCGGCCAGCGGGTTGACCGGCCCGATCTGCGCACGCCGCCGCTCCAGTCGCTCCAGCCGCTTGTCGATCTCCGCCCGCGCCGCGTCGGTCAGGGCCTCCTCGGCGGGCGGGATCTCCTCGCCGAGGCGCTCGGCGATCGAGGCCAGCTCGCGCTCGGCCTCGGCCCGGCGGTCGCCGAGGTGGGCGGCCTCGACCTCGGCCCGGGTCAGCTCGTCGGAGGTCTGCTTCATCTCCGCCTGCAGCTCGAACTCCTGCTGGGAGCAGGTGCGCAGCTCCTCGGCGATCTCGTCGCCGTCGTCCTGGCCGCCGACCACCTTCTGTTCGATCCGCTCGACCCGGGCGCGGATCGCGGCGCCGGCGGCTTCGGCCGCCTTGAGGGCGCTGCGGACGTCGTCGAGCAGCGCCTCCCCGGCGGCGACCCGGGCGCGCAGCGCCTCGCGATGGCGCTCGCCGAGCAGGCCCTCGGCGCGGCGGGCGTGGCGGGAGGCGCGCTCGGCGCCGGCGCGGACGTCGCCCAGCGCCGCCTCGCGCGCCGCCTCGGCGGCGTTCGAGGAGCGGGCGACGGCGAGGCCCTCACCGGCGCTCCGCAGGCCGGCGTCGATCTCGCCCAGCTCCTCCTCTAGTTTCCGCACCCGCTCGCCCGGAGCGGAACCGGGACCGACGTCGAGCGTCAGCGGCCCGAGTTCGGTGCGCAGGCGCTCCAGCCCCGCCTCCAGCTCGGCCTCGCGGTTGGAGAGGTTGGCGACGCGGACGGCGACGCGCTCCTGCTCGCCGCGCAGCTTCGTCAGCAAGCCCCAGGCCTGGGTGCGCTCGCGGTCGCGGGAGGCGAAGCGCTCCTCGGCGGCGGAGCGGCGCTTGGAGACCTCCGCCAGTCGCGCCTCCAGCTGCTCGCGGATGCTGCGCGCCTTCTTCGCCGCCGCTTCGGCCGCGGCAGCCCGGTCGGCGCCGAAGCGCAGTTCCTCGGAGACCAGTTGCGCCCGCAGCCCCAGCTCCTCGCGCTCGATCCGCGCCCCCAGCTCGGCGGCCTGCGCCTGGCGCTTCAGCGGCCGCAACCGCGCCCGCGCCTCGCGCTCGACGTCAAGCGCGCGGTCGAGGTTGTCGCGGGCGCTGCGCAGCTTCAGCTCCGACCGGCGACGGCGCTTGCGGTGCTTGCCGAGGCCGGCCGCCTCCTCGATCAGCAGGCGCCGCTCGCGCGGCTTGGAGTGGACGATCGTCTCGACCCGGCCCTGGCTGATCACCGAGTGCATCTCACGGCCCAGGTTG
>Ga0190267_10000152_pt1 | contig 14544 bp, 15 predicted proteins | sample Popmic239T_FD_140332 | JGI IMG/M metagenome (GOLD analysis project Ga0190267, IMG submission 140332) | Populus adjacent soil microbial communities from riparian zone of Oak Creek, Arizona, USA - 239 T | ecosystem: Environmental > Terrestrial > Soil > Riparian zone | place: USA: Arizona... | reverse complement strand
CGCGCGTCGGCCTCGCCCAGGCTCACGCCGGTGCCCTCCGCCGCCTCGCCGCCGCCCAGCACCAGGCGCCAGCGCCGCAGCCGCTCCGCGTCGCCGCTCATGCGGCCTCCCGGGGCGCGTCCAGCCCCATCAGCAGGGTGATGAGGGGGAGCACGGCCGCCGCCCGCTCGCGGTCGATCTCCTCGTCCGCCGCCGCCGGCCTCGCCGCTGACGGGGCCGCCCCCCCGCGCCGCGCCAGCTCGCCGATGCCGCGGCGCTCGCCCGCCGCGAAGGTGCTGAAGGTGCGGCGCAGCAGGGGGAGGAGCGTGGTGAAGGCGTCCGCGTCCAGCCCCGCCAGCCAGCCGTCCAGGATACCGAACAGCCGCGCGTCGTGCAGCAGCACCAGCCCGGCGCCGGCCAGGAACCCCTCTACCCACGCCCCCGCCGCGTCCGGCGCCTGGGCGGTGGAGAGGGCGAGCCCCAGCCGCCGTCCCGCCTCGTCCGCGTCGATGGAGCGCACGTCCAGCAGCAGGCGCACCGCGCGGCCCTGCACGTGGCCGTGCACGCCGGCGCCGTCGGCCACGCGCAGCAGGGCGCCGGTCCACAGCTCGCGGTGCGCCTCGTCCTGCAGCAGGGTGACGGCCGCGTGCACGGCGGAGATGGAGCCCGCCATCACCCCCGCCGCCTCGTCGTCCAGCGAGGCGGTGGCCAGCGGCAGGCCCACGCCGATGCGCGCGACCAGGCCGTCCACCACGTGGCGCAGCAGCTCCGTGTCCGTCCCCCGCACGTCGCCGTAGCGCAGCACCTCCGCCAGCGGCGGCAGGGCGCCCATCAGGTGCCGCAGGTCGGCGGCGCGGGCCGCCTCGGCGTCGATGCGGGCGATGAGGTGGCGCGCGGCGGCGGGAAGGTCGGCCAGCAGCGTGCGGTCCAGCAGCCCCGTGAGCGCGGGGAGGTCCGCCGCGCGGTCGGCATCGCCGCGCACGCGGCCCCCGGCGGCCTCGGCCACGGTGTTGCCCCACACGGCGGCCTCGATCACCCGCACGGCGAACTCCGGCTGCCAGCGCAGGCGCCAGTGCTCGTGAAAGGTGCCGCGCTTGCCGCGCACGCGCTGGTCGTCGCCCCAGGGCAGCCCCAGCAGCCGCAGCCGGTGGAGCAGGCGGCTGCGATGGAGGTCGATCTCCCGGCGCAGGTCCAGCTCCAGCACGCGCTCGCCGGCCTCGGGCGCCAGGCGCAGCCGCTTCTGCTCGCGCGCCAGGTCCTGCTGCAGCGGCACGGCGGGCGTCTCCGCCGGCACCGCGCCCAGCCGCTCGCCCACCACGAGGTGCTCATGGATGAGGGCCAGGGGGAGCGGCGCGCCGTCCCCCGTGCCGCCGCCCCAGAACACGGCGTCCGCGGCCTGGTTCAGCTCGGCCAGGCCGGGGAGCGCCAGCCCCCGCAGCGCGGCTACGGAGCCCGCCAGCCGCGCGGCGTCGATCACCTGCGCGGTGCTGGCGGACAGGTCCTGCTCGCGCAGCAGCTGCGCGGCGCGGGTGAGCCAGCGGATGGAGACCGTCTCCGCGTCCTGCTCCCGCGTGGCCCACAGGTGGTCGTACCACCCCGGCGACTGCACCCCCGCGCCGTACCCGCTGTCGAACGCCAGCCGGCCGTACGTCCACGGCACCCAGGTGGCCGCCAGCTTCGCCTTCGGCAGCCCCTTGAGGAGCGCGGCGTCGTCATTGACCGCGGCCTTGCGGACGAGCGCCGGCGCGTGCCAGGCGCCGCAGACCACGGCGATGCGCGCGAAGCCCTCGCGCTCGGCGGCGCGGATCTGCTGGCGCATGTACGCCTCGCGCTGACGCTCGCGCAGGGGCTCGGGAAGGGCGAGCTCGTCGCGCAGCGCCTCCATCGCCTCCAGCACCGCTTCGAACAGCCCTACGTCGCCCCGGCGGTGCTCCACCAGCTGCTCCCACCAGCGCTCGCCGTCCGACTCCCCCGCCGCCCGCGCCAGCCAGTTCAGCGGGTCTTCGCGGATGTGCGCCGGATCGTCCTCATCCACCAAATCGGCACCCTCCACATCGGGTTGGGGATCGGTGGATGGATCAACGGGATCGGCGGATGGATCGATCGAAGCGGTGGGTGCGCCGGATTCGATGGATGGATCGGCGTCGATGGATGCGGCGGATCCATCCTCCCCCGCTGCCGCCGATGCGTCCCCGGGCGACGGGGCCGATCCATCGACCGGATCCACATCCACCGGGACGAGCTGGTGCGACATGGGCAGATCGCAGAAGCGCACGGGGACGCCGCGGGCCAGGGCGTAGCGGATGGCCTGCCACTCGGGGGAGAAGGTGGCGAACGGGTAGTGGACGGCGCGGCGCGGATCGGCGGGGTCGTACACCAGCAGCGCCACGGGCGGCCGCATCTCCGCGTGCACGGCGAGAGGAAGGAGCGCGTCGGCCTCCGGCGGACCCTCGACCAGCACCAGGTCCGGCGCGAGCGACTCCAGGGCGCGCAGCAGCGAGCGCGCGCTCCCCGGGCCGTGGTGCCGGATGCCGAAGACGTGCACGCTCATCCCGGATTCCCGCGCATTCCAGCTCCAAAGAAGGCCGTGTGAGACGGCCGTAGAGCTCCGCGCGGACGGGTGACCGCGAGACCGACCCTCACGCGGCGTTCTCCCGCCCCGCCCGGTACAGGTCCTTCCAGCCGTCGCGCTCGCGGACCACGGTCTCCAGGTACTCCAGCCAGACGGCGCGGTCCTGCACGGGGTCCTTCACGATGGCGCCCTGGATGCCGCCCGCCAGGTCCGCCGCCCGCAGCGTGCCGTCGCCGAAGTGGGCGGCCAGCGCCAGGCCGTGGCTCACCACGGAGATCGCCTCCGCCGGCGACAGCGTGCCGGTGGGCGACTTGAGCTTGCTCTTGCCGTCCTCGGTGACGCCCGCGCGCAGCTCGCGGAAGATGGTGACCACGCGGCGCACCTCCTCCAGCGCGGGCGCCTCGGCGGGAATCTCCAGCGCGCGCCCCAGCGACTCCACGCGGCTGCGGACGATCTCCACCTCCTCGTCCGCCGTGGCGGGGAGGGGAAGGACGACCACGTTGAAGCGGCGCTTGAGGGCGCTGGAGAGCTCGTTGACCCCCTTGTCGCGGTCGTTGGCCGTGCCGATGACGTTGAACCCCTTCGTCGCCGGCACCTCCTCGCCCAGCTCCGGGATCGGCAGCGTCTTTTCGGAGAGGACGGTGATGAGCGAGTCCTGCACCTCGGCGGGGATGCGGGTGAGCTCCTCCACGCGCGTAATCTTGCCGTCCGCCATCCCCCGCATCATGGGGCTGGGGACGATGGCGGCGCGCGAGGGGCCGTCCGCCAGCAGCCGGGCGTAGTTCCACCCGTAGCGGATCTGCTCCTCGCTGGTCCCCGCCGTTCCCTGCACCAGCAGGGTGGAGTCTCCGCTGATGGCGGCGGCCAGGTGCTCGCTGACCCACGACTTGGCCGTCCCGGGCACGCCCATCAGCAGCAGCGCGCGGTCGGTGGCCAGCGTGGCGACGGCGATCTCGATGCGCCGCCGGTCGCCGATGTACTTGGGGGTGATCTCCGTCCCGTCGTCCAGCCGCCCGCCCAGCAGGTAGGTGGCGACGGCCCACGGCGACATCCGCCACGAGGGCGGGCGGGGGCGGTCGTCGCCGCGGGCGAGGGCGTCCAGCTCGTGCGCGAACTGCTGCTCGGCGTGGGCACGCAGCACGGCGGGCGTCGTGGTCATTCGAAGGCCTGGTGCAGGGTGTGTCGCAGGTGGAGCAGGTCTACCCACGGTCCCGCGTGCGGGTCGCCCTGCTCGCGGAGGACGGCCACGGCGGTCGCGGGGTGCATGAACAGCGCGTACACGCTCAGCCACGAGGCGAGGACGACCCGCTCGCGGTCCGAGAGCGCAGCGGGGACGGCGCCCAGGGCGGCGCGGGTGAGCGCGGGGCTCCAGGGATGGGCCGCCGCCTCCAGCAGCAGGGCGGCGGGCTGGTTGCCGGTCAGGTGCCCCTCCCGCAGCCGCTCCAGCGCGAGGGCTTCCAGCCGCTCCGCCGGCAGCAGGGGCGCCAGCCCGGTGATGCCGTCCACCCCGCCGGACTGGGGCCGCATCAGCGCCTCCGCCCATTCCACGTCGCGGTTGTGGAGGGCGGCGTGCGTCCACCCGGGGACGAGCGTCGCCCATTCCTCCGGCTCCATGCCCGCGCGGACGGCGTCCAGAAAGGCGGCGGCGTCCATCCCCCAGTGCGCCGTCCACAGGGAGGGGGGCACCGCGCCGATCATCTGCCGCAGCATCCATCCCCGGGGGCCGATGCCGGTCCGCGGCCGGTCGTCGATGCCGTCGCGCCGCATCCCCCGGTCGCACTTCTCCGGCATCCGCACGTCGAACCGGGGGCGTGCGTTGCGGATGCGGGCGACCAGCCCTTCCGGCTCGCGGCGGGTGAAGAGCGGAAGCAGCCGCTCCATCATCCGCTTCACCAGACGCGACGCGGGGAGGGTGGCCAGCAGCTGGGCGGCGGCGGCGCGCACCTCCTTGCGCTTGTCGTCCAGCGCCGCCTCCAGGAACGGCTCGTCGTCCATCCCCAGGCCGACCCCCAGCGCCTCGACGAACCGCGTTCTCTCCGCGGGCGGTTCCGCGTCCCACGTGGTCTGCAGCAGCGCGAGCGCCGCGGCGGGGTCGGAGGCGCGCAGGTGGCGGAGGATGCGGACGCGCTCCTCCGCCGTCCCCGTCTCCCACGCGGCCGCCGGGTCTTCGCCGATCCCCGCGGCGAACGCCCACGCCGGGTTCAGCGCGGCCAGCCACGCCCCGCGCGCGCCCAGCATCCGGCTGATGGCGTCGCGCACGTGCAGGTTGCGCCGCGCGAAGTCCAGCACCTCCGGCAGCATCTCGGGGAGGATGCCCACGCCGGCCGCCGCGGCGAGCGTCATCCACTCCGCCACCAGCACGGGCGGGCCGCCGGCCAGCAGCTGCCGCAGCACGCGCGCGGCCAGCGGGGAGCAGGGCCGCGCCGCGCTCTCCGGCGCGGGCTCCGCCGGACGGACCGCGGTGCGAGGGGCGCGCCGGCCGGCGCGGCGCCAGGCGTCCAGCAGTGCCGCCGTCCCCAGCAGCCGCGCCTCCGCCGGCCGGTCCGCCAGCGCCGCGACGGCGCCGTCCAGCGACGGATCGTCCGTCCCGGCATCCTCCGCCGCAGGCTGCCGCTCCGTGCCCAGCAGCGCCACCCGGACGATGCGCTCCCACGCCTCGCCCGCGCTCACGCCGCCCCTCCCGAGGGAAGGACCGCGTAGCGGCCGTCCACCACCGCGCCCAGGGGGACGAGCTCCACCCCGTCCCACTCCGCCGCGACCTGCACCGGCCGGCCCCCGCCCGCCGCCAGCAGCATCCACGCGGCATCGTCTGCCGCGCGCGCCAGCGGCAGCGCGTCGCCGGCCTCGTCGCGCAGCAGCCAGCGGCCGCCGTCGCGGACGGGGGTCACGCCGTGGACGGCCACCCCCAGCCTCTCCGTCCACGGGTTGCGGCAGAGCGCCGCGGACCATTCGCCCAGCGCGTCGTCCAGCGTGGCGGCGCCGGGGAGGGTGGAGACGGGCTCCGGCGCGCCCGTCCGCTCGCGGAGCAGCGCGCGGAGCGGGTGCGCGCCGGGGTAGAAGACGAGCTCCGCATCGAAGCGCGATCCGGGCGCCGGGCCGGGCTCCAGCGGCTGGCCGCCCGCGGCGAAGGCCAGCAGCAGCGCGGTGCGGCCGGTCCCCTCGCCGCGCAGCCAGGTGCGTTGCACGCGCAGCCGGTCCTCCGCCTCCGCGCGCGTGCCCAGCACGGTCCACGTGTCGCGCTCGCCGGGGAGGGCGAGCACCTCTTCCTGGCGCGCCGTCCAGCCGAGCGCCGTGCGCACGTCCGCCGCGACCGGCTCCGGCATCGCGTCCATCCGCCTCGCGGCGTCGACCAGGAGCTGCAGCCGCGCCATCCGCTCCAGCAGCCGCCCGGGCCAGCCCTCGCCGCTGTCGGGGAGGGCGGCCAGCTCGCGCACCCGCCGCGCGGCGCCGGCGGCCTGCGCGTCCACCAGCCGCGCCGCCACGCGCTCCCAGTCCGCCCGGGGACGCTGGCCCGCCGTCGCCAGCCCCTGCCGCACGCCGTCGTGCAGCCACTGCTCCAGGTCGTCCAGCCCCGCCCGCACCCGCTCTTCGCGCTTCGCCGCGCGCTTCGCCTGCGCCTCGGGATCGGGGGCGCGCTCCGGCGCGGGCGGGGCGGCGGCCTTCTCCACCTTCTTTTCCGCGCGCGCCTCGCGCATGGCCAGCCACGCGGCCACCCACTCCGGCTCCGCCGCCTCCTCGGTGACGAGGTCCGGTTGCGAGGCGTACAGAAAGAGGAGGCCGAGGCCGTGCTTGCAGGGAAACTTGCGGCTGGGGCAGGTGCAGCGGAACGCGGGCTCGGCCGCGTCCACGATCACCTGGTACGGCTTGGACCCGCTCCCCTGGCACTCGCCCCACAGGGCGCGCGCATCGCGGGCCAGCAGCACCCATTTGCGCGGGGTGGCCAGCCCCTGTCCGGCCCTGGCGGACGCGGGGTCGGGCGCCATGGCGAACACCTGGTCCGCCGTCCACACGGGCAGGCTCACGGCGTGCGGGGCGCGGCGCAGGCGCGCGGCGAAACGGCGGTCAAGCGGGGGCGGTCACGATGGGAGAGATGGATTCCATCCGGCGCGGGCCGGGCCGGAAAGCATGGCCCGATCCGCGTGATTGCACAAGGCGGCGAGTGCGGCAAACGCCTTTCACGCAGAGGACGCAGAAACGATGGGAGGGCGCGGAGGCGCCTCCAATCAGGTGTCTGCGCCCTCGTTCATCGGCCGATCCATCCCCGGCGGCGCAGCCTACGCGGCCGGTCTGACGGCGGATGCCAGCATGTCCTCGGCCCAGCGGATGAACTCCGCGGCCTCACGGACGATGCGCCTGCCGTCTTCCAGCGTATAGTACTGCCCGCTGTAGGAGGCGTCGCTCTTGGCCTGCAGGATCCTGCGCAGGCGGCTGATGTGGGGCGAGTGCTCCCGCTTCTGGCCAAGGGCGTGCGCCAGCAGGTCAGCCGCGCGTGCGTGATCGCCGTCCTGGGATTTGATCCCGCGGTACGCGATCGTCAGCGCGTCGGTGTAGGCGATCGCCGCATGAATGGCGATGATCGCCAGCCCGTTGCCGTACCGCGTCTCGCTGATGGCCTCCAGCTCCTGCGCGTTCCGGTGCAGCGAGCGCCCGATGGAGACGTACTTCACGGCACGGGAAGGGTCTTCGGTGGTGGTGCTTCCCAGTCTCACCATGCGTCCACGATCTGATGGAAGTGGGTTCCGTACAGCCTGCGGCCGTCGGAAAGCACGTTCTTCATCAGCGGATCGCCGTCGCGGTAGCGCTCCTGAACGCGGGCCCTCTCCAGCACGAGCGGAGAGACCCGCAGGCCGAACCGGCGCTGTACCTCGGGAATCGCGTCGATGAGAACCTGAAGCACGCGCTCCACCTGCGACTCGTCCTCGGTGACGGCGAGGAGGTCCAGGTCACTGGCCGGCAGTGCATCGCCGCGCGCGTTGCTGCCGAACACAATAATGGACAGAGTGTGCTCCCGTACAGCCCCTCCGTCCAGCACCTCCGCCACCGCTTGCTGCAGGGCCGCCATCCTTCGTGACTCGGCGTCGAAAAGCGCGGTGAGCGGCTCTACCAGGTCATGCGCGCGGTTCACCTGAAAGAACTGGATACGCCGCGTATGGTCGCGCTCCAGGATGCCGAGGTCACTCAGCTCGGTGAGGGCTGCCTGCATACCGCTCTTGGACCGGATTCCCGCCAGCAGCCGCGCCTCGTTACCGGAAACCGGCGCCGTCAGCGGCATCAATGCGCGAAGGATACGGACCTTGGCGGTCGATCCGAGAACGGAATCGAGGGTGCGAAAGAGCATCGTAAGCGCCGGGTTCAGCGACTTGGAACAGCATTCCCCAAAAGTGGAACTTGTTCCCCATAACTGGAATCTATTCCCCAAATTTGGGACTCAATGACCAAATATGGGGAACCCCACATTGGCAGGCAAGACTTACCTTCCGCGCCTGAGTCCTTACCCGAGCAGCCCCAGCCACGCCAGCAGCGCGAGCCCCAGCGGCGCCAGCACGGCGGTAAAGACGCCCATCAGCCCGATGGCGAGGCCGCTGCTGGCCGCCTCCACCTCGCCCTCCTCCGCCGCGCGGGCAGTGCCGACGCCGTGCGCCGCCGCCCCGAGCGAGAGCCCGAATGCCGTGCGGCTGCGGACGCCAATGGCGCGCAGCAGCGGCGGGCCGATGACCGCGCCCAGGATGCCGGTGAAGATGGCGACGGCGGCGGAGAGCGCCGGCAGCCCGCCCACCCGCTCCGCGATGCCGATGGCGATGGGCGTCGTCACGGCGCGCGGGGCCAGGGAGCGCACCACCTGGTCCGACGCGCCCAGCAGCGCCGCGGCCAGCGTGGCGGAGAGCGTGCCCACGGCGGCCCCGGCCAGCAGCGAGAGGAGCACCGCCTTGCCCCGGCGCCCGATCTCCTCCATCTGCCGATAGAGCGGCAGCCCGAGCGCCACCACCGCCGGGCCCAGGAAGAAGGTCAGGACCCGCCCGCCGCGGTCGTACGTCGCGTAGTCGATGTCCAGCAACGCCAGCGCGGCGATCAGGACGACGATGGAGACCAGCACCGGGTGCAGCCAGACGGACTTCCGCCGCCGCTGCACGGCGCGCGCGGCGGCGTAGACGGCCAGCGTCGCCGCGATGGCGAGCAGCGCGACGGCGGCGTCAGCCATCGCGTTCCAGCCGCTGCTGCATCCAGCCCACCACCAGCAGCACCGCCACCGTGCTCGCCGCCGCCGCCGCGGCGATGGGCAGCCACTCGCGGCGCAGCAGTCCGGCGTACGCCATCACCCCCACGCCCGCGGGGACGAAGAGCAGCGCCATGTTGCGGATGAGCAGCTCCGCCGCCGGCTGCACCGCGCGCTCCGGGATCCAGCGCAGGCGCAGGGTCCCGGCCAGCATCAGCATCCCCGCCACGCTCCCCGGCAGCGGCAGCCGCAGCGCCCGCGCGAGCGCGTCCCCCATCCACAGGAACGCGAGCAGGATCACCAGGCCCAGCAGGTGGTGCGCGATGCGGCGTGGATTCATCCCGCACAAGCTCGGACCGCCGCCGCGCCGGGGCAAGCGGCGCGGGCCCATCATCATTCTGTGTACTCTCCCTTGTACTCCGCGTACTCCGCCTTCCAACGCCGGGGCTGGTGGACGGCAGCGGGCCCGATCCTTGATATGGAACCGGGTTGGTTACAGATTGATGCCGTTCGCGGGTGCGGATCACGAAAACGGATCGGGGGAACGATGGAAAGACGGACGCTGGGGCAGGGGCTACAGGTGTCGGCGCTGGGGCTGGGATGTATGGGGATGAGCGACTTCTACTCCGGCGGCAGCGAGGCGGAGAGCATCGCCACCCTGCATCGCGCGCTGGACATGGGGATCGACTTTCTGGACACGGCCGACATGTACGGGCCGTTCACCAACGAGCGGCTGGTGGGCCGCGCCATCCGCGACCGCCGCGACGGCGTGGTGCTGGCCACCAAGTTCGGCAACGAGCGGTCGGAGACGGGCGCGTTCTTGGGCGTGCGCGGCGACCCGGCGTACGTGCGCCAAGCGTGCGACGCCAGCCTGCAGCGGCTGGGCGTGGACCACATCGACCTCTACTACCAGCACCGCGTGGACGCCGGTGTGCCCATCGAGGACACGGTGGGCGCCATGGCGGAGCTGGTGGCGGCCGGCAAGGTGCGCCACCTGGGGCTCAGCGAGGCCGCGCCGGAGACCATCCGCCGCGCAGCCGCCGTGCATCCCATCGCGGCGCTGCAGACGGAGTGGTCGCTGTGGACCCGTGACGTGGAGGAGAACGGCGTGCTGGCCACCGTCCGCGAGCTGGGGATCGGCTTCGTGGCATACAGCCCGCTGGGGCGCGGCTTTCTGACCGGCCGCTTTCAAACGTTCGAGGACCTGCCGGCGGACGACTGGCGCCGCAGCCAGCCGCGCTTCCAGGGCGAGAACTTTCAGAAGAACCTGGACCTGGTGCGCGAGGTGGAGGCCATCGCCCGCGAGAAGGGCGTCACCTCGTCGCAGCTGGCGCTGGCGTGGGTGCTGGCGCAGGGGGATGACGTGGTGCCCATCCCCGGCACCAAGCACGTGAAGTACCTGGAGGAGAACGCCGCCGCCGCCGACGTCCGGCTGTCGGAGGACGACCTGCGCCGCATCGGTGAGGTGTTCCCCGTCGGCGCGGCCGCGGGTACGCGCTATCCCGAGGGTGGGATGAAGACGGTGAACCGGTAGGGAGTAGCGGGACGATGCAAAACGAGCGCGGGCCCCAATTGAGGTGCCCGCGCTCTTCTACCTGCGGCAGATTGCCGGGATCAGCCGCAGTAAAGGGTATTTGGGCAGAAGTCGACGGTGTTTGGGCAGTCGCGATGCACGGCTGTGCAGATGCACTCCGAATAGTCGGTCCGCAGCCGCGGGCACTCATCCCGGCATTGCGTCAAGTCGACGCTCTCCTGCTGCAGGCCAGCCACGGTGCCAGCCTCGTCCTGCTTCCCCTCCACGGCGAAGGAGGTGATCTGAAGGTCATCCAATGTGAGTCGTAGCTTCTTCATGGAATCTGCTCCTGATAAGATGAGGGACGTCGGTATATCGATCAATGTAACGCGATTTGTCCCCAAAGGAAGGATGTTGATCAGTGGCGTACTGCCGCAGGCACCCGCCGTGCCCGCCGCGGAGATTCCCGCGTTGACCATCATCACCGGGAGATGACATGCATCCTCCGCCGCCGAAGTCCGGCTTTCGGAGGATGACCTGCGCCGCATCCAGGCCGTGTTCCCGGCAGGAGCCGCGGCCGGCGCCACTATCCCGAGGGCAGATGAAGACGGTGAACCGATAGGGAGTAGCGGGACGATGCAAAACGAGCGCGGGCCTAAATTGAGGTGCCCGCGCTCTTGCTACCTGCGGCAGATTGCCGGGATCAGCCGCAGTAAAGGGTATCTGGGCAGAAGTCGACGGTGTTTGGGCAGTCGCGGTACACGAGGGTGCAGAGGTTCGGGCACTCCGATATGTCGGTGCCTGGGCAGTTGGCTGGGCATTCCGACGAGTAGTAGCTCCACTGCAGGCCAGCCACGGTGCCCGCCTGGTCCTGCTTCCCCTCCACGGCGAAGGAGGTGATCTGAAGGTCATCCAATTTGAGTCGTAGCTTCTTCATGGAATCTGCTCCTGATAAGATGAGGGACGCCGGGGACATCGATCAATGTAACGCGATTTGTCCCCAAAGGAAGGATGATGGTCGATGGTGCACTGCCGCAGGCACCCGCCGTGCCCGCCGCGGAGATTGCCGCGTTGACCATCGCCACCGGGAGTTGACATGCATCCGTCGCCGCCGAGGTCCGGCTTTCGGAGGACGACCTGCGCCGCATCGGTGAGGCGTTCCCCGTCGGCGCGGCCGCGGGTACGCGCTATCCCGAGGGTGGGATGAAGACGGTGAACCGGTAGGCATCCGGTTTCGCCGGACGCGCAAGGAGGGTGGGCGCCGCACCGGCGCCCACCCTCCTTCCGTCCCCGGATGGCCGCGCCGGGTCAGCAGGCTGCGTAGTTGTCGGTCATGCAGCCCTCGTAGCACGTGTTGTTGGGCATCCCGGGCCCGATGTCGCTGCAGTAGTACGAGGGATAGCACCCGTCCGCGTTCGTACAGTTGAGGCCGCATTGCGTCTCGATACCGCTCGGGTTGCACTGCATGCACCCGGTTGCGTACCACTCCCGCGAGATCTGCATGCCGTCCACGGTGCCAGTTTCTTTCTGCTTGTCCTGCGCGGTGAACGACGTGACTTCCAGGTCGTCGAGCGAGAGCTTCAGCTTCTTCATGGGGTCTCTCCAGGAATGGGATGCGGTGCGTTTCCGCAACGTATCGCAATCCGTCCGCAATTGGAAGTGGAATTGGGGCGATCCGCTCGGCGCGCTTGGCACGTGGTTGACGCGGGACGGCGGCGGGCGAAAGATTGCCACTCTGACCCGACCACCGGAGACGCGATGCAGGCGAGCCCCATCCACGACACCGTGCAGTTCCTTCGCGAGCGCTTTACCCGCGCGCCGCACGCCGTGCTGGTGCTGGGCAGCGGCCTGGGCGGCATGGCGGACGACATCGAGGACGCCGTCCGCATCCCCTTCGGCGACATCCCGGGCTTTCCGCGGCGCACGCAGGAGCTGGCGGGGCACGCGGGGCAGCTGGTGGCCGGGCGCCTGGAGGGCGTGGAGGTGGCGGCCATGCAGGGCCGCTTTCACCTGTACGAAGGATGGCAGCCGGCGGACGTGGCGCTGCCGGTGCGCGCGCTGGCGGCGCTGGGCGCGGAAACGATGCTGCTGACCAACGCGGCGGGCGGCATTCGCCCCGGGTTCCAGCCGGGCGACCTGATGCTGATGGCGGACCACATCAACATGATGTTCCGCAACCCGCTCATCGGGCAGACGGTGCCGGGCGAGGAGCGCTTTCCCGACATGTCGGACCCGTACGACGCGGGCTTTCGCCGCATTGCCGAGGAGGTCGCGCGGGATCTGCGCATCCCCCTGGTGCAGGGCGTGTACGCCGCGGTGCTGGGGCCCAGCTACGAGACGCCGGCGGAGATCCGCATGCTGGCGCGGCTGGGCGCGGACGCGGTGGGGATGAGCACCGTGCCCGAGGTGCTGGTGGCGCGCGCCATCGGGATGAAGTGCCTGGGGATCAGCTGCATCACCAACCTGGCCGCGGGGCTGGGGCTGGAGCGGCTGACGCACGACGAGGTGATGGAGGTGGGCGCCCGCGTGCGCGACCGGCTGGCGGCGCTGGTGCGCGGCGTGCTCCCCCGCGTCGCCGGGCTGAACCGCGCGTCCGAGGCGGCGGAGTAGGGTCCGATCAGGTTCGCCGCGCCCGCGCGGGCGGCGAATCTTTCCCCCCGCACCCGCCGTACACCCCCGCACGGCCGGCTTCAGGGCCGTCTTTTCCAGTTCAATCCCGCCCGTTCTCAGGGCTCGCACGCCGTTTTGACGGAGGATCCCATGGACCCGAACACCGCGATCATCGCCGGGCTCGCCATCTTTCTGGGAATGATGGTGATCCTGATCCCCATCGCCGGCCTTACCGCCCGCTTTGCGCTCAAGCCGCTGATGGAGGCGCTGGCCAGCTACCGCGAGCTGCAGGGCGACAACCAGGCGCAGCAGCTGGTGGAGCGGCGCATGGCGCTGATGGAGGAGCAGTTCCACAGCATGGACCGCTCGCTCCGCGAGCTGCTGGAGGAGTCGGAGTTCCGCCGCGACCTGGAAGCCGGCAAGCCGCAGCACGCCGCCCTTCCGCTCCCCCGCGTCCCCGACCCGACCCAGTCGCCGGTCACCGCGCAGGCGGAGCGGGTCTAGAGCCCCTGATGTAACCGAGAAGTCGAAGCCCCGTCTGGCGAGCGCAAGCTAGCCGGACGGGGCTTCTGTCTTTTCGGGCGCCGCCGTGAGAGCAGAGGATACGGCACGAGAAAACTCCGTTGACTCTGTTGACTCCGTGTGAGGCCAATCTTTTTGCAGGATTCGGAAATACCCGGTCAGAGCCGCCCCGCCACGAGATGGTTCAGCGGCCCGTGCCCGCCGCCCAGCCCCGGCGCGGCGGCCATGGCGCGCTGCACGTAGTCCAGCGCGTCCTCCACCGACTGGCGCAGGGAACGGCCGTGGGCCAGCCCCGCGGCGATGCCGGCAGAGAGGGTGCAGCCGGTGCCGTGCGTGCTGCGCGTCTCCAGCTTGGGGCGCCGCCACTCGTGCCAGTCGGAGCCGTCCCACAGCACGTCAACCAGCTCCGCGCCGCGCAGGTGCCCGCCCTTCAGAAGAGCGGAACGGGCGCCGCGCTCCACCAGCACCTGCGCCGCGCGCCGCATCCCCTCCTCGTCCCCCACCGCGAAGCCCACCAGGATCGCCGCCTCGTCCAGGTTGGGGGTCACGCAGGCGGCCAGCGGCAGCAGCTCGTCCATGATGGTCCGCTCCGCGTCGGCGTCCAGCAGCCGGTCGCCGCTGCTGGCCACCATCACCGGGTCCAGCACGTAGTTCGCCATCGCGTGCTCGCGGATCGATACGGCCACCGCGCGCACCAGCTCCGACGTGGCAAGCATCCCCGTTTTGCACGCCGCGGGCGGCAGGTCCGTGGCCACGGCGGCGATCTGCGCGCGCACCGTGTCGACGGGGATCGGGTGCACGCCGGTCACGCCGCGGGTGTTCTGCACCGTGATCGCCGTGACCGCCGACGTGCCGAAGCAGCCGAACGCCTGAAAGGTCTTGAGGTCCGCCTGGATGCCCGCCCCGCCGCCGGAGTCGGACCCCGCGATGGTGAGGGCGATGGGAATGCTCATCGGCGCGTGCTCGCGATCATGGACGTGTCGTGCCGGCGTCGAGGAAAGGACCTGCCTTCGACGGCCTTCTCGTCTCCCGGTGAGGCAGACAAGGTCCTTCGGTCGGCGCCAGGGTTATGTGCATCGGCAGGTTGCCGGGCGGCGCCTTCCCTCAGGATGACTGGGCGCGCCAGACGCGAAT
>Ga0190267_10000151_pt1 | contig 14608 bp, 15 predicted proteins | sample Popmic239T_FD_140332 | JGI IMG/M metagenome (GOLD analysis project Ga0190267, IMG submission 140332) | Populus adjacent soil microbial communities from riparian zone of Oak Creek, Arizona, USA - 239 T | ecosystem: Environmental > Terrestrial > Soil > Riparian zone | place: USA: Arizona... | reverse complement strand
GACGGTAGGTGGCCTCGCCGCACGCGTGGTGCGCGAAAGGTGCCGAATCCGAGCCGGAAGCGAGCCGGTTCTGCTTACATGCAGGCGATGGAGGGCGGCTTCAACCTTTTCGGCGACCCGGAGGAGTTCCGCGCCCGTATGGAGGAGCTGTCGGAGCAGATGCAGTCCTCGCAGCGCGTCGCCTGGGCCGACAACGCGATCAAGCTCGCGGTCGAGATGACCGTCGCTTCGATCGGCCGCCTCGAATTGACCGGCAACGCCGACGAGCAGGCGATGCAGGTTCGCGACGCGATCCGCGTCCTCTTCCCCGAGGCCGTGACCCTCGTGCGCGAGGCGCGCGAAGGCCTCAGCTAGTTCCCTAAAGCAGCTCGAGCCGCAGCGAGACGACGGCGCCGCGGCCGCTGAGGCCGCCAACCAGCTCGACCGGGAGCGCGACCAACAGCGCCGGGATCGCGAGGACGACGCCGGCGAGGGCGTCGATCCGCCGCTGCCAGGGTCGCGCGGCAAGCATCGAGGGCATGCCGCGGAGGGCGCCGAGGGCGACGTTGTGGCCGAAGGTGACGCTGTTCAGCAGCGTCTGCCAGGTCGCGGCGAGGCCGGCGAGCGGGCGCCAGCGGCGGGACTTCACGACCTGGTCGCGCCGCGCGACCAGGCGCCGCACCGCCTCCTCCGTGAACAGGTGGTGAGCCCGGGGCTGCAACCCCGCCCAGCCGGCGCCGCCGAGGGAGCAGGCGAAGCCGGCGCGGTTGTCGATCTGGACCGAGTCCCCCCGGCGCAGCGAGTCGAGCTCGCGCAGGGCCTCCTCCGGCCCCGCCGCGGCGCCGATCACGCCCAGCCCGCAGCTCTCGCAGCGGCGGACCGGTCCCGACAGGCCCGGCTTGGCGCCGATCCAGCCGAAGAGCGGCTCGCCGCAGGCGGGGCAGGGCGGGTTCTCGGGGCCGGCTCCGGCCTCGAGCGGGACGACGCGGGGGTGCTCCAGCTCGCTCATGCTCGGGTAGCGTACGGGCCGTTGCCGCGGTTCCACTTCCACGAGAGAGGCCAGGGATGAATCCAGAGCAGGTGCGGGAGCGGGAGTCGCGCTGGGCGCTGCCGGCGGCGTTGGCGGCCTTCGCGGCGGTGGTCCTGATGATCCTGCCGAGCTTCGTCAGCGCGGTCGACGGCAGCGGCGAGGCCGAGGTCCTGCGCTCGATCGACGCCCACGGCGGCTCGGTGACGCTGACCAGCCTGCTGCAGGCGATCGCCTTCGCCCTCCTCGCGATCCCGCTCGCCTACCTCTTCCGCGCCGCGCGGGCCCGCAGCGAGCGGGTGCTGCCGCAGCTGCTCGCCCTCGTCATCCTCGCGCCGCTGCTGGTCGGCGTCGGCACCGTCCTCTACGGGCAGGCGCGCCAGGAAGCGGCCGAGAGCTTCGTCGCCGGCGAGGCGAAGTCGACGCTCTCCCAGAAGGAGGCGAAGGAAGAGTGTGAGGGGGAGAAGCCCCTCGCCGCCTGCGAAAAGCGCGAGCGGGAAGACGACGCCGCCTCCAACGCGCTCAGCGACGCCTCGCTCACCACCGTCGCTGGGGTCCTCACCATCGTCGGCGGCCTCCTCTTTGCGATCAGCCTCTTCTACACCTGCCTCTGGGCGATGCGCACCGGTCTCCTCAGCCGCTTCTGGGGATCGCTCGGGATGGCGTTGGGCATCGCCGTCTTGATCGGCTTCGTGATCCTCGCCGTGGTCTGGTTCTTCTACCTGGGCCTGCTCTTCCTCGGGCTGATCCCCGGCGGCAAACCGCCGGCCTGGGAGACGGGCGAAGCGGAGCCTTGGCCCACGCCGGGCGAGCGGGCCGCGGCCGAACTCGAGCCGCCTGAGCGGCACGAGCAGCCGTAGCGTCTTATCTTTTCGGCATCAGTCAGCCAGTCAATTTCTCGCACCCTGTCCGGGCTGCCGCGGCATCCCCTGACGGCGGGCGGATCGTCCCGTTCCGCGCCGCTTTCCTGCTCGCGGCGCTGCTGGCGGTCGGCCTCGGGCTGCTGGCGCCGCTCGTCGTCGGCTCCTTCTCGAAGCACCAGGCGCTGATCCTCGCCCTCGCCGAGGCGGCCTGCCTGGTCGGGGTCGGGGTCGGGATCGTCCTCCTCGTCCGTCGCCTGCGCTCGAGCCACGAAGCGCTCTGGGTGCTGGCCCGGCGCGACGAGCTGACCGGCGTTGGCAACTACCGCGCCCTGCACGAGCGGCTGGCGGCGGAAATCGCCCGCCACGAGCGCCACGGCCGCGAGTTCGCCCTCGTCCTCCTCGATCTCGACGGCTTCAAGCAGGTCAACGAGCAGCACGGGCACCTGGAGGGCGACCGCCTCCTCGCCGAGATCGGCAGCTCGCTGCGCGAGGAGGTGCGCGGCGAAGACTCGGTCTTCCGCCAGGGCGGCGACGAGTTCGCCGTGATCGTGCCCGAGGTCAACGCCGAGGAGGCGGGTGAAGTGGCGAAGCGGCTGCGCGGGCGGGTCTCGCGGCGCGGCTTCGGCAGCGACCAGCTGCGGCCGGTCACGGCGGCGACCGGGTACGCGATGTATCCCGCGGACGGGCGCAGCGTCGATGAGCTGCTGAGCGTCGCCGACGGCGATCTCTTCGCCGCCAAGAGCGGCGTGCGCACACACGGCGCGCTCTAAGGCCTACGTCTGAGGCGCGGGCGGTGCCGCCATCAGCTCGACCCGGTGCCCGCCCGGGGCGATCGCCAGCGCCCGCGGCTCTCCCCAGTGCTCGCGTTTGGCCTCGACCTCGAAGCCATGCCCGCGCAGCCGCTCGACCGTCGCCTCGAAGTCAGCCACGACCACCGCGAGGTGCCCAGGGGAGGGGACGGTTGGCTCCTCCTCCGGCATCAAGTGGACCTGCGTCTCCCCGCGCTCGAGCCAGGTGTACTCGGGCAGCGCCCGCGGCGACTCGACCCGCGCGAACCCGAGCAGCTCGAAGAAGCCGGCAACGGCCTCGACGTCCCCCGGCACGACCTCGATTCCGACGTGGTGGAGCACGTGGGGAATCTATAGAGGCGATCCAGCTATGCATGTTTTTGTCTGCTACCGTAATCGGCAATGGAGGCAGCAGTTGCGGACAGGGAGGCGGAGATGACGGAGTGGAGCGACGGACGTCTCGATGAACTCAGTACTCGGGTGGACGACGGCTTTAAGGACGTCAATAAGAGGATCGATCTGGTAGACGCGAAGATCGATCGGGTGGACGAGAAGGTGGGGAAAGAATGTTCGAGGCTCGATGAGAAGATCGACAAGGGGTTCGCAAGGATGGACGGTAAGTTCGACCAATTGAGCGCCCAGATGTTGGCCCTCCACCAGACGATGTCTCGTGGGAGCATCGGTCTCGTCGCTAGCGTGATCGTCGCGGCGATCGGCATCATCGCGGCGCAGGTCCTGGGTCCCTAGAACAGCAGCGACGCCAAGGCGGCTAGGACGACGATCGCGGTCGACCAGGTGACGGCCTCGGCGGTGATCTCCATGTCGAGGCCGTAGGCGTGGGCGATGACGAGGGAGTTGAGGCCTGAGGGCATCGCCGAGAGCAGGCGGTAGGCGGCGGGGAGGTCGATCAGCGGGGCCGCCAGCAGCATCAGCAGGCCCGGCACGATCGCCAGGCGGGTGACGATCACGACCATCACCGGCCGGGTCAGCTTCGGCGGCATCGGCAGGGCGCCCTGCTCGGCGTTCTCGGCCAGGGTGGCGCCGACGGCGAAGAAGCCGATCGGCAGGATCGCGACGATCAGGACCTGGGAGAGGTCGACGAGGAGGTCCGGGGCGAGGGCGTCCGGCGCCAGCAGGCCGGCGATCGCTGCGTAGAGGGGAGGGTTGCGGGTGAAGAAGGCGCCGACGCGCTGGCGCGGCGTTTCCCCCGCCTTAGTCCCGAAGGCGGCGCCGACCGCGAAGGCGCCGAGCAGCAGGCAGGGGCCGGTGACGAGGACGTCGTAGAGGACCGCGGTCGGGAGCTCGTCGCGCCCGAGCAGCGCCACCGCGAGGGGGTAGCCGAGGTAGCCGGTGTTGACGCTCAAGACGGTGCAGACGACGGCGCCGACCTGGGGCCGCGCCAGCTTCAGGACCCTGCTCGCCATCCACCAGGCCAGCAGCGCCCCGAGCGAGGAGGCGACGATGCCGAGGACGAGGCCGACCCCGTGGCTGAGGTCGATCTTGCTGGCGGCGATGTTGAAGAAGACCACCGGCGGCAGCAGGACGTAGAGCAGCAGCACCAGGGCGCTGCGGGAGGCCCTGGCCGCGCCCGCCGGCCAGCGGCCCTCGGACCAGACGCCGATGGCGACGGCCGCGACGATCGCGCCGGTGGTGAGGAGGACCCCGATCGGGCGTTTCTACCCGAAGAGGGAGGCGCCCGCGTGGCTGGCAAAGTCGACCAGCGGCTGCGGGATGACGCCGAAGAAGACGGTCGCGGCGGCGGCGAGGACGGCCGGGCCGACGAGGTACCAACGGCGGCCCGCCTCCGGGTCGACCGGGTCGGCCTCGGGGGAGGCGCCGGCGATCGCCGGGGTGCCGCTGCGGAGGGTTTCCCGCTCCGGCCGCATCCACATCGCCGCCACCACCCGCAGGTAGTAGGCGAGCGAGATCATCGTCCCGATCGCGATGAAGACGGCGAGCCAGGTGTAGTCGCCCTCGACCAGCGCCTCGATCAGGTAGAGCTTGCCGATGAAGCCAGCCGTCGCCGGCAGCCCCGCCAGCGCCAGCATCGAGATCGTCAGCGGCCAGGCCAGCGCCGGGCGCTCGGCGGCGAGGCCGCGCACCGCGCGGATGTCGTCGCCGAAGACCGTCTCGCGCTCGCGGGCGACGATCACGGCGAAGGCGGCGAGGTTCATGAAGGCGTAGGCGGCGAGGTAGAAGACCAACGAGCTCGTCCCCTGCTCGGAGGCGACGACGACGCCGCCGAGCATGTAGCCGGCCTGGGCGACGCCGGAGTAGCCGAGCAGCCGCTTCAGCGAGTCCTGGCCGAGGGCGCCGACGTTGCCGACGACGATCGAGATCGCCGCCAGCGCCGCCAGCGCCGGCTGCCAGGTGTCGAGCTGGGAGCCGAGGGCGACGTCGAAGAAGCGGAGGAAGACGGCGAAGGCCGCGGCCTTGGTCGCCACCGCCATGAAGCTGGTGATCGGGGTGGGGGCACCCTGGTAGACGTCGGGCGTCCACTGGTGGAAGGGGGCGATCGAGGTCTTGAAGGCGAGGCCGACCGCCGCCATCGCGATCCCGATCAGGATCAGCGGCTCGCCGTCGAGGCCGTTGCGGGCGATCCCGTCGGCGATGCCGGCGAAGTTGGTGGAGCCGGTGCCGCCGTAGAGGAAGGCCATCCCGTAGAGCAGCGTCGCCGAGCCGATCGAGCCGACGATCAGGTACTTCAACCCCGACTCGAGCGAACCCTCACGGCGCAGGTTGGTGGCGCAGAGGATGTAGAGCGGGATCGAGAGCGTCTCCAGGGCGACGAAGAAGGTGACGAGGTTGGTGCTTTGCGCCAGCAGCGTCATCCCCAGCACCGAGCCCAGCAGCAGCGCGTGGTACTCGCCGCTGCCGGCTTCCTCGGTAGCCCGCTCGCGGATCGAGAGGAGGACGCAGAAGGCGGCGGTGAGGATCGCGATGAGCGAGATCGAGATCGCCAGGTCGTCGAGCCGCAGCGCCCCGGTGATCAGCGACTTCGGGTCGTTCCACTGCCAGATCAGCAAGCCGGCGGTGGCGCCGAGGGTGAGCAGCGTCAGCGCCGGCGCGGTGCGGCGGAAGGGCTTGAAGACGGCGCTGAGGAGGATGACGCAGAGGCCGACGGTGAGCGCGATCAGCGGCGAGATGCCGGCGTAGTCGATGGTGGGCTCGTGGAAGTTCATTTCTCCGCCAGTTGCGAGTTGGGCGCCTCGTGCTCGGTCAGCCCGGCCACCGTCCGCTCGACGGTCGGGTTGGTCCGCTTCAGGATCAGCTGTGGGTAGAGCGAGAGGGCGAGGATGCAGAGCACCAGCGGCGCCAGCACCAGGGCGTCGCGGAAGCCGATCTCCCGCGAGAGCAGGCCCTCCGGCCCGCGGTTGTGCATCGTCCCCTGGTAGAGGCGCAGGGCGTAGTAAGCCGACATCGCGACGCCGCTGATCGCGATGAAGGCGAAGACGATCTTCTCCTGGAAGAGGCCGTTGAGGATGTAGAACTCGCCGACGAAGTTGGCCGAGCCGGGCATCGCCAGGGTCGCCAGGGCGACGATCAGGAAGAGCGCCGCCAGCACCGGCGCCCGCAGCGCCATCCCGCCCATCTCGCGGATGTCCTCGGTCCCGGTGCGCTCGACCAGGAGGGCGACGATGACGAAGATCGGGGCGACGACGAGGCCGTGGTTGACCATCTGCAGGATCGCCCCGTCGGCCCCGTCGGCGCGCAGGGCGAAGATCCCGGCGGTGATGAAGCCGAGCTGAGCGACCGAGGAGTAGCCGGCGATCAGCCGCACGTTGGTCTGGGTGAAGGCCATCACCGAGCCGTAGAGGATCGAGGCCAGGGCGATGACCAGGATCGCCTCCTGGAATTCGACCGTGGCGTCGGGGAAGAGCGGCAGGACGACGCGCAGGAACCCGTAGGCGCCGACCTTGGCCAGCACCCCGGAGAAGACCGCCAGCGCCGGCAGCGGCGCCGCGCGATAGGCGTCGGGCATCCAGCCGTGGAGGAGGAAGGCGGGCATCTTGACCAGGAAGGCGGCGGCGAAGAACCAGAAGATCCAGCGCTGGCTGCCGAGCCCGATCCCCTGTTCCTGCAGCGCCTGGATCGAGAAGGTGACGTGGCCGCCGTCGGCGGCGATGATCGCGGTGGCGATCGCCGCGACCAGCATCAGCAGCGAGCCGATCAGGGTGTAGACGATCATCTTCAGCGTCGCCCCCGCGGCGGTCGGGCCGCCCTCGGCGGTGCGGTCGTGGCCCCAGGCGCCGAAGAGGAAGTAGAACGGGACCAGCATGAAGTCGAAGAAGAGGACGAAGAGCAGCAGGTCCTGAGCCAGGAACGAGCCGAGCGTCGCCGTCTCGGCGACCAGCATCAGGAAGAAGAAGGTCTTCGGCCGCTCGTAGTCGCGGAAGGCGGCGAAGGCGACGCCGCCGGTCCAGAGCACCGCGGTGAGCAGGACGAGGAAGAGGTTGAGCCCGTCGAGGCCGAGGCTGTAGTCGACGCCGAGCCCGGCGATCCAGGCCGTGTCCTCGACGTACTGCAGGCCGGAGTTGCCGCTGTCGAAGCCGACGACCATCGCGATCGCGATCCCCAGCGTCGCCACCGTGCCCAGCACCGCCCACCAGCCCGCCGCCCGCTTGGGGAGGAAGAGGCCGACGATGCCGAAGGCGAGCGGGGTCCAGAGCAGCGAGTTGATCATGAGGCGCTCAGCAGGAAGTAGAGGGCAAGGCCGGCGAAGCCGGCGATCAGCAGCAGCGCATAGCTCCGGACGAAGCCGTTCTGGACGGCGCGGACGACGCCGCTCGTGCCTCGCACGGTTCCTTCGGTGCCGCTGACGAGCCCGTCGACGACGAAGCGCTCGAAGACGCGGTTGGCGAAGCGGCCGATCGCCAGCGCCGGGCGGACGACGAGGAAGTCGATCGCCTCGTCGAAGTACCACTTGCGGAAGAGGAAGTCGTGCAGTCCCTGGAAGCGCCGTTCGAGCGCCCGCGGCCGCTCGGGGTTGGCGACGTAGAGCCAGTGCGCGGCCCAGATCCCGAGCAGGGAGATCGCGCCGCCGATCGCCAGGCCGATCCAGTCCCAGGCGATCGAGGGGTGGACGTGGGCGAGGACCGGGCCCTCGAAGGCCGGGTCGAGGAAGTCGGCGACGACGTTGTTGACGCCGGGGATCTGGATCAGGCCGCCGACCAGCGCCAGGAAGGCGAGCACCGCCATCGCGACCCGCATCGGCGCCGAGTGCTCGGCGATGTGGTGCTCGGGGCCGGGGAAGCCGACGTCGGTGTCCTCGGGCTCGCCGGTGGCCGGGTTGCGCGGCTCGGCGTGGTGGACGTGCCCGGTCTCGATCAGCTCCCGCGCCTCGGGGCAGGGCTCGCCTCCCAGCACCCGGAAGATCAGCCGGAACGTGTAGATCGCGGTCAGGAACGCCCCGAAATAACCAAGAACAACAAAGACGAGATACATGCCTCCCCGTGCTCCCGCGTAGGCGAGGATCTCGTCCTTGGAGAAGAAGCCCGAGGTGAGCGGGAAGGCGGCGAGGGCGAGGGCGCCGCAGAGCATCGTGATCGAGGTGAACCGCATCGCCTTGGCGAAGCCGCCCATGCGGTCGATGTTCTGCTCGTTGGCCATCGCGGCGATGATCGATCCGGCCGCCATGAACAGCAGCGCCTTGAAGAAGGCGTGGGTCATCAGGTGGAACATCCCGGCCCCGTAGGCGCCGATCGAGACGCCGACGACCATGTAGCCGATCTGGCTCATCGTCGAGTAGGCGATCGCCCGCTTCAGGTCGGTGACGACCAGCGCGATCGTCGCCGCGACCAGGAGCGTCGCCAGGCCGACGAAGGCGGCGATGTCGGCGGCGGTCGGGGCGAGGGCGAAGAGGACGTGGGTGCGGGCGATCAGGTAGACGCCGGCGGTGACCATCGTCGCCGCGTGGATCAGCGAGGAGACCGGGGTCGGGCCCTCCATCGCGTCGGGCAGCCAGGTGTGGAGCGGCAGCTGCGCCGACTTGGCGAAGGCGCCGACGAGGAGCAGCAGGCAGATCGCGGTGATCGTCCACTCGTTGGTAGTGAAGACCTCGGGCGCTTTCTCGAAGACCTCGCCGTAGTCGAAGCTGCCGAGCTCGCGGAAGATCAGGAAGGCGGCGAGCACGAGGCCGATGTCGCCGACGACGTTGATCACGAAGGCCTTCATCCCTGCCCGGGTCGCCGTCTCGCGCCGGTACCAGAAGCTGATCAGCGCGTAGGAGGCGAAGCCGACGAAGGCCCAGCCGACGATCAGCAGGACGAAGTTGCCGGCGAGGACCAGCAGCAGCATCGAGAAGACGAAGAAGTTGAGGTAGCTGAAGAAGCGGTGGTAGCCCTGGTCGGACTGCATGTAGCCGTAGGAGTAGAGGTGGATCAGGGTCGAGACGCCGGTGACGACGAGGACCATGAAGACCGAGAGCTGGTCGAGGTAGATGCCGAGCTTGATGTCGAGGCCGGCGACGCTGGCGTAGTCCCAGAGCGAGGAGGCGTGATGGCGCGCCTCGGGCTCGTCGCCGAGCAGGCCGATCAGGGCGGCGATGCCGCAGGCGAAGGAGAGGCCGATCGCGGCGGTGCCGATCATCCCTGCCGCCTTGCGCGGCAGCGCCCGGTAGCCGAGCGCGATCACGATCGAGCCGAGCAGCGGGAAGAGCAGGACCAGCCAGGCCCAGGCGGTGCCGGTCATCCGCGCAGCTCCCGCAGGTCGTCGACGTTGAGCGGCAGGCGGCGGCGGAAGATCGCGACGATCAGGCCGAGGCCGACGACCACCTCGCAGGCGGCGATCACCATCACGATCACCGCGAAGACCTGGCCCTGCTCATTGCCGACCATGCGGCTGAAGGCGACGAGGGCGAGGTTGCCGGCGTTCAGCATCAGCTCGAGGCAGAGGAGGATCACCATCGGGCTGCGGCGCAGGAGGATGCCGAGGACGCCGGTGGCGAAGAGCAGGGAGGAGAGGACGATGTACCACTCGATGCTCATGCGACCTCCTCTCGGCGCCGCGCCGCCAGGACGATCGCCCCGACGGCGGCGAGGAGCAGCAGGATCGACGAGGCCTCGAAGGGCAGCAGGAACTTTTCGAGCAGCAGCCTTCCGATCGCGGCCGGGTCGCCGAAGCCCGCCTTGACGTCAGGCCCCTCCGTTCCCAGCGCCAGCAGGGAGGAGGAGAGGACGGCTACCGCCAGCTCGACGAAGAGGGCGACGGCGAGGAGGGGGGCGAGGAAGCGCTGGCCGGGGATCGGCTCCCAGGCCGACTCGCCGCCGCCCCCGACATAGGCGACGACGAAGACGTAGAGGACCATCACCGCCCCGGCGTAGACGACCACCTGGGCGGCGGCGACGAAGGCCGAGGTGAGCAGCAGGAACAGCGCCGCCAGGGAGAAGAGGTGGACGATCAGGAAGAGGACCGAGTAGAAGGGGTTGCGCATCGCGATCACGCCCAGCGCGCCGCCGAGCGCGCCGATCGCGGCGATGAAGAACAGCACCGCTTCCACTATTCGCCCTCGCTCCGCAGCGGCGTCCGCTCGACCGGCTCGGCGAGCAGCATCTCCTTGGTGAAGATCAGGTCGCGGCGGTCGTAGTCGGCCATCTCGTAGTCGTGGCCCATCGTGATCGCGTCGAAGGGGCAGGCGATCTCGCAGTAGCCGCAGAAGATGCAGCGGCTGAGGTTGATCTCGTAGACGGCGGCGTAGCGCTCGCCGGCGGAGACCCGTTCGCCGGGGATGTTCTCGGCCGCGACGACGCGGATGCAGTCGGCCGGGCAGGCGGCGGCGCAGAGCGAGCAGCCGACGCACTTCTCCAGGCCGGTGTCCTCGAACTTGTGAAGTTTGTGGCGGCCGCGGAAGCGCGGGTAGACCGGCGTCTTCTCCTCGGGGTACTCGATCGTCATCGGCCCCTCGACCAGCCGCGCCATCGTCGTCTTCAGCCCGCGCAGGGTCTCGCCGAAGGCGCGCCAGGTGCCGCCGAGCCCGCCCGGCTCGGGGCCGCGCTGGACCTCGACGACGTCGATCGAGTCGAGGTAGGAGGCGGACCTGGGGTCGAAGCTCACGTCACCACCACCAGGACCGCGGTGACGAGGACGTTGAGGGTGGCGAGGGGGAGCAGGACCTTCCAGCCGAGGCTCATCAGCTGGTCATATCGCAAGCGCGGCAGCGTCGCCCTCACCCAGATGAAGACGAGGACGAGGGCGAGCATCTTCGCCAGCATCCAGATCGGGTCGAGGAAGCTCGGGCCGGGGCCCATCCAGCCGCCGAGGAACATCGCCGCGGCGATCCCGGAGACGACGAGGATCTCCATGTATTCGACCAGGAGGAAGGAGCCGAAGCGCATGCCGCCGTACTCGGTCATGAAGCCCTGGACCAGCTCGGCGTCGGCCTCGGGCATGTCGAACGGGGTGCGGTTGGTCTCGGCGAAGCCGGCAAGCATGAAGATCAGGAAGCCGACGAACTGGGGGAGGATGAACCAGAGCTCGCCCTGCGAGTGGACGATCGAGACCAGCGAGAGCGAGCCGCTCATCATCACCACGCCGAGCAGGGCCAGGCCCATCGAGACCTCGTAGGAGATCAGCTGCGCGGCCGAGCGCATCGCCCCCAGCAGGCTGTATTTGGAGCCCGCCGACCAGCCGCCGAGGAGGAGCCCGTAGAAGGCGATCGAGCCGACGGCGAAGAAGTAGAGGATGCCGATCGGGACGTCGATCCCGTAGAGGCCCACCCCGCCCTGGGTGTCGCCCCAGGGGATGATCGCCAGCGAGAGGACGCCGGCCAGGACCGGCAGCAACGGCCCGAGGACGTACAGGGTCGAGACCGCGTTGGCGGGGCGGAAGGACTCCTTCGAGATCAGCTTGCCGACATCGGCGAGCGGCTGCATGAGGCCGTACGGTCCGACCCGGTTGGGGCCATAGCGGTGCTGGAAGCGGCCGATCAGCTTCCGCTCGAGCACCGTCAGCAGCGGCAGGATGCCGAAGATGACGGCGAAGATGACGACGCTCTTGGCGACCATGATCCAGGTCGCTTCGGCGAAGGTGGTATCGGCGAGCGGCAGCATCAGGCGCGGGCCTCGCTCAGCTTCTCGATCGTGACCTGGACGGGGCCGCCGTTGAGCAGGCTGTTGGCGTTGCCGCCGGCGACGCCCTCGGCCATGAAGACGACGCCCTCGCTGACCCGCTCCTTGACCTGGACGGTGGCCTCGATGCCCGTGCCGTTTTGGGCGACGCGGACCCGGTCGCCGGACTTGAGGTCGAGGCGGTCGGCGTCGGTGGGGGAGATCTCCAGGCGCTGCTGGGGAGACAGGAACTTGAGGGGTGGGTTCAGTTCGGTGATGGGACCGGCCCAGAGGTCGCGGTAGGTGCCGAGGAGCAGGGAGTCGCCTTCACCTTGATTCGGCGGGACCGTGGCGTCAGGGTCTCCAGACGCGACTCCGCGAGGGGTCTGGTCGGGTTGGACCATGCTGATCGGCGCGTCGCGCTGAGTGTCTGGAGACCCTGACGCCACGGTCTCCTCGGATTCGGAGGCGCCGTCGTTGCTGTGGGCTTGCGCGGGAGTGTCGGTGGCTCCGACGTATCCCGGCTTGCTCGTGGCGCCGGTCTCCGTGGGGCCTTGCTCGGGGGACTCGGTGGCTCCTTCGGGGCCGGAGTGCTCGGTGCCGTCGTCGGAGCTGCTTGCGCCCTTGCGGTCTTGCCAGCGGAGGCCGCGGCCGCCGATCTGCTCGTCGGTGATGCCGGCGTAGAAGGGGACGGCGTCGGTGAGGGCGGCGAAGGCGGTGGGCTGGGAGTCGATGCCGGTGTCGAGGCCGAGGGCTTTGGCCAGTTCCGCGAGGACGACGATGTTGGGCTGGACGAAGCGGGGACGGGAAGCGGAGGGGCGGACGCGCTGGAGGCGGCCGTCGGGGTGGGTGACGGTGCCGTCTTTCTCGGCGTGGGTCTCCAGGGGGAGGACCACGTCGGCCTTGGCGGTGGTCGCGTTCTCGTGCATCGAGAAGGAGACGACGAAGTCGCAGGCGGTGAGCGCCTCTTCCCAGGCGGGGGTGTCGGGGAAGTCGCGCAGCGGGTCGGCGCCGAAGAGGATCAGGCCGCTCAACTTGCCGTCGATCAGCGCCTGGCGGATCTCCTCGGTCGACATCCCGGCGGCGGTCTCGGAGAGTCCTGGGCCGGCGTCGGGGAGGCAGCCGGCCTCGCGCAGGCCGCGGGCGTTGGTGGTGTCGGGGATCTCCAGCAGGCCCGAGCCCTCGCTGCCCGCCATCCCGACCGCGGAGGCCACGTCGAGCAGCGCCTCGGCGGCGTCGTCCTCGCGGGCGATCCGCTCGCCCCAGATGACGACGACCTTCTCGGCGTCGCGCAGCGTCCCGGCAACCGGGGTGGCGACGTTCTCGACGCCGCCGATCGCGGATGCGAGCTCGGAGACGAAGTGGGCGGCCTGGCCGGGGGCGAAGCGGGCGATCGCCTCGGCGCCGCCGTCGAGCGCAGTCGGGCGCTCGGTGGCGACGACCAGCTTGGCGCCGTTGCGGCGGATCGCCTTGCGCACCCGCAGGTCGAGGATCGGCGAGCTGTGCAGCGGGTCGGTGCCGAGGACGAGGATCGCGTCGGCGTCGTCGATGTCGGGGACCTTGGCCGAGACATTCGGCTCGGCCAGTCGCCGCAGGACGTCGGCCTTCGGCCCGCGCGAGGGGCGCGAGTCGAGGTGCGGGGAGCCGAGCGCGTCGCGGACGAGGCGCTGGAGCAGGAAGCCCTCCTCGTTGGAGGCGTCGCCGACGATCGCCGCGACCCGGCTCGGCGCAGCCGACTTTGACCCCACCTGGGTGTGGTCAAAACCGGCTGCGGTGCGCAACCCGTCCGCGGCCGCCTCCAGCGCCTGCTCCCAGCCGGCCTCGGCGCCGCCCTTCAGCCGCGGCCCGTCGATCCGCTCGGGCGCGTCGAACATCTCGAAGCCGTAGCGGCCGCGGTCGCAGAGCCAGCCGTCGTCGACCTCGTGGTTGTCGCGGGTGAGGACCCGTTTCACCTTCTCGTCGCGGACGGTGAAGCTGACGTTGCACTGGCTCGGGCAGATCGTGCAGACCGAGCCGGCGTGCTCGATGTCCCAGGGCCGGGCGCGGAAGCGGTAGGTGTAGTTGGTCAGCGCCCCGACCGGGCAGATGTCGGTGATGTTGCCGTGGAAGGGGGCGACGTAGGGGCGGTCGTCGAAGGTGCCGACGTAGGTGCGGTCGCCGCGGTCGAGCAGCTGCAGCTGGGCGTCTTCGGAGACCTCCTGGCTGAAGCGGACGCAGCGGTAGCAGAGGATGCAGCGCTCGCGGTCGATCGCGACCAGCGGCGAGAGCTCGATCGGCTTCTCGAAGTGGCGCTTTTCGTCGATCATCCGGCTCTTGCCGGGGCCCCAGCCGTAGGAGATGTCCTGCAGCGGGCATTCGCCGCCCTTGTCGCAGACGGGGCAGTCGAGCGGGTGGTTGACGAGGAGGAACTCGACGACCGCGCTCTGGGCCTCCTTCACCTGCTCGGTGCGGGTGTGGACGACCATCCCCTCGCGGACCGGCGTCGAGCAGGAGGTCTGCAGCTTCGGGATCCCCTCGATCTCGACCAGGCACATGCGGCAGGCGCCGACCGGGTCGCCGAGTTTCGGTTCGTAACAGAAGTAGGGGATCTCGACGTCGCCCTTGCGGGCGGCATCGTGGAGCATCTCGCCCTCGACCGCCGGCACCTCGCGCCCGTCGATCGTGATCGTCACCTCACGACCGCCGGGGCTCATTCCGACGCCCCCAGCGTCTCCGGCGCGCCCTGGACGACGGCGTGTGGGTCGACGACCAGCTCGGGGTTGGCCATCACTTCTTCGAACTCCTCGCGGAACTTGCGGACCATCGCCCCGACCGGCATCGCCATCGAGTCGCCGAGCACGCAGAGGCAGTGGCCGATGATGTTTTCCTGCACCGAGCCGACGATGTCGAGGTCCATCGGCGTCGCCT
>Ga0190267_10000150_pt1 | contig 14687 bp, 13 predicted proteins | sample Popmic239T_FD_140332 | JGI IMG/M metagenome (GOLD analysis project Ga0190267, IMG submission 140332) | Populus adjacent soil microbial communities from riparian zone of Oak Creek, Arizona, USA - 239 T | ecosystem: Environmental > Terrestrial > Soil > Riparian zone | place: USA: Arizona... | reverse complement strand
GAAACAGCTCGTAACGCGACCGGCCCGGGTTGTTGCGCACCTCGGTCTCCATGCCTGACCTCTACCCGCCGGGGGCGACCCCTACCCGGCCGGGACCGGCTCGGCCACGATGTCCGACGCCGTCATCACTTCCAACGTCGTCGCTGCCGACACCGCCGGGCGCACCGGAGCAGGCCGGGCCGCCCAGCCGTACAGCAGGCCGACCAGGACCCCGCCGCCGACCACGTTGCCCGGCACCGTCCACAGCAGGTTGCGCACCAGCATCGACCAGTCGGCCACGCCCTGGAACACGCCCAGTGCGAACACGGTCACGTTGGCGATCGAGTGCTCGAACCCGGAACCGATGAACGCCAGCAGGGCCCACCACAGCACGGCCAGCTTGGCCCCGTCGGTGTTGGCCCGAGCCGCCATCCACAGCGCCAGGCAGACCAGCATGTTGCACAGCACCGCCCGCCAGAACAGTTGCGGCCCGGTCGCCGAGTCCTTGGCCGTCACCACCGACTTCACCAGCGCGGCAGCCGGCCCCGCCGCCAGCGTCCCGCCGCCGGACACCATGGCGGCCAAGGCGATCGACCCGACCACGTTGCCGACCAGGCTCACGACCCAGACCCACGCCAGGTCGCCCGCCCGCACCGTCCTGGCCAGCAGTCCTTGCAGCATCACCATGACGTTGCCGGTGAACAGCTCGGCCCCGGCGAACACGACCAGCGTCAGCGCCACGCCGAACACCGATCCCTGCACGAGCTTGGCCCAGGGCGACGACACCGCCACCAACGGGGCCGACACGCTGAACAGCAGCACCACCGCCACGCCGACAAAGGCGCCCGCGGCAATCGACAAGGCCAGATAGACGGGCAACCGTTTCACCTGGCCTGCCTTGCTCACCGCCACGTCGCCGTTTCCGGCCGCGGCCTCGATGATCGACAAGGGCATTCGACTCCTCCTTCTTTCTCAACTCCGATAGATGGGCAGAACTCAGCCGGCCGCGACCGGCTCGGCGGTGGGGTCCTCGTCGGCCGTCCACCGCTCGTGCATCACCGCTTCGATGTGGGCGGCGAAGGCGTCGGTCCCCAGCCGCAGCGCGGTCTGGCCCAGCGACTCGGCCCCGTGCCGCATCGCCTCCCACGTCCCGACGACGGCGTCCACCGCCAGCGACACGTCTTCTGCCGCGACCCGCCCGATCGGCACGCCGACCGAGCCCGCGGCCACGTCGGCCCCGACGAACACCTGGTAGCCGTCCCGAGTCGCCCCGCCGATGCGGACCTTCGACCCGGCCAGCCCGACGTCGCCCGACTGGTGCTGCGCGCACGAGTTGGGGCAGCCCGAGATGTGGACCCGCAACGACGAGTTCCGGGCCAGGGCCGGACTGTGCAGCAGCCCAACGCCTGCATCCGGCGCCGTCGTGATCCCCAGCGCGCACACGGCCGACCCGGTGCACGCCCGCACATGGGCCACCGGCGACTCGCCCAAGAAGTGCAGCCCGAATGCGCCCAGCGACTCCCGCAGCTCCTGCACCCGTCGTACCGGCACATTCCTGAAGACCAGGTTCTGATCGCGGCTCACGGTCAGCGCGCCGTCGGCAAACCGGTCGGCCGAATCGGCAATCAGCGTCAGCTCGGCGCTGGACAAGTCGCCCATCGGCACGTCGACGGTCACCAAGGCCAGCCCGACGGTCCGCTGCGGACGCACGCCCACCGACCAACCGCCGGGCGGCGAGTTCGACAGGATGTCGGCCACGACCTCGGGTGCGATCACGGCCACCTCGGGCACCGGCGGATGCGGCCGCAGCACAGCCGACGCGAACCCATCTGTCCACGCGGCCCGGAACCCGGCCTCGCCCATGGCGTCGAGCACGAACTTCATGCGCCCCTTGCTCGGGTTCTCGAAGTCGCCGTGCTCGATGAACACGTCGATGAGCGCCTCGGCCGCAGCCATGACGTCGGCCCGGGGCACGAACTCGCTGAGCCGCACGGCCAGCCGCGGCGCCTTGCCCAGGCTGCCGCCCGCCCACAGCTCGTAGCCGGCGACGCCGTCGACCACCTTCGAGACGAATCCGGCGTCGTTGATAAGCGCGTCCTCGCGGCATCGAGGCGACCCGCCGAAGGCCATGTTGATCCGGCTCGGCAAGACGCAGTTCAGCGTGGCGGAGCGGGCGACCACCGCGTCCGACACCATGCGCGCGTCGGGCAGGCAGTCGAACGGCTCGTCGAGGCCGAGCCCGGCGTCCTCCGACGCCATCACATTGCGCAGCGTGTGCCCGCACGCCGAACGGGTGCTGAGCCCGAGCCGGCCGACCTGTCCGAGCACGTCAGGCACCGACGCCGACCGCACCCAGTGCAACTCGATGTTCTGGCGGGTCGTCAGGTGCAGCCAGTCGGCCGCCTTCGCCTTGGCCAGTCGGGCCAGGCCGCGCACCTGCTCGGTCAGCACCACGCCGCCAGGGATGCGGACGCGAACCATGAACACGTCGTCTTGGGCCTGGGCGCAGACCCCGTAGGTCTTCAGCGCGTAGCGGTCCTCGGGTGTCAGCCACCCGTCGCCTTCCGCGGCCAGTCGGTCGAGGTCCACGGGCAGCCCTGCCCGCTTGATGCTGGGGATGTCCGGCGGCATGCAGTGAACGTACGAAGCGGGTGTTAACCAAAGCGCGCGGACGGGTTGCCGGTCTGCGAACGCAGGCGCGCCCCGCCGTTTCGCCCCACTGACGCCCCCCTGACCGCCCCGCCTCCCGCCACCGACCCACAAACCCAGCTTTGGAGGACATAGCGAACCAATCTGGTTCGCTATGTCCTCCAAAGCGGGAGGGCGTGCATGGCTATGCACCGATCTGTATAGTAACGGCCATGTCGTACAAGGTCGGGATCTACGGAGGGTCGGGGTACACCGGCGCCGAGCTGCTCAGGCTCTGTGCCCAGCACCCTGACCTCGACGTCGCCTTCGCCACCGCCGACTCCCAAGCCGGCACCTGGGCGGCCGACCTCTATCCCAGCCTGGCCGCCGCCTACCCGGACCTCGTCTTCGCCGACAACGACCCCGCCCTGGCCGACGAGCATGGCATCGACCTCGCCTTCCTCGCCCTGCCCCACGGCGCCAGCCAGCACCTCGTGCCCGACCTGCGCAAGCGGGTCGCCAAGATCGTCGACCTGGCCGCCGACTTCCGGCTCCGCGATGCCGCCCTCTACCCGACGTGGTACGGCGAGGAGCACCACCAGCCCGCCCTGCTCGACGAGTTCGCCTTCGGCATCCCCGAGCTCTACCGGGACCAGCTCCGCAACGCCGACCTGGTCGCTGCGGCGGGCTGTTACGTCACGACCGCCGCCCTTGCCCTCGCCCCGCTGATCAAGCACAACGTCATCGAGCCAACCCAGGTCATCGTCGACGCGGCCAGCGGGGTGTCGGGTGCAGGCCGCAAGCTCGCCCACGGCACGCACTTCGGCACGGTCAACGAGGACTTCACCGCCTATGGCCTGCTCAACCACCGCCACACGCCCGAGATCGAGCAGGCCACTGGCGCCGTCAACCTGCTCTTCACCCCGCACCTGGCCCCGATGACGAGGGGCATCCTCGCCACCTGTTACGCCCGGCCCGCAACCGCCACCCCCGACCCGCTCGCCATCCTCAAGGAGGCGTACGCCGACGAGCCGTTCGTCGTCGTCACCGAGAACCCGCCGTCCACCAAGGCCACCCTCGGCTCCAACTGCGCCCACATCACCGCCCGCTACGACGAGCGCACCGACACCGTCGTCGTCCTCTCCGCCCTCGACAACCTCGTCAAAGGGGCCAGCGGCCAGGCCGTGCAGTGCGCCAACCTCGCCCTCGGCCTCCCCGAGACCGCCGGCCTCCCGATCGTGGCGGTGTACCCGTGAGCGTCACCGACCCGTTGGGCTTCGTCGCCGCCGGCATCGCGGCCGGCATCAAGCCGAGCGGCAACCCCGACCTCGCCCTCGTCGCCACGGAAGACGGCCAGCCGGTCACCGCCGCCGCCGTCTTCACCTCCAACAAGGCCACCGCGGCGCCGGTCCAAGTCAGCCGGGCCCACCTCGCAGCCGGCAACAACAAGGCCGCGGCCGTCGTCCTCAACAGCGGCAACGCCAACGCGGCCACCGGCAAGCAGGGCACCGACGACGCCGAGCGCATGACGGCCTTGGTCGCCGAGCACCTCGGCTGCGACCCGAACGAAGTCCTCGTCTGCTCGACCGGCCTCATCGGCATCCCGCTTCCCATGGCGCCCATCGAGTCCGGCATCCCCGCCCTCGTCGCGGCCCGGGCCAAGGACCAGGCCGAGCAGGCCGCCACCGCCATCATGACGACCGACACCCACGCCAAGCAGACCCTGGTCGAAGGCGACGGCTTCCTCATCGGCGGCATGGCCAAGGGCGCAGCGATGCTCGCTCCGAACATGGCGACGATGCTGGCCGTGCTGACCACCGACGCCGAGGTCGACCAGGCCGTGTTGCAGAAGGCGTTGCAGCACGCGGTCGACCGCTCCTTCAACAGCCTCAGCGTCGACGGCTGCACGTCAACCAACGACACCGTCATCGTGCTGGCCAGCGGCCGGGCAGGCCCCCCGCAGAGCGGCGACTTCACCGACGCCCTCACCACCGCCTGCCAAGACCTCGCCTCCCAGATGGCGGGCGACGCCGAGGGCGCGACCAAGGTCGTCACCGTCACCGTCGTCGGTGCGGCAAGCGACGAAGAGGCGGCCAAGGGGGCCCGCAAGATCGCCGAGTCGCAGCTCGTCAAGTGCAGCTTCTACGGCCAAGACCCCTACTGGGGCCGAGTGGTGAGCGAGCTCGGCAGCGCGGGCATCGAGTTCGACCCGGACCTCGTCAACGTCACCTACGGCCTCGTCACCGTCTGCCAGGACGGCGTGGCCGCCACGCTCGACGACAGCGAGCAGCAGACTCTGGCCGAGCACATGCGGGAGCGACATATCACCCTGCTCGCCGACCTCGGCGTCGGCACCGGCCGGTGGTCGATCCTCACCAACGACCTCACCCACGCGTACGTCGACGAGAACATGGGGACCTCGTGACCATGACCCCGAACGACAAGGCGGCCATCCTGGCCGAGGCCCTGCCGTACATCCGCCGCTTCGCCGGCAAGGTCGTGGTGGTGAAGTACGGGGGCAACGCCATCGGCGACAGCGACTCGCTGGCCCTCTTCGCCGAGGACATCGTGATGATGCGCAGCGTCGGCATGCGTCCTGTCGTCGTGCACGGAGGCGGTCCGCAGATCGGCCACCTCATGGAGCGCCTGGGCAAGATCCCCGAGTTCCGCGACGGCCTTCGGGTCACCGACGCCGAGACCCTCGACATCGCCCGCATGGTGCTCGTCGGCCAGGTCAACCGCGACATCGTCACCGCCATCAACGTGCACGGCCCGCTCGCGGTCGGCCTCAGCGGCGAGGACGCCATGCTCATCATGGCCACGCAGCGCAATCCCGAGCTCGGCTTCGTCGGCGACGTGGACGAGGTGCACCCCGGCATCCTCGACCGCCTCCTAGCCGAGGATCTGATCCCGGTCGTGGCCACCATCGGCGCCGACGTGGCAGGCCAGGCCTACAACATCAACGCCGACACCGCGGCGGCCGCCATCGCCAGGGCGGTCAAGGCCGAGAAGCTCGTCTACCTCACCAACGTCGAGGGCCTCTACAAGGACCCCAAGGACCCGGCCACGGTGATCTCGACCATCGGCGCCACCGAGCTCGAAGGGCTCATCGCCGACGGCACCATCACCGAGGGCATGATCCCGAAGATCAGGGCCTGCATCGACGCGGTGCGCAACGGCGTCGGCCACGCCCACATCCTCGACGGCCGCGTCCCCCACGCGCTGTTGCTGGAGGTCTTCACCAATGAAGGCGTCGGCACGATGGTCGCCCCATGACCCGGCTCATGAACACGTACCCGCCCCAGCCGGTCACCTTCGTGCGGGGCGAGGGCACCGTCCTCTGGGACGACGCCGGCAAGCGCTACCTCGACTTCCTCAGCGGCCTGGCCGTCACGTCCCTCGGCCACTCGCACCCGGCCGTGGCCAAGGCGTTGTGCGACCAGGCCAACACGCTGCTGCACGTGTCCAACCTCTTCGGCACCGAGCCGCAGCGCGAGGTCGCCCAGACCCTCGACACCCTGCTCGGCGGCGGCGGCAAGGTCTTCTTCGCCAACTCCGGCGCGGAGGCCAACGAGTGCGCCATCAAGCTGGCCCGCAAGTGGGGCGGCTACGGCAAGCACGCGGTCGTGTCGGCCTACGGCTCGTTCCACGGCCGCACGATGCTCACCCTCGCCGCCACCGGCCAGCCGCAGAAGCACGAGCCTTTCCAGCCGATGCCGGAGGGCTTCCGCCATGTCGCGTGGGACGACGTCGCCGCGCTGGAGGCGAGCATCGACCCCAGCGTCGTGGCCGTGCTGTTGGAACCGATCCAAGGCGAAGGCGGCGTGAACCCGGCCACGCCCGAGTACTTCCAAGCCGTGCGCCGACTGTGCGACGAGCGCGGGCTGCTCTTCATCGTCGACGAGGTGCAGACCGGCCTCGGCCGCACCGGCAAGTGGTTCGGCTTCGAGCACCTCGGCGTGCAGCCGGACGTCGTCACCATGGCCAAGGCCCTCGGCAACGGCGTGCCGATCGGCGCCTGCTGGGCGCGCGAAGAGGTCGCCGACGCCTTCGTCCCCGGCGACCATGCCACGACCTTCGGCGGCCAGCCCCTCGCCACCGCGGCGGCCCGCGCCGTGTTGCAGGTCATGCAGGACGAAGACGTCCCTGGCCGGGCCGCCAGCGCGGGCGCCCGTCTCACCAAGGCCCTCGAGGCGATCCCCGCCGTCACCGGCGTGCGCGGCCACGGCCTGCTGCTCGGCGCCGCCATCACCACGCCGACGGCCAAGGACGCCGCCAGCGGCGCGCTCGCACGCGGCCTGGTCGTCAACGCCGTGAACGACTCCACCCTGCGGCTGGCCCCGCCGCTGCTCGTCACCGACGACGAGATCGACGAGGCCGTCGCCATCCTCGCCGAGGTCCTTGCATGAGCGCGTCGCCCCGCCACTTCCTCGAAGTCGACGACCTGAGCCCAGAGGAGCTGCAGGCCGTCCTCGCCTTGGCCCAAGAGCGAGACCGTCCGCAGATCCTGAGCGGGCGGGGCGTGGCTCTGCTGTTCGAGAAGCCGAGCCTGCGGACCCGCAACTCCAGTGAGATGGCCGTGTACGAGTTGGGCGGGCACCCGGTCACGATCAAGAACGACGAGATCGCCCTCGACAAACGCGAGCCGGCGGCCGACGTGGCTCGAGTGCTGGCGGGCTACTACGCCGCTATCTGCGCCCGCGTCTTCGACCACCGGGTCCTTGAGAACATGGCCGACGTCTCGGACGTCCCGATCGTCAACCTGCTCTCGGACCAGTCGCACCCGTGCCAGGCCCTGGCCGACCTGCTCACCCTCTTGGAGCGGTGGGGGAGGCTCGAAGGCCACTCGATCGCCTATGTCGGCGACGGCAACAACGTCTGCCGCTCGCTGATGCTGGCCGGGTCGATGGTCGGCATGGAGGTCCGCGTCGCCACCCCGTCCGGCTTCGAGCCCGAGGCCGACGTGGTCGGCCGCAGTGAGGCGTTGGTGACCAACGACCCGGCCGAGGCAGTCGACGGCGCCGACGCGGTCTACACCGACGTGTGGGCGAGCATGGGCCAAGAGGACGAGGCCGAGGAGCGGCGCAAGCGGTTCGAGGGCTTCACTGTCGACGAGCGGCTGCTCGCCAAGGCCTCGCCCGACGCCGTCTTCTTGCACTGCCTGCCCGCCCACCGCGGCGAAGAGGTCAGCGCGGGCGTGGTCGACGGCCCCCACAGCGTGGTGTGGCGCCAGGCCCACAACCGACTGCACTCGATGCGCGGCCTGCTGATGTGGCTGTTCGCATGAAAGCGGTCGGCGAATGAAGACCCAGCGCCAGCACCGGATCGCCAAGATCCTCGAGACCCAGCAGGTGAACAGCCAGAGCAGGCTGGTGGAGCTGTTGAAAGACGACGGCATCGTCGCCACCCAGGCCACCGTCTCGCGGGACCTCGACGAACTCGGCGCCATCAAGGTCCGCATCCCTGGCGGCGACACCGTCTACGCCATTCCCGAGCTGCCCCAGGACCGCGTCGCGCCCGAGGACCATCTGCGCCGAGTGCTCGGGGACTGGGTGGTGGAGGTGCGGTCGTCGGGGAACATGGTGGTGCTGCGGACGCCGCCTGGCTCGGCCCACGTCGTGGCGTCGGCCCTGGACCGGGCCGGCCTTTCGGAGATCATCGGTACGGTTGCAGGCGACGACACGATCTTTGTCGTCGCCGGGGAGAAGTCGAGCGGGGCCAAGGTCGCCAAGCGACTGTCGGCGCTGGCAGGCCTGTAAAAGGAGAAACTCAAGTGGCAAAGCGTGTGGTGTTGGCCTACAGCGGCGGTCTGGACACGTCCGTCGCCGTCCGGTGGCTGATCGAGGAGCAGGGCGTCGAGGTGATCGCGCTGGCGGCCGACGTCGGCCAGGGCGGCGACTGGGACGCGGTGAAGGAGCGGGCGCTGGCCGCCGGCGCGGTCGACGCCTTCGTGGTCGACTGCCGGGAGGAGTTCGCCCGCGACTTCTGCGTCCCCGCCCTCCAGGCCAACGCCATGTACGAGGGCAAGTATCCGTTGGTGTCCGCGCTCTCGCGGCCGGTCATCGTGAAGCACCTCGTGCAGGCCGCCCGCGACCACGGCGCCGATGCGGTCGCCCACGGCTGCACCGGGAAGGGCAACGACCAGGTGCGCTTCGAGGTGTCGACCCGCGCCCTCGCCCCCGACCTCGAAGTGCTGGCGCCGGTGCGCGTCTGGGGCATGACCCGGGAGGACGCCATCGAGTACGCGGCGGCCCACGACATCCCGATCACCGCCTCGAAGGAGAAGCTGTACTCGATCGACGACAACCTCTGGGGCCGGGCCATCGAGTGCGGCGAGATGGAGGACCCGTGGGCGGCGCCGCCGGACGGCGTGTGGTCGCTCACCGTGCCGTCGCAGACCGACGAGCGCGAGCTGGTCATCGCCTTCGAGGAGGGTGTGCCGGTCGCGGTCGATGGCGAGCGGCTCGGCATCGTCGAGCTGATCGACCGGGTGGGCAGCGTCGTCGGCTCGTACGGCTGGGGGCGGATCGACATGGTCGAGAACCGCCGGGTCGGGATCAAGAGCCGGGAGACTTACGAGTGCCCGGCTGCGTTGGCGCTGATCACGGCCCACGCCGATCTGGAGTCGATCACCTTGGAGCGCGACGTCGCCCGGGAGAAGCAGCGCCTCGACATCCGCTACGCGGAGCTGGTCTACGACGGGCTGTGGTTCTCGCCGTTGCGCAACGCCCTCGACGCCTTCAACGCCGAGAGCCAGCGCCACGTCACCGGCGAGGTGCGGCTGCTCCTCAGCCCCGGCCGCTGCATCGTGAACGGGCGGCGCAGCGACCTGTCGCTCTACGACTACGGGCTGGCCACGTACGACGCGGCGGACGCCTTCCGCCATCAGGACGCGGAGGGGTTCGTGCGGCTGTGGGGGCTGGGCCTGGAGACCTGGGCCGCCCGCCAGGGCGAGCGATGACGCTGTGGTCGGGCCGCTTCGGCGAGGGCCCGTCCGAAGAGCTCCTGGCCTTCACCGTCAGCCTTCCGTTCGACCGCCGGCTCGCCGCTGACGACTTGGCCGGCTCGCGGGCGCACGTCCGCGGCCTGGGCCGGGCCGGCGTGCTGACCGACGAGGAGGTCAGCATCCTCCTGGCCGCCCTCGACCACGTCGGCGAGGAGCTGGCCGACGGCGTGTTCAAGTTCCTCGACAGCGACGAGGACGTGCACACCGCCATCGAGCGCCGGGTGACCGAGATCGCGGGCGCCGTCGGGGCCAAGGTCCACACTGGGCGCAGCCGCAACGACCAGGTCGCCACTGCCTTGCGCCTGTTCGCCAAGCGGGAGCTGCGGGGGGTGGCCAGGCGACTCTTAGAGTTGGAGCGGGTGCTCTTAGAGCGCGCCAAGCAGGCCGAAGACGTCTACCTGCCCGGCTACACGCACCTGCAGCGGGCCCAGCCGGTGCTGCTGGCCCACCACCTCCTGGCCCACGGCTGGGCGCTGGCGCGCGACGTCGACCGCCTGCTGACCACGGTCCACCGGCTCGACGTCTCGCCACTGGGCGCGGGCGCGCTGGCGGGGTCGTCGCTGCCGCTGGACCCGGATGGAGTGGCGGGCGAGCTCGGCTTCGGCGCCCGGTTCGAGAACTCCCTCGACGCGGTGAGCGATCGGGACTTCGTGGCCGAGGCGCTGTTCGACCTGGCCCTGATCGGCGTCCACCTCTCGCGCATCGGCGAGGAGGTCGTGCTGTGGTCGAGCGACGAGTTCGGCTTCATGCGCCTGCACGACGCCTTCGCCACCGGCTCGTCGATGCTGCCGCAGAAGAAGAACCCGGACGTGGCCGAGCTGGCCAGGGGCAAGAGCGGGCGGCTGATCGGGAACCTGGCCGGCTTCCTCGCCACGCTCAAAGGCCTGCCGCTGTCGTACAACCGGGATCTGCAAGAGGACAAGGAGCCGTTCTTCGACTCGCTTGACACGGTCAACCTGGCCCTCCCCGCGCTGAGCGGGCTCCTGGCGACGGCGTGGTTCGACGCCGACCGCATGCAAGCGGCCGCCAATACCGAGTCCTCGGCCGCCGTCGACTTGGCCGAGTGGCTGGTCGAGCGGGGCACGCCGTTCCGCGACGCCCACGCCATCGTCGGCTCGCTGGTGCGCGACTCGATCGAGCGCCATGTGCCGTTGTCAGAGCTGGTCGAGGCCCATCCCGCCCTCGGGTCGGACGCGCTCGGACTGTTGGAGGCGGGCTCGGCGGTGGGGCGGCGGACCACGCCGGGCGGGGCCGGGCACGGCCCGGTCGCGCAGCAGTTGAAGCGCTTTGCCGAGCGTCTGGCCCGCGACGAAGATCGGGTGTGACCTACACGCACCGGATCCGGGTCCGCTACGGCGAAGTCGACATGCAGCAGGTGGTCTTCAACGCCAACTACCTGGCCTACGTGGACGACGCAGTGGAGAACTGGCTGTTCGACCTGGGCTTGAACGTCTACGACTACGGGTTCGACTTCATGCTGAAAAAGGCCGTGATCGAGTGGCAGGGCGCGGCCGGCGTGCACGACTGGCTCGACATCGCCGTCGCCATGCGGCGCTGGGGCAACACGTCGTTCGACGTCGGGTTCACCGGCTCGGTCGAGGGGCGGCCGGTGTTCGACTGCACGATCACCTACGTCGGCGTGAAGGCGGGCACCCGCGAGACGATGCCGCCGCCGCCCGAGGTGCGGGCCAAGCTCGGTGAACCCGGTCAGTAGGGAGTTCTACCGGCGCGACCCGCGTGAGGTGGCGCCCGAGCTGCTCAACAAGCTGGTGGTGCGGGGCGACCGGGTGGGGCGGATCGTGGAGGTCGAGGCCTACGTCGGCGCGATCGACGCGGGCTCGCACGCCTTCCGGGGGATGACGCCGCGCAACGCCACCATGTTCGGCCCGCCCGGGCACCTGTACGTGTACTTCACCTACGGCATGCACTGGTGCGCCAACGCGGTCTGCGGCGACGACGGCGAGGGGCTGGCAGTGCTGTTGCGGGCGCTCGAGCCGGTGGACGGCCTGGACGAGATGCGGGCCGCTCGGGGGGTGAAGGCGGTTCGCGACCGGGACTTGTGCAGCGGCCCGGCCAAGCTGGCCCAGGCCTTCGGCATCGACGGCCAGTTCGACGGGGCCGACATCGTGACCGGCGACCGCGGCGTGCTCATCTGCGACGACGGGATGGCGCCCCCCTCGAAACCCGGCCAGTCGGCCCGCATCGGCCTGGCCGCCGGCAAGGGCCACGAGCACCCCTGGCGCTGGTTCGTGACCGGCAACCCCCACGTGTCCCGCGGCGTCCCCGGCAAACCCCCCACCCCCAAACGCCGCCCCCGATAATCCACAGCACCTGCTGCTGTGGATTATCGGGGAATGCCACGGGCCGTGGCGGCGGTCAGTCCGGATTGACGTAGACAGTGACGACGGAGCCCCGGTCGACCCCGGTGCCGCCTGCCGGGTTCTGCTTCCACACCCGGCCCTTCCGGCTGCCCGAGCCAGGCGACTTCGGCTCCTGCTGGCGGACGACCCGGATCTTGAGGCCCGCGTTCGACACCGCCGTCCTGGCCTCGGCCTCGGTCATGTCCAGCACGTCCGGCACCGACGCCGACGGCGGACCGGTGCTCACCACGAGGACGACCTCCGAGCCCCCCGGCGCCGTCGCCCCGGCGGCAGGCGTCTGCGACGTCACGTAGCCAGGCGGATAGACCGAGCTCGACCGGTCCTGGCGCACGACCCGGAAGCCCTCCCGGGCCAGGGCCGCCTCGGCGGGCTCGAACGGCATGCCGACCACCTCGGGCACCGGCACGTCGGGCGCGTCGGCCCCGAAGACCAGCGGCGGCGGAGGGGGGAACTCGGTCACCGGGGTGTCGGCCAAGGCGGCCGTGGTGTAGAGCTGCCAGATCTGCGCCGGCCACGACCCGCCGAGCACCCGGATGCGCGTGCGGGGCGGCACCATCGACACCTGCCGGTCCGGGAAGCCGACCCACACCGAGGTCGCCAGTTCCGGCGTGATGCCGACGAACCAGGCGTCCCGCCACTGCTGGCCGGTCCCGGTCTTGCCCGCCACCGGCCGGCCGATGCGGGCGCCCACGCCGGTGCCCCGGTTGACGACCTGCTGCATGACCCCGACCACGGCGTCGGCGGTCTCCTGCTTCATGACCCGCTTCTGCTGGTGCTCGTGCTCGTAGATGACGGTGCCGTTGTCGAGCAGGACCCGGGTGACGAAGGCGGGCGGCACGGCCAGGCCCCGGTTGGCGAAGGTGGCGTAGGCGGCGGCCATGTCGAGCGGCGTGACGTCGTTGGTCCCGAGCACCGACGAGGGGAAGGGCTGGAGCGGCGATGCGATGCCCATGGCCGCGGCCAGTTGCACGGCGTCGTCGGGCCCGACCTCGAGGATGAGCTGGGCGTACACCGTGTTGAGCGAGTGCACCGTCGCCTCGACCAGGTTCATCCGGCCGCCGCCCTCGCCCTCGTAGTTGTCGACGTCCCAGACCGTGCGGCCCAGCGGGATGCTCAGCCGTCCGGGCGCGTCGTACACCCTCGTGAGCGGGATGCCCTCTTCCAGCGCGGCGGCAAGCACGAACGGCTTGAACGACGACCCCGCCGGCCTGCTGCCCTGGGTGGCCAAGTCGAATTTGGCCTGCGGGCCGGCGCCGAAGAAGTCCCGCCCGCCGACCAGGGCCCGCACGAACCCGGTCCGGGGCTCCAGCGACACGACCGCGGTGGCAGGGTCGGTGGCAGGCTTCGACAGCACCTTGTTGACGGCGTCCTCGGCGGCGCGCTGCGCCTTCAGGTCGAGGGTGGTCTCGATCCGCAGGCCGCCTTCGAACAGCAGGTTGCGCCGCTGGGCCGGGGTGGCGCCGAAGCGGTCGTCGTCGAGGATGAACCGCTTGACCCGCTCGACGAAGTAGGGCGCCGGGTACTGCGTGGTGGGGCGCACGGCGGAGGGCAGCAGCGGCTCGGCGTCGGCCGCGTCGCGCTGGTCGACGGCGATCATGTCGAGCTCGACCATCTTGTCGAGCACCTGCGTCCGCCTGGCCTTGGCCGCGTCGGGGTTGTCGTAGGGGTTGGTCGTGTTGGGAGAGCGGATCAGCCCGGCCAGCAGCGCGGACTGGCCGACGGTGACCTTGTCGACCGGCACCCCGAAGTACGAGTGCGACGCCGCCTGCACGCCGTAGGCGCCGTTGCCGAAGTAGATCGTGTTGAGATAGAGCTCGAGGATCTTCTCCTTCGAGTACTTGTCCTCGAGCTGGTAGGCGAGAGCGGCCTCGCGGAGCTTGCGCCGGACGTTGCGGTCGGTGCCGACCAGCTCGTTCTTGACGTACTGCTGGGTGATCGTCGACCCGCCCTCGACGACCTCGCCCTCCTTGGTGTTCTCGTAGGCGGCCCGCACGACCGACTTGGCGTCCACGCCGTTGTGCTGCCAGAAGCGGGCGTCCTCGATGGCGACGACGGCGTCGCGCAGCACCTGGGGCACGACGTCGAGGCTGACGCTCTCCCGGTTCTGCTCGGCGTGAAGGGTGGTGAGCAGGGTGCCGTCGGCGGCGTAGATCCGCGAGGACTGGGCCAGCGGGCGCGTGTCGAGCGCGAGCGGCTTGGTCTTCCACGCGCAGGCGCCGGCGAGGAGGGTCAAGCCGGTCGCGAGCACGACGAGCGTGACGGGCCGGCGCATCCCTCCATTCTCCTGCGGCCACCGCCCGATTCGGTGGCAATCGGTCAGCGGCGCGTCGTCACAGCCGCTTGAGGGCGTCGTCGACCACGATGGTCCCGGCCACCTTGTCCCAGACCTCCTGGCGGTTCTTGTCCCAGAGGAGCATGAAGGTCAGCACGCCGAGGGTGAACGCGGCCGCGATGCCTCCGATGAATCCGCCGATGATCTCGCGGAGGAACATCTGCCCCCACGTCGCGCGACGACCGGTGTCCAGCCGGAGCACGCGCATGCCGAGGAGCTGCTTGGCCGGCGTCTGCCCGTTCGCCCACACGATCAGCGACCAGACGAACCACCCGACGCCACACGTGAAGGCGATGAGCACGAGGTCAAGGACGTAGCCCCCGAGGCGCCGCCCGACGCTGCTCAACCTGATCCCCGGCGG
>Ga0190267_10000149_pt1 | contig 14695 bp, 12 predicted proteins | sample Popmic239T_FD_140332 | JGI IMG/M metagenome (GOLD analysis project Ga0190267, IMG submission 140332) | Populus adjacent soil microbial communities from riparian zone of Oak Creek, Arizona, USA - 239 T | ecosystem: Environmental > Terrestrial > Soil > Riparian zone | place: USA: Arizona... | reverse complement strand
GGGGGCGGGGCGGGGGCGGGGCGGCGGGCGGGGGCTACTTGATGGCGAGGGCGTTGGGGGGGCTGGCGACGCCGGCTTTGAGGTTGAGCGGGGCCGACGTCAGCAGGCAGTGGTAGCGGCCGTCGGCGGCGCAGTCCTCGGCCAAGGCGTCGAGGTCCCACATCTCGCCCAGCGGCAGCCCCAGCAGCGGCAGCAGGGCGAAGTGCAAGAAGATCTCCGGCGCCACTTCCTCGTAGTCCGTGGCCAGCTTGCCGAACAGCTCCGGGTCGGCCAGCGCGCCCGGCGGCCACGTCTCGACGGCCGGGTTGTCGACCGCCAGCGCGGCGGGGTGCAGATCCCACAGCACGCGGGCCGTCGCGGTGCCAGGCCGCAGCCCGGGCGCCATCAGGTTGGCGGCCAGCGCCGAGCGGCCCGCGGCGTCGAGCCCCCGGTACCACGAGATCCAGCCGGTCCGCAGCAACAGGATGTCGCCGGGCTCGAAGTCGCTCCCCTGCGCGGCCAGCGTGTCGCCGATGTCCGACGGCTCGACGGGGTCCGGCTGGTCGTACTGCAGCGGCCTGCCGACCGACTCCCGCCAGCGCCCCACGTCGACCAGCACGGCGCGCCCGACGATCCCCCGCCTGGCCCAGTGGTGGATGCCGTGGTCCTCGTCGGCCACCCCGCCGTAGAAGCCGTGCACGGCGTGCTTGATGTGGCGGAACCCGTCCCACTGCGAGGAGGACTGAGTGTTCCAGCCCGAGACGTCGTCGTCGTGGCCGGCGTCGTGGTCCAAGTCGTTGACCTTGTGCACGAAGGCGGAGCGGCCGAACAACGGCGGGTCGGGCAGCTCCATGTCCCAGTTCAAGGCGAACACCGCGCCCCGCTCGACGCACGCCTTGCCCGCCAAAACCCGCTCGGGGGTCAGCAGGTTCAGCGAGCCGAACTCGTCGGGCCACAGCGACCATGCCCGCCCGTCGGGAAGCTCGTCGTACGAGGGCAGCGTCATCAGACCTCCATGACGACCGGCACGATCATCGGCCGCCGCCGGGTCCGCTCGTTGACGAACCGGCCCAGGGCCTGGCGGACGTGGCGGCGCAGCGTCTCGTAGTCGTTGCCGCCCTTGTCGACCGCCTCCTTGATGCCGGCCAGCACCGCCTGCCTCGCCTCTTCCAACAAGTCCTCGGCCTCGGGCGCGTACACCCACCCGCGGGTGATGATCTCGGGGCCGGTGAGCACCTCGCCGTTCTTGGCGTCGACGGTGACGACCACCACGACCACGCCTTCTTCCGACAACACCCGCCGGTCGCGCAGCACGCCGTGGCCGACGTCGCCGACGATGCCGTCGACATAGAGGTAGCCGGCCGGGACCTCGCCCACGAAGGCGGCGCCGGCATCGGTCAACTCGATGACGTCGCCGTCCTCGCACAGCAGCACCCGGTCCTGGTGCACGCCCATCTTCATGGCCAGGCGGGCGTGGTGGGTCATGTGGCGGAACTCGCCGTGCACCGGGATGAAGTACTCGGGCTTGGCGATCGACAGCAGCGTGGCCAGCTCGCCCTGCATGGCGTGGCCGCTCACGTGCACGTCGGCGATGCCGGAGTGCACGACCTCGGCGCCCATGCGGAACAGCCCGTCGATCACCTTGGCCACCGCCGACTCGTTGCCGGGGATGGCGTGCGAGCTCAACACGACGAGGTCGCCCGCGCCCACCTTCAGCCACTTGTTCTCGCCCGCTGCCATCAGGGCAAGGGCCGACATCGGCTCGCCCTGCGACCCCGTCGAGATCACGCAGACCTTGTTGGGCTGCATGCCGCCGACCTGCTCGATGTCGACCAGCGCGTGGTCCGGGATCCGCAGCAGGCCGAGGTCCCGGGCCAGGGCCACGTTCTTGGCCATCGACCGGCCCAGCGTCGCGATCGTGCGGCCGGTCGCAATGGCAGCGTCGGCGATCTGCTGCACCCGGTGGATGTGGCTGGCGAAGCACGTCACGATCACGCGCTTGTCGGTGTGCGTGTGGAACAGGTCGCGCAGCACCTCGCCCACCGACGTCTCGCTCTTGGTGTGGCCGGGCGACTCGGCGTTGGTGGAGTCGGACAGGAGCATGCGCACGCCGTTGGCCTCGGCGATGGCGCCGATGCGGGCCAGGTCCGTGGTGCGCCCGTCGACCGGTGTGAGGTCGAGCTTCCAGTCGCCGGAGTGCATGACCACGCCCTGCTCGGTGTGGAACGCCAGCGCGAAGCCCATCGGCACCGAATGGGTGACCGGGATGAACTCCACGTCGAACGGCCCGATCGTGCGACGCTCGCCGTCGCGGACCGGGATCAACTGGGTGCGGTCGAGCAGCCCCGCCTCGTCGATGCGGTTGCGGGCCAGGCCGAGGGTCAGGTCGGAGCCGTAGATCGGGAACGACAGCTCGCGCAGCAGGAACGACAGGCCGCCCGCGTGGTCCTCGTGCCCGTGGGTCAACACGCAGGCGACGACGCGGTCCTTGTTCTCGAGCAGCCAGGTGAAGTCGGGCAGCACGAGGTCGATGCCCGGCATGTCGAGGTCCGGGAACATCAGGCCGCAGTCGATGAGGACGATCTGGTTGTCGGCCTCGATGGCGGCGCAGTTGCGTCCGATCTCCCCCAAGCCGCCGAGGAAGGTGATCCGGACCGGGCTAGCCACGAGGCGCGTCCGCTCCGAGGTCTTCGAGGATGCTTCGAGCCTGGTCTTCCAGGCCGTCTGGGGCCGGCCCCATCGGCAGTCGGGCCTGGCCGGCAGGGAGGCCGAGCACCCGCATCATCGCCTTGGTGGGCAGCGGGTTCGGCGTGGCGTCCGAGCTCATGAAGCTGAACGAAGGGAGCAGCCGGTTGTGGATGCGCTGGGCCTCCTCGACGTCGCCCTTGGCGAAGGCGGCAAGCATCTGGCCCTGGAGCGTGCCCGTCCAGTGGCTCGCCACGCTGATCACGCCAACGCCGCCGATGGACAGGAACGGCAGCGTGAGCGCGTCGTCGCCGCTGTACAGCTCGAAGTTCGGCACCTCCCGCAGCAGCAGCGCGGTGGACGCCGGGCTCTGGGCCGCGTCCTTCACCCCGACGATGTTCGGGTGCGCACGGGCCAGCTCGACGAACGTCTCGTTGGCGATCTTGCGCCCGGTGCGGATCGGGATGTCGTAGATCAGGATCGGCAGCGTGGTGGCCTCGGCCACGGCCGAGAAGTGGCCTCGCAGGCCCGACTGCCCTGGCCGGTTGTACGGCGGGGTGACGGCGAGGATGCCGTCCATCCCGAGCGCCTCCGCCTCCTTGGTGAGGTGGATGGAGTGGGCGGTGTCGTAGGTGGTCGTCCCCGCGATGAGCGGGACGGTGACCGCCTCGCGCACGGTGCGGAAGAGGGTGAGCTTCTCGTCGTCGGACAGCACGGGCGACTCGCCGGTCGTGCCCGCCAGCACGAGGCCGTCGCTGCCGTTGTCGACGAGCCAGCGGGCGAGCGTGGCGCAGCCGTCCACGTCGAGCGCGCCGTCGTCGGTGAACGGCGTGATCATGGCGGTGAGCACGGCGCCGAAACGCCCCGGGGGAACCGGCATCAGTTCAGGACCTCCTCTTTCGAGCGTTCGATGCCGAGGGTGCAGAGCAGGTCCTCGTGCAGCTCGAACCAAACGGTGTGATACGAGTCGATGATCGGGCGGGTGAACCACTCGGCGTCGCCCGCCTCGACCCGTTCGAGGGCGTGGCGCAGCCGGGGGGCGTACGAGCCGAAGCGGGCCAGCGCGGCGGCGAGCTGCGCGCAGACCGGCTCGATGCGGGCGTGGATGGCGCGGAGGCGCTCGACGACGGCGGCGTCGTAGTCGGCATCGGCGTGGTCGTTCACGACCGCGGCCGCACCGCTCCCGCGCATCTGCCAGTCCGTGCAGACCGCGAGCAGCTCGGCGTTGACGGCCAGGAAGCCTTGGTACGCGTCGTGCACCGCGCCGCGCGCGCCGGCGGTGTCGAGCTCGGCGGCGACGGCCGTGCGGTGCAGGGCGCGGCCGTCGGGGGTCAGCGACCAGCCGGTGATGCGGCCTTCGCGGTGGACGGCCAGGCCGCGCTCGGCCAGGTCGCTCAGGTGGCCAGCAGCCTCGTCGGACGCGATGCCGGCGTGGGCGATAACGGTGTCAGTGTCGGCGAAGCCCTTCAGGCGCAGCGCGTGGAGCACGAGGGTCCGTGGCTCCGAAGGATGCGCCGTTGGCATGCCGCTCACGTTAGGCGTCCGGACGCGACGAAGGGCACGGCTTTCACCGTGCCCTCCGCGCGCTGGGGGCTTGTGTCAGTTGGCTGCGACGGGCTGCTGCGAAGCGACCTCGCCGTTGGCCAGGGCGAACATCTCGTATTCCTCGCCGGTGTCGGCCCAGTCCTCGAACTGGATGACGCCGAGCTCGCCGAACTTGGTGCGCAGCCAGCCGTCGGCGGCGTCGAGCAGGCCGAGCTTCTTGCAGTTCGGGACGATCTTGGAGAACAGCATCTGCTGGAACATGGCCCGCTCGGGCGACTGCTGGACCAGCTCGATCGACTCCTTGACCGGCACGCCCATGCGCTCCCACACCTCTTGCTGGAGGAAGCGGTCGCGCATGCGGACGGCAGCCTCGAAGGCGAACTCCTGGCGCTCGCGCAGCTCGGCGTGGGTGAGCTCCTGGTAGTAGTCCTGGAGGCTGAGCACGCCGAAGGCGACGTGGCGGGCCTCGTCGGACATGACGTAGCGCAGGAGCTGCTTCAGCAGGGGCTCGGTGGTGAGCTGGTGGATGAAGCCGAAGGCGGCCAGGGCCAGGCCCTCGACCATGATCTGCATGCCCAGGTAGGTCATGTCCCACCGGCTGTCCTCGATGATGTCGTCCAAGAGCATCTTGAGGTGGGCGTTGATCGGGTAGTGGCCCGACAGCTTGGTGTCGAGGTACTTGGCGAAGACCTCGACGTGCCGGGCCTCGTCCATGACCTGCGTGGAGGCGTAGTACTTGGCGTCGATCCACGGCACCGTCTCGACGATCTTGGCCGTGCAGAGGAGGGCGCCCTGCTCGCCGTGCATGAACTGGCTGAGGGTCCAGTTCTGGCTTTCGCAGCCGAGCTGGATCCACTGCTTCTCGTCCCACTTCTCGAAGGGTGTGCCGGTCAGGTCCATGCCCGCCGCGATGCCGCCCATCTGCGCGGCGTTGGCGAGGACCACGGCCTCCTGGTCGACCTCGGTGTCCCAGGGGAGGTCGGTCTCGCCGTTCCACATGGCGCCCTTGGCCTTTTCGTAGAGGCGGTTGAGCTTGGGCCTGCTGCCCTTCTCGTAGTCCCACGTGAAGATCGCCTCGGCGTTGTCCTTCACCGCGTGGATGGCCTCGTTCACATCGGTGTTCGTGATCGAGAGAATGGCCTCGAGGTCGTTGATGTCGGCCCGGCCGATCATCTCCTCGTGGGTCTTCGCCATTGAAATGCTCCCCCTTAGTTGGTAGCGCTGGTTGCGTGGGCGTGCTGGGTCAGGCCGGGAAGAACGAAGTTGCGAACGAGGGTCCGGACCGACCCCTCGTCTTCGAGCGAGACCCCGTTGGACGGGGTGATCGAGTACGAGACGACGAGGCGAGTCACCCATTCCGCGGCGCGCAGGGCGGCGTCCTCGTCGTCGATGAAGCGGAGCAGGTACGGGGCGGCGAACTCGCTCGCGGTGCGCAAGACCTGGTCCATCTCGTTGAACGCCAGCCGGGGAAGCACCGCCTCCGGCTCGTGTTCGAGCAGGTACTGCAAGGGCTTGTGGCCGAGGACCCGGCGCCCGGCCTCGGTGATGCCGGCCACCAGCAGGTCCTCGAGGGTCTCGGCTGCGGCCATGCGGGCGCCGACGGCATCGAAGAAGCGGGCGATCTCGGTGCGGGCGACGGCCAGCATCAGGCCGTCCTTGCCGCCGGGGAAGATCCGATAGACGGTGGCCCGGCTGCAACCGGCCTCGCGGGCGACGTCGTCCAGGGTGGTCTTGGCCACGCCCCAGCGGCACACGCAGCGAAGGGCGGCGTCGATGACGCGCTCTTCCTGGGTCAGTGCTGCGTCGATGACGGCCACGTGAGACACCGTACCCGGAATCGTCTCATTGTCAACGGCGTCTCATTGTGCCGAACGTCACAAATCGGCCCATTCCCCCCGACAATCCACAGCAACAGGTGCTGTGGATTGTCGGACTACAGGCCGGCGAGGAGCTCGGTGCGGACGAGCTCGCGGACCGACTCGCGGTCGGTGAGGTCCCAGCGGCCCTGGGCGGCGATGAACGACAGCACCATGCGGCTCAGGTAGTCCGACGCCGCCGCCGGGTCGACGCCGTCGGGCAGGCCGTGGGCCTCCACCGCGGGTTGCAGGAAGGTGCGGATCCAGCCGAGGACCCGCTCGCTGTCGACCGACATCTGGGGCAGGAGCACCTCGGGCTCGGTCTGGAGCACCCGCTGCAGCACGCCGTGCTCCTCGATGGCCTGGTGGGCGAACAGGAGTGCCTCTTCCAGCAGGTGCGCCAGGCCCTTGGCCCCGGCCACCGCCTCGGCCAGCCGGACGAAGAAGCGGCCCGTCTCCCAGCGGATCGTCTCGGCGATCAGTTCGTCCTTGCCGCCGGGGAAGTGGCGGTACACGGTGGCCCGGGACAGCCTGGCCTCGCGGGCCACGTCCTCCACGGTGGTCTTGGTGATGCCGTAGCGGGCTACGCAGGCATACGCCGCCTCCAGAATGCGCTCCCGCGCCGCTGCCGCCATGACCGATCCAGGCTACCGGCCGACGCCGTCGCAACTCTGGAGGACATAGCACCCCGTATCCGGTACCTATGTCCTCCAGAGCCGCCGGGTCGACCACCCCTCCCGCCTTTTCCACAGCAACAGGTGCTGTGGAAAAGGCGGCGAGGGGGTTAGAAGTGGCTGGGGGGGACGTCGCTGGCGGCGGTCTGGGTGCGGCTGACCACGCGCCAGGCGTTGTCCCGCCACCGGATGAGGTCGTGCTGGAACCGGGCCGTGCTGCCCGACCCCGAGACGTGCGACCAGGTGTCCAACTGCCCGGTCGAGACCCGGGCCGAGCCTTGCCGCAGGTCGACGTGGGCGGTCACCGACCCCGGCGCAGGCCCCTCCACCACGTCGACTGCCAGTGCGCCGCCCGACCCTGCCGCCCGGAAGCCCCACACCACCTCGTCGGCTCCGTCCTCGGACACGTCGAGCGCCCGCACGCCCACCGCCTTCCACCGGGTGCCGTTTTCATCCAGCGCCTCCAGCGCCACCCGCCAGCTCCCCGACCCGCCCCACCCGCCCGACGGCGCCGGCGCCAGCACGTAGGCCCGCCTCGCCCTCGTCGGCGACCCGACCGACACCGGCTTCGACTCGACCAGCCACACGACCCGCCCGCCGCCTTTGACCACCACGATCCCGCACTCGGCCGACCAGCCGTCCGCCGCCAGCGTCGAGCAGTCCTCACCGGTCATCTTTCGCGTCGCCGACCCCGACCCCGAAGGCGCCCGCAACACCGCTCCCGCGGCCGACACGACCGGCGAAGGGGCGGCCGTGGTCGTGGTCGTGGAAGCCGGTCCTGACGTGGTGGGAACGGTCGGCTCCGGCATCAGGTCGAACGTGGTCGTGGTCGACTCCGGCACCAGGTCGGGAGGGGCGGTCGACGAGGTCGTCGAACTGGTCCCCGCCGACACCGCATCGCCGCCGCCGTCGCCCCCGAGCACCCCGGCGACGAGCACGCCCAGCCCGACCGCGGCGACCACCCCGGCCACGGCCATCACCACCCGGCGGTCAGGCGTCATGTTGAGAGAAGGGTACCGGGCACCCCCTGTCGAACTGTGGTCACGCGTGCTGGGGCGCGCCCAGCGCTCGTTGAAACGCAGCCGAGGTAGGGGTCCGGCCTCCCGAACGGACCCGAAGAAGCAGCGATCGAACGAAGGAGTGCCAATGCTGGGGGGATTTCGCAAGACCATTCTCGGAGGGGCCGCACTGGGTCTGCTGGCGGTGGGCCTGACGACCGGCTCGACCCCGGTCAGCGCCGCCACCGGTGACGCCTGTGTGATCGCGGCCCAGCCTGCCGACGTCTACAACGTCGAGTTCGGCGAGGACGGTGTCGGCCACGACGGCCAGCGGGCCAACGGCACCTGGGTCAACTCCAAGGGCGCCACCGTGCCGCGCTACGGCCTCTACTACCCGGTCAACGACCCGGACGAGAACCACGCCCTCCCGCGGGCCGAGAGCCTGTCGACGCCCGGCGCCAACTCGAACATCCCGATGACGCCGGTCCACACCGGTGACCGCTTCAAGTTCAGCCAGAGCGGCGCCTGCACCAACAACGGCGCCCGGTTCAACACCGCGGGCAACGCCATCGGCTACTGCGGCCGCTCGGTGGGCATCGGCATCGGCAAGGTCGGCAACGTCACCTCGATCATCCGCTGGGAGAGCGTGGGCAGCCAGCTCGTCATGCTGGACGCCTCCGCCCGAGGCTCGGTGAACGCCCAGGCCAACCCGCCTGGCGACAACAAGGGCTCCTGCCTCGAGGGCCGGGCTGTGACGTTCCTGGTTGACGGCGCCATCGCCGACACCCGTCCGCTTCCGTAGCTGAACACCCTCTTTCCCACCCACATCTGAACGGCGTGAGAACGGGGGTCGGCAGGGCCGACCCCCGTTCGCGCCGAAATTCTTCAACCTGAGGACCACGTCGATGCACTCCACCGTCGAATTCGGCGACGAGGTCTCGAGCCGAGCGAAGGGGTCGGCCGTAAGGCGGGCTGTCACTGCCGTCGCGGTCCTGTTCGTAGCGTCCGTCCTGGCGCTGATCGCCTCGCCCGCACAGTCGGCGGACGGAAGCCTCCCCAAGATCACCGGGGCGGTGCCCCGATTCGGTGTTGACGCGGCTCGAGCCCTTGGCGTCGCTGACCTGCGCGCGATCACCGACCCCGCCGAGCACGGCAATGGGGTCGCCCTTATCGACCCCGGCCTCGATCGCATCTTCCAGCTCTACAACCTCGCCGCCGACCCGCACCCGCACGCGCTGGCGATCGTCGAGCGCGACCTCGAGACGTTCTCGGTCAAGCGGACCAAGATCATCCCGGACCGGCACGCCTACATGGCCAATGGCTCGAAGGGCGCGGAGTGGGTCGCGACCCTCGACAACAAGAACGGCCGACTGATCGTGGCCTACCGCCCGTCCGGCGGCCTCGAAGGGCGCATCCGCACCGCCGCCATGCCCGGCTTCTTGACCATCGACCTGAGGAGCTACGAGCACGTCGACAGCTCGTTCCCGAACGTCCTGGCCGACTTCGCCGACACGCTCTTGCCGGTCGCAGGCCTCGAGTACGACGAGAGCACCGACACCGTGCTGATGCTCCAGCCCGCCGCCCATGGCGTCGGCTCGATGGGCAACGCGCTGATGCTCTCGGGCTGGAAGGCCAGCGACCTGTTGAAAGGCGGCGAGCTCCCCGCGGTGACGCCCCGCCCCATCCGGGCCTGCCGTCGCGACCCGCTCAACGACTCGAACTCGCACTACCTCAGCCCGATCCTCATCGCCGCCGGCCCCGACAAAGAGGGCAACGGCTCGATGAAGACGTGGGTGACGGTGCCGTGCTACTCCTCCACGTTCTCGACCAACGTCGTGATCGTGCGCATGGACAGGGCGTCCGCGCTCGACCCGCATGCCACCCAGGAGAAGGCCGTGGTGGCGCCCGCGGGCGTGACCGCGTGGGCGTTCGACACCAAGCACGGCCGGCTCTACCTCGTGAACGAGTCGGCCGAGACCGACGCGTGGGTGTACGAGGTGTCGACCAACGCGTTCGTCGGCATCATCGCCCTGTCCCCCAAGGGCATCGCCGAGTCCACCGCGCTGTCGCTCGGCGTGGACGAGACATCCGGCCGCCTCTACGGCCGGGCCTACAGCTACGGCCTGATGATCAGCGCCGCCGCCCAGGACCCGGTCCCGCAGGCCGACGTCTATCCGCGGCTCTCTGCGGGCGGCTCCTTCCGGATCCTGGTGGACGCCAAGCGGAACCGGATCCTCTCGCTGCCCGGCGTGGCCGACGGCAACAGCAAGCCGGGCGACGCCTATGAGGTCATCGCCGTCCCGCCCCCGCTGCCTCCCCCCGTCCGCGAGGACCCCGACAGCCGCACCGCCCAGGTCGACGAGGTTCCCGGCAAGACCGTCACCCAGTTCAGCGGCAACGCATCGGCGTACGGCCTGCGGGTCCTGTTGTCCCGCGGCGTCAGCGGCGCCGTGCCGACCAACGGCAACGACAACGCGGGCAAGGTGGCCGCCAACGTCAACAGCTACTGCGGCTTCACCGACCGCGAGCTCGTCATGGCCCGGGTCTCGAAGACCGAGCTGTCGAACAACTCCCGCTTCGCGCGCGCCGCGGCCGTCGACCTCGACAACGCCACCGTCGTCGACCTGCGCCAGCCCTCTCGCTGCGACGCCTACAACAGCTACAAGGACATCCCCCTCCCGGTGGTCCAGGACTACATCGAGCATGTGGTGACCACTGGGGCTCTCGGCGACGTCGACGCCGCCGGCGTGCCTGCGTCCAAGACGCTCAACGACACCCTCTCCCCCAAGACCACGTGGGACTACGCGGCCGCCGACTGCGCCACCGCCAAGGGCGAGGACGAAGCCGGCCCGAACAGCACCCCGCTCGTCGGCCCCACCGCGGTCGAGTGCGGCAAGGACGACGAGATCAAGGCCTATGCCGAGAGCCGCGCCAAGCCGCTCGAGATCGGCGACGTCTCCGTGGCCAAGGCCAAGGCCTGGACCTCGGTCAAGAAGGACAAGGACAAGGGCCTCGTCAGCACCTCGAGCTCGCGGATCGAGGGCATCAAGATCGGCGACATCTCGATCGGCTACATCGAGCACTCGGCCACCTCGTACGCCAAGGGCAGGGCCAAGTCGGCCAAGACCGTGTTCAACAAGCCGAAGATCGGCTTCGTGGCCGGGCCGAACATCCCCTCGTGCGACACCTGCGACCTCGAGCAGGTGCTGAAGAACCTCAACGTGGCGCTGTCGGGCCGGGCCGAGTTCCGCAAGATCGAGCCCGAGCCGAAGCTGGCGGCGGGCACGCCCGGCGGCTATGAGGCCGGGATCATCAAGTCCGAGAAGCAGCAGGCGTCGGACAACAGCCTCACCGGCGACAAGAGCGTCGAGATCCCCGCCATCGAGATGGTGGTCTACAACGACAACCCGCACATCGGCCGGGCCCGGCAGGTGTACCAGTTCGCCGGCGTCCGGGCCGACAGCCATTACGGCATCCAGCTCGCGGGCGCCGGGACCGGCGGCTTGCCGAACATCGGCGACGTCGTGGACGGCGCGACCGGTACCATCGACCCGAGGATCGGCGATCTCCCCAACGGCGGCACGCCGCTCCTCGTGCGCATGCCCGAGTCGAACGAGAACGTCATCAAGCGGACGTTCCGCCAGACCGGCGACTACGCCAACTACAGCCTGCGCATCATCTTCAACAACCCGCGCGAAGCACTGGTGATGGCGACGGTGTGGCTCCTCATGTTCGGCCCGTACATCGCCTCCCGACGCCGCCGCGCCCTGAAGGCGGTCACCACCGCCGATCCCGAAGGACGCCTGTCATGAAAGCCGGAACCAGGAACATCCTCGCGGGCGCCGCGGTCTTCGCGGCCCTGTCGATCATCTCCGTCCAGACCCCTGCCCAGCAGCGCCTTGCCTCGGGCCAGGGCGGCCCCGGCGGGACCATCGAAGAGGCGGCCGGCACGACCGACGGCGGCGTGGTCGGCGGCACCGACGGGGCGCCCGGCGCAACGGGCCCTGGCGGCACCGGCCCCGGCGGCGCGACCGCGGCAGGCGGCAGTGCCGCGACGGGCGGCGGCGGCAATGCGTCGCGCTTCGAGTGCGCGGCGGGCAAGAACGGCGGCAACACCGACAAGGGCGTGAGCGGCAACAAGATCCGCCTGGCCTCGACCCATGTGCTCTCCGGCCCCGGCTCGTCGTTCCTCGGGTCCAGCCACGTCGGCATGGAGGCCGTGATCTCCAACGTGAACTCCCAGGGCGGCATCTGCGGCCGGCTGCTGGAGCTGACCCTCCGCGACGACGGCTGGGACGCGCCGCTCGGCGCCCAGTTCATCCAGAACTTCATCAACCAGGACTACTTCGCCCTGCCGGTGGTGCCGTCTTCGGAGGGCCTGACCCAGGCGATCAAGAGCAAGTACATCCTCAACGGCAAGATGCCGGTCGTCGGCACCGACGGGATGCTCAAAGAGCAGTACCAGGACCCGTACGTGTGGCCGGTCGCCACCGCCACCGTCTCGACCATGCGGATCATGGCCAAGCACGCGTACGACGCCGGCGCCCGCCAGTTCGGCATCGTCTACGACAGCCGCTACAAGTTCGGCAAGGAGGGCGCCCGAGCGTTCAAGGACTTCGTCGAGGGCATGCCCGGCGCACGGGTCGACGCCTACCTCGGCATCCAGCCCGGCCAGCCCAGCTACCCCGACGCCGAGACGTTCAACAACAAGTGCGGCTCGTCCAAGCGGTGCGAGTTCGTGGCCATGCTGTTGGAGCCGGGCACCGCCATCTCGTGGATCAACTCGATGGGCGACGACAGCCACGGCCGGCGCCTCGGCTTCGGGTCGAAAGGCACCGGCGGCGCCCAGCCGCTGTTCAACGCCAAGTTCGCCCGCGACTGCGGCGAGCCGTGCAACGGCATGCTGCTGTGGACGGGCTACAACCCGCCGATCGGTGAGAAGCAGAACCTCCCCGCGGTGGCCAAGTACGTCAACGACGTTCGGGCCATCGACCCCGGCGTCGACGTGAACAACCAGTTCCTCGAAGGCGCCTACCTCGGCATGACCGTGTTCGTCGAGGCCCTCAAGAAGCTGGGCCCGAACGTCACCCGCGCCGGCCTCAAGCAGGTCATGGACTCGCTGAGCTACCAGAGCGACCTGTCGTCACCGCTGACCTTCGCCCCTGGCAAGCACTACGCCAACCTCGGCGCCCAGGCCTTCGCGGTGCGCACCGCGGCGGGCTCGTTCTCCGGCTTCGCCGACGCCGGCACCGGCTTCATCCGCGACCCTGACCCCGGCAAGTTCCCGAGCGGGGATTGACGACATGACGACGATCTTCAACTCCCTGCTGCTCTCGCTGCCGAACGTGGCCGCGTACGCGATCTTCGCCATTGGGATCGTCGTCATCTTCCGCGCCTCGAAGGTGCTCAACGTCGCCCACGGCGCCATGGCGATGGTGCCCGCCTACCTCGTCTACGCCATGTCGAAAGCGGGCATCCCGATCGCGATCGCGTTCGTGCTCGGCGTGTTGTCGGGCGCGCTGCTCGGACTCGCCGTCGAGCGGGTCTTCGTCCGCCCGCTGCGCCATGTCTCGGTGACCGCGCAGACCGTCGGCACCGTCGCCGCCCTCGGGCTGATGGTCGCGTTGGCCGGGAAGATCTGGGGCACCGGCACCGAGCTGGCCCCTGCCGTGATCCCGCGCTCGACCAGCTTCCAGGTCGGCTCGGCCAGCCTCGACAGCGGCCAGATCGGGCTGTTCCTCGTGATGCTCGTCGTGGCGGGCGGGCTCACTGCGCTCTTGCAGTTCACCGACATCGGCCTGGCCATGCGCGGCGCGGCCGACAACCGCAGGGCGGCGTCGCTCATGGGCGTCGACCCCGACATCGCCATCTCAGGCGCGTGGATGCTGGGCGGGGCGACGGCTGCCATCGCGGGCATCCTGCTCGCCGCCGTCACCAACCTGAACCCGCTGACCCTGTCGCTCCAGGCGATCCCGGCCTTCGTGGCCGCGCTGATCGGCGGGCTCGGCTCGCTCTACGGCGCCATCGCGGGCGCGGCCATCGTCGGGACCGCCACCGGCATCGTCCCCGCCATCGCCGCGCTCCAGCGCATCCAGGGAAGCCAGCAACTGCTGCTTGGCCTCGTCGCCCTCATCGTCATGGCGATGCGCGGCGAGCGCTATGTGGCGTCCGACGTGAGGAACGGGTTGTGAGCGGGTCGGCGCGGCTCTCGGCAGGCGGGCGGCGGCTCGCGTTCTTGGGGCTGCTGGCGTTCATCCTCACGTTCCCGTACCTGCCGTTCGTGCCGTTCTCGCTGCTCGGCAACGTCAACATCGCGGCCCAGTACGCGCTGATCTCGATCTCGCTGGTCGTGCTGGTCGGCTGGGTCGGCCAGATCTCGCTCGGCCACGCCGGCCTCGTCGGCACCGGCGCCTACATCACCGGCCTGGCCATGGGCGGCCTCGACGTCGGCTTCCCCGTCAGCCTGTTGTGGGGCGCGGCGGGCGGCATGATCATCGCCGTCGTGCTCGGCATGGTCGCCCTGCGCGTGCGCGGTCTGTACCTCGCGGTGGCCACGCTGATCTTCTCGTGGATCGGCCAGGAGTTCCTGTTCCGCCAGGAGTGGTTCACCCGGCACTCGACCGTCGAGCTCAACCCGGTGGGCAAGCCCGACACGACGTTCTTCTGGGACTGGTCGGACCGCAAGGTCTACTACTACGCGGCCTGGGCGACGGTGGCCTTGGCGATCTACCTGATGGCCAACCTGCGGGACTCCAAGACGGGGCGGGCGTTCTTCGCGGTGCGGGGCTCCGAGGTGGCGGCGGCGTCGCTCGGCATCGACGTGATGCGCACCAAGCTGGCTGCGTTCGCGGTATCCGGCCTGCTCGCCGGCGCGGCAGGGACGCTGATCCTGGTGGGCCAGCAGTCCATCACGCCCGAGGCGTTCACCGTCGAAAAGTCGTTGTTCTTCCTGGCCATC
>Ga0190267_10000148_pt1 | contig 14745 bp, 16 predicted proteins | sample Popmic239T_FD_140332 | JGI IMG/M metagenome (GOLD analysis project Ga0190267, IMG submission 140332) | Populus adjacent soil microbial communities from riparian zone of Oak Creek, Arizona, USA - 239 T | ecosystem: Environmental > Terrestrial > Soil > Riparian zone | place: USA: Arizona... | reverse complement strand
GGTGTGAGGGTGTGAGGGTGTGAGGGTGTGAGGGTGTGAGGGTGTGAGGGTGTGAGGGTGATGGAGTGATGGAGTGATGGAGTGATGGAGTGAACGGGTGAACGGGTGAACGGGTGAACGGGTGAACGGGTGAACGGGTGAACGGGTGAACGGGAACGTCGCTCGGGTCCGATCATCCTGAGAGGGTGTCGTCCAACAGCGGCACGGTGTCATCCTGAGGGAGCGCACGCGCGGAACCCTCATTCCCACAACCGCCTGCGCGCGACCGAAGGATCTTTATCGGGTCGCGCCAGACCCGGCCCTCGGGAGCCGTTCAGGTCCTTCGGGGTCGGCAACAAGGTCCTTCGGTCGCGCGCAGGCAACTGCGCCCGGTCACGGTTTCGTGTGGCGCTCCCTCAGGATGACTGGGGGGCATGACGATGTCCAACACCTCCTGAATGCGAAATCCACGCATGACATCGACCTCCTTCCTCCGCTCTCCCCTGGCCGCCCTCTGCGCGGCGCTGCTTCTCTCCGGCTGCGGCGAGCGTGCGGCGGCGGGCGAATCGGAGAGGGCCGCATCCACCGAAGCGATCACGGTGACGGAGCTGTCGCTGGCGGCGGCGCCGGGGAGCGCGGAGCCCAACCTGACCGTGGGGCCGGACGGGCGCGCGTACCTGTCGTGGGTGGAGCCCGCGGCGGACAGCGCGCACGCGCTGCGCTTCGCGGTGCTGGAGGGCGGCCGCTGGTCCGCGCCGCGCACCATCGCCAGCGGGCGCGACTGGTTCGTCAACTGGGCGGACTTCCCCTCGCTGGCCGTGCTGCCGGGCAACCGCATGGCCGCGCAGTGGCTGCAGCGCAGCGGGACGAACAAGTACGCCTACGACGTGCGCGTGGCCGTCTCCGCGGACGGCGGCGCCACGTGGACGCCCGGCGTGGTCCCCCACACCGACGGCACGCAGACGGAGCACGGCTTCGTGAGCATGTGGCCGGCGGGGGGCGACTCCGTGGCGCTGGTGTGGCTGGACGGCCGCAAGTTCAAGCCGTCCGAGGATGAGCACGCCGCCGGCAACGAGATGACGCTGCGCTACACCACGGTCGGCGGGGATGGGCGCGCCGCGCCGGACCGGGAGCTGGACGGCCGCGTGTGCGACTGCTGCCAGACGGGAATGGCCATGACGGGCCGCGGGCCGCTGGTGGTCTACCGCGACCGCACGGCGGATGAGGTGCGCGACATCTACGTCACGCGCATGGTGGACGGCGCCTGGACGCCCGGCCGGCCCGTGCACGCGGACGGCTGGGTGATGCCCGCCTGCCCGGTGAACGGACCCCAGGCGGCGGCGGACGGCGACCGCGTGGCCGTGGCCTGGTTCACGGGCGCGGACAGCACGCCGCAGGTCAAGGTCGCGTTCTCCACGGATGCGGGCGCCACCTTCGCCGCGCCGGCGCGGGTGGACGCGGGGAACCCCGAGGGTCGCGTGGACGTGGTGCTGCTGGCGGACGGCGGCGCGCTGGTGAGCTGGGTCGAGCGCCTGGGGGAGAAGGAGGCGGAGGTGCGCGTGCGCCGGGTGGGGCCGGACGGGCGGATGGGGGAGCCGCGCACGGTGGCGGGATCCAGCTCCGCGCGCTCCAGCGGATTTCCGCGCATGGTCCCTGCGGGCGAAAGCCTGGTCTTCGCCTGGACGGCCCCGGGCGACTCGTCGCGGGTGCGCGCGGCCAGCATGCCCCTGTCCTCCCTTCGCTGAACGGACGAACCATGCGCTGGAACACCATCGCCATCCTTCGCATCACCGCCGCCGCGCTGCTGCTGGCGGCCTGCGGCGACGCACCGCCCGGCGGCGGGCCGGTCAAGGTGGGCGACGAGGCCCCGGCCTACGCGGCGGAGGTGCTGGGCGGCGAGCGGACGGGGCTGGCGCAGCTGCGCGGCCGGCCGGTGCTGCTGAACGTGTGGGCCACCTGGTGCCACCCCTGCCGGCAGGAGATCCCCGCGCTGGAGCAGCTGCACCGCACCTACGGGCCGCGCGGGCTGCAGGTCGTCGGCGTCAGCATCGACCAGGGCGACCAGGAGCAGGGGATCCGCGAGTTCCTGCAGGAGTACGGCGCCAGCTACCCCATCTGGCTGGACCCGGACAGCGAGATCACCACCGCGTACAGCACCATGGGCGTGCCCAACACCTTCCTCATCGGCCCGGACGGCACGGTGCTGTGGAAGCACGTGGGCCCGGTGACGGCCGACAACCCGGAGCTGGTGCGGCTGATCGAAAAGTCGCTGCCAGCCGCTTCCTGAACGGCGGGGGATGATGACGGAGCTCGCGAAAGGGAAGTGCGAGCCGTGCCGCCGCGGCGCGCCCACGGTGACGGCGGAGGAGATGGAGACGCTCAGGCCGCAGGTGCCGGAGTGGGCGGTGGTGGAGCGCGACGGCGTTCCGCGGCTGGAGCGCGTCTTCGAGTTCCCGGACTTCGCCCGGGCGCTGGAGTTCACCAACCGCGTGGGCGCCATCGCGGAAGAGGAGGGGCACCACCCCGCGCTGCTGACCGAATGGGGGCGCGTGACGGTGGGGTGGTGGACGCACAAGATCCGCGGCCTGCACCGCAACGACTTCGTGATGGCGGCCCGGACGGACGAGGTTGCGGGGGAGGGGTGATTTCCAGCCTCCCACGCAGGAGCGGCTGAAGCCGCCGCAACGAAAGCGGAAAGCCCCACCCATGGCTCGCAAAGCGCCAGGGGTGGGGCTTCAGCTTCATGGGCGCTGCGCGCACGCTTACCGGGCCTCACCAATAAACACAGAGTTGACAAGCCGACGCGCACGTGACATTCTTCTGGACAGAGCGTGCGTCCGGAAAGCGCATCGCCCCCCGACAAGCCGAAGCTGCCGGGGGGCGATGCCTTTCCCCGGAACCATCACCGCCTCCCCGTGAAGGGGGCGGGAGAGGATCTCCCGGGGCTCATATGTCTTTGATAATACGGCCTAACCCGCTATGCCGCAAGTAGATCATCTTGCAGAAATCAAGGCGGCGCTTTCCGCGACCCGGCTACGGCTTGCATTCCGCGCGGTGGCCGGAGAGCCGGAATCGACCACGCTCGCCAGGAGCCTGCATAACCTTGCGCTGTGCGAGGCGCTGTACCCCGTTCTGCAGCACCTGGAGATCGCGCTGCGGAACAGCTTGGACGGTACGATCAGCGCGCATTATCCGGCAAGTACGCCGGGTACGTTGGGATGGGACGGGTTACCGGCTGCCGGATGCTGGCTGGACGCGACGCCTGGACTGGTGGGACAATGGGAGCGCGCCGAAATCCAGCGGGTGAAGAAGAAGCTCATGAATGCGGGGAAGACAGTGACCCCGCACCGATTGATCGCCGGTCTGTCGCTGGGATTCTGGGCAAACCTGTTTACGCGCGCCTACGAGATTGCGCCGGACTCGTCGTACTTCGTCGGGGCCGCGAAGAAGACCGCGCTATGGCCTCGCCACCTGCGCGCAGTACTGCCGCACCTCCCCAGGCGCTTTGCCACGCGCGATCATGCGTACCGAAGTTTCAAGGTTCTAGCGGACCTGCGCAACCAGGTGTTCCACCACCGGCCCATCTGGCGCATGCAGCTGAACGCCGTCCATGTGCTCGCGACGGAAGCAATCGGGTGGATCAGTCCCGACCTCAAGGAGCTCACGATGGCTCTGGACCGGTTCCCGCAGGTCATGACCATCGGTCTTGAACCTTTCGAGGACCAAGTCGCTGATTTTCTCGCGAATCGAGCGAAATAGACGCTATTCCGGCACGGCGGCGTCGCGCAGGCGGCGGTGCTGGGCCTGGCGCGCGGCGGCTTCGCGCGCCTCGTCCAGCCGGTTCACGCGGGTCAGCAGGCGGATGAGGCGCTCGTAATCCACCGCCAGCACACGGTGATTGGGGTTCGGCCCCTGCTCCTCCAGGCGGATGGCGGCCTGCAGCGCGTCCGCCGCCTCCCACTCCTGCCCCTGCGCCAGCAGCGCATCCGATAGCGCCAGGTGGTAGCGCACCTCGTTGGGCATGGACTGGATGGCCAGGCGGTAGCGGTCCGCCGCCTCTGCCCAGCGGCTCTGCCGGCCCAGGCCCACGCCCTCGTCGTACGCACGCCGCGCCCGCTGCATCCGCGCGACCGCCTCTTCCGCGGGAGAGACGGCCGGGCGCGGCGGCGGGGGTGGCGGAAGGGGCGGCGGCGCCACGGGCTGGCGGGGATAGCACGCGGCCAGCGCCAGCGGGACCAGGACCAGAAGAAAGCTGCGTACCTGCATCACAAGGCCTGCCAAACCTGCGGAACGGGGCGGACGGCCGAACTCTACCGCGGGCGTCCTACCCCGTCAATCGGTGGAAGTGGCGCCGGCCGCCGCGGCGCCGCGCGAGCGCAGGTGCTCCTTCACGCGCTCTTCCTTCGCGAAGTCGAGGGGGCGCCGGCCGTCTTCCGCGGCGGCGTCGGGGTCGGCGCCGCGGTCCAGCAGCAGGTCGATGAGCTCGACGATGCCGCGGTTGGCGGCGGAGTGCAGCGGCACGTAGCCGCCGTGCTGCCGCGCGCCCACGTCCGCGCCGGCCTCCACCAGCAGCCGCACGCCTTCCGCCGGCAGCGGCCCGGCGAGGCCGGCGTGCAGCGGCGTGTTGCGCATGGTGTTGATGGAAAAGACGTTGGCGTCCGCGCCGCGCTCCAGCAGCAGCCGCACGGCATCCACGTGGCCAAAGAAGCCGGCCAGGTGCAGCGGCGTCCATCCATCGTTCGAGAAGCGGGTCACGAGCCCCGGCTCCGCGTCCAGCAGGGCGCGCAGGCGGTCCACGTCGCCCAGGGCGGAGGCCTCGAACGCGTCCGGCCGGCGGCCGTGCGCCAGCATGAGCTCCGCCAGGTCGCGGCGGCCGTGGTACAGCGCCGTCAGCAGCGGGCTGTCGCCGCCGTCGTCCCGCGCGCCGGACGCGTCCACGTCGCCCTGCAGAATGCCGCGCAGGGCATCCGCATCCCCCGCCTTGACCGCCTCGATCATCCGCGCCGCCACGCTCATGGCCGTCAGCTCCTGAGGACGTGCATCTTGATTCGTTAGCAAAACTAAATATACTGTAGATCATGAGTGATACGGACGCAAGGCTTTCGGATTCGGCGGACTCGGCGGACTCGGCGGATTCGGCGGATGCGGATGCGCGGACGGAGCGGCTGGCGGACCGGCTGCACTCCGCCAGCATTCACCTGCTGCGCCGCCTTCGCCGCCAGGACGATGCGTCCGGGGTGACGGCGCCGCACCTCTCCGCGCTGTCGGTGCTGGTGTTCGGCGGGGCGCGTACGCTGGGGGAGCTGGCGCAGGCGGAGCAGGTGCGGCCGCCGTCCATGACGCGCATCGTGCGCAACCTGGAGCGCGACGGGCTGGTGGAGCGCGAGCCGCACCCCGACGACCGCCGCTCGGTGCGCCTGCGCGCCACCGACGCCGGCCGCCGCATGCTGGAGGAGGGCCGCGCCCGCCGCGTGCACTCCCTGGCCGAGCGCCTGCGCGCGCTCCCCGCGGACGAGCTGGCGTGCCTGGAGCGCGCCGCGGGGCTGATCGAGGGGATCGTGCGGGAGTAGGTCTGGTTGTGCTGTGGCGATTGCAATTCCAGGATCTTGACGAGAATGCAGTCGTAATTACATTGGTACTTACAATATTTTGCTCTACTCCGCCACCGGAGGATCTGGATGACGTACAAAGGACGTTTCACCAGAGTCGGAAATTCGAAGTCCTACGCGTTCGAGTCTGCGCTCTTCCGCTCGCACCCGGAGTTCGATGCCCACAACGTGGAGGCGGACGTCATCGGTCCAGGAGTGCTCCTGGTACGCGCCATCGACGTAGAGGACGAGGTGGAGCCCGGCCAGGATCCGGTTCTCGGTGCCTTTCTCGCGTTCATGGAGCGCGACATGATCGAGAACCCGTCGAGCATTCAGCCCCTCTCTGACGAGCTCCTGGCCCGCGCGGAGCGGCTGGTGGGAGACATGGAGGTCGATCTGAACGAGAGGATCGACTGAGGTGGCCCGTCGGCGGGAAAACGCGCAGCGCCCGGCGGTGGAACGGAGGGATCCGCCGGAGCGCAAAGGATGGAAGCTTTACCAGTGGCGGGAGTTCGGGCGCATCTTCGCGGCCTTCGTAGCGGAGGTGGAGGCACTGGCGCGGACGGATCCGGCCGGGTATCGATCGCATCCATCCGCGAAGCGGCTGGCGGCGATCTATCGGCTTGTCACGGACATCATCCCCAGCGATCCCGGCGCTCCGCAATTCCGGCAGGGGAACACGATGGGCTCGGTGAACCGCCACTGGTTCTCCGCCGGGTTCTACGAGCGCTACCGGCTCTTCTTTCGCTTTCGCACGGACGCCCGAGCCATCGTCTATGCGTGCGTCAACGACGAGGATACGCTCCGGGCTCGCGGCGGGCGCAACGACGCATACGAGGTATTCGGGCGAATGCTGAAGAGCGGGCAGCCCCCTGGAGACTGGGACCAGCTGCTGAAGGAGTCGGAAGCGCTCGACCTGCCCGACGAGCGTTGAGCCCGCTGCGACCGCCTCCCCTCCAGACACCATCGGCCCACCTCCCCCAGACCGCTGGGGGAGTTTTTGTTGCGGATCGATCAAGGCTCGGCGAATGAGATCGAGCTGCGTCCGACGGGGCCCCTCCCCCGGCCCCTCCCCGCTCGTTCCTCGCGGAGAGGGGAGAATTCGATCCCGCGAAGAGCTGTTCTGCCGTTCTCCCTCCCCCGCTGTCGCGGGAGAGGGGGAGAATTCGATCCCGCTACGACCGATTCTTGTCGCGCGCGGTGCCGTTCTCCCTCCCCCACGCAGTTTGTGGGGGAGGGTCGGGGAGGGGGGCGGCTCACCATCCCGCGCCACACCGTCCGCCGCACGTCATCCCGCTAAAAACTTGACACACCCGAACGCGCGTTCGATTCTATCCGCTCCCACAGACAGCAGTGTGAGAGCGCGCGCATGCGGCGCCCTCAGCAAACCCGGCGGAAGGAGCGGTTCGCCTTGACCCCGTCCACCCGACTTCGCCGCGCGCCCGCGCTGGCGCTCGCCCTGGGCCTGCTGGCCCACGCGGGCCCGGCCAGCGCGCAGCAGCGGCTCACCTCACCCGAGCAGCAGTTCGGCCACCCCATCGGCGCCGACTACGAGCTCCCCAACTACCAGGACCTGGTCGCCTACTGGCGCAAGCTGGACGGCGAAAGCGACCGCATGTCGATGGTGGACATCGGCCGCACGGAGGAGGGGCGCACGCAGGTGATGGCCATCGTCACCAGCCCCGAGAACCACCGCAACCTGCAGCGCTGGCGCGAGATCAGCCGCACGCTGGCCATGGGGCAGGTGGACAGCGCCACCGCCGCAGGCCTGGCCGCGCAGGGCAAGGCGGTGGTGTGGATCGACGGCGGGCTGCACGCCACCGAGGTGCTGGGCGCGCAGCAGCTGATGGAGACGCTGTGGCAGATGGTGAGCCGCGACGACCCCGAGACGCGCCGCATCCTGGACGACGTGGTCATCCTGTTCGTCCACGCCAACCCCGACGGCATGGACCTGGTGAGCGACTGGTACATGCGCAGCCCCAACCGCGAGGCGCGCACCATCGCGGGGCTCCCGCGGCTGTACCAGAAGTACATCGGCCACGACAACAACCGGGACTTCTACGCCTCGACGCAGGCCGAGACGGAGAACATGAACCGGGTGATGTACCGCGAGTGGTTCCCGCAGATCGTCTACAACCACCACCAGACGGGCCCCACGGGCACGGTGATGTTCGCCCCGCCCTTCCGCGACCCGTTCAACTACGTGTACGACCCGCTGGTCATCACCGGCATCGACATGGTGGGCAGCGCCATGCACAACCGCTTCATCGCGGAGCGCAAGCCGGGGGTCACCACGCGGCGCGGGGCCAACTACTCCACCTGGTGGAACGGCGGCCTGCGCACCACGACGTACTTTCACAATATGATCGGGCTGCTGACGGAGACCATCGGCAACCCGACGCCCATGGACATTCCCTTCGTCCCCAACCGGCAGCTGCCCAGCGCCGACCTGGTGTCGCCCATCGCGCCGCAGAAGTGGCACTTCCGCTCGTCCATCGACTACTCGGTGACGGCCAACTACGCGGTGCTGGACTACGCCTCCCGCTACCGGCCCACGCTGCTGATGAACTTCTGGCGGATGGGCCGAAACTCGGTGGAGCGCGGCCGGCAGGACAGCTGGACGGTCTACCCGCGCCGGGTGGACAGCGTGCGCGCGGTGATCGCGGCGGAGCGGCAGGGGCAGCGGGCGGAGGCGAACGCGGTGATGTCGGCGGGCGGCCTGTTCGGCGGCGCGGCCAACCCCGAGCAGTCGGCGGCGTACCTGGCGCTGCTGCGGCGGCCGGAGTGGCGCGACCCGCGGGCGTACGTCATCCCGGCGGACCAGCCGGACTTTCCCACGGCCACCAAGTTCGTGAACGCGCTGCTGGAGAACGGCATCACCATCCACCGCGCCACGGCGCCGTTCTCCGCGGGCGGCAGGACGTATCCCGCGGGCTCGTACGTGGTGCGGACGGACCAGGCGTTCCGCCCCCACGTGCTGGACATGTTCGAGCCGCAGGACCACCCCAACGACTTCCTGTACGAGGGCGGCCCGCCCATCCCCCCGTACGACAACGCGGGGTGGACGCTGGCGTACCAGATGGGCGTGCAGTTCGACCGGATGCTGGACGAATTCCAGGCGCCGCTGCAGGTGATCGACGCCTGGAACCTGCCGGCGCCCGAGGGACGCACCGTCACGCCCCGCTGGACCCCCACCGGCTACGTGATCTCGCCGCGCCAGAACGACGCCTTTACGGCGGTGAACCGGCTGCTCAAGGAGGGCGTCCCCGTCTACCGCATGACCCTGGATGACGAACGCGGCCGGGGAGACGCCGGCGACTTCTGGATCCCCGCGCGTGAGCTCCATTCGGCGCGGTGGATGGACTCGCTGGGCCTGACCGTCGAGGCCTCCAACCGCAGGCCGGCGGGCGCGGTGCCGCTGCGGCCGGTGCGGATCGGGCTCGTGGACCGCTACGGCGGGATCATGCCCAGCGGGTGGACGCGCTGGATCTTCGAGCAGTTCCAGTTCCCCTACTCCGTCGTCTTTCCGCCGGAGCTGGACGCGGGGAACCTGAACGCGAAGTACGACGTGCTGGTGTTCGTGGACGGCACCATCCCGGAGCGCGATCCGCGCGGCGGAGGGATGGGCTTCATGCCCAGCCCCGACGCGGTGCCCCAGGAGTTCCGCAACCAGCTGGGCATCGTCACCATCGCCCAGACGGTGCCGAAGCTTCGCGAGTTCCTGGAGAACGGCGGCACGGTGCTGACCATCGGCGGGGCCACGGTGCTGGCGCGGCACCTGGGGCTGCCCATCGAGGACCACCTGGTGGAGGCGGGCCCCGACGGCCAGCCGCGCCACCTGCCGCGCGAAAAGTATTACATCCCCGGCTCGCTGCTGCGGGTGCGCGTGGACAACGACGCGCCGGTGGCGTGGGGGATGCCCGAGCAGGCGGACGTGATGTTCGACGACTCGCCCGTCTTTCGCCTGGGCGCGGGGGCCGAGGCGGCGGGGATCCGGCGCATCGCCTGGTTCGACACGCCGGCCCCACTGCGCAGCGGCTGGGCGTGGGGGCAGCAGCACCTGAACGGCGGTGCGGCCGTCGTCAGCGCGCCGGTGGGCCGCGGCACGCTGTACCTCTTCGGGCCGGAGATCGCCTTCCGCGCGCAGCCGCACGGCACCTTCCGCCTTCTCTTCAACGGCCTGTACGAGTCGGTGACGGACGACGCGCCGCGGCGGTAGGCGGGCCGATGGCAGGCAGACGAGCGGGGCACGCGGCATTGTCGCGTGCCCCGCTTCTTTTTTCGTTGCGATGAAGCCTCTTTGCCCACGTCTGTCCCGTGAGTACCGCTCCGGGCCCAGCGGATGGGGATTCGCGGCTGGGCTGGCGCCGCAACGGGTGCCAATCCCACACGCAAGCTGTTGATACACAAGCAGCTGGCCGAGAACGGCGCCTGTCGGAAACTGGGCCCGCGTGCTGACGTGTTCCGGTTACGCAGGCCGGGCATGGAGCGTATATCATTGGTGCGACCCTAACCTGGAGGCGCACATGGCGGTGATCATGATGGACGTACCCGAGGCGGCGAGCCGCCTGGACGAGATGGTGGATGCGGCACTGGCGGGCGAGCAGGTCGTCGTCACCCGCGACGATCAGCCGGTGGGAATGCTGGTTCCGTTCGAGGGCCCCGGCCGGCCCGGGGGCGCGGCAAGCTCGGACGACGCCCGCGGTGGCGCCGGGGTCGCGCCGGAGGAGCGCGAGGCGCCATCCGGGCTCGACCGCGAGGTCATCATCATCCAGCGGCGGGTCCGCATCGTGGCCTGCATGCTCTGACCGGGCGGGGCAAACGGCGGCAGCGAGCGGGGCACGCGACGTGGGTCGCGTGCCCCGCTCCGCTTTTTTGTGGCCGGCCACAGGGCGTTTGCTCACCTGTGTCCCGTGAGTACCGCCTGGGGCTCGTGGGACGGCAATTCACGGGTGGTCAGGCCGCCAGGACTCCGTGGGTTGAAGTCGTAAATCCCTCACGACAAAGCAGTTGGATCGAGGCTGCGATTGTCGGGAAGTGGGCCCGCGAGCTGTCGTGTTCCAGTTGCAATGTTTTCCGGCTCCGGCCCTATACTGGGCGCCAACCCCAGCCCGGAGCGACCGATGCAGCAGATGATCACCATCGAGGTTGACGAAGCGGGAGAGCACATGGACGCGTTGATCGACACCGTCATGGTGGGCGGAGAAGTCGTGATGACGTACTTCGGAGAGCCGGTGGCGAGCGTATACATGCGCCACGGGTTCCAGGATGCACCGGAGGACTGGATCAGGGCAACCGTCGTCGACGTCCTCGACGAGACCCTGAAGCACCTGCGCGACCAGCTTGGCCCACCCGAGTGGCTCCTGAACTGACGCGCCGCTTCCATCCGTCCGGTCGCGATCAGGTTGGCGCCGATCCCGATTTCTGGAGATGATCGATGACTTCCGGGATTACGTGTAGCTGGAGATTGCGATGTCGGATCGCCACGTAGGGGCGTGCGACACGGGTGGCGCGCGAGCGGGGCACGCGGCGGTCCGTCGCGCGCCCCGCTCGTTTTTCGTCCCGCCGTGGAGGGCACGCCGGCCCACCCGTGGCCCGTGAGTACCGCTCGCTGGCCAACCGGAAGGAATCCACGGCTGCCTGCGGATGTGTCGCGCCAGCCAGTGAATGCGTAACTGCTTTGCAGAGAAGGGGTTGGCGGGGAGCCGCGGGTGTCGGGAAACAGGTCCGCACGTTGACGGGTTCTGTTGGCAGGGTTTTGCGGCGGGGCGCGTATACTCCGGGCACACCCCAGCCCGGAGCGACCTGATGCCCGAGATCACAGTCGAGGTTCACGAAGCCGGAGAGCGCCTGCCCGAGCTTACCGAAGCGGTGCTGCGGGGCCAGGACGTGCTGATCACCTTCTTCGGAGAGCCGGTTGTGCTGGCCAGCCTGCGCCACATGCCGGGTGAGCAGCCGCCCGCGGGCCTCCGGGACGTCGTCCTTGCCCTTCTCGAGGGAGCGGTGAATCACCTTCGCGACCACCTGCAGCCCGAGTCCTGGTGTTTGAACTGATGTGCCGGTACCGATGGCGGAGAGCAGGTCCGTCAGGTGGCTAATTTTGGTTACAGGTTGTCCGGATTGTGCGTTATATTGATGCAGCCGACACCGGAGAGGGACTCATGGCTACTCAAGAGATGGACGTCGCCCATGTCCGCCTGGCGGAGCTGGTACATGCGGCGGAGAACGGGGACGAGGTGTTGCTGATGAAGGAGGGACGGCTCCTGGCGAAGCTCGTCCCCGCCCTCCCTGACCGCGTACCGGGGAGCGCCCGCGGACTCGTAACCATCGGAGCTGACTTCGATGATCCGCTGGAGGACTTCAGGGACTACGTGTAGGCCGAACCAACGCCAATGCGAGCGCTTCTGGATACCCACGCATTCTTGTGGTTCGTCACAGGCGATGGACGCCTCAGTCCTGCCGCCGAGCGCGTCATCCGGACGGGCGCCCATCATCTTCTGCTGAGCATTGCGAGCGTGTGGGAGATCGCGATCAAAGCTGGCCTGGGCCGGATGGACTTTGCGCTGCCGATCGACACGTTCGTACCCGAGCAGCTGGAGCTGAATCGAATCGCGCTCCTTCCCATCGCGATCGACCACGCGGCAAACGTAGCTGCTCTTCCGCAGTACCATCGTGACCCGTTCGATCGCATGCTGATCTCGCAGGCCCAGACCGAGCGTGTGCCGATCATCAGCGCCGACGCTGAGCTGGACCGGTACGGCATTCACCGGGTGTGGTAGAGGAGGGCCGAATCCGAATCTGCCCCTCAGGTGGCGTAACGCAGCCTTGCCCGCGATCTTCTCTCCGGCGCGCCTCCACGGGCAGCGCTCGTCCGCGCGTTCCCGCTTCCATTCCCCGTCTCCTCCCCATCATGTCGCACCACTTCCGCGCGCTGTTCAATCATACGCAGGACGCCGTCTGCATGGCGGACGGCACGGGACGGATTGCGCAGGCGAACCCGGCGGCGGTCACGCGGTTCGGGCTGACGGCGGACGGTGCGGAGACGGGACACCTGCGCCACCTGTTCGCGGACGCGGCGGAGTGGGAGTCGCTGCGGGCGGAGGTGGAGGCGGGAGGGGTGTGCCGGCGCACCGTGCACCTGCGCGGCGAAGACGGCGGGGCGGCGCAGGGGGAGATGACGTGCGTGGGGCTGCGCGACGCGGGCGGCACGCTGCAGATCCAGGCCATCGTCCATGCGCCGGCGCAGAACGCGGCCGCGGACGAGATGGACGAGCTGTTCGACACCGCGACGGGAATGCCCAACCGCGCGGCGTTCCTGCGCCACCTCACCCGCGCGCTGGCCCTGTGCGCGGACCGGCCGGAGCGCCGCTTCGCCGTGCTGCACCTGGACCTGAACCGCTTTCAGCGCGTAAACGAGACGCTGGGCCACCAGCGCGGCGACGAGCTGCTGGCCCTGGCCGCGCAGCGCCTGGACGCCTGCGTGCGCCCCGGCGACGTGGTGGCGCGCGCGGAGGGCGACGACTTTCTGGTGCTGCTGAACCGGGTGCGCGGCGAGGCCGAGGCGCTGCGCGTGGCGGAGCGGATGTCGCGCGCGCTGGCGGGCGGCTACCACCTGGGCGCGCAGGAGGTGTTCTGCGGCGCGGACGTGGGAGTGGTGGTGGGCGGCCCCGGCTACGCGGACGCCGAGCAGGTGCTGCGCGACGCCGAGGTCGCCATGGCGCGCGGGCGGCAGGCGGGAACGGTGCAGCTGTTCTCCGCCGAGATGCACGCGCAGTCCGTGGCCGCCATGCGGCTGCACGCGGAGCTGCACCACGCGCTGGACCGCGAGCAGCTTCGTGTGTTCTACCAGCCCATCGTGGACCTGGCGGACGGGCGGGTGCGGGCGTTCGAGGCGCTGGTGCGGTGGGTGCACCCGGAGCGCGGGCTGGTCCCGCCCGCGGACTTCATCCCGGTGGCCGAGGAGACGGGGCTCATCGTCCCCATCGGCGAATGGGTGCTGGAGCAGGCGGCGCGGCAGCTTACCGAGTGGCACGCCCGCTTTCCCGCGGACCCTCCGCTGGCCATGGGCATCAATCTGTCGCTGCGCCAGTTCGCCCGGCCGGGGCTGGTGGAGCACGTGCAGGCGGTGCTGGAGCGCAGCGGCGTGGACGCGGCGGCGCTCAAGCTGGAGGTCACGGAGAGCATCGTGATGGGGAACGCGGACGACGCCATCGCGTCGCTGCACGCGCTCAAGGCGCTGGGCGTGCAGCTGCAGGTGGACGACTTCGGCACGGGGTACAGCGCGCTCTCGTACCTGCACCGCATTCCGCTGGACGTGCTCAAGATCGACCGCTCCTTCATCGTGGCCATGGCGGGCGGCGAGACGCACCTGGCCATCGTGCGCGCCATCATCGCGCTGGCCGCGGCGCTGGGGCTGGAGACCACCGCCGAGGGCGTGGACGACCCCGCCCAGGCCGAGCACCTGCGGCGGATGGGCTGCACCTACGGCCAGGGCTACCTGTGGGGCAAGCCGATGGAGCCTGCGGACGCGGAGCGGCTGCTGGGCCCTCACCCGCTCGCCCAGGCTGGCACCCTCTCCCGCGAGCGGGAGAGGGTATAAACGTCGCGACCAGCCGCCGGGCGTTACCTCTGGTATGGCGCGAGCGGCGGGTGCCCCCCTCCCCGGCCCTCCTCCACAAACTGCGTGGGGGAGGGAGAACGGCAGAAAATCAGTCGAAACGGGATCGGATTCTCCCCCTCTCCCGCGTAGCGGGGGAGGGGGCCGGGGGGAGGGGGCCCCGCCGGGCGCAGTTCGATGCACGTCGCCGAGCCTCCACCTCCGGCCGCAATCACCCGGTTGCGGACGCGCGGGTGCCTGGAACGCCGCACGCGACCGGGCCGCCGAGTGCGCGCAGGCGGACTTTGCGCGTTTCCCGCGGCGAATTCATTCGCTCCCGCAGGCGGACTGCACGTGATCTCATGTGGATCGCCACCGTCCCATCCGCTCCACCGGGCGGACTGCACGTTTATCGGATCAGATCCGCAATCGGCATCATTCGCTCCGCGGGCGGGCGGGCGCGTTACGCGGATGGGCGCGCAATCGGCACGACTCGCCGGCGGTCGGCCCGATGCCGGCTAGTCCACCAGCCGCACCACGTGGTTCTGCTTCTTTCCCTTCTTCAGCAGCAGCACCTGACCG
>Ga0190267_10000147_pt1 | contig 14746 bp, 11 predicted proteins | sample Popmic239T_FD_140332 | JGI IMG/M metagenome (GOLD analysis project Ga0190267, IMG submission 140332) | Populus adjacent soil microbial communities from riparian zone of Oak Creek, Arizona, USA - 239 T | ecosystem: Environmental > Terrestrial > Soil > Riparian zone | place: USA: Arizona... | reverse complement strand
CCTGCCCGGCATGGCCGACGCCCACGTGCACGGCGTGCAGACCCTCGAAGACGCTGCCGAACTGCTCGACGACGCGCAGAAGGGCGCGGTCAAGCACGTCGTCGTGGTGGGCGGCGGCTACATCGGCCTGGAGATCGCCGAGGCCTTCGTCCTGCGCGGCTGCCCGAACGTCACCGTCGCCACCCGCGGCCCCGAGGTCATGCCCACCCTCGACCCCGACATGGGGGCCATGGTCAGCGAGGCCATGCGCGAGGTCGGCATCGACGTCCGCTGCGGCACCGACGTCAAGGGCTTCGACGGCCGCCACGTGGTGACCGACGACGACCGCATCGAGACCGACCTCGTCGTGCTCGGCATCGGCGTCCTGCCCAACAGCGCGCTGGCGGCCGACGCCGGCATTGCCACCGGGGCGAAGGGCGCCATCAAGGTCGACCTCCGCCAGCGCACGTCGGCCGACGGCGTCACTGCGGCAGGCGACTGCGTGGAGTCGTTCCACCTCGTCTCCCGCCAGGGAGTGCACATCCCCCTCGGCACGCACGCCAACAAGCAGGCCCGCGTGGCCGGCATCAACATCGGCGGCGGCTACGCGACGTTCCCCGGCGTCGTCGGCACGGCCGTCACGAAGCTGTGCTCCACCGAGGTGGGCCGCACCGGGCTGACCGAGGCCGAGGCGCGGGCGGCCGGGTTCGACTACGTCGTGGCCAAGATCGAGAGCACCACCCGGGCCGGCTACTTCCCCGGCACGCAGAAGCTCACCGTGAAGCTGTTGGCCGAGAAGCGCAGCGGCCGCCTCCTGGGCGCCCAGATCGTCGGGCGGGAGGGCGCGGCCAAGCGCATCGACGTGCTCGCCACCGCGCTCACCGCGGGCATGAACGTCGAGGAGATGACCGCCCTCGACCTGTCCTACGCGCCGCCGTTCTCACCGGTGTGGGACCCTGTGCTCGTGGCGGCCAGGAAGGCGACCGACCTGCTCGAGGGCCCGGCGTAGCCATGGTCGACGTCGGCATCGTCGTCGGCCTCCTGCTGATGCCGCTCGGCGCCCTGCACGTCCTCACCGCCGACCAGGCCGCCAACGCCCGCACCTTCTTCATCGGCGGCCTCCTCTTCGCGCGGTCCCGGCGCCTGCGCGTGGCGACCGGCTGGATCGAGGTCGCGGCGGGCGCCCTGCTCGTCTTCACCGCCCGCTGAACCCCCTTCAGCAAGGTCTTCCGATCGTTCACCTCCCCGAAACAAATGGGGCATCACCGCGAAACATCGGTTCGACAGGCTGACCCCACTCTGACCTGAAGGGAGGGCGATGGACTACGACACTGGCAGTACCGCATGGGTGCTGGTCTCGGCCGCACTCGTGTTGTTCATGACGCCCGGGCTGGCGTTCTTCTACGGCGGGATGGTCCGCTCGAAGAACGTCCTCGGGATGCTCATGCAGAACTTCTTCTCGATGGGGCTCATCAGCGTCCTCTGGGCGGCGGTGGGCTTCTCGCTGGCGTTCGGCGACGGCGGCGGCTTCATCGGGAACTTCGACTTCGCCGGCATGAAGGACTTGGCCAAAGAGGGGCTCGAACTGCCGGGGTACCACGAGGAGCTCGCTCTCGTCGTGCCGCCGTTCGCGTTCTTCGCGTTCCAGATGATGTTCGCGGTGATCACGCCGGCGCTGTTCACCGGCGCCATCGCCGACCGGGTGAAGTTCCGGGGGTATGTGGTCTTCCTCGGCCTGTGGTCCCTGCTCGTCTACTCGCCGCTCGCCCACTGGGTGTTCAGCCCCACCGGCTGGCTCTTCAAGCGGGGGGCGCTGGACTTCGCAGGCGGCGCGGTCATCCACATCAACGCCGGTGTGGCGGCACTGGTGCTGGCGCTGGTCGTCGGCAAGCGCAAGGGCTGGCCGCAAGAGGCCATGCACCCGCACTCGCTGCCGCTGACCCTGCTCGGCACCGGCATCCTGTGGTTCGGCTGGTTCGGCTTCAACGCCGGGTCCGCCCTCTCCTCAGGCAGCCTCGCCGCGCAGGCACTGGTCAACACCCACTTGGCCGCGGCGGCGGGCATGCTCGGGTGGCTCCTGGTCGAGCGCCTCAAGGACGGCAAGCCCACGACCCTGGGCGCGGCGTCCGGTGCGGTGGCAGGCCTGGTCGCCATCACGCCGTGTGCCGGGTTCGTCGGCGGGCTCGCCCCGCTGGCCATCGGCGGCGCGGCAGGCATCATCTGCTACCTGGCCATCCACCTGAAGTTCCGCTTCGGCTACGACGACTCGCTCGACGTGGTCGGCGTGCACCTGGTGGGCGGCATCGTCGGCGCCCTGCTGCTTGGCGTGTTCGGCGACACCAAGGTCAACTCGTTCGGCTTCGACGGCCTGATCAACGGCTCGTCGGACCTGATGATGGACCAGTTGGTGGCCGTCGGCGCGACGATTGCGTTCTCGGCGGTGGCGTCGTTGATCCTGGCTCTCATCGTCAACGCAGTGATCGGCCTTCGAGTCAGCGATGACGACGAGGCGCAGGGCCTCGATCTCAGCCAGCATGCTGAGGCGGCCTACAACTTGGGCGACTTCGGCACCAAAGAGAGGATCGGCGCATGAGGCTCGTGACCGCAATCGTCAAGCCGTTCAAGCTCGACGACGTGAAGAATGCGCTCAAGGACGTGGGCGTCGCCGGCATGACCGTGTCCGAGGTGCAGGGCTTCGGCCGCCAGCGCGGGCACACCGAGGTGTACCGCGGCGCCGAGTACACGGTGGACTTCGTGCCGAAGGTCCGGGTGGAGGTGCTGGTCGACGACGCCGATGTGGCTCGCATCGTCGACGCAGTGGTCGCCGCCGCCCGCACCGACAAGATCGGCGACGGCAAGGTGTGGGTGACGCCGGTGGACAGCGTGACCCGCATCCGCACCGGGGAGATGGGCACCGACGCGCTCTGAGCGAGACGCACTGCTGCAGGAGGCGGGGCTGGCCGGCCCCGCCTTCTGCCGCGCTCTGAGCGATACCGCCGACGACTGGCTCCGCTCGCTGCTCGGCAACGAGGCCGACGTCGCGTTGGTGGCAGTGGGCGGCTACGGCAGGCAGGTCATGTGCCCGTACTCCGACCTCGACGTCGTGCTCGTGCACCGAGGCCGACGTGACGTCCGCAAGGTGGCCGAGCGCATCTGGTACCCGATCTGGGACGCGGGCGTGGGGCTCGACCACAGCGTGCGAACAGTGAAAGAGGCGCTGTCGGTCGCGGCCGACGACCTCAAGGCCGCGCTGGGCCTGCTCGACGCGCGTTATGTCGCAGGCGACGAGACCCTTGCCCACGAGCTGGCGTTGCGGGCGCGGGAGCAGTGGCGGTCGCGGCCGCAGAAGTCGCTGGCCGCGCTGCGCGACGCGGTGGCCGAGCGCCACAAGAACGCGGTGGAGATCGCCTTCGTCCTCGAGCCCGACCTCAAAGAGGGCAGGGGAGGCCTGCGCGACGTCGGCGCGCTGCGCGCCGCTGCGCTCGCGTCCCGGGTGCTGGACGAGCCGAACGGCGTGCTGGCCGAGGCCGAGCAGGTGTTGGTCCACGTCCGCATCGAACTGCACCGGCGCACCGGCCGGGCCCAGGACCGGCTGGCCCTGCAGGAACAGGACGGCGTGGCCGCCGCGTGCGGGTACGCCGACGCCGACGCGCTGATGGCGGCGGTGGCCGCCGCGGGCCGGGCCATCGCCTGGGAGTCCGACGACGCGTGGCGGCGGATCGGGGCCGAGCTGGCGGGCGGGCGGGCCGTGCCCGAGATCACCTTGCCCGATGGCGCCGACGTGGACCACGACCCGGTCCTGCCGTGGCGCTTGGCGGTCGCATCGGTGGAAGAGGACAGGCCGATCGCCCGCGCCGCGCTCGACCGCATCGGCGCCGCGGCGCCCGCCGCCCCCGACCCGTGGCCCGCCGAGTTGCGCGACCTGTTCGTCCGCCTGCTGGCCAGCGGCACCCCCGCGATCAGCGCGTTCGAGGCCCTCGACCACTACGGCCTCGTCGCCCGCTCGCTGCCCGAGTGGGACGCGGTGCGGAGCAGGCCGCAGCGCAACGCCTACCACCGGTTCACCGTCGACCGGCACTTGGTCGAGACGGCGGCCAATGCGGCGGCGCTGGTCCGCGACGTCTCACGGCCTGACCTGCTGCTGGTCGGCGCGCTGTTGCACGACATCGGCAAGGGCTGGCCCGAGCGGGACCACACCGAGATCGGCATCGAGCTGGTCGGCCGCATCGGCGCTCGCATGGGCTTCGCCGCCGAGGACGTGGCGGTGCTGCAGGGCATGGTCCGCCACCACTTGTTGCTGCCCGATGTGGCGACCCGCCGCGACCTCGACGACCCCGCCACGATCGACTTCGTCGCCCGCGCCGTCGACGGCAACGCCGAGCTGCTCGACCTGCTCGCCGCGCTCACGATCGCCGACAGCGAGGCCACTGGCCCGGCGGCGTGGGGCGGCTGGAAGGCCAACCTCGTGGCCGAACTGGTGGCGCGGGTGCGGCGCCGACTGGCCGGCCACCACCACGCCGAGCCGACGACGACGCTGCTCGACCGCTTCGGGTCGCTGCTCGGCCAGCGCGACCTGCACGTCTTGGTGGACGGGCCCGAGCTGGTCGTCGTGGCGCCGGACCGGCCCGGTCTGTTCAGCCGCGTCGCGGGCACGTTGGCGTTGCACGGCCTCGACGTGCGCCAAGCCCAGGCCGCGTCGACCGAGGACGACATGGCCGTCGAGTGCTTCACCGTCGAGCCCGCGTCGGGCCGGGAGCCGGACTGGGACCGGGTGCGCCGCGACATCGGCCTGGCGCTGACCGGGCGGCTGTCGGTCGAGGCCAGGCTGGCCGCCCGCATCCGCGACTACGCAGGACTCGGCCGAGGTCCGTCCGCGGCCGCGCCGCCGCAGGCCCGGGTGCTGTTCGACAACGACGCGTCGGACACGTCGACCGTCGTTGAAGTGCGTGCGCCCGACGCCATCGGGGTGCTGTACCGCATCACGCGTGCGCTGGCCGACTGCGACCTCGACGTGCGCACGGCCAAGGTCTCGACGCTGGGCCACGAGGTCGTCGACGCCTTCTACGTGCGCGACGCGCTCGGCCAGAAGATCGTCGATCGGGACTACCTCTCGGAGATCGAGCGGGCGGTGCTGGCGGAGCTGGCCCGCGTCGCCGCCTGAGCCGCTCGCTGCGTAGCCTGCACGGCGTGGACGACGGCGTGGTGACCGGGCAGGACCTGTTGCGGTGGAGCGAGACGCTCGCCGCCATCGCCCGCACCGGGCTCGGGTTCACCGAGAGCCTCTACGAGCGGGAGCGGTTCGAGGAGGTGCTGAAGGTCGCCGCCGACATCCGAGTCGCGGCCGGGCACGAGCTCGAGGCCGAGGTGCTGGCCGAGGAGTGGCTGAAGATCGTCGGGCAGGGCGTGGCCGGGTACGTGACGCCGAAGGTCGCCGTGGGCGCGGTGGTGGGCAACGAGGCGGGTGAGCTGTTGCTGGTGCAGCGGGCCGACTCGGGGGTCTGGCTGTACCCGACTGGGTGGGCCGACGTGGGCTACTCGCCGTCCGAGGTGGCGGTCAAGGAGGTCTTTGAGGAGACGGGGATCGAGTGCGAGCCGACCCGGCTGATCGCGGTGCTGGACGGGCTGCGGCTCGGGTTCACGCGGATCCCGCTGTACTCGCTCGTGTTCCACTGCCGGGCCGTGGGCGGGTCGTTGGCCGCGCACCCGCTGGAATGCGCCGACGTGGGCTGGTTCGCCGAGGACGCGCTACCCTCGCCGCTGGCCGGGGCTGACCGGTGGGGTCCGCAGGCGTTTGCCGCCATCCGCGGCGAGCCGGTCGACGTCCTCTTCGACGCCCCCCGCCACAACGTCTGGCGCGACTAACCCCCCCACCCCCACCCGCCCCCCACCGAACTTTGAACGCTGACGCGCGCATACCGCGCGTCAGCGTTCAAAGAACCCGTCGGCCACCCAACTTTGAACGGCTGGCCCGCCTCCGGCGGGCTCAGCGTTCAAAGTTCGGCTGAGTCGGTGGGGGTGAGCTGGCGGAGGAGGGCGTTGATGACGGAGAAGCGGCCGCCGGTGCGCTCCCACTCGTCGCCCACCGAGGCATGGTCGACCAACCCGGCCGCGTCCGGGGCCAGCCCGAGCACCGACGTCACCACCGACGACAGCACGGCAGGCTCGATCTCGTCGCCGTGGGCGGGGAACGCCTCCAGCCCGTCCCACAACGCCGACGGCGCGGCCGGCGGCGTGCCCCCCGTCGCCAACGCCAGCGCCACGCCGGGGAACACCTCGTAGGTCCCCACGCCCCGAGGCCGCTGGTAGCCGGCGACCGGATGCAGCCGCCATTCGATCGTGATGTCACCAGGCCCGTCGTCCCGCAGCCAGACTTGGGACCCGTTCACGTACGCGTCGAGCGGGTCGCCCAGCCGTTCATCGAGAGCAAGGACCAACTCGCTGCTCATCCGCCACACGCACGTCGGGGTCAGGGCCGCACTCGCCACGCTCGCAGTCTTGCTGCTGGCCTCCTGCTCCCGCGGCAGCGACGACGCCGCCAAGCCGACGAAGCCGACCACCACCACGACCGAGCCGCCCACCACCACAACCGCCCCCACGACCACCACGACCACCGCGCCCCAGCCGACGCCAGGCGCCTGCCCGACCCCGCCGCCCCGCAGCCAGCCCGACCCCAACCGCCCCCGCTACACGCTGACCGCCAACGTCGACCTCGCCGCCAACCAGGTCACCGGCCGAGTCAGCGTCGTCTTCACCCCCGACAAGCCGACCGACCGCCTGATCTTCCGCCTCTGGCCCAACGGCCCCCGCCTGTCCCGCTACGGCAGCAAGCTCGACATCGGCGCGGTCACGACCGACAACGCACCGGCCCAGCCGCAACGCCCCGACCCGACCACCCTCGTCGTCCCCAAGCAGCTCGCCGCCGGCCAACAAACCACCGCAACCGTCGACTACGTCCTCACCATCCCCGGCCCGAACCCGGACCGCATATCGAGATCGGGCGACTCGGTCCGCCTCGGCTCGTTCTTCCCGATCCTGTCGTGGGAGCCGGGCGTCGGCTGGGCCACGGAGCCGCCCACCGCGGGCTTCGCCGAGGCCAGCCTGTCGACCAACGCCGACTTCACCGCCACCGTCACCGCGCCGCCCAACCTCAACGTCATCGCCACCGGCACGACCACGAGGCCCGACAACACCTACACCGCGGCAAACGTCCCCGACTTCGCCCTCTCCATCGGCCGCTTCGACCGCCGGGCCGCCAACGTCACCAAGCACGGCGTCACCGTCACGGTCGCCGCCGATGCCCAAGTCCGAGACGACCCGACTCCCTACCTCCGCAGCATCGTCGCCTCCCTCGACGACTTCCACGACCGCTACGGCCCCTACCCCTGGCCCACCTACACCGTCGCCATCACGCCGAACCTGCGGGGCGGCATCGAGTACCCGATGCACGTCATGCAAGGACCGGGCAGCGGCGGCCGCACGACCCCGCACGAGGTGGCGCACATGTGGTTCTACGGCCTCGTCGGCAGCAACCAAGGCCGCACGCCCGCCCTCGACGAAGGCCTGGCCACATGGGCCGAGGCTCGCCACCAGAACACCCTCGCCCGCTTCCGCGCCTACACGATCCCCGCCGCGGGACGAGGCCAGGCGGGCCGCCCGATGACGTTCTGGGAGTCGCGCCAGGCGGCGTACTACCGCAGCGTCTACGTCCAGCCCCTCCACGCCCTCGCCGCCCTCGGCCCCCCGGATCTGGTCGACTGCGCGCTCAAGGTCTTCGTCGCCCGCTACGCCCACCGGGTCGCCACGCCGAAGGACCTCATCGACACCCTCGCCCTCGTCTTCCCCGACGCCGCCGCCACGCTCGCCCGGTTCGGCATCACGGCGTAACGTCGGCGGCATGGACTCCGTGATCGAGGTCGCCGAATCGATTCGGCGCAAAGAGCGCTCGGCCGTCGAGGTGTTGGACGACTGCCTGTCCCGCATCGAGGCCGCCAACCCCGAACTCAACGCCTTCGTCCACCTCGACCCCGACCTGGCCCGCCGCGAGGCAGCGAAGGTCGACGCCGCCGTCGCCCGCGGCGAGGACCCTGGCCCGCTCGCCGGCGTCCCCTTCGGCGTCAAGGACCTCGAGGACTGCGCGGGCATGCCCACCAGCCACGGCTCGCTGCTCTACAAGGGGCGCCCGCCGGTGGAAGAGGACTCGATCCACGTCGCCCGCCTCCGCGCCGCGGGCGCCGTCCCTGTCGGCAAGACCGCCGCCCCCGAGTTCGGCGCCACCTGCTACACCCACACGCCCGCATGGGGCACGACCCGCAACCCGTGGAACCCCGAGCGCACGCCGGGCGGGTCGAGCGGCGGCAGCGCGGCGGCGGTGGCCGCGGGCATGGTCCCGTTCTGCACCGCGTCCGACGGCGGCGGCTCGACCCGCATCCCCGCCGCCTTCGCCGGTCTCCTCGGCTTCAAGCCCAGCTACGGCCGCATCCCGCACCCCCGCGCCGCGGTCAGTCAGACGTCGGTGTTCGGCGCGCTGACCACCACCGTCGCCGACGCCGCCCGCCACCTCGACGTCACCGCCGGCCCCGACGACCGCGACCGCACGACCCTGCCCGCGCCCGCCGTCAACTACGAGCGGGCCATCGAGGAGCTCGACGTGGCCGGCCTGCGCGCGCTCTGGTCGGTCGACCTCGGCTATGCGGTGGTCGAGCCCGAGGTTGGCGCCGTCGCCGAGGACGCGGCCAACGCGCTGATCGACGCGGCCGGCCTCAAGCCCGTCGACTACGAGTGCGCGTTCACCGACCCGATCAAGGTCTGGCTCACCTCCGGCGCCGTCGACCTGTGGCAAGACCTCGAGAAGGGCATGTGGCCCGAGCGCCGCGACGAGTTCGACAGCTTCGTGCGCTACGGCCTGGCCACGTCCGAGTCGCTCACCGTCGGGCGCTTCGCCCGCTTCCAGAAGTACCGCGAGCAACTGGAGTTCGAGACGGCCAAGCTGTTCGAGGAGGTGGACGTCCTCATCACGCCCACCACCGCGGTGCCCGCCTTCAACGCGGCAGGCCCGTTGCCCACCGAGATCAACGGGCAGTCGGTGTTCCCCGGCATGGTCGTGCCGTTCACGATGATCGGCAACCTGTGCTGGAACCCGGCCGTGTCGGTGCCCGCAGGCCTCACCGCCGACGGCCTGCCGGTCGGCCTCCAGATCATGACCCGCCGCCATCTCGACGAGGTCGTGCTGCGGCTGGCCCGCATCTTCGAACAGGCCAGGCCGTGGCCGCGCCATGCCGGGGGCGTGTGACGAGACCGCGCTTCCTCCACCCGTTCGCCCGCCCCGCGGCCGGGCGCGAGGCCTTCGTCACGATCACGCGCGGCGAAGGCGCCCATGTCTGGGACGAGCTCGGCAACCGCTACATCGACGCCATGGCCAGCCTCTGGTACTGCAACGCGGGACACGGCCGGGCCGAGATCATCGACGCCATCACCGCGCAGCTCCACAAGCTCGACACCTTCCACACCTTCGACCGCTTCACCAACGAGCCCGCCGACAAGCTGGCCGACGAGCTGGCCGCCATCGCACCGATGGAAGACGCCCGCGTCTTCTTCACGTCGAGCGGGTCCGAGGCGGTCGAGAGCGCCATCAAGATCGCCCGCATCGCGACCGGGCGCAGCGTCGTCGTGAGCCGGCGGCCGTCGTACCACGGCGTCACGTACGGCGGCCTCTCGGCGACCGGGCTTCCGTTGAACCAAGCCGGCTTCGGCCCGTTGCTGCCCGACGTCGTGCAGGTCCCGCATGACGTCCTCGCCGCCCTCGACGAAGCCATGTCGGAAGAGGTGGCCGCCGTCATCGCCGAGCCGGTGATCGGTGCGGGCGGCCTCTACCCGCCTGCGCCCGGGTACCTCGCCGCCCTGCGCGAGCGGTGCGACCGTGTCGGCGCGCTGCTGATCCTCGACGAGGTCATCTGCGGCTTCGGCCGGCTGGGCGGGTGGTGGGGAGCGCAGCGGTACGACGTGGTGCCCGACCTGGTCACCTTCGCCAAAGGCGTCACGTCGGGATACCTGCCGCTCGGCGGCGTGCTGGTGGGACGACGGGTGCGCGCCGCGCTGGAGTCCGACGAGGCCTTCATCCTCCGGCATGGCCACACCTATAGCGGCCATCCGGTCGCGTGCGCGGCGGCGTCGGCCAACATCGCGCTGCTGCGCGACGAGGGGCTGCTCGACCGGGCCGACCACATCGGCTCGGTGTTGTCGGCCGCCCTCCAAGAGGCCGCCGCCGACGAGCACCGCATCACCGACGTGCGCGGCGTGGCGGGCATGTGGGGCGTCGGCCTCGTCGAGGGTGTCTCCGCCCTCGACGTGCGCGAGGAGATGATGCTGCGCGGCGTGATCGCCCGCCCCCTGGGCCCGTCGACGATCACGTTCTGCCCCCCGTTGACGATCAGCGACGACGACCTTTTGTGCTGCGCGCGCGTGTTACTTGAGGCGGTGAGGGGTACCGCAGCCGCATGACTTCCGGCGGGAGCGAGGCTGACTCCTTCGCGTCCGAATCCGCGTCCGAGCCGCACTCGGGGCACGGCCGGGCGCTGATCCTGTACGGCACGATGATCTTCGGCGGCTTGGCGCTGCTGCAGGTCGTGTTGCGGCTCGGCCGGGGCCTGAGCGCGCCCGAGCCCGAGTCCGGCCACGCGCTGGAAGCAGGCGGCGGCGGGCACGGGACCGAGCACATCGTGTGGAAGCTGTTGTTGGCCGCCGCGGTGATCATCGTGGTGGCCCGCTTGGTGGGCGCGCTGTTCCAGAAGATCAACCAACCGCAAGTGGTCGGCGAGATCGTGGCCGGCATCCTGCTCGGGCCTTCGCTGCTCGGCGCCGTCTGGCCGGAGGCGACCACGTTCTTGTTCCCGGACGAGGTGCTGCCGCACATCGACGTGCTGGCCCAGGTCGGCCTCGTCTTCTTCATGTTCCTGATCGGCTTGGAGCTCGACGTGAAGCTGCTGAAGGGGCGCGGCCACGCGGCGGCGACGGTCAGCCACGTCAGCATCATCGGCCCCTTCCTGCTCGGCGCCGCGCTGGCGCTGTACCTGTTCCCCCGGCTCGGGTCGGACTCGGGCCGGTTCAGCGCGTTCGCCTTGTTCATGGGCGCCTCGATGAGCATCACCGCGTTCCCCGTCCTGGCTCGGATCCTGACCGAGCGCGGGATCTACAAGACGCGGCTCGGCGCGGTCACGCTGACCTGCGCGGCGATCGACGACGTGACCGCGTGGTGCATGCTCGCCGTCGTCGTCGCCATCGCCCGTGCGGGCGGGACCACGTCGGCGCTGCTGACCATCGGCCTGTCGGTTGTGTTCATCGGCTTCATGCTCTTCCTCGTGCGGCCCGCGCTGGCCCGCGTCGCCCGGTACTACGACGAGCAGGGCCTGCGCGGCGGCATGCTGGCGATGATCTTCATCGGCGTGCTGCTCAGCGCGCTGGCGACCGACCGCATCGGCATCCACGCCATCTTCGGCGCCTTCCTCTTCGGGGCGATCATGCCCCAGCACTCCGAGCTGGTGGCCGAGCTCACCGAGAAGCTCGAGGACTTCACCGTCATCTTCCTGCTGCCGTTGTTCTTCGCCTTCAACGGCCTGCGCACGGACGTCGGGCTGATCGGGCTCAGCGGCGAGCGGTGGCTGTTCACGATCCTGATCCTTGCCGTCGCCATCGTCGGCAAGTGGGGCGGCTCCGGCCTGGCGGCGCGGGTGATGGGGATGGGCTGGCGCGAGTCGTGGGCGCTCGGCGTGCTGATGAACACCCGCGGCCTGACCGAGCTGATCATCCTCAACATCGGCCTCGATCTCGGCGTCATCCCGCCCGCCCTGTTCGCGATGTTGGTGATCATGGCGCTGGTCACCACGTTCATGACCTCGCCGATCCTGTCGGCCCTGTATCCGGGCGGGCAGTTGGAGACGCTGGCCGCCGAGGCCGAGGCCGACGACGCCGCCGAGGGAGGGCCGCGCCCGTTCCGGGTGCTGGTCGGCGTGGCCAACGTGGCCCAGGCCCAGCCCCTCGTGCACACCGCGCTGCGGCTGGCGCGCGAGGGCGGCGAGGTGGCCGAGATCACGCTCCTGCGGGTCATCGGCCCGTCCGACGGCGGCGTGCGGGGCGGGCCGCAGGTGCACGAGCGGCGCATGACCCGCGCCGTGGAGGGCCTGCGGCCGCTGGTGCAGTTGATCGAGGGCGCGGGCCACAAGGCGGTGCCGTTGGTGGTGCACTCGGCCGCCATCGACGACGCCATCGTCCGGGTCGTCGACCAGCGGTCTCCGGACCTCGTGCTGCTCGGCTGGCACCAGTCCTTCTGGGGCAACAACATCCTCGGCGGCGCGGTCGGCGAGGTCCTGCGGCGGGCCAAGGCCGACGTCGCCGTCGTGGTCGACCCGGCCGGCACCGGCTTGGCCTTGCGCCGCGGCGACCGCATCGTCGTTCCGTACGGCGGCGGGTTCCACGAGGACCTGGCCTACGACCTGGCCGTGCGGCTGGCCGACGCCGGCGGCGCGGACGTGGCGCTGGTCGGGCCCGCGGGCGAGCAGTTGAGCGAGCGGGCCGCCGAGGCCTACGAGTCGGCGGGCGTGTGGGCGGCGCCGGTGCCGGTCTCGGGCAATGGCGCCGAGGCGGAGGAAGCGGTGGTGTCGGCGGCCAACGACGGCGCAGTGGTGGTGCTCGGCGTGGGCGACGAGTGGGCGCGCAACCAGGCCATCGGCGGCCTGCGGGAGCGGGTCGCGGCCCGGTCGACGGCGCCGATCGTGCTGGTGCGGGGCCACGGGCAGCGCAAGCGGCGCGGCGCCAAGGAGTGGATCGTCGACACCGGCGAGACCGCGGTCATCGAGCGGGTGGCCGAGAAGGTCGACATCGACCAGCAGGCGCCGCGGCCCTAGTCGTCGTTCCTAGTCGTCCGTCTGCTCTCGCAGGAAGCGCTCGACCTCGGCGGCCAGCGCGTCCCCGCCGACCATCGGCGGCATGGGGGTGTCGGGCCGGGACGGGTGCAGCAGGGGGTTGTCGACCAGCAGGTCGTCGTCGATGTCGCGGCCGGGGTTGTCGGCGGCCTCTTCGAGCGAGCGGACGTAGGCGGCCACGTCGTCGTCTTCGCCCACCACCTCGCTGACCTGGCGCTCGTAGGCGGCCGACGCGATCTGGAGGCTGGTTAGCTCGACGTGCTCGCCCAGCAGGTCGACGGCCCGGCGGACCAGGGCCAGCGCGCCCTTGGGGCTCGGGGTCTTGGCGACATAGGCGGGCACCGCCGCCCAGAGGCTGGCCGAGGGGATGGCTGCTTTGTTGAACGCGTCGTGAAGCACGCCGACGATGCCGGTGGGGCCCTCGTACTGCGAGCGCTGGAGGTTGAGCTTGCGGATCAGCTCGGCGTCGGCCGCGGTGCCGGTCACGTGCACCGGCCTGGTGTGGGGGACCTCGGCCAGCAGCGCGCCCAAGGTGAGGGCCAGCTCGACGTCGAGCTCCTGGGCGACCTCGTTGACCTGGGTCACGAACGTGCGCCACTTCAACTGGGGCTCGATGCCGTGGAGGAACACGATGTCCCGGTCGCCGCTGGGCGTGGTGGCGACGCTGATCTCGTTCTCGGGCCAGTCGATCTGGCGGGTGACGCCGTCGACCAGCCGGACCTGCGGGCGGACCACGGTGAAGTCGTAGAACTCCTCGGGGTCGATGGTCGCAATGCGGCGGGCGCCCCACTCGGTGGCGAGGTAGCGGGCGGCGGTCGAGGCGGCGTCTCCGGCGTCGTTCCAGCCCTCGAAGGCGGCGATGAGGACCGGCCGGCGCAGCGCGGGCCGCTCATCCCAGCGCACGGCGTCCATACGGTTTCACCGTACCCGCTGACCCGCCGCCCCCCCCCATCGCCCCCGCCCCCCGTCAGCCCGCCTCCTGCCATCCCCCCCCGCCCCCCCCCCCCCCTCCCCTTCTCCTCGCGCCCCGTTTCGCCATTCGCAACTGAGCGCGACGAGAACCGGGAAGGGGGTGCCCGGACGTTGTTGTTACACCCCCGCCGTAGCCTTACGGGCGTGACGGTGCTGGATCGGTTCTCGGAGGCGACGAAGGCGTGGTTCTGCGCCACGTTCGCGGCGCCCACGCCTGCCCAGGTGCAGGGCTGGGACGCGATCAGCCGCGGGGACCACACGCTCGTCCTGGCGCCCACCGGGTCGGGCAAGACCCTGGCCGCTTTCTTGTGGGCGCTGGACCGGCTGCTCACCCGGCCGCCGCCGGAGGACGAGCGGGCCCGGTGCCGGGTCCTGTACGTGTCGCCGCTGAAGGCGCTGACGTACGACGTGGAGCGCAACCTGCGGGCGCCCCTCACCGGCATCGCCATGGAGGCGGACCGGGCCGGCGCCCCCCTGACCCAGGTGCGGGTCGCCACCCGGACCGGGGACACGCCCGAGGGCGAGCGGCGCCAGATACAACGCCACCCTCCAGACATCCTCATCACCACGCCCGAGTCGCTGTACCTGATGCTCACGTCCTCGGCGCGGGAGGTCTTGGCCTCGGTCGAGCACGTGATCATCGACGAGATCCACGCCGTCGCGGGCACCAAGCGCGGCGCGCACATGGCCCTTTCCCTGGAGCGGCTGGAGCGGCTGATCGCGCAGGCGGGCCGGCCGCCGCCGAAGCGCATCGGCCTGTCTGCCACCCAGCGGCCGCTCGACGAGTTGGCCCGGTTCCTCGGCGGCCGGACCAGCGCGGGCTTCCGGCCGGTCAGCGTGGTCGACGCGGGCGTGCGCAAGGAGCTCGACCTCGAAGTGGT
>Ga0190267_10000146_pt1 | contig 14760 bp, 17 predicted proteins | sample Popmic239T_FD_140332 | JGI IMG/M metagenome (GOLD analysis project Ga0190267, IMG submission 140332) | Populus adjacent soil microbial communities from riparian zone of Oak Creek, Arizona, USA - 239 T | ecosystem: Environmental > Terrestrial > Soil > Riparian zone | place: USA: Arizona... | reverse complement strand
TGATCGTCGTCCTCGCCGCCGGCTCGACCCCGAAGTTCACCCTCAACCCGGTCGAATCGATCCAGGCGATGACCTCCTACATCGCCACCACCGCCACCGGTGACATCTCGACCGGGTCGGTCGACTACAAATCCGTCTTCGCGGTCGGGACCGTCCTCTTCGTGATGACGCTGGCCATGAACGTGATCAGCATCAGCCTGGTGCGCCGCTACCGGGAGGTCTACGAGTGATGGAGGCGGGCGGCGTGAGCGCGCGGCGCAGCCGCCTGGCCGTGGCGGGGGCGCGGGCGACGACGGAGGCGATGCTGCGCAACCAGCCGCGCGGCGACGTCATCCGCAACGCCGTCTTCGCCGGCCTGCTCCTGCTCGCCGTCGCGATCGCCCTCGCCGGGCTGCTGGCGCTGCTGATCCAGGCCTTCGCCAAAGGCTCCTCGGCCCTCAGCGCCGACCTCATCACCAATCCGCCCTCGACCGCCTTCCCCGACAAAGCCGGCTACCGCCCGGCGATCATCGGCTCCCTCCAGCTGATGGCCGGCGTGATGCTCTTCGTCGTCCCGGTCGGGATCGGGGCCGCTCTCTACCTGGAGGAGTACGCGGACAGCTCGCGCTGGTGGAACCGCTTGATCGAGGTCAACATCCAGAACCTCGCCGCGGTGCCCTCGATCATCTACGGCATCCTCGGGCTCGCCTTCATCGTCCGCGGCCCGCTCGACCTCGGCTTCACCCTCGCCGCCGGCTCGCTGACCCTGGCGCTGCTGGTGCTGCCGATGGTGATCATCGCCTCGCGCGAGGCGCTGCGCGCGGTCCCGAGCTCGATCCGCCAGGGCTCGCTGGCGCTCGGCGCGACGCAGTGGCAGACGATCCGCACCCAGGTGCTGCCGGCGTCGGTCCCGGGGATCGCGACCGGAGTGATCCTTGCCGTCTCCCGCGCCCTCGGCGAGACCGCGCCGCTGCTGCTGGTCGGGGCGACGGTGTTCGTCACCTTCGACCCCACGCCCTTCGGCGCCGACGGCTACTCGGCGATGCCGGTGCAGATCTTCAACTACGCGCTGCGGCCGCAGGAGGAGTTCCAGGCCCTGGCCGCCGCGGGGATCATCGTGATGCTCGTCGTGCTCCTGGCGATGAACTCATTCGCGATCTGGTTACGAAATCGCTACGAGCAAAGGTGGTAGGTGAGTGTTGACCGAGCAGATGCCGAAGATCGAGGTGCGGCCGGAGTTCCAGTCCAGCCCGGCTTCCGAGGCGAAGGAGAAGGTCTTCGAGCTGAAGGGGATCGACGTCTCCTATAGCGGCGTGCCGGCGGTGAAAGGGATCTCGATGGAGATCGGCCGCAACGAAGTGACGGCGATGATCGGGCCGTCCGGCTGCGGCAAGAGCACGCTGCTGCGCTGCCTCAACCGGATGAACGACCTGATCCCCACCGCCGAAGTGGAGGGGGAGCTCCTCTACCGCGGCGAGGACCTCTACGGGCCGAACGTGGACCCGGTCCAGGTCCGCAAGCTGATCGGGATGGTGTTCCAGAAACCGAACCCGTTCCCGAAGTCGATCTACGACAACGTCGCCTTCGGGCCGCGGATCCTCGGGCGCAAGGACGGCCTCGACGAGACCGTCGAGAAAGCGCTGCGAGGGGCGGCTCTGTGGGAGGAGGCCAAGGACCGCCTCGGCGACAACGCCTTCGGCCTCTCCGGCGGCCAGCAGCAGCGGCTCTGCATCGCCCGCTGCATCGCGGTCGAGCCCGACGTGATCCTGATGGACGAGCCTTGCTCGGCCCTGGACCCGATCTCGACGGGGAAGATCGAGGACCTGATGATCGAGCTCAAAGAGCAGTTCTCGATCGTCATCGTCACTCACAACATGCAGCAGGCCGCGCGGGTCTCCGATCGCACCGCCTTCCTGATGACCGAGCTCGACGCGACCGAGAACACGCGGTGGGGGCGCCTGGTCGAGTACGACGTCACCGAGCAGGTCTTCACCAACCCCTCGGACAAACGGACCGAGGACTACGTCTCCGGGAAAGTCGGCTGATGCCCGACGGCGTCCGCGTCCACTACCGGGAGGAGCTGGAGCGGCTCGAGGAGAGCGCGCTCGGCGGCCTCGACATGGTCAGCATCGCCCTCGGCCGCACGATGGAAGCGGTCGAGCACCAGGACGTCGAGCTGGCCCAGGTGGTGATCGCCGACGACGACCGCATCGACGGCCGCTACCTCGAGGTGCACCAGAGCCTGATCACGCTGCTGGCGACGCAGTCGCCGGTGGCGACCGACCTGCGGCTGATTTCGGCGCTGCTGCACGTCCTCAAGAGCATCGAGCGGATGGGCGACCAGTGCGTCAACGTCTGCAAGGTGATCCCGCTCTCGGGCAGTGAAGCTCCCGTCGACCCCGAGATGGTGAAGCTGATCCTGACGATGGGCGAGTTCACCCGGCCCTTGATCTCGCAGTCGAAGCGGGCGTTCGAGGAGCGCGACGTCGAGATGGCGCGGGACCTGGTCCGTCGCGACGACGCCGTCGACGAGCTCAACCGCGAGTGCTTCCGGCTGGCGCTGCAGATCGGCGACGAGGTCGACCAGCGGGAGTGGGCGATGACGATGCTGCTGGCGGCGCGGGCGATCGAGCGGGTGGCTGACAACGCGGTCGACATCGGCGAGCAGGTCGCCTTCGTGGTCACGGGGCTTTTCCGGGAGTTCGAGGACGCCTCGCATCCGTCGTAGGCGCTGGGCGCCAAGGGGTGTCCTGCGCTGGATGCTCGGACACCCCTTGGCGAACTCGGGCCGCAGCATCGGCCACCCACACCTGGGGGTATGAGATCCGAGTTCCCTGGGAAGATGCGGAGGAGGCCTATGACGCTCTGTGCTGCCATAGATATCGGTTCGAATACGACGCGGCTGCTCGTGGCGGAGCCCGTGGAGGGGCAGTTGAAGAAGGTGATGGAGCAGCGGGCTTATACGCGGATCGGCAAAGCGGTCGACAAGAAGGGCGCGATTAAGCCGGAGAAAGTCGAGGAAGTGGGGGAGGTCGTCGGCACCCAGGTGCGGCTGGCCCAGGAGCTTGGCGCGGAAGAGATCCGCGCCGTCGCCACCGCCGCCGTCCGCGACGCCGCCAACTGCGAGGCGGTCGCCGAGGCCGTCGGCGCCGCCGCCGGGGTCCCGATCGAGGTCCTGGCCGAGGAGGAGGAGGGCCGCCTCTCCTTCATCGGCGCGACGAAGACGCTTGGGCATGCGCCGGAGGGCCTGGTCGGCGTCGTCGACGTCGGCGGCGGCTCCAGCGAGGTGATCCTCGGCACCGTTCCGGGCGGCGTCCAGAGCGTCCGCTCCTGGCCGGTCGGCTCCGGCAACCTCGCCGACGAGCTGATCTCCTCCGACCCACCCTCCGCGTCTGAGATCCGCCGCGCCCGCGACCGCATCGAGGACATCTTCGAGGGGGTGGAGGTCGAGCGCCCCGCGCAGGCGGTCGCCGTCGGTGGCTCCGCCACCTCCCTGCGCCGGATCGTCGGCACCGTGCTCGAGTACGAGACGCTTGAGCGCGGCATCCGCGTCCTCTCCGGCGAGCCCGCCGCCGAGGTCGGCCGCCGCTTCGAGCTCGACCCCACCCGCGTCCGCATCCTTCCCACCGGCGTCCTGCTCCTGGAGAAGCTCTCCGACCTGCTCGGCCAGCCCCTGCAGATCGGCAAGGGCGGCCTCCGCGAGGGGGTCATCCTCGACCTCCTCAACGGCGACCGCATCGCCGCTTAGCCGAATTCTTCGCGGAGGGTGAGTCGCCGCCGCTCCCGGAGGCGGGCGAATTCCTCTTCCATCCTTTTAGTCTCTTCCCGGTTGCGGATCATTTCTTCGGCCTCCGCCGGGCTGAACTTCACAAATTCCAAGGCCTTCTCGAAGTCGAAGACTTTCGAACCGTCGGCAAGGCGCCAAGCCAAGTCCCTTTCTTCTCGCTCCGTCATTGCTTCGAACCTACTCCCAGTTGCGTGTTGTCAGAGGTGGACGCTTTCTTCAGCTGTTTAATCTCGAATTTTGCGACGCGCAGCCCTTCAGCGAGATCGTCAGTGATTCGCTTCAGGTCTTTGATCTTCTCCTCGTTCAGCGCTGCCGATTGGTCGGCTTCTTCGACAAATTTCGCTCCTCGAGTCGAGATCTCACTCGGCAGTCGTCCGCGGATCAATCCCGAGAAGGCGGGGGTTACGAGGAGGAGCCAGCCATAGAAGATCAGCAGCGCTACCTCCAGCCGGTAGAGGCCTACCTGCTCGAGGGCAATTGCTGGGAGAGCGGAATTGCCTTTTAGATCCTGTGGGATCGGCACCAGGAGGCAAGCCGAGAGCGCGACGCAGAGGGCAGCCGCGACGAGGGCGCGGACGAGGACACGCTCGAGGTGAGGTCTTGCCATACCTAGAGAAGCTTCGGGCGCCTAGAAGTTCTCCCCCCTGCCGGAGCGTACGATGGGGCGATCGAAGATCCCGCTCTCTATTTCAACCGCGAGCTCTCCTGGCTCGACTTCAACCAGCGGGTTCTAGAACTGGCGGAGGATCCGGAGGTGCCGTTGCTGGAGCGGCTCCGCTTCTGCGGGATCTACGCCTCCAACCTCGACGAGTTCTTCATGGTCCGGGTCGCCGGCCTCTTCGACCAGCTCGACGCGGGCATCGAAGCCCGCGGTCCCGACGGTCTCGCTCCCAAGGGCCAGATCGACGCGATCCAGGAGCGGGTGCTGGAGCTCGACGACCGCCTCTGCGCCTGCTTCAACGGCAACCTGCGCCCGGCGCTCGAGGGGCGCGGGATCCGGATCGTCTCCCTGGAGAGCGCCGACGAGGAGGAGCGGCGGGACATCGACGCCCGCTTCGAGCAGCAGGTCTTCCCGGCGCTGACGCCGCTGGTGATCGGCCACGGCCGGCCCTTCCCCTACATCTCCAACCTCTCGCTCAGCCTCGGGGTGCTGCTGCGGGACCCCGAGAGCGGCAACGAGATCGTCGCCCGGGTCAAGGTGCCGAAGGAGCTGCTCGGGCGCTTCCTGCCGGTCGGCGACGGCGGCCTGACCTTCGTCCCGCTGGAGGAGGTGATCGCCGCCAACCTCGACGCACTGTTCCCCGGCACCGAGGTGATCGCCCACGGCTACTTCCGGGTCACCCGCGACGCCGACTTCACTGTCTCCGACGAGGCCGACGACCTCCTGCAGGCGGTCCAGGACGAGCTCCGCCGCCGTCGCTTCGGCGAGGTGGTACGGCTGGAGATCGCCAGCGGCATGAACCAGAAACTGCGCGAGCAGCTGATCGGCGCGATGCGGCTGGAAGACCGCGAGGTCTACGACGTCGAGGGGCTGATCGACCTCGCCGACCTCGATGCGATCGCCGACGTCCCCGGCCACGCCGAGCTGCGCTGGCCGAAGTGGTCGCCGGTCACCCAGCCGCGCCTGCAGGGCGACGACGACGAGCGGGTCGACATGTTCGCCGAGATCCGCCAGCGCGACCTCCTCGTCCACCATCCCTACGACTCCTTCAACACCTCGGTCGAGCGCTTCGTCACCCAGGCGGTCGCCGACCCCGACGTGCTGGCGATCAAGCAGACGGTGTACCGGACCAGCGACGACTCGCCGCTGGTGCCGTCGCTGATCCGCGCCTCCGAACGCGGCAAGCAGGCGGTCTGCATGGTCGAGCTGAAAGCCCGCTTCGACGAGGAGGCGAATATCCACTGGGCGAAGTCGCTGGAGGAGGCCGGGGTCCACGTCGTCTACGGCATCCCGGGCTTGAAGACGCACGTGAAGGCGATCCTCGTCGCCCGTCGCGAGGGGGACCAGGTGCGCGAGTACGTCCACGTCGGCACCGGCAACTACAACCCGACGACGGCCCGCCTCTACACCGACCTCGGCCTCTTCACCGCCGACCCGGACATCGGCGCCGACGTCGCCGAGATGTTCAACTTCCTCACCGGCTACGGGCGCCCGGCCGAGTACCGCAAGGTGCTGGTCTCGCCGACGACGATGCGGGACCGGATCATCGAGGAGATCGAGCGCACCACCGAGCTGCACAAGGACGGCGAGGAGTGCCGGATCGCGCTGAAGATGAACTCGCTGGTCGACGCCCGCTGCATCCGGGCGCTCTACGACGCCTCCCAGGCAGGGGTGCGGATCGACCTCAACGTGCGCGGGATCTGCTGCCTGCGGCCGGGGGTGGAGGGGGTCTCGGAGAACATTCGCGTCTGCTCGATCGTCGGCCGCTTCCTCGAGCACTCGCGCATCTATGCCTTCCGCCGCGGCGAGGAGACGCGGGTCCTGATGGGCTCCGCCGACCTGATGCCGCGCAACCTCGACAGCCGGGTCGAGCTGGTGGCGCCGGTCGAAGACGCGGCGCTGAAGGCAGAGATGCTCGACGTACTGGAGCGCAGCCTCGCCGACAATGCAAGTTCCTGGGAGCTGGACTCGGACGGGAGCTGGACCCGGCGGCAGCCGGGCGAAGGCGAATCCCGCAACGTGCAGGAAGAGCTGATGGCCCGGCATTCCGCACGTGCCGCAGAGCACCTGGCGGCCTCCGCCGCCTGAGGGGCGCAGACGCCTGTCACCTGACTAGGATGCGGTCGCAGTGGCGCGCTTCTCGCTCCTTCCTCGCGATCGGACCTTCTTCGACCTCTTCATCGAGGCCGGCAAGAACGCGGTTCGCGCGGCCAAGCTCCTCGACGAGATGATGCACACCTGGCCCGAGAGCGAGGGCCTCTCGCGGGAGATCCTCCTCGCCGAGCAGGAGGGCGACCGGATCACCCACGAGATCGTCAAACGGCTCAACTCGACCTTCGTCACCCCGATCGACCGCGAGGACATCTACGGGCTGGCGACGCAGATGGACGACATCGTCGACTTCACCGAGGAGGCCGCCGACTACCTCGGCCTCTACAAGATCGAGGCGCCGATGGAGCAGGCGCAGGCGCTGACCAAAGTCCTCGTCGCCTCCTGCGAGCAGCTGGCGATGGGGCTGGAGAACCTGCCCTCGTTCAAAGACCTCGACAAGTACTGGATCGAGATCCACCGGCTCGAGAACGACGGCGACCGGATCTCCCGCGATGCCGTCGCCTCGCTCTTCTCCAACGGGATCGACCCGATGATGGTGATCCGCTGGAAGGACGTGTTCGCGGTGCTCGAGGAGGCGATCGACGCCACCGAGACGGCGGCGCAGATCATCGAGGGCATCGTCATCAAGAACTCGTGACGGGCTCGGTCACGATCGCCTGATGGACTCCGACATCATTCTCGTCATCGTCGTCGGTACCGCGCTGGCGTTCGACTTCACCAACGGCTTCCACGACACCGCCAACGTCGTCGCCACCTCGATCTCGACCGGGGCGGCGCGGCCGCAGGTGGCGATTGGGTTCGCGGCCCTGTTCAACTTCGTCGGCGCCTTCATCTCGATCAGCGTCGCCGCGACCGTCGCCAAGGACGTCGTCGACGCCGAAGTGATCACGCCGACGATCGTCTTCGCCGGGCTGATCGGGGCGATCGCCTGGAACCTGATCACCTGGTACTTCGGGCTGCCGTCGAGCTCCTCGCACGCGCTGATCGGCGGCGTCGTCGGCTCGGCTGTGGCCGCGGTCGGGTTCGACGCGGTCCTCGCCGACGGGGTCGTCGGCAAGGTCCTGATCCCCGCCGTCGTCGCCCCGCTGCTCGCCTTCCTGGTGGCGGGGGCGGCGATCGGGATCTCCTACCGAGTCGTCGGCAAGCAGCGGCCCGGCATCGTCACCCGCGGCTACCGCTATGGGCAGATCGTCTCCGGCGGGCTGCTGGCGCTCGCCCACGGGACCAACGACGCGCAGAAGACGATGGGGATCATCACCCTGGCCCTGATCGCCAACGGGAGCCTCGGCGTCGAAGCCGATCCGCCCTTCTGGGTGATCGCCTCCTCCGCCGCCGCGATCGCCCTCGGCACCTACAGCGGCGGCTGGCGGATCATCAAGACGACCGGCACCCGGATCATCAAGATGGACGCGGCGCAGGGGTTCTCCGCGCAGGGCGCCGGCGCCGCGGTGATCCTCGCCTCCACCCACTACGGCTTTCCGCTCTCGACCACCCATGTGATCAACGGCGGCGTGATGGGCGCGGGCGCCGGCAAGCGCCTCTCGGCGGTGCGCTGGGGCGTCGCCGGCAACATCTTCGTCGCCTGGCTGCTGACCCTGCCGGCGGCGGCGGCGATCGGCGCCTTGACCTACGGCTTCACGCGGATCTTCGGGACCGGCCCCCTCGGTCCGATCCTGGTCACGCTGATGGCGCTCTCGCTGATCGTCGCCGCCTTCGCCAGGCGGGCCCAGCAGGGCGCCCCCGTCACGGCGGCGGGCGGATGATCGCGACCGTCGTCCACACCGACGAGCTGCTGAAGACCGTCGCGGCCGCGGTCGTCGCCGGGATCGGCGTCACCTTCGCCTTCTCGCTCTCGATCTGGGGCGTGGGGCAGTTCGCCGAGCTGAGCCGCAACGAACGGCCGGTGGCGGCGGCGGGGGCAGCGGTCATCGGTGCCCTTGCCCTTGCCTTCGTCGCCGCAGCGGTGATCACCGGCATCATCGTGATGACCCGCTGACCCACGATCAGGCGCAGCCGCCGCCGTACACTGGGACCGTGCGAACCGCTCGCAACGTAGCGATCGTGATGCTGCTGGCCTTGGGCGTGGCCTTCCTGCCCGGCGGCGGCAACGTGGCCGAAGTGCTGATCACGGCGCTGACGATGGCCCTCCTCGCCGGGATCGCCTGGATGGTCTACACGCTCAGTCGCGAGAACCAGCTGACGCTGGCGACCCTGAGCGACGGCCGGCGGGCGATCCTCTACGGCGCGATCGGCATGCTGACCCTGCTGATCGCCGGCAGCGACAGGATGTTCGCGACCGGCGGCGGGACGCTGCTCTGGATCGTGCTGCTGGGGGTTTCGGGTGCGGCGATCTGGAAAGTGTGGATGGAGGCGAATACTTACCAGTAGGGCGGGGGTGCCGGTGGGGGTCTCCCGGCACCCCGCCCAGATGCGGAAGTCGCAGTTTTGTGTGTGAGGTGATGCGGAAGATTTGCTTTGTGCGCGCCATGTGTGCGTCCGCGGCTGTGACGGTCCTGGCATGCCGCCGAGGGCCGAGAACGCAGCGCGTGGGGAGGAGGGGACCGCTTCGGTGGAGCTGGTCGCCGTGGTCCCCTTTCTGCTGCTGGCGGTGCTGGCGGCGGCGCAGATCGCGCTCGCCGGCCAGGCGCTCTGGTCGGCAAGCGTGGCCGCGCGGGCTGGAGCGCGGGCGGCGGCGGTAGGAGGGGACGCGGCCGCCGCCGCCCGCTCCGCCCTTCCTCCCTCGATGCGCCGGGAGGCCAAGGTCGAGGAGAGCGACGGGGTGTCGGTGGAGGTCGAGGTGCCGCGGCTGATCCCGTCGCTGCCCGAGGTGCGGGTCGGCGCCACCAGCGCCTTGGAGGTCGGCGATGGCTGAGCGTGGCCAGGCGACGGTGGAGTTGGTCGCGGCGCTGCCGGCGCTGCTACTGGCGGCGCTCGTGGCGCTGCAACTGTTGGCGGCCGGCTACGCGATGACGCTTGCCGACGGCGCCGCCGAGGCGGGTGCGCTGGCACTGGCGTCCGGCGGTTCGGCCGCGGGAGCTGCGAAGGAAGCGCTGCCGGGCTGGGCCAAGGACGACGTCTCGGTTGCCGTCGAGGGCGGCACCGTCTCGGTCCAACTGCGACCGCCCTCGCCAATCCCTGCCCTCTCGAAGCGGCTGACGATCAGCAGCAGCGCGGCTGCGAGGCCGGCCCGATGAGCGGAACGAATCTCCTCGGCGATGGGCTGGCTGTCTTCTCTGCCGGGGCGAAGCGCGGTCCATCCGTAGCCGTCAACCCGCTGCAGGACGGCCCGTCGATCGTCGTTGCGGCGGTGGGTGAGGCCGAGGGCTCGCGCGGAGCTGCGGCGGCGCTCGCCTGCGCAGGGGCGAGCCTCGACGAAGCGGCGCTGCTGGTGGACGTGGGGGGAAGGCCGCCGCGGCCGGCATTGCTGACCTCCGCCGCCGCCCAGAGGTTGGAGGAGCGGCTGTCGGCGCACCTGCCGCAGGCGAAGGTCGCCGCGAGAGGGCAGGTCTGCCATCTCGTCGTCCCGGCGGAGCCGGAGGGCTTGGATATAGCGGCTGCGGCGGTGACGGTGGGCCGAGGAGCGACCGCGGTGGTCCATGTGCCGCCTGAGCTGCTCCAGGCCGCGGTGGCAGATGAGGCCGGCCTGAGTCCGTCCGGGGTGCTCCTGCGGGCGGAACTGGCAAGCGACCGGCCGCTGGTGGCGCTTGCCGCTCGTGACCTGCTCGCCCGTGGTCTCGCGGTCGCTGTCCTCAAGCGACGGCTCAACTGGGTCGCCGAGCGCCGAGCCCTCTTCGGCGCCCTGCCGGCGGGGTCGCCGGGTGGGCTGCGTGAGAGACTCGTCAACCGCCTCATCCCGCCGGTGCGATGAAGCATCGGGGAGAGTCGGGGCAGGCGTTGATCCTGGCGCTGGGGGGAGCGCTGGCGCTGATCGCGGGAGCGCTGGCGCTGGTGGCGATCGCTGGGGCCGTGACCGGAAAGGGCCGGGTGCAACGAGCGGCAGACCTCGTTGCCATCTCCGCGGTCCGCTCGATGCGCGATGACTTGTCGCGGCTCCTCTCGCCGCCGAGGCTCGCCCACGGACAGCCAAACCCGAACCACATCGACAAGGCGACCTACCTGGCGCGGGCCAAGGTCGCCGCTCTGGCAGCCGCCCGCGACAACGGCGTGGATCCGAGTCGAGTCGGGGTGCGCTTTCCCGATGCGACCTCCTTCGCCCCGGTCCGCGCCAAGGCAACGATCGTGGCGGGGTTGCGGGAAGGGGACGGTCAGCGGGTTGAAGCCTCTGCCGTGGCCGAAGCCGCGGCGCCGTATGGCGCGGCATCAGGTGGCGCTACGGGATGGGCGACCGGTGGCGGCTACGGCGGCCCGCTGATCTACCGCGACGGCGAGGGCATGCGCCCGGACGTGGCTGCCGCCTACGACCGGATGGCTGCCGCCGCTCGCAGCGACGGCATCGTCCTCATGGTCGTCTCCGGGTTCCGCTCCGACGCCGAGCAGGCCGAACTGTTTGCCGCCCATCCCGACCCGACCTGGGTGGCACCCCCCGGCCACTCCCTGCACCGCTGCGCGACCGAGCTCGACCTCGGTCCGTCCTCCGCTTACTCCTGGCTCGCCTCCAACGCCAGCCGCTTCGGCTTCGTTCAAAGGTATAGCTGGGAGGCCTGGCATTTTGGCTTCGAGGCTGGCCCGGATCCATGTTCTCCGGCGGGTGAAGCGACCACCTCGGACGGGGGAGGAGCGGCATCCGCCGCCTCGACCAGCCTCTCTCCCTTCGTCCCCGCCCAGTACCGCGAGCCGATCCTCCGCTCCGCCGCCCGCTGGGGCATCTCCCCGGCGTTGATGGCCGCCCAGCTGATGGCCGAGTCGGGCTTCGACCCGAACGCTGGCTCGTCCGCCGGCGCTCAGGGCATCGCCCAGTTCATGCCGAGCACCGCCGCCGCCTACGGCCTCACCAACCCCTACGACCCGGTTGCCGCCATCGACGCCGAGGCCCACCTGATGTCCGACCTCCTCCACCAGTTCGGCTCCCCCGAACTCGCCCTCGCCGCCTACAACGCCGGCCCCGCCCCCGTCGAAGCCTGCCACTGCATCCCGCCTTACCCGGAGACGCAGGCCTACGTCACCCGCATCCTCGCCCTGATCGGCGGCGCCGGCGCGATCGCGATGCCGAGCTTCGAAGTGCGGTTGGTGGCGTGAGCTTCCGGGTCAGGAGGATGCGAGAGATCTATGAAAGCGCCTTCAAGCACGGCGTTGCTAAGGCTGACATCGAGCATGTGCTCAAGCATGCAATACGAATCATCGATCAAGATGATGGATCGCTTCTTTATCTTGGCGCGGGATCTAATGGGGAGCTGTTGGAGGTAGTGACCTATCCCCGCCCGGACGGGTCCGAGCTGGCGGTCCACGCAATGAAGATGCGACCGGGGTATGCAAACCTCCTACCGAGGGAATGACGATGCAGCGTAAGAAAACCTACGGCAGGACCCTCAAAGGCGAGCTCATCACTGAAGAGTTCATCGAGAAGGCTGTGAAAAGAGCCGAAGCTGGCTATGACGTCGAGGAGCTCCTCAAGCGGGACGCTGAAGCGAAGGCTGCTGCGGCTCCAGATGCTCGTGCACAAACCGCATCACCGCGGCGCCCTCGCCGACGGCGGTAGCGCAGCGCTTGATCGAGCCGGAGCGGACGTCGCCGGCGGCGTAGACGCGGGGAACGGTGGTTTCCAACAACCCTTCGACGCCGGCTTCGGTGCCGGTGAGGATGAAGCCGTCCTTGTCGCGGGCGACCGCGTCACCGAGCCAGTCGGTGCAGGGGGCGGCGCCGAGGAAGAGGAAGAGGAACGAATAGGGGAGGCGGGTGCCGTCGGCGAGGGTGACCTCCTCTAGCCGGCCACCGCTGCCGTGCAGCTCGGTGATTTCGCTGCGGTCGCGGACGTTGACGCCGTAGCGGTCGAGCTCCTCGACCAGATAGCTGGACATCGTCTCGGTGAGGTCGGCCCGCCGGTGCAGGAGGGTGACGAGTGCGCCGCCGCGGGCGAGCCAGACCGCCGCCTGCCCCGCCGAGTTGCCGCCGCCGACCACGCCGACGCGCTGGCCGCCGCAGATCTGCGCCTCCGGCGGTCCCGCCGCATAGAAGACGCTGAACCCCTCGTACTGCTCAAGGTCCGCGACCGGGAGTTTCCGGTACTCGGCGCCGGTGGCGAGGACGATCGCACGGGCGGCGATCTCGTTGCCCTCCTCGAGTCGCACCACGTGCCGCCCGTCCCCAGGTTCCAGCGCCTTTGCGCGGTAGGGCGTCGCGGTGCGGGCGTTGAACTTTCGGGCCTGCGTAACCGCGCGGCTCGTCAGCTCTGAACCCGTGATGCCGGCCGGGAAGCCGAGGTAGTTCTCGATCCGCCGCGAAGTCCCGGCCTGTCCGCCGAGGACCGTGCTCTCGATCACCAGCGTGTCGAGCCCCTCCGAGGCGCCGTAGACGGCGGCGCCGAGGCCGGCGGGGCCGCCGCCGATCACCAGCAGGTCGACCTCCTCCCGCGGGCCCAGCTCGAGGCCGATCCCCAGCGCCCGTGATAGCTGCCCCGCGCTCGGCGCCCGCAGCTCGGCTCCGCCCGGAAGACGCACCAGCGGCAGCTCCTCGGCCTCCACTCCCTCCAGGGCCCGCGCCGCCTCCTCGCTCTGCGCTGGGTCGGGCCAGGTGTACGGCAGGCGCTGTCGTTTCGCGAAGTCGACCAGCTGCCGCGTCGCCTCCGAGTCCCGCGGCCCGAGGATCTCGATTCCGATCCCCTGTCGTTCTTGCAGCAGTTCCCGTCGCTGCACAAAGGCCGGGAGGAGGATGTCCGACAGCGACGCGTCCTCGAGTAGCAGCTTGCGTAGCTCCTCGCGCTCGACCGCGATGTAGCGCAGCGGCTTCGTCGCCACCGCGGTGAGGAAGACCGTCTGCCCGGAGAGCAGGTTCATCTCGCCGAGGAACCCCGACGGGCCGTGGCGGACGATCTCGTGGCCGGAGCCGTCGAGCACCGCCGCCTCCCCCTCAAGGATCGCGATGAAGGGATAGGTCTGGTCGCCGATCCGGAACAGCTCCTCGCCTACCGCGGCGGTCCGCTCCTCGCCGTGCTCGGCCAGCGTCGCGAGCTGGCTGCTGGAGAGGACACGACCCACGGGAGCGACCACGCGCCTAGGCTACTCCGCGATGAAGCCAGTCCTGCTCGCCCAGCTCAGCGATCTGCACGTCGGCGCGGCGTGGGAGGGGGTCGACCCGGTCCTCCGGCTCGAACGGGCGATCGCGGCGGTGCGGGCGCTGCCGAACCCGGTCGACGCGGTCCTGGTCTCGGGCGATCTCACCGACGACGGGAGCGAGGAGCACTACCGCCTCGCGCGCCGGCTGCTGGACACCTTCGAGGTGCCCGTCTACGTCCTGCCGGGCAACCACGACGACCGGGCCCGCATCCGGCAGGCCTTCGATTTGCCTGGCGACAGGGACGAGCCTGTCGATTACACGGCCGAGGTCGGCAAGCTTCGCCTCGTCGTCCTCGATTCGAGCGTGCCCGGGCGGGACGCTGGCGCCTTCGACGCCGAGCAGCTCCGCTGGCTCGACGCTGAGCTGGGCAGGGAGAGCGAGCGGCCGACGATCCTCGCCATGCACCACCCGCCCCTGACGACCGGGGTTCCGGAGTGGGACGCGATCAACCTCGTCGCCTCCGAGCGCCAGGCCTTGGCCGAGGTCGTCGCCCACCACCCGCAGCTGCGCGCGATCGTCGGCGGCCACCTCCATCGCGTTGCGGCTTCGACCCTCGCGGGCTACCCGGTCCTCTCGGCGCCCAGCACCTACCTGCAGGGATTTCCGGACTTCCAGCCCGACAATTTCGAGGGAGAAGAGATGGCGCTCACCGGCCCACCGGGTTTCGCGCTCCACGTCCTCTTCGGTGACGAGCTCTCCTCCCAGGTCGAAATGCTCGGCACCTGAGGCGGTAGCGTGACCGCAACGGCCGCGACAAAAGGAGCGTCATGCGCAACCCCTTCACCCACAAGAAGCTGACCGAGGTCAAGAACTCCGCGCCGGAGTTCGGTTTCGGCGACGACATCATGGAGGCGCGCTTCGCCAAGGACGACTTCGAGGCCGAGGACACGGGCTTCAGCTTCCACCGCCTCAAGGCGGGCAAACGGCAGCCCTTCGGTCACGTCCACGAGGAGGCGGAGGAGGTCTACGTGATCGTCCGCGGCGGCGGGCT
>Ga0190267_10000145_pt1 | contig 14847 bp, 12 predicted proteins | sample Popmic239T_FD_140332 | JGI IMG/M metagenome (GOLD analysis project Ga0190267, IMG submission 140332) | Populus adjacent soil microbial communities from riparian zone of Oak Creek, Arizona, USA - 239 T | ecosystem: Environmental > Terrestrial > Soil > Riparian zone | place: USA: Arizona... | reverse complement strand
GGCGCCGTCGCCCAGGTCGTCCACCAGGAGCTCGGCGGCCAGGTGCAGCAGCGCCGACCGCAGCGCCTGCCGCTGTGACCGCACCCGCACCACCCCGGTCGCGGCCACCACGTCGCCCAGCAGGGCGTGCAGCCCCGCGCCCCGCGTGGAGGGCGGGAGCGCCCGCGCCCCGTTGAACGGGCCCCCGGGGAGGGTCGCCTGCGGAGTGCCCATCACGCCGCCGCCGTTCCATCCGCCGCCGGGCAGCACCTCCCCGGGCCCCAGCCCCGGGATGTGGTTGATCAGGTCCTTGGCGCTCCCCAGGTCTCCGCGCTCCACCGCGCCCACCGCCGAGTTGTACAGGGCGTCCTCGATGCGGGCACTCCCTTCCACCTGGCGCACCCGCCGGTCCAGCGGGGCGTTGTGGATTTTGGACAGTCCGGCCTCCATCGCCTCCGGCAGGCGGACGGTGAGCCGCAGCGAGTGGATGGCCAAGCCGTAGGTGGCGGCGAACCCGCGAAGCTCGTCCATGCAGTCGTCCACCACGTCCTGCCCGTACTGTGGGAACGCCTCCCACACGGCCTGCCACGGCAGCTGCTCCACCTTTCGCTTGATGGTCACGCGCACCTGGTCGCGCACCTTGCGAAGCGGGTCCGTGTTCCGCTTGCGGGCGAGGGCGCGAGGGTCGGCCACGGCGTACGCCAGGTTGAAGACCACGCGGAACTCGCTTACGTGGTCCGCCAGGCGCATGCTCTCCGAAAAGTCCAGGTGCCGCTCCGGCGCGGTGTCGGCCGCGTAGGCGAAGTACTCGGCGCGCTTGCCGAACAGGACGAAGGGCGGCTTCACGGGGGCGGCGCCGGGAAGGAGGATGGAGTGGAACTCGTCGCCGCGGTCGCCTACGCGCTCGAACACCACCACGGCGTGCCCCTCCAGCGGCTCCGGGGTGTGCTCCTTCAGCAGGAGGTGGTCAAAGGTCAGGTTGCTCATGAACGCTCACCATGTTGGGATGATGAATCGTCGAGGGGCGAAGCCGACGCCGGCGATGTCACGCCTGGAACCTCGTCGGCCGCGTCTTCGGGCGCGTGCTCGAGCGCTTCCTGGCCGCCGCGGATGCGGCGCAGCCCGTCATCGAAGCGGGCTTGCCAGAGCAGTCGCGTTGCGGCCGTCCACGGGTCCTCGTCCCGCGCCTCCTCCGCGAGCCGATGCCGCAGCGAAGGCAGCGTGGCGCTCGCGCCGCCGCCACCCTCCCGTAAAGCGCGGTGGAAGCGGAACCGCGGGGCCAGCAGCGCCATCAGCTCCTCCGCCACGCGCTCCCCCAGGGCGAGAAATCCCTCGTCCGCAAGCGCGGCGGCAGCGTCCAGCGTTCCGTCGCCGCCCAGGTCCGTAGACGGATCCGGCAACAGACCAGCCGTCTCCGCGCACACTTCGCGCATCTCCCGGAACGCCGTCTCCAGCGTCGCCGCGCGCGCGAGATCGGGCGTGTCGCCTGGCTGCAGGGGGGCGGCCTGGCGGAGGGCGGCGCCGGCCAGGTACGCGGAGCGCGAATACGCCCCCTCCCGCAGGCGCGTGCGCGCGGCGTCGAGAAGCCGGGCGGGCGCGTCCACGCACGGCAGGGCACGCAGGCGCGGCACCCGCACGGCCTCGCGCAGCCGCTCCACCTTCTGCGCCGCCCGCTCCAGCGCCGCGTGTGCATCCAGCAGTTCACGCATGCGAGCCATCCGCTCGCGGGCGTGCAGCAGGTGGTTGAGCGCCAGGCGCAGGATCCCCTCCTCGTCCAGCACCCGACGCGCGAGATGCAGAGCCTCGTCGTGCTCGCGGAGCAGCGCGGGGGCGTGGACACGAATCGTCAGCCGGCCCCCCGCCAGCGCGTCGAATTCGTCCAGCGCGCGCCGGTACTCCTCCTCCAGCCACTCCGTGCGGACGCGGTCGCGGGACAGGTAGCCGTACTCCTGCCGCCACACGGCGCGCCGCAGCTCCACGGCCTCCACCGCCGCCGTCACGGCTGCGGTCCCGGCGCTGCCGGACCGGGCTTTCCGGAGAAGTAGATGCGGATCTCGATGCGGCGGTTCAGGTTGCGGTCCCGGCTTACCGGCCGATTGTCGGCGTAGCCGTTCACGGACATGAGCCCTTCGTCCAGCGGCCGGCGCACGCTGCGCGTCAGGTAGCGCAGCACGGAGGTGGCGCGGGCGGTGGAAAGCTCCCAGTTGTCATGCGGATAGCGAGTGTGCCGGGCGGGGACGTCGTCCGTGTGCCCCTCGATCTGGATCTGCTCGTAGAGCTGCGCCCCGGGCTCGCGCACGGAGTGAAAGACGCTGGCGAGCCGCCCCAGCAGCCGCCGGCCCTGGGGGAGAAGCTCGTGGTCCCCCGGCCGAAACAGCACGCCCTCGCCAAAGCGGATCTGCAGCAGCTTGAGGTCCGCCGAGTACGCCAGCTGGCCGGCGGCGATCTCCCCCGCGAACTCCTGGCCCAGCACGCGGCCGAACAGCGCCTGCTTCTGCCGCGCGATCGCCAGCTCTGCGCTGCCGGAGCTGAAGTTGTGCTCCACGAAGTAGATGAGGAGAAAGAACATCAGCAGCGACGTGAGCATGTCGATCATCGCCGGCCAGTAGTTGATGCGCGTGTGCAGCGCCGAAGCCGCCCGGTGGGTGCTCATCGCAATCCCTCTAAAAGATGATGACGGCCGCCACCACGATCCCGCACACGCTTCCCAGCGCCAGCAGCGGGTTGCCGCGCAGCTGCCTCACCGCGTCCGCGGCCAGCCCGCCCAGCTCCGAAGCCAGCGTGCCCCATCCACCCTGCCGGCGCGCCTCGGCGTACGGCTCGTGCCGTCGAGCGCTCATCGCCACCGACTGCGCCGTCTTCACCAGCTGGGCATGGGCGTCGGCCATCTGCTGAACCACCCCGGCCAGGGCGCCGCCGGACTCCGACTCCGCCCCGCGGGAGGCCGCCTGCAGCGCCAGCGTGCGAAGGCTGTCCACCGTGGCGCTGAACGCCTCCTGCATCCCCTTCTGCAGCTCCGCGTTCTTCTCCTGCGCCCGCGCCACGTCGCCCAGCTTCTCGAACGACTCCGCCAGCTGCAGCGACAGCTTTTCCATGGCGGTCTCGTCCTCCACCGCGGGGACGGTGGCGGGAAGCAGCTCGGCTACGGTAAAGCGCTCCAGCTGGTCGTAGAACGCCGACTGGGCGCGCACCAGCCAGAAGTTCAGGATCGACACACCGATCGCGCAGGTCAGCCCCACCAGTGTGGTGACGAACGCCGTCTTCTTGCTGGCGATGATGGCGCCCAGGCTGGCGCTGGCCTCGCGGAAGCCGCTCTCCGCCACGGCGCCGTCGCCGGGGAGCACGCCCTGCATCTGCAGCAGCATCATGCACAGGCCGATGAACATTCCCAACATGCCACCCATGGTGCACAGGTCCACCGCGTAGCCGGGAAAGGCCAGCCCCGGCCGGGCGTTCTCGCGCATCACCGTCATCTGCTGCAGCGCGTCGACCTGCACGCGGACGCGCGCCTGCTTCATCCGGGCGAGCTCCGCCAGCCGGTCGCCGATGAGGGTTTCCCCCCTGGGCATGCTCTTCTGCAGCACGTCCAGGGGCACGAGCGTGGGCCCGCGCGGCCTCGCCTCGCCCGCGCCTTCGGCGGCTTCGGCTTCGCCCCCTTCCCCCGCCTCCCCGCTCGCCTCCGCGGTTTCGGACGCTGCGGCGGCGTCGGCCGCCGCAGCGTCCGCCTGCTCCTTTTCCCGCGCGCGCGCCAAGGCGGCCCGCACGGAAGCCAGCGCGCCCGTCTCCCGGACGCGGTAGCGGCGGGCGTGCGCCCAGGCGGTCCACCCCGCCGCGCACCCCAGCCCCAGCAGCAGCAGGGTGAACACCCGGCCCAGCCCGGTGTTGCCCTGCCAGATCAGGTACAGGATCCCGTGTTCCATTGGTGGAATCTCGATGATTCGGAGAAAAACGTCAGATCGTACCCGGTACCCTCATTCCCGGGGCGGCGAGCCCGTGCGGCGGCCGGTGATGTTGAGGTCGCCGGCCCGCACCGAGCCTATCCGGATCTTCTGGCGCACCGTGCCCTCCGCGGCACCGGGGCCATGCCGGTCATCCGCGATCAGGTTCGCCAGGTCCGCCTCGACGTCTCCCAGATCCAGGTCCTGGTCCACGTCCGCCCCGGTCGGGCGCTCCGCCTCCGCCGCGGCCGGTGCGGGCACCAGCGTGTCGTCCAGGTTCACGCCGCGCCGGATGCGCCGCACGGGCGTCGTGGCTTCGGGGTTCCCCTCCATCTCCAGCTGGTTCACGCCCAGGTCGAACGCCGCCAGCACGGTGCGCCCCATGGCAAGCGCCCCGTAGAACGCCTGCGCAAAGACGATGGCCGAGCGGTCGGTAACCGGCCGGTCCATCCCGATGGTGTAGTCCACCACCTCGCTCAGCGCCTCGATGATGGTCAGCGTGTCGCACCCGTTCAGCACCACCACCCGCACGGCGCCGCCCAGGATGCCGAACAGCTTGCGCAGCGCCTCCTTTCCCACCTGCTGCGGACGTCCGTGCTCGTCGCCCAGGCAGATGACGCCGGGTGCGGCGCCGTGCCCCGCGAAGTGCACGATCTGCGGCTCGTGCAGCAGCAGCGCGTCCTGCAGGTCGCGCGTGCGGGTGGCGAAGTGCGACACCAGCTCCAGCGTGTCGCGCGCCGTTCCCTTGCGGATCGCCTGCTCGACCGCCCGCACCTCCTCGTCCAGCCGCAGCGGCGTACCCGTCCTGAACGGATCGGCGGCCAGGAACAGCACCTTGATCTTCTTGCGCATCGAGTGGCTCCTGTCGATGTCGTGCCGCCCGGCGGATTTCCCGGAGGCAGCAGCTTCGTGTGTAAGGCTCCGCGGAGACGGGCTGACCGTCAGCGATATCCGCCGCCGTCGCGGTAGCGGATGCCGCCTCCGTCGCGGTAGCCGCCGCCCGGCCGCCCCGGACCGTCGCCGCGACCCAGGTGGAACGCGGGCTCCAGGGGAAACGACGGATCGGGGGCGCCCAGCATCAGGATCTGCGGCTCCTGGCAGTGCGCCTCGTCCATCACGCGCCGGCGCACTTCACGGTACAGATCGCAGTAGCTGCCCCGGAAGGCGCCGTCTGCCCATTCGTCCAGCAGCAGCCGGGTGAACAGCCCGTCCTGCGCCGGCTGCTGCTCGGTCGAGGCGGTGAGCATCAGCACGCTTGCGCGGATCTTGAACGCATCCCGCGGCGCCTCGACGATGCACGACGCCACGGCCTCCGCCGCGCTCGCGGCGACCGGGTCAAGGCCGCGTGCGGGGGACCGCATCGCGCCGCTCCCCCGCATCACCCGTGGCGCGACCTCCTGTACCGCGTACGCCGCGAGCGCATCGCCGGTGCGGCCCATTCCCCCGCTGTAACAGCTTTCGGAAACGACGACGATCCGTACGCCGGGCTCGAACAGCCGCCAGTAGCCGGCGAGCTTGTCGTCCACCAGCTCGCCGTCGTACAGGCACCACGACTCGTCGGGCCCGTGCCGCTCGTCCAGGTCCCGGTCCGCCGTCTGGCCGCCGTGGCCGGAAAAGGAAACGAGCAGGGAGTCGCCTCGCATCAGGGTGCCCGCCGCGCCGGCCAGCGCCTCGTGCACCGCGGCCCGCGTGGCGGCCGGCCCGCGGAGCACGAGGATGGAGTCGTATCCTGCCCGGCTGGCGAGCCCCGCCATGCTCCACGCGCCGGCCTCGCTGTGCCACAGCCGAACGTGGTCGCTCGCCTGGTTGACCCCGATGTGGATGGATACGGCACGTGGCATGGGCGTGTACTCCCGAGGATGGATGGTTGCGATGCGTCAGATTCCCACGCCGGCCACGATGCAAAGGTACGCGGTGGCGCCCATGTCCGGCGGAAGGGCCACGCACGGGTTTGCGACGGCCGGGCAGTCGGCCAGCTTCCCCCAGTACCGCGGAAGCAGGATGGGCACGGGATCGCCGAACAGGCCGTAGAAGGCGGCAAAGTGAGGCGGGTGCTCGCCCGGCATGAGCACCGGCTGGTGCTCCTCCGGCAGCGGGTCCGGTGGCAGGTTGGGGGCGGTCTCGTGGTACATCACCAGGTCCAGCCGCCCATCGGTAGGAAAGAGCGTTCCCAGCAGCCTGGGCGTGCCGCCGCCGTCCAGGGGGGTCGCCTCCAGCGTGAGCCGGTCTCCCTGCACGTCGGGGATCTCCCACTCCACCCGGTGGGCGATGGGGCGAAACTCGCCCGGGCGCCACTCCCAGCACACGCCTGGCGCCACCCGCGTGATCCGGCCGGAGCTCAGCGTGACCCGCGACGTCAGCTTCTTGCCGGTGTCGGCGCCCAGATGGTCAGGGTCCACCGGCCGCTGGGTTACCTCGCGCAGATCCGGGATGTGTCCGCACAGCGCGAGGCTGGCCGTGTCGCCGACACCCAGGGTGAGCGCGTGGCCGCCCAACCCCGCCAGCGCGGGAACGCCCAGCTTGGGACCGCCCTGCACCAGCGCTCCCGCGTCGTACGAGAGCGCGGCCACGTGGCGATGCTCGCTTCCGTGGTGGTGGTTGTGGTGTGCGGACATCGCGGGCATCAGCACGTGCATGCGGCCGGTCGAACCGCCGCCGACGGGCTCGGGAACGAACAGACACATGCCCGAGAAGGTGATGCGGAGGGTGAACGCCATGATGGACTCCGTCGTGTGAAGGTGGATGCATTCCGCCGGGGCGATCCCGTTTGTGCGGTGGCGGGATCGGCACGTCCAACCCGCGCAGCATCTGTCGGACACGACGGCCGCGTTTTCCGCCGCCGTGTTGTTGCGCGCGCGCGGAACCGATACCTTGGGAGTGGTTTCCGCATGTTCCGCCGACCTTCATCCCCGCATCTGGATGCCTGACCGGCAGACCCCCGAGACGGTTTTCCTGGAGCACGTCGACTGGATCGACAGGGTCGCCGCCATTACGTGCAAGCAGCACGGCGTGTGGGACGCCGACGCCGAAGACTTCGCCAGCTGGATGCGGATGAAGGTGATCGAAAACGACTACGCGATCATCCGCAGCTTCCGGGGGGAGTCAGGGCTGAAGACCTACCTGTCCACGGTGGTGACCCGGCAGTTCTACGAGCACGGGCGCCAGCGCCTGGGCCGGTGGCGCGTGTCGGCCAAGGCCGAGCAGATGGGCCCCCCGGCGCCGGAGCTGGAGACGCTGGTGCACCGTGACGGCTACACGTTGGCGCAGGCAGGCGAGAAGCTGCGTACCTCGGGGCGCACCACCCTTTCCGACGCGGAGCTCGCCCGCCTGCTGAACCAGCTTCGCGACCGCGCGCCGCTGCGGCCGGTGGAGGTGCCGCCCACCACCCGTGATGATGCCCTGACCTCCGCTGAGGCGGCCTCCAGAGCCGACGAGCGGGTGGCCGCGGCCGAGGCACAGGAAGAGCGCCGCCGGGTGATCGCCGCGCTCAACCGCGCAATGGAGGGCCTTGCGTCCGAAGACCGCATCATCGCGAAGATGCACCTGCGTGACGGCTTCAGCGTGGCTGACGTGGCCCGCGCGCTGAAGCTGGATCAGAAGCCGCTGTACCGCAGGATCGACCGGCTGCGTGCACGCCTGCGCCAGTTCCTGGAGCAGGAAGGTGTTCACGGCGCGGCGTTGCCGGACGAGCAGGAGGATCCGTGACGCACGGTTGGGGACTTTTTACACGCGTGGCCGACCCATGTAAAAGGGATACGTCCACGGCAGGAGGATGCGGGTGAAAAAGCCGAACGAAGACGACGAGCGGCTGTCCGCGCTTCTCGACGGCCGGGTGCAGGGGCAGCAACGCGAAGAGCTGCTGGCGCACCTCGCTGCCAACGAGGATGACTACGCGGTGTTCACCAGCACCGCCTCCGCGCTGCGCGCGCTGGAGGAGGAAGACGCGCGCGCCGCCGCGGCGAAGCAGGAAGGCGTCATTCCCCTGCGGCGGCCGGCGCGCGGCCCGGCGTTGCCGCTCCGGTGGCTGGCGCTGGCGGCCTCCGTCGCGACCATCGCGCTGATCGGCTCGCTCACGGTGTGGTCGCGCGGCTCATGGGTGGGCGACCCGGTGCGGTGGGCCGCGCATGCCGCGCCGCAGGGGCTTCCGGAGAAATGGAATCGCGCACCATGGTCCGTCCGCGGCTCAGGCAATCGGCCGCATGACGAAGACGCCGTGCGTGCCGGCGCCATGCTGGTACAGCTGGCGAGCGCGGCGCAGGCGGGCGACACCGCCTCCGTGTACCTGCTGGCGCGGCAGCTGGCCGAACGCTATGGGCGTGGAACAGACGCCGACGCGCCCCTGCGGCGAATTGCGGCTCGCCCCGGCGCACCGGCGGATTCCCTGGCGGAACTCATAGTCCAGGCCAGGGACGGTCTGGCAAGGTTGGGACGAAAGCCGCTGGAGATGGGCTCCTGGGCCGAGGCCGCGAGGCTCGCTGCGCGAAACCGGAACGACGAGTTCTTCCGCGACGGCGATCGCATCAACCGTGTCACCCGCGGCATGCTGCGGCGCGCAACGCGCCTTGCGGGCGACGACGCGGCGGCCCATGCGGCGGTGAAGGACGTCAGTGCCGCCCTCTCCGGGGATCAGCCTCTGCGGTGGGAGGCGCTCGAGCAGAGCCTGACCACGCTGCTGACCGAGATCGCAAGCTGACGCGCGGCTATCGAATCGTCCGGCATAGGGCTTGGAGCAAGAGAAAGGACGCGGACCGCGCACCCCGCCTCCGCGTCCTCTCATTCTTTCCGGTTGACCCGCGTCAGCTGCCCGTGTAGCGGAACCCGGCCCACACGGCGGGAGAGCGCTGCCTCGGCTCTGTGGAGCGCAGCATATTCAGCTGCGCCTCTCGCAGGGCGCTCGCCGGATCGGCCCCGCGCTGGTACTCGCGGTGAAATCCCTCCATCAGCGGCTGTGCAAGCCGGTCGTTCACCTCCCACAGGCTTCCCACCACACCACCCGCCCCTGCCGTAAGCAGCGCCCCCGAAAGGCCCGCGAACCCGCCCGAGCGCCCCGAGCGCGACCGCAGCGTGCTGCACGCGGAGAGCACCACCAGCCGCACGCTGTCCAGCCGCATGGCTTCGACCTCCTGCGCCGTCAGCATGCCGGTGGTGTCGGCCCCCGCCAGCAGCAGGAACGAGCGCTCCGGCCGCGCATCGTTGAACACGGCATGGCCCGCGTAGTGGATGAGGCTCGCCCGGCGCGCCTGGGCCACGAATGCGGCGCGGGTGGCCCTGTCTTCTTCCAGAGGCACGACGTTTCTGTAGATCGCGGCCAGTGACCGCACCTCTGCGCTCGCACCCGGCAGCGGGTCCAGCATGAGGTGCTGCCCTGCGTCGAACGTGGGGTTGGCCACCAGCAGCACCGGACCGGAGCCGCGGGGCGGCGGGCGGGCGGCGTCCTCCAGGGTCGCGGCAAACCGCAGCGGACGGTCTTCGATCAGGTATCGATCCCCATCCAGCAGCGCGGCGAACGGAACGCCCGCCACCTCACCGTCGGCCAGGATCACCAGCAGTGTTTCTGGTCTGCCCAGGTGGTTGCGGATGGGCTGGATCAGCCAGCCGTACAGGCTCTGCAGGTCCTGCTCGGGAACGGGCGCGTTCGATTCCAGCGCCGCGTTTGCCCGCTCCACCACCAGCAGGAACGTGTCCCGATTCACCACCTGGCGCCGCAGACGAATGGAGTCGCCGATCGTCCACGCCAGAAGCGTGTCGCCGATCAGCGCATACTCCACCGCAACCTGCCCGCGCGGCGCGGTAAGCTGGCCTTCACCCGGCCGCATCCCGCCCGCACGCCGCGGCGCGAAGGACATGCGGCTGCGCTCCAGCGTGCGAAGCGCGTCGTGTACCTGTCGGTTGCGCACCTGCAGCATGATCAGGCGGTCGAAGCGGCTTCTGGCCTGCTCGATCATGGCACTGCGGTGCCCCGCATCTTCCTGCTGCCGCGTCAGCCCCCGAACGCTTTCCGTAACGGCCTGCAGGTCGGCGATGGCGCCGGGCACATCGTCTTTGTCAAGCCGCAGATCAGCGCGACGAAGGAGTGCGGGCACATGCCAAACCACGTTATGCGCAAGCGCCTCGACCGCCGAGTCGATCTGCGCGGCTGGAACACCCTGCGGACGCGCCAGCCGAATCCTGGCTTCGGCCCACTGCTTTTGCGCATGATCGTCGGGGACGAGTTTCATCCACTCGGCGGCAGAGTCCACATCCTGCGTGGCGCCAAGGGAATCGCCTACGACGCGTCTGACGCGCGCTCGAGCCAGATACACCTCCACGTTGGAGGCGGCGATGCCCATGCGTGTGGCCACCGCAATGTCTTCGTTGTAGATGGCCCACGCGGCATAGGGCATCTCGTCCTGTTCAACGAATTCGCCGAGGGCGACCAGAATATTGTGGAGACTGCGAGACTGGCGATCCCGATGCAGCGTCTGCAAAGCACCGTGCGCGGAACTATACATGTCCACTGTGTCGCCCAACGCGCGCGCCGCCTCCGAAGTTCCACTCAGGGCGGCTGCAGCCAATTGGGCTTCACCGGCGCGGCTCAGGTAGCCCTTCGCCGCGGCGAGTTCCACTCGCGCATCACCAGGCTGCGTGTTGCGCGTCAGCATGGTTCCCAGGATCAACCGCGAGCGACCCGCCAGCGCGGGGTGGTCGACGCCGTTCACGCGCGCCACCTGCGCCCTCAACTCCCTTATCGTCTCCTTCAGCTTGTCCGGTGCGACGGACATCAGCATCGCTGTCCGGAAGACCCTGGCCCACTGCAGCAGCACGGGCGAGGGCGGGCCTACCTCGATGACCCGGGTGAAGGCGGTCATAGCGTAAAACGGATTGCCAAGATCCAGATATTTCTGTCCCTCCGCGTATGCCCGGTGGGCCCGGGCAAGCGCCATCGTAGCCGCAGCATCAGGGGCTGATGCTCGGATGGCGCGCACTGCGTCCCGCAGCGATGCGTCGCCGCCCTCACGCTCCGTCAGCGCCTGCCCGAGCGCTTCGGCCAGGGCCAGCAGCGAGTCTGCTCGGGCTTTCTCTCCCCGCTCCACAGCCATTCCCCACTGGTCGAGTATGCTATCGAAGCCAAGCTCCCGCGCTTCCTGCGGATGCTGCTGTGCGAACGCCTTCACCTCCGCGGGAGACGCGCCGGGGGGGCGTGTCGGCACTGGTGGGGTGATGAGCTCCGCCATTCTCCTCCGCGCCTCGTCGGCCGACGGCGACACCGAGTCCACGGCAAGAAACGTTTTCCACTCGAGCGCCGCCTGCTCCTCCAAGCCGATCATCTCCAGCGCCAGGGCGGCATTGTAGCGTGCGGTGCCATTCCGCGACTCGTGTGAGAGTGCCTCGTACGCGAACTCGAGCCCCCTGAACAGATCGTACGGGTTCTGCGCGCGCTCCGCCCGCACCAGGTGTGCGGCGGACAGGTCCACCAGCAGGGGAACGGGGTCGATGGAAAGCCGCAGCGCCTTGTTCAGTCGCTCGATGGGCGCATCGAGCGACTGTTCTTTTTCATCCCACCAGATGAGCGCGGCGAGCGCCGAACCCTGCAGCGAGTCGGGGTCCACGCCCCCACCCGCCCGTTCGAAGACACGCAGGTTCCGCGGCTCCTGGTCGCTGGCGCACGTCTCCGTCGGCACCGTCGCGACGCTGTCCGTGCGTTGCGCGGTACATGGCTGGTACTTCGTCGGGATGGACAGCCGGGGCGCGAAGGGACGCTTGGGCTCGATCCGGGCGAGTTGCTGTACCAGCCCGCGCCGCGCGCCAATGCCGAACAGTTGGGTGACCGTAGCGGTGCAGAGCAGCACAGCCCCGACCATGAGCACGAGAATAATGTTGCGCCTCATCCACTTACCTGGCGCGATGCGCTGATGGAGAGTGAAGCGTGAACCGCACGCGCGGGGAGCGCGTGCGTGGAGGAGAGAGGCGGCACGGACGGGAGGAGACGGGCCGAGCGCTCCCATCCCGCCGACCCGCACCGCGCCGAGCGCGCCAGAATCTGGCGGCCCGCAAGGTGGGCCGGCGGGGGCGCAAACACAAGCCTCCCGTGGCGGAATATGAAGATGCGGCGCCCACAGGTTGGCGTCTCGCGCGGAACCGTCCGGATCCGCCGGCCTTGCGCGTGCGGCGGGATCGCGCGTGATTGGCGCGGCGGCGGGCGACATCATGGATCCGCCGCCGGACCCTGCCACACCACCTCGTACCGATCCAATGAGATACGCCACCTTCCCGACCCCTGAAGAAGCGGCGATGGACGGCTTTCCGGGCACCGCCTGCCGCGTCGTCGCGTCCGCCAGGGAGGGAGACGACGCCTACGTGCTGCTGGATACCGGGCCCGAGGGGCACCCGTACCTGTACGGCGGGTCCGTAACGCGCGAGGACGCTGGGTGGGTGGAACGCACCAGCGGCAACGGCGCCGGCTGGTCGCTGACGGACGCGGAGCACGACCTGGGCACCCTCACCGTGTGGGGCGAGGCGCCGAAAGGCGCGGTCCGGGTGCGGGTCTGCTTCCGTGGCGAGCCGCGGGAGGCGCCGGTCGCCAACGGCGTCTACCTGGTCGCATGGTGGCGGGTGCCGTGTCCCGACCAGCATCCGCGCGTGGAGGCGTTCCGCATCGACGGCCGGTGGGTTCCCGGCACTTGGTCCGCGGGGATGTAGAGAACCCGCGGGCGGCTCCGACTACGGGATGCAGCGGCCGACGACGGCTGCGTCGCATCCCACGATCAACCCGGACAGGAGAACGAGCCATGAAGTTCATGCTGATGATGCACGCGCCACGCGGCACGGGCGACTACAAGGTCAACGAGTGGTCCCCGGAAGACTTCAAGGCCCACATCGGCTTCATGCACGAGCTCAACCGTGGGCTCATGGCGGAGGGCGTGTGGGTGGACGCGCAGGGGCTGGCCGCGCCGGGCGAGGCCAGGCTGGTTCGCGCGGGCAGGGACGGTGCGCCGGTGACGGACGGGCCGTTCCCCGAGGCCAAGGAGTTCCTGGCCGGCTTCTGGATCGTGGAGGTGGATTCCCCGGAGCGCGCCTGCGAGATCGCGGCCCGGGCATCGGCCGCGCCCGGCCCCGGCGGCGCGCCGCTGAACATGCCCATCGAGGTGCGCCAGGTAATGAGCGCGCCGCCCACGGACGGCTGAGGACCCGGGCGGGGGTGGCGCCGTGACCGCGGACACCCTGGACCCCGCCGTCGCCCGCCTGCTGCGCGAACTTGCGCCGCAGGTGCTGGGCGCGGTGGCGCGCAGGCACGGCGACTTCGACGCGGCGGAGGACGCGGTGCAGGAGGCGCTGGTCGCGGCGGCCCTGCAGTGGCCGGCGCAGGGCATTCCGCAGAACCCGCGCGGGTGGCTGTACCACGTGGCGCTGCGCCGCATCACCGACCACCTGCGCAGCGAGATGGCGCGCCGCCGCCGTGAGGACGCCGTCGCCACGCAGGTGTGGGCGGAGTGGGCGTTCGTGCCGCCGCCGGAGGTGGAGATCGGGGCGGAGGGGGACGATACGCTGAAGCTGCTGTTCATGTGCTGCCACCCCGCGCTCACCCCGGCGTCCGCCATCGCGCTCACGCTGCGCGCGGTGGGCGGCCTTACGACGGCGGAGATCGCCAGTGCTTTCCTGGTGCCGGAGGCCACGATGGCGCAGCGGATCAGCCGCGCCAAGGCGAGCATCAAGTCGTCCGGGGTCCCCTTCACCATGCCGGCCGGGGCGGAGCGCGCGGAGCGGCTGGGCGCCGTGCTGCACGTGCTGTATCTGGTCTTCAACGAAGGGTACGCCAGCAGCAGCGGCCCGCGCCTGCAGCGCACCGACCTCAGCAACGAGGCCATCCGCCTCGCGCGCACCCTGCACGACCTGCTGCCAGAGGACGGCGAGGTTGCGGGGCTGCTGGCGCTCATGCTGCTGACCGACGCCCGCCGCGCCGCGCGCACGGGCCCGGCCGGCGAGCTGATCCCGCTGGACGAGCAGGACCGCGCGCTGTGGGACCCGGCGCTGATCGCGGAGGGCGTGGCGCTGGTCTCGGACGCGCTCTCCCGCGGCTCGGTGGGCGCGTACCAGCTGCAGGCCGCCATCGCCGCCGTGCACGACGAGGCCGCGCGGGCGGAAGACACGGACTGGCCGCAGATCCTGGCGCTGTACGGCGTGCTGGAGCGGATGTCGGACAACCCCATGGTCTCGCTGAACCGCGCGATCGCGGCGGCGATGGTGCACGGGGCGCAAGCGGGGCTGAAGGCGCTCGAGGCGCTGGACGAGGACGGGCGGCTGCGCGGGCACTACCGCCTGGACGCGGTGCGCGGCCACCTGCACGAGCGGCTGGGGGATGCCGAGCGCGCCATCGCCCACTACCGCGCCGCGGCGGAGCGCACGGCCAGCATCCCCGAGCGCGACTACCTGACGCTCAAAGCGGCGCGGCTCGCGGCGGGGCGGCGCGTGGCTCCCGCCGGCACTCCGGCTCCCTGATCCGGCGCCCTCGACACCCCGCCCCCGCCGTGTCGGGGCCGCCGGCGCAGAGGGTTCGCCGATCCATCCCCAAGCGCTGACTTCCTGAGAGTGTGTTGAAGAGTCCAACGTTGCGCATCCAGGCCGATCCACCAGTGCTGTCATTCCGAGGCCCGGCCACGCCGTAGCCTGCCTTCACACCAGAGGTTGCAGGGCCGAGGAATCTACTGTCGGATTTGCTGGAGGGCAGACGCGGCAGCCGTGCTGAATTCGCGGTTACGACACGGCCGGACAAGGCCAATGCCGGAGCGGTGCAACAGGACACCAGCAGCAGACAGTAGATTTCTCAGTCGGCGCGCAGGATTTCATGCGAGTGGATAGTTCGGTGTGGCGCCTCCTTCGAAATGACATACGGGCACAAGCGCCGGGGATTCTTAACACACTCTGAGACGGAGCAATGACCGACATCCGCTTC
>Ga0190267_10000144_pt1 | contig 14851 bp, 14 predicted proteins | sample Popmic239T_FD_140332 | JGI IMG/M metagenome (GOLD analysis project Ga0190267, IMG submission 140332) | Populus adjacent soil microbial communities from riparian zone of Oak Creek, Arizona, USA - 239 T | ecosystem: Environmental > Terrestrial > Soil > Riparian zone | place: USA: Arizona... | reverse complement strand
TGGACGAAGCCGAATTCCGTGCCGCCACCTCGCAGGCCATCCGAGCGGTCTCGCTGTGGAGTGGCGATCCTGTGCTCGCGGGCACCTCGGAGTCGAGCCGTCGGGCTCGCTACACGGCGGGCACGATCGACGGCCGCAAGTTCCCGGACTACGCGAAGGAAGAGGGGGTGGACCCGACTCGGGAGACCGAGACCCTCGCGGAGGTGGCCCTGGAGGTGCGCACCGCGCGCTGGGCGGGCGTTCCCTTCATCCTCCGTTCCGGCAAGGCGATCGGCGACCCGCGGCGCGAGGTGGTCCTCACACTCAAGCCCACCCCGTTCATTCCGAAGGGCCTTCGAGGGAGGACCGGACCCGAGCGGATCGTTCTCGGGATCCACCCGCAGACGCTCGCGATCGACGTGGCCGTCAACGGGCAGAGCAAGCCGTTCCATCTCGAGAAGACGGCCTTCGATGTCGAGCTCGCCGAGCGGGAGCTCACCGCCTACGGTGAGGTCCTCGCGGGTGTGCTCGGCGGCGACCCGACCCTGTCGGTGCGCGGCGATGTCGCGGAGCAGTGCTGGCGGATCGTCGCGCCCGTCCTCGCTGCCTGGCGGAACGGCGACATCCCGCTGGAGGAGTACAGAGCAGGCTTCAACGGCCCCGCCTCCTGGACCTGACCGAGCAGGAGACGTACCCCTTAGCGGACTTGACCGCTCCGGCACGTGCCTACAGCCCGCGCAAGCGGTCGAGTCCGCTAAGACGTACGGCGGATCCGCTCTCGCGCGCGGTGCCAAGAGCTGATCCGGGTGGACGCCTAGAGGAGGTCAAGCTTCTTCAGCTCGGCGGCCAGGTCGGCGCCGTCGCCTGCATAGATCCATGGCACGTCGGTCTTCGATGACCAGTCCTCCGCCTTCGCCCGGCCACCGGCGAGGACTGCCTCACCAGGGGAGAGCTGACGGATGGCCACTGCAGTGACACGACCCGGATGGGCCATGGCGAACTGGCCGTAGATCTCCTCGTCATGCTGGCCGTCGTCGCCCACGAGCAGCCACTTGATGTACGGGAACTCGGCCGTCAGCTGCTTGAGGCTGTCCACCTTGTGCTGCCGACCGCTCCGGAAGAACCGGTCATGGGTCGGACCCCAGTCGGTGAGCAGCAGGGGTCCGCGGGGATACAGGTTGCGGCTGAGGAAGCGCGTGAGCGTGGGGGCCACGTTCCATGCACCCGTGGAGAGGTAGATGATCGGCGCACCGGGGCGCTCGCGGGCCAGGCGGTCGTACAGCACGGCCATGCCGGGCGTGGGTGTCCGGGCGTGCTCGTCGAGCACGAAGGTGTTCCAGGCGGCGAGGAACGGACGGGGGAGCGCCGTGACCATGACGGTGTCGTCGATGTCCGACACGATGCCGAAGCCCGCGTCAGGATCGACGATGTACACGGGAGCCTCGACCGCGGGGGACGGCGCGCTCTGGGAATCGTCGCTGCGGATGGACACGGTCTGCCAGCCGATGGGCAGCTGCGAGTCGAGGCGGACGTCGATCACTCCGCCGCGGTCGGCCTGCACCCGGTGCTCCCGATCGCCGACCGTGATGACGACGGTGTCGTCGTTGACGGCGACGCTGGTGAAGCTGCGCCAGCCGCGCACGCTCGCCCTACCCTTCCGGCCGCCCTCGCGGGTGAGGACGACACGTCCGAGCACGCGCACCCAGCCCGGGGCGCCATATCCGGCGTAGGGAATGACGGTGGGGACGAAGCCGCGCTTCCTGGCCCGCTGCTCGCGGAACTCTCGGACCGCGTCCTCCATCCGGGCCGCGCGATGCAGGATCTTCTCGGCCGATGGTGCGACTTCGCGACGTTGCTCGGGGGTGGACGGCACCCGCACAGCCTAGGCCTAGACCTCGGAGACCGGCCGGATATCGGCCAGCTGAGAATCAGGGGGCAACACGTCAGCCCGGGCGGACAGTCTCTATTCGGCCACCGGCTCGATCAGTTCGGGGGAGTTGTTGCGCACATTTCCGACCGCCCGATCCACCTCGCGGAGCGCGAACGCCTCGGTCGCGAAGATCCCTTCGGCAGCGATCGCGGCGACCAGCTCGGCGTCTCCCTCCTCGGTGGGATCGAGCCACGGCTCGAGGGTGTCGACGGTGAGAACGACCGGCATCCGGTCGTGGATCGCCGCAAGCTCACCCGCGGAATCCTGGGTAAGGATGGTGGCGGAGAGCACCCACTTGGCCGGGTCGTCTTCGGCGGCTGCAGGGTTCTTCCACCACTCGTACAGCCCCGCGAAGGCGAACATCTGATCGTCGGGAGGCGAGATGAAGTACGGCGTCTTCGTGCCATCCGCGTTCTTGCGCCACTCGTAGTAGCCCGACGCGGGGATCGCCGCGCGGCGCTTCTTGACGGCTGTCCGGAATGCGGACTTGTCGGCCGCCTCCTCCGCGCGGGCATTGAACATCCGCGCGCCCACGGAGAGCTCCTTCGCCCAGGGTGGCACGAGCCCCCACCGGGCTGCCTCGAGCCTGCGGACCGGGCCAGCCGGCGCCTCCTCGGACTCGGCGGACGATTTCGGCAGCGCGTCGAGGACGATGTTGATGCGGTCGGTGGGAGCGATGTTCCATGACTCGGTGGCCAGGGTCTCGCCGACCCTCTCGACATCGAAGAAGGTGACCATGTCGCTCGTCGACTTCGTGACAACGTATCGCCCGCACATGTAGTGCATCTTGCCGCACGCGTCCGACATCCGGCCGAAAGGGAACCGGAGCTTACCTCACCGATCAGCGCTGCCGCAATGGTTAGGAGCCCCCGGGAGGGGGCGGCTACAGTTCCATCTCGACCAACGAGGGGGACGAAATGCTGAAAGCTGGCGTACTCGAACGACGAGAAGAGACGCAGGTGCGCAACGAGCCCGTGCAGGCGCGCAGCGCGGCCCGGCTGTCCTCCCTGCTGGATGCCGCCGCCCGCGTCGTGGACGAGTACGGCTACGACCGGCTCACCACTGCCATGGTCGCGGAACGCGCAGGCGCATCCATCGGCACCGTCTACCGCTATTTCCCGGACCGGATCGCGGTCCTCGATGCACTCAGTTCCCGCGCCGTCCGCCGCCTGCTGCAGGTCATCGAGGAACGGACGTCGGACTCCGCGGACGCGGCCGCGACCGTCGAGACGATCCTCGACGCCTATGTCGAGATGTACCGCACCGAGCCGGGTTTCCGGGTTCTCCGCTACAGCGACTCCTCCGACCAGCGCCCGACCGGCATCCCCGCATCCGGCGGTGCGCTCGTCCGCAGCCTGGCGGACCTCGCAGGTCGGCGCGGCTTCGACGTCTCGAGTCGATCCGCCGGCTTCCGCCTCGAGGTGGTCGTCACTCTCTGCACCTCGCTGGTGCATCGCGCCTTCGCGACGGACCGGTCAGGGGACGAGCGGTTCATCACCGAGGCGAGCGAACTCGCAGCCGATTATCTGAGCTCGATCCGTCCGGAGCTCAAGAGCGCCTGAGCGGGGAGGATTCTCGCTCCACCCGCGTGGGAAGCCCGCGTGGGAATGTCGGTGGGAATCGGGTGGAATCTGGTGGGAATGCGGGTGGGAATGTCAGGGGGCACCCCTAGCGTTACCTTCGACTACCGAACCCCTTTGCGTTCCGTTACGAAGAGTGTTTGCATCGGAGAGCTTCGGCGCCCCCATCCGCTCTTCAGTACAGCCCCCGAGGAACGAGTTCCGCAATGTCCATCGAGTTCCGTGGCGTCTCGAAGCGGTTCCCCGATGGCACCCTGGCCGTAGACAACTTCTCGTTGAAGATCCCCTCCCGGAGCATCACCGTCTTCGTCGGGTCGTCCGGCTGCGGCAAGACCACTCTGCTGCGGATGATCAATCGGATGGTGGAGCCGAGTGATGGGCGCATCTTCATCGATGACGCCGACATCTCGGTCGGTTCACCGGTCGCCCTGCGCAGGCGCATCGGCTACGTCATGCAGAATTCGGGGCTTCTGCCGCACCGCAAGGTCATCGACAATGTCGCCACGGTTCCCCGCCTCAACGGGGTCCCCAGGAGGGACGCCCGTGCGGCTGCGCTGAAGCTGCTCGACACTGTAGGTCTGGACCGTTCGCTGGCCGCCCGCTATCCCAGCCAGCTGTCCGGCGGGCAGCAGCAGCGCGTCGGAGTAGCGCGCGGCCTGGCCGCCAATCCGAACATCCTCCTGATGGACGAGCCGTTCGGGGCAGTAGACCCGATCGTTCGCGCCGAGCTGCAGACGGAGACGCTCCGCCTGCAGCGAGAGCTCGACAAGACAGTCGTGTTCGTCACCCACGACATCGATGAGGCCTTCCTGCTCGGTGAGCAGGTGGTGATCCTGCAGAAGGGCGGCAGGATCGTGCAGCAGGGCACTCCTGCCGAGATCCTCGCCAACCCTGCCAACGACTTCGTCGCCGAGTTCGTCGGAGCCGACCGTGGACGCCGCGTCCTGCGCATCGAGAACGTCGACGGTGTGGACATCGTCGTCGATGAGGATGGTCGACCCGCTGGACGCATCGGCGGTTCCCGCGCTCGGGGATCCAGCACTGAGGCAAAGGCCGGGGTCCGCACGACCTCGGGTGCTCCGGCGCAGGGTGAACGCGCGTCGTGAACTGGCTGTCGAACAATCTCGACCTTGTTCTCGAACTGACGCTCCAGAACCTCCGGCTGAGCATCCTGCCCATCGTTCTCGGCTTCGTGATAGCTGTTCCGCTAGGCTATATCGACTAACGATATAGGCTGACACGTGCCGTCGTGCTGAGTGTGGTTGGGATCCTCTACACAGTGCCGTCACTCGCCCTGTTCGTCGCGCTGCCCGCCATCACCGGCCTGTCCGTTCTCAGTGAGGGGAATGTCGTCATTGCCCTCACCATCTACGCCGTGGCGATCATGGTGCGCTCGGTCGCAGAAGCGCTGGATTCGGTGGCGTCGGACATCCGCCAAGCCGCGACTGCCATGGGGTACTCCGCCTGGCGTCAATTCTGGGCAGTGGACTTCCCGCTGGCCGGGCCGGTGATGCTGGCCGGCCTGCGGGTGGTCGCGGTGAGCACCGTCAGCCTTGTCACCGTAGGGATCGTGGTGGGCGTGCAGAGCCTGGGCTACCTCTTCACCAACGGCTTCCAGCGCCGGATCGTGGAGGAGATCATGGTCGGGCTCGTCGCTACGCTCCTGGTCGCGCTGCTGGTCGATCTTGCGCTCGCCACGATCGGCCGGGCGGCCATGCCGTGGACACGGGCCGACCTCCGGCGCCGCAGACTGCGTTCGCCGATGGAGGCGACCTCGTGAACCTCCTGCTGGACGCGTTCGCGTGGATCGTCTCTTCCGAGCGCTACCACGGATCAGGTTCCCTACCGGTGCGCGTGGCCGAACATCTGACCTACTCGATCATCGGTTTCGTGTTCGCGTGCGCCATCGCGATTCCGCTCGGCTACCTGATCGGTCACACGGGCAAAGGCCGCCAGTTCGCGATCGCCCTGTCCGGTGCCGTGCGAGCCCTTCCGTCGTTCGGCCTGATCCTCTTCCTGGTGTTGGTGATCGGGGTCCTGCAGGTCCGCCTAGCCGTCGTCCTTGCGCTGGTCGTCCTGGCCGTCCCCTCGGTACTGGCCGGTGCATATGCCGGGCTGGAAGCCATCGAACGCGGCACCATCGATGCCGCACGCGCCGTCGGGATGACCGAATGGCAGATCCTTCTGCGGGTGGAGATCCCATTGGGGCTTTCCCTCCTGGTCGGCGGTATGCGCAACGGCATGCTGCAGATCGTCGCGACGGCCACGCTGGCCTCCTACGTGGGCCTGGGAGGTCTGGGCTACGACATCCTCCAGGGGATTGCTCTGCGCCGATATGACCAGACCCTGGGTGGCGCGATCGTGGTCGTTGCACTCGCGCTCGCGCTCGATGGTGTATTCGCCATCCTCCAACGCTTCGCCGAGCGCGCCGGTGCCCCGAAGGATCGCAGACGGAGGATGCCGACGGCAAGCCTGCCCGTCCGCGCGGTTGCCGGTCCGGGCGGCGCCTAGTACTCCCGGGCTTCCGGGTAAACCAAGAGAAGAGAAGACGATATGTTCACAGCAAGGAACAAGGGCCGGCTCGCCATTGGCGCGGTCGTGGTCGGGGCGGCATTGGCCCTGTCAGGGTGTGCATCCGGTGATCCGCTCAGCAGTGGATCGACAAGCGGATCGGGCGATTCAGAGTCGAAGACGATCACGGTCGGCTCGGCCGGCTTCCTCGAGAGCGAGATCATCGCCGAGGTCTACGCACAGGCTCTCGAGAATGCGGGATACGCGGTGACGCGCACCTTCCAGATCGGCGAGCGCGAGGTGTACACGACCTCGCTCGAAGAGGGAGACATCGACGTGATCCCCGAATACTCCGGCAATCTGCTGCAGTTCTATGCACCGGATACAGCCGCGACCTCGTCGGAGGACGTATACGCCGCGTTGCCTGACGCTCTGCCGGACGGCCTGGAAGTACTCGACCAGTCCGAGGCCCAGGACGGCGACTCCTACACGGTGACCAGAGAGTTCGCCGATCAGTACGGCCTGTCGGAGATCGGAGACTTGACCAAGGTCGATGTCCCGCTCACCATTGGCGGCGGCCCGGCGCTTGAGGAGCGACCCTACGGACCTGCGGGTGCGCTGAAGACCTATGGAGTGACGATCGGCTTCGCAGCAACGGGAGACGCCACGCTCGACTCCCTGGTGGCGAAGACCATCAACGTCGCTGATATCTTCACCACCGATCCCGGCATCGCCGCGAACGACCTGGTCGTCCTGAAGGATCCCAAGAACCTGCTGCTGGCGCAGAACGTCCTGCCGTTGGTCAGGTCGGAACACGCAGCTGACATCGCCGACGTCCTGAACCCGATCAGCGCGGCCTTGACCACCGACACGCTGATCCAGTTCAACACCTCCGCCAGTGTCGATCAACAGTCCTCTGAGAAGATCGCGACCGACTGGCTGACGGAGAACGGCTTCCTCAAGTAGGCCAAACCTCCATCGAACTGCCCAGTTCGGCCCCATTGACGCTCGTCATAAGGGCAGAACTGGGCACTTCGGCGTTAAGGCAGCTCAGCCCTCCATGTGTCGGCGCTCCGCCCGGGCGAGGAGCCAGCGCACCCATGCGACGATCAGCAGGCATCCCACGATCACCGCGACGAAGATGAGCGCTCCGTACTGCAGCTGGCTCGCGAGGGTGCGGTAGCTCACGGCAGCCGCCGAGCCGATCAAGACGTATGCCAGGGCCCAGATGATGCAGGCGGGCACGGTCCAGGCCATGAAACGCCGGTACCGCATGGCGCTCATGCCCACCGTCAGTGGGATGAGCGAATGGAAGACGGGCAGGAATCGGCTGAGGAAGATGGCCGGGCCGCCGCGCCGCTCGAGGTAGCGCTCGGCTCGCCCCCAATGGCCCCCGCCCACCCGCGCGCCCAGCCGGCTGTCGCGCAGGCGAGGTCCGACCAGCCTGCCCAGCGCGAAGCCAACGCTCTCACCGCCGAGGGAACCGATGATGACGGCGCCGACGAGCAGCCAGTACTCGACCATCCCGTTCACCGCGGTGCTGGCCACGATCACGGTGGTATCGCCGGGGACGAGGACGCCGAGCAGGATCGACGTCTCGCAGAACATCGCGACCCCGGCGAGCAGCGTCCGCAGAACAGGATCGACGTCCCGCACCGTCTGCAAGAGCCAGTCGAGGATCTCGTTCACGTCGCAAATCTAGGACCTGCGCCCGCACCTTTCGCGGGGTGCCGGGAAACTCCCCGGAACAGGCGAGCTGTCAGGGGAGCGGGCGACGCAGTGCGTCCAGCCGACGCCGCCAGGTCGCGAGCCGACCGGGCCGTTCCGCGAGGCTCGGGCCGTCGATCCAGGCCGTCACGATCCGGATGCCCTGCAGGGCGCTCATCGACCAGACCTCGAGGCCGTCGAGCTCGGAGGCGGTCGTGTGCTCTTCGACGACATCGATCCGCAGTGCCGTCGCGAGCGCCTGCAGCGTGCGGGCGGTGACGCTGTCGACCCGCTCGAGATCGTCGGCGGGGATGCACAGAACATCGCCGCGCCACCAGGCGAGTGAGCTGTAGGCGCCTTCGACGACGTAGCCCTCCGGGGAGACAAGGATGGCCTCGCCGGCCCCCCGCGCTTGCGCCTCCGTTCTGAGTCGCAGCATCGACTCGAGATCCGGACCCTTGCGAGTCGGCTGCTTCCGCGGATCTGGACCGCGATGCGTGGCAACGACGACAGACTGCGTCCGCGCGGGCGCAGGCCGTACCCGCAGCTGGAATTCGACTCGGTCTCCGATCGCACGGAGGTCGACGCGCGGGAAGATCTCCCCGACGCGGGGGATGGCCTCGATCGACGCATCCCAGAACGCCGAGGCGCCCCGCTGGTTCCGGCTGCCGACCGCATGCAGGAACCGCTCGCGGTGCAGGTCGATCGCGAGCACGCGACCGTCGAGCACGAGCCATGAGTCGGCGGCGAGTACACGCGCGTCGCCGACAGCGCAGTCGTCGATCGGCACCAGTTCGCCACCCAGCCAGCGCAGGGGAGCGCTGCCTTCCGCCATCCCTACGTCCGCCATCCCTGCGTCCGCCATCGCTACGTCCGCCAACCCGGCCGACGGCACGAAAGGAGGAAGGATGGCGCGCGGCTCATAGGGTTAGCGTATGGGCGCCGACGGAGGACACAGGGTCCCCGGCTGGGCGGATCCGGTCCGGGTCGCCGAGTCCCTGCTGTCACCCACTGGCGATCTCGCCTTCCTCGACGCTTCCGACGGGTCGGGCCGGTCCTATCTGCTCCTCGGCGGTGCGAGCCGCACGGAACTGCCTCTCGCCGCACTGCTTCCCGACGCGCAGTCAGGCGCGCTGCCCGCGGCCTTCGGCTGGTTCGCCTACGACGAGGCCGCGCGGTTCTGCGACGTCGAGTGCGGCGTGATCTTCGATCATGGGCAGCTGCTCGTCGAGGCGTTCGGGGGCGGCGAGGGCTGGGCGCAACGAGTCGAGACTGCGGTGCGGAACGCCTCACTCGGCGCGGAAGACGCGTCGCAGGGCACGCCATCCTCTGCGGATCGAACGCGGTCGGCCGTCTGGCGCCACGACGACACCGCCTACCTCGCCATGATCGAGGCCTGCCAGGCCGCCATCCACCGTGGGGACGCCTACCAGCTCTGTCTGACCAACACGGCGACGGTGCTTGACCCTCCCGACGCGTGGCGGGTCTTCCTGCGGCTCCGGGCATCCAGCCCCACCCACCACGGCGCGTTCGTCCGCATCGGCGACACGACTCTGGTGAGCGCGACGCCCGAGCGGTTCCTCGTGCTGGACGCCAAGGGGGGCATCCGCAGCAGCCCCATCAAGGGAACGCGTGCCCGCGGCGCCGACGGGGATGCCGATCGGGCGGCGATCGCCGAGCTGCAGGCCAGCGTCAAGGAGCGGGCCGAGAACCTGATGATCGTCGACCTCGTGCGCAACGACCTGAACCGGGTGAGCGATCCCGCCTCCGTCCGCGTGTCTCAGCTGTTCGAGGTGGAGAGCTACGCCCAGGTCCACCAGCTCGTGAGCACCGTGGAAGCGGTCCTCCGTCCTGACGCCCGCCCGGCCGACGCGGTCGACGCTCTCTTCCCGGCCGGATCGATGACCGGCGCACCCAAGGCGAGCGCGATGAGCATCCTCGCCGACCTCGAGCAGGGCCCCCGAGGCCTGTACGCGGGCGCATTCGGTTTCCAACGTCGAGACGGTTCCCTCGACCTGGCGATGACCATCCGCAGCGTCGTCCTGCGCGACGGCGCGGCGACGGTCGGTGCGGGCGGGGGCATCACGTCGGGTTCCGTTCCCTTGGACGAGCTCGCGGAGGTGCGGATCAAGGCGGCGCCCCTGCTGGCCGCGCTCGGTGTTCGGACCAGGACATGAGGCTTTCGGGCTACCCTTGAGGGCTGTCGCCCAGCGGGCGTCGACGAGACACGAAGAGAGTTACGTGGCCCCCACCCCCATCGCGCCCGATGAAGCCCCCCGGACTGAGGCGCCCAATTTCGTCCGCATGCAGGAGAAATGGCTGAAGGTCTGGGATGACCTCAAGCCCTTCTCCACGGCGGATGCCGCCGACAAGCGTCCGCGGAAATACGTGCTGGACATGTTCCCGTACCCCTCGGGCGACCTGCACATGGGGCATGCGGAGGCCTACGCGCTCGGCGATGTGATCGCCCGCTACTGGCGCATGCAGGGCTTCAACGTCCTGCACCCGATCGGCTGGGACTCCTTCGGCCTGCCAGCCGAGAACGCCGCCATCAAGCGCGGTGTCGACCCCCGCGAGTGGACCTACGACAACATCGCCCAGCAGCGCGAGTCGATGCGCCGCTACGCGGCATCCTTCGACTGGGATCGCGTCCTGCACACGAGCGACCCCGAGTACTACAAGTGGAACCAGTGGCTGTTCCTCCAGCTGTACAAGAAGGGCCTCGCCTACCGCAAGGACAGCTGGGTGAACTGGGATCCGGTGGACCAGACGGTCCTCGCCAACGAGCAGGTCCTGCCCGACGGCACCTCAGAGCGCTCCGGCGCGATGGTCGTCAAGAAGAAGCTGACCCAGTGGTACTTCCGCATCACGGCGTACGCGGACCGGCTGCTCGACGACCTGAACCAGCTCGAGGGGTCATGGCCCTCGAAGGTCATCAGCATGCAGCGCAACTGGATCGGCCGATCCACCGGCGCTGATGTCGACTTCGCGGTAGAGGGCCGGGACGAGAAGATCACCGTCTACACGACCCGCCCCGACACCCTGTTCGGCGCGACCTTCATGGTGGTCGCGCCCGACTCCGACCTGGCCGCTGAGCTGGTCGCTGGAGCGGATGACGAGGTCAAGGCGACCTTCGCCGCCTATCTGACGCGCGTCCAGAAGTCGACGGAGATCGAGCGGCTCACCGTCGACCGGGAGAAGACAGGAGTCTTCCTCGGCCGTTATGCGACCAACCCGATGAACGGCGCCCGCCTGCCGATCTGGGCGGCCGACTACGTGCTGAGCGACTATGGCCAGGGCGCCATCATGGCGGTGCCGGCCCACGACCAGCGCGACCTGGACTTCGCCCTCGCCTTCGACCTGCCGGTGCGCGTCGTCATCGACACGACTCAGCCGGTGACCGGCGCCATCCGGATCATCCCGGCCGATGGAATCCTGCCCGAACTCGACGACACGAATCCCGCCGTGACCGGCAACGCGCTGACCGGCGACGGCCGTCTGATCAACTCCGGGTCGTTCGACGGGCTGAGCAAGGCGAACGCGATCAGCAAGATCATCGCCTACCTCGAGCAGCAGGGCATCGGCCGCGCGGCGAAGAACTACCGCCTGCGCGACTGGCTGATCTCCCGCCAGCGGTACTGGGGGACCCCGATCCCGATCGTCTACGACGCCGAGGGCAACGAGATCCCGGTACCCGAGGATCAGCTGCCGATCGTGCTGCCGCCGACAGAGGGGCTCGATCTGAAGCCCAAGGGGACCTCGCCGCTCGGCGGTGCCACGGACTGGGTCAACGTGCCGAACCCGGTGGACGGTTCGCCCGCCCGTCGGGATACGGACACGATGGACACCTTCGTGGACAGCTCCTGGTACTTCCTGCGCTTCCTCAACCCGCATGACGACACTCGCGCATTCGACCCGCGCGAGGTCGACAAGTGGGCCCCGGTGGACCAGTACGTCGGCGGCGTGACGCACGCCATCCTGCACCTGCTCTACGCGCGGTTCATGACGAGGGTGCTGTTCGATCTGGGCTTCGTCAACTTCACCGAGCCGTTCAGCGCGCTGCTGAACCAGGGCATGGTGCAGATGGACGGCTCGGCGATGTCGAAGTCCAAGGGCAACCTGGTGCGCCTGTCGGATCAGCTCGATGTCTTCGGGGTGGATGCGATCCGCCTGACGATGGCCTTCGCCGGTCCGCCGGAGGACGACATCGACTGGAAGGACGTCTCGCCCGCCGGCTCGCTCAAGTTCCTGGGGAGAGCCCTTCGCGTTGCCCAGGATGTGACGAGCCCCCCGGACGTGCTGTGGAAGAACGGGGACCTCGCGCTCCGCCGCCAGACGCACCGCTTCCTCGCCGACGCTCCCGGTCTGGTGGAGGCGTTCAAGTTCAACGTCGTGGTGGCCCGGCTGATGGAGCTCGTCAACGCGATCCGCAAGACGATCGACTCGGGCAAGGGCCCCGCAGATCCCGCTGTGCGCGAGGCAGCCGAGGTGGTCTCTGTGGCGCTCAGCCTGTTCGCGCCGTATACCGCGGAGGAGATGTGGGAGACGCTCGGCTACCCGCCATCCGTCGCCCTGCAGACCTGGCGGAAGGCCGATCCGACCCTGCTCGTCGAGGAGTCCGTCACCGCGGTCATCCAGGTCGACGGCAAGGTCCGGGCGCGGATCGAGGTGTCGCCGAAGATCGACGCGGACGAGCTCGAGGACATGGCGAGAGACCTCGACGCCGTCAAGCGATCCGTGGGCGAGCGGCAGATCGTGAACGTCATCGTGCGCGCCCCGCGCTTGGTCAACATCGCCACCAAGGGCTAAGCCCCCGGTGAACTGCCCAGTTCTGCCCTTCTGGGAGCGCTCAAAGGGGCAGAACTGGGCATCTCGATGTGATGGGCAGCTCGCTGACGGTCAGCCGACCGTGAGGTTCGGGTCGACCATCGAGGCGAAGACCACGAGGTTGTTGCTGTAGTGGTGGATGCCGAAGTCGTAGGGACCGTTGCAGGTGATCAGCCTCAGCTGCGGAGTCGGCGTCGCGCCGTAGACCTCGTCCGTCGGGAAGGCGGACTTCGCCACATCCTCGGTCCGATCGACGGAGAAGGTGACAAGGGATCCATCCGAGAGGCGGGCTTCGATGAGGTCGCCGGACTTCAGGTCGCGGAGCCGCGCGAACACCCCCGCAGTCTCCGTGTCGTCGACGTGACCGGCGATGACCGACGGACCGATGTCGCCCGGAACGACGCTGCCGCTGTACCAGCCGGCGGCAAGCAGCTCGTCGGGCGGGATCAGGACGCCATCCGCATCGCGCACTAGGTCGACGAGGTCCGCCTCCACCCCGATGACGGGGATCGAGATGTGCGCCGGCACAACACCTGCTGCGGCGGTCTGCGGCTGAATGGCCACGGGGTCCTGGTCGGCGGGTGCGAGCCCCGCCGCGGCAGCTGATGGGTCGACGCCTGCGGCGAGAGGACCGGTATCGGCGACGAGAGGCGCGTATGCCTCCGCCTCGGCGCCGATCCGGCCAGATGCGAGGGACTCGGCTGCCACGGAGCCCACCGCGACCAACAGGATCAGTCCGACGACCATCCGGCCCTGCGTCAGGAGCCCGCTTGCCATGCGGACGATCCCGCGCGCCACGGACGGCCGCGCGCGGTGTCGACCCGCGGCGGTCGTGCGCAGAATGGCGGTCATCTGATCCTGATCCAGTGGGCCGGCGGTGGAGTGCTACTCGGACCGGGCTCCCACCACGCCCGTGGTGCGGCGACGAGCGCGGATCACCCATGCGGCGATGACGGCGGCGAGAAGGGATGCCGCTGCGACGCCACCCGTGGCCGCCAGAGCGTTCTGCTGTTCGGCTGCCGCCAGGGCGCCGCCACCCGTCGAGACTCCGCCGACGGGGGTCTCGACGACGGCGACGCTGTCGAGCACCGGGACGATCGTGAGGCCGCCCGCTGCGGTGTCGAGGACGAAGAGGGTCTGCGTCGAACCGGGCGTCAGATCGGCGGATGCGGTGTCGGCGATGCTTCCCGCAGTCAGGTCGAACGTCGTCGAGCCGGCCGGGACGTCCGTGTACGTGCCGACATTGCCGAACGCGGCGTTCGCCGCGAGTTCCGTGCCCGCCGAGGTCTTGACCGAGAGGGTCGGATTGTTCACAGACGCCTGAACCGTGCGGACGCGGGCCTGCGAACCGGTCGGCGCGGCGAGATCGTCCGACACCACCTGAGTAGCGAGGTTCGCGTTGCGACCCAGGGCGACGATGGTCTCCGCCTTGCCGGCGGTCACCGAGATCGAGGCACTGACGAGCGGAGTCGTGGTCGCCCCCTCAGAGGGCACCATGGCCAGCGCATAGGTGCCGGCGGGGAGTGACATGTACTTCGAGACCCCTCCGTAGCCCACGTTGCTGAGCTTGTAGAGCACAGTGCCTCCGGAGAGGCTGCTCAGGGTCACATCGACTGCGAGAGTGTCCGGCGAGAGGTGGGCCACTCGGACGTAGCCGGTGTCGGCCGCAGCCGAGGCGGGCGCGACGGGCAGCAGGGCAAGGCCGGCCGCGGCCGCGATGGCACCGATGGCCGCGATCGCCCGGGGGAGGCGGGATCGCTGGGGGGTGGTGTTTCGATTCATGGTGGGGCTCCCGGAATCAGTCTGTCGGGGCTAGCCGACGTTGGATGTTGCGCTGGGTATTGGGGTGGGGGATGGGGTGGGCGAGGAGAGGCCGAAGGTGGCGAGCACTCCGCTGCCGTTGACGGCGACGGATTCGACGGCGAAGGTGCCGACGAGGCCGGACAGGTACGCGGTGAGGGAGCTCATCGAGGCGCCGCCCGTCGCGAGCACGGCGCCGTCCATCTCCGTGGCCAGCAGCTGGCGTCTCACCGAGGGGTCGTCCCCGCCGACTACGGGGAAGTCCGCCACTGTCAGCGTGTGCTCGCTGAGGATCTGGCCGAGGACGATGCTGATCCGGCTATCCACTGAGCCGTCGGCGAGGAGTCGGCGGGCGACCTCGGACACGCTCAGTCTCGGGTTGCGCAACAGCTGGATACCCATGGCGGTGCGCTCAGCGACGGCCGCAGCACTTGTATCGGCGGTGGGGCGGGGGGGCGTCGGGGCGGCGCTGACGCTCGGACTGGGCGAGGTTGCGGGGGTGCCGGGGGTGCCTGGT
>Ga0190267_10000143_pt1 | contig 14869 bp, 13 predicted proteins | sample Popmic239T_FD_140332 | JGI IMG/M metagenome (GOLD analysis project Ga0190267, IMG submission 140332) | Populus adjacent soil microbial communities from riparian zone of Oak Creek, Arizona, USA - 239 T | ecosystem: Environmental > Terrestrial > Soil > Riparian zone | place: USA: Arizona... | reverse complement strand
CCTGTCGGGTGACTCTGTGGCCTGTGTGAGAGGCTCCGCCGTTTACCGAACCTCGCGCATCGAGGCGACCCTGTCTCCCTCGAGGATACCGTCGATCACGCCGATCCCCTCGACCACCTCGGCGAAGACGGTGTAGTCGCCCACCAGGCGGGGGTTGTCCTTGAGGTTGATGAACCACTGCGCGTCGCCCGTGTCGTGGCCGCGCGTGCTCATCCCCACCGTGCCGCGGGGATGGGCCAGGGTGCCGAGCTCGTCGCGCAGGTAGCTGGGGTGGCCCACGTACTCGTTGGTCCCCGGCCCGCCGCCCTGGATGACGAAGTCCGGCTCCACGCGGTGCCAGCTGCCGCCGTCGTAGTAGCCGGCGCGCACCAGCGCGAGGATGCGCGCGGCCATGATGGGCGCCACGTCGCCGCGCATCCGCACCACGAACGATCCCCCGCCGGCGTCGGGCGACATCGTCATGCGGACGCGCACCTCCTTGCCCAGCGCGAGCGCCACGGCGTCCGGCGGAAGGTCGTACCGGGGCGTGGGCGGGCGGTCGTCGCTCGCCGGGCGCCCGGCGGCCTCGAGCAGGGCCACGCGGACGTCACGCTCGGACTCGCTGGCGCGGCGCACCCACTGCGCAAACGCGGCGTTGGCGGCCGCGGCGGCGCCGGGGGCGGACGATCCCTTCAGCGCGATGGCGGCGGCGCGGACGGCCTGCGCGTGCTCGCCGCGCAGCGCGAGCAGGTACGCGTCGTCGGCGCCGTGGCCCACCAGCCTGGCCAGCGCGTCGATGGCCGCCTCCTGAACGTTGCCGTCCAGGTCGCGGGCCAGGCTGCGCAGGCGGGCGGTGTCGCCCAGCACGGCGGCGGCGCGGGCGGCGTACAGGCGCACGTGCCAGTCGGGATGCGTAACCAGGCTGTCGAGCCGCGCCCGCGCCTGCTCCGGCGCGACGCGCGCGAGCGCGACGGCCGCGTGGGCGCCCGCATGCCACGACACGCCGCCCGCGGCGCGCCGGCGCGTGTCGCGCGGCAGCGCATCCACCCATCCGCTCAGCACGCGCACGAACGCCGAATCCGCTCCGCACGACGCCTCGGCCAGTCCCACCGCGCGCAGCCGCACCTGCCACGCGCTGTCCGCCAGCGCGGCGCGCAGCGCGCCGCAGTCCGCGCGCTGGCCGGCGAGCGCCCGGTAGCGAAGCCGCCACGCCGGTTCCGGCCACGTGGGACCGGCGGCGACCGGCGGCAGCGAGTCGCGCGCGGCAAACCGCGGATCGCGGATGCGCCCCCTCGCCCGCGTCGCGATCAGCCGCACCCGCGGGTCGGCGTGCCGCAGCCCCGCGGCGATGGCCGCGGCGGTGGAGTCACGCCGGTCTTCCGCGGCCAGGATCCGGCCGATCAGCGTCGAGTCGGCACGGCTCTGCGCCAGTCCCGGCACCGGCGCCAGCAGCAGGAGAAGGATCCAGAGTTTTTTCATCGGCTCCAAAATGCGCGGACGCTGGCGTCGCATGGTGCGTGGGTATGGTGTGGGTGGATGGTTCTCGGGATCGCGCATCAGGTGGTGCGAACGGCCTGCGCTACCGAGTGGGGGAGATCGTCTGCCGATCCGCATCCCTCCTCAAAAAACGCGGATGGCCCTCTACCGCGCTCTGCCTTTCATCCCGTTCCCGGAGACTCTGCGCCGGCTCGTGCCTCGTCGACCGCCGCGCCATGCCTCCGCTCACCACGAACCCGTCTTCCAGACGATGCGCGCGGGGGAGACGGCACGAGCGAACTCCGCTAGCTCCGTTGACTCCGTGTGAGGCCGATCTTTCGCCGGCGGCGCACCCGCAGCGCCAGCCGCGCGATGAAGAAGATCGTCATCGCCATCAACACCAGCGCCAGCAGCGGCGCCAGGAAGCCGAGGATGATGGACGCGACCGCCGCCACGTCTTCGGCGATGCTCAGGAGCGGGTTGCCCACGCCGCCCGTGGTGGCCGTGCTGCCCAGGCGCGCGGTGGCCTTGACGGAGTGCACCCCCAGCGCCAGCGGCGCGCCGAGCACGATGCCGATGGCGACCGAGTGTTCGGGCGAGAGCTGATACAGGAACGGCGTCGCCGCCAGGGCCGCCAGCGCGGGCTTGGTGAGCACCTGCACGCTGTCCAGCACGTGGTCGATGATGGGGATCTTGTCGCCCAGGATCTCCAGCAGCGTCGCCACGCCGAAGATCGCCACCGTCTGCGGCCTTTCCAGCCACGCCAGGTTGTCGGGCAGCGGCAGGTCCGTCATCCACGCCATCAGGCTGGCGCTGAACACCGGCAGAAAGGCGCGCAGCCCGGCCGTGGCCGCCAGCACCACCCCGAACGCCGCCGCCGAAAGTGCGTCCATCAGCCCACCATCATCATCGCGATTCCCGAAAGGTCATCACTCCATCACTCCATCACTCCATCAGGAGAGACGGCCAGTCGTGGTGGAGATAGGCGAACATCCGGCGCTCGTCCTCGTACAGCTCCAGCCGATGGCGGATGCCCATCCCGGTCAGGACGGCGGACATCGTACGCGCCATCTCCTCCACCATTTCGCTCTCGCCGCCCGCGTCACACACAAGGTATTCGCCGGGGTCCCCGGGCTCCACCAGGCAGTCTGCGTCTCCCGCGCCGTTCACACGCACTTCCACGCCGCCCCGGGGGTTCGCGTGGTAGTGCGTGTCCAGGCCCGCGCGGCGGAACGCATCGGCCACTCGGGCGAGCGGCACGTCCGTCATGAGCTGGCCGGCAAGTGATGCTTCGTTGGTCATGAGGTGGACCCCGGACGTGCGATGGAGGGTGTGCCAAGCTAGGGATCAGCCGCCGCGGCAGCCAGGGTTCATCCCGCACCCTTCACCCCCTCGGTCCCACGGCCGCGTGCGATAGGGCGCGGTGCGGCTCCGGGCGCCTGTGCGTGCATGTCGTGCTCCACCACCACGGCTGCGATTTGCCCGCGCTGCCGTCCGGAAGCAGGGCGAAGGCTCGTGGACTTCGGCACGGCGTCCGAAGACCGCCAACTCGCAACGCAGAGTACGGCACGTTCGTATTCTGTCCCAATGGTGTGCCTTGCACGACCCACCCCGCGGTGCGGCCCGGCCGGGGAAATGTGCAAACCGCCCTCTTGCAGCATGTTGGCTTCAATGCAGATACGGCATGCCCGATGCAAAGCAACGGGTGCCGGCAACGCCGCCGCAGCCATCCCGGCTCTCCCTCTCTGGCGGCCGAGCATGACGAAGTTCCATGAATCCCACCCTTTTGATGGAGAAGTGCATCATGAGTACGTCACAAGCATTTCCATCCGAGTCCCGCCTTTGCCGGCCGTCCCGGCACGTGCGTTGCCGCCCGCCGCCGGCCTGGGCCCGCCTCGCGGCGGCCGTGGCCGTGCTCGCCGGGTGCAACCTGGAGATCCCGGTGAACATTCCGTCGCCCGACGGCTGGGGAACGGTCAGCGGGCGGGTGGTCACGCTGGACGGCCGTCCCGTGGCCGGCGCGGCGGTTTCGGTTCCCGGTGGCGCCGACGCCGTGGCCGATTCGCTGGGGTGGTTCTCCGTTTCCGGCGTGCGCGCGGCGGAGCGGGCGGCGGTGAGCGTCACGTCCGACGCGTTCGTGTCTACCACGGCTATCTACCCCGTGCAGGGTGGAGGGGAGACGTTTCGCACGGTTCAGCTTATTCCCCGCGCGCAGGCGCAGCGAGTGGATGCCGCGCGGGGCGGTGAGGTGGCGCTGGGCCGCGGCGGCTCCGTGAGCCTGGAGCCGGGGTCGCTGGTGGACCCGGACGGCAGGCCAGCCGAGGGAGAGGTCTTTGTCCGCGCCACCTACATCGATCCCACCGACCCCGCCCAGGTACGCGCGGCGCCGGGCGACTACCTGAGCACCGTGCGCGAAGGTGGGGGCGCCCCGCTGCAGACGCTGGGAATGGCGGAGATCCGGGTGACGGACCGCGCCGGACGCGTGCTGCGGCTGGCCGATGACCGCACGGCGACCCTGGTGTGGCCCACGGTGCAGGACGTCCCGGGCGCCAGCATGTACCGGATGAACGCCGGCGACGGGCTGTGGGACCGGCAGAGCGTTCAGGTGACCGGCGGAGGGCGAACGAGGATCCCCGACCTGCGGCCGAGCTGGAACTGGGACTTCGCGTACCCGTTCGTCTGCGTCAAGGTGGACACAAAGGCGCCGGGCGTCCACGTGGTAGCGCAGGGGGTGAGCTACGCGGGAACGAGCGGCGCCTGGGCCGACGGATCGGGGATCGCCATCCTGGGCGTGCGGGCTTCGTCGACGGTAGACATCGGGGTGGTGCCCGCCAACCAGATGGCCACCCAGCGGATCACCGCCCCGGCTGGGCCGCTGGTGCCCGCGAACTCCACGCTCACGAGCGCCGCCAAGCTGCAGGCGGCCTGCCCGACGCCGATCCCGGTGGTGGCGACGCTCGCCATCGACCGCAGCAAGATCACCCAGCACCAGATCGATGCGATCCGGACGCGGTAGCCGGTCCTTGCCGGACGCACACCGCGCAACGGGGCGCCACCCGCCGAGGGGTGGCGCCCCTTCGCGTATCCGCTCTCCACGCGTCCCGGCCGCGGATCAGCGCTTCTGCTTGAGCATGGTGCCGCGGCAGTTCGCGGCGCCGCAGTGGCAGGGAAAGCGCCGCTTCGTGGCAGGCGTGTGCCGGCCCTCGGTGATCATCTGGTAGTCGAAGGTGAGCTCTTCGCCGGGCAGGATGTCGCGGATGCTGTCGATGTAGATGTGGCGATCCTCGATCTCCGACGTGCAGTTGGGATCGCAGGAATGGTTGATGTAGCGCGACATGTTGCCCCGCACCCCGCCATCCACCAGCAGGTCGTCCTCGACCGTGAACAGCAGCGTGTGATACGGGACGCCGTCCTCCCACGGGTAGCGCCGATCGCCCTCCTCCTGCGTGATCCGCGCGCCCGTGTACTCGATGAGCCGGGTGCCCGCCGGGATGTGCTCCCGCGCAAAGACCCCTTTGCCGTGAATGCCGGACCGGCGCAGCGCCAGGCGCTCGCGTACGCGAAAGCTGTTTCTTGCCATGGCTCGGATTCTATCGCCGCCGAGTTCCCCCGAAAAGGCGCAGGATCAGCCGCCGAGTGGGTGCCCGGAACCTCGCGCGGGCATTGTGCCAGTGCGGAATCTAAACCGGTGCTCCATCGGTCGCGGACGCGCAGGTGCGTGGAACGCCGCACGCTGCCTGGCCGCCGAGTCCGCGCAGGCGGACTTTGCGCCTTTCCAGCGGCGAATTCATTCGCTCCCGCGAGGCGGACGGCACGTTACCGGTTCAGATTCGCAACGGGCATCATTCGCTCCCGCAGGCGGACGTCACGTTACCGGTTCAGACTCGCAACGGGCATCATTCGCTCCCGCGAGGCGGACGGCACGTTGCCCGATCTGATCCGCAACGAGCATCCTGTCCGGGGCCGTCATCCCGACTCCGCCTGCCCCGCCGGATCCTGCCCGTAGTAGGCTGAAAGCTCCTCGTACAGCTCCGGATGACGCGTGCGAAGCTGCACCGGGCGCTCGAAGAAGCATTCGCTGGCAATGGCAAAGAACTCGGCCTCGTTGGTCGCGCCGTACTTGTCCAGCAGCGTCTTGCCGCCGGTGCGCGCCGCCTTGCGCAGCGCCAGGTAGTGCTCGCTGAGGACTCTGGCCCACGGCGCGTAGAACGCCAGGCGATCCAGCTCCGGCGTGCCGTCGGCGGCGCCGTCTTCCTGGTCCAGCTGGTGGGCGAACTCGTGCAGGATCACGTTCTTTCCGTCGCGCGGGTCGGCGGCGCCGCGCCGGGCGCTGTTCCACGACAGCACCACCGCGCCGTGACCCCACGACTCCCCCAGGTGCACCGCATCGTCCTCCCGCACGACCTCTCCCGTCCTCTCCTGCCGCGGCACATGGTACGCGGCCGGATACACCACGATGGACCGGAGCGCGGGATAGTAGTCGTCATCGTCCAGGCGCAGCAGAAGGATGCACGCCTGGGCGGCGATGGTGACGCGCACCTCGTCCGTCATCTCCAGCCCGCCCGCGCCCTCGAAGTTCTTTTCGGCGATGAACACCAGCACCCGGGCGAGGAGCTCGTGCCGGTCGGCCTCCGAAAGGCGGGCGTACATGGGCACGTTGCGCTGGATGATCGCCAGCCACTCCGGCGGAAACGGCTGGGCGCGAATGCCCTCGCGGCGGCGCTGCTTCAGAAAGCCAAGCACGATGAGCCCTGGATCGGGTGGAGGCGGATACGGACGGCACCAGCCGGAGCTGCCAACGATCAGGAATCGGCCTTTTCGCGCAGGAAATGGGCGATGATGCTCAGCAGATACGAGGAATCGAAGGTGAGTGAGTGATACTGTCCCGGCTGCAGGTTCCGCGACTGCTCGTACTGGTCGATCACCAGCTGGATCGTTTCAGGCGCGACGATGCGGGGGGTGCCGGAGGACTCCGGCGTCACCTCTAGGCCGCGCGGGAGAATGCGTATCGTGAAGGTCGCGCGGCCGCCCGCCGTCGTCAGGCGCTGCCCCTCCAACTTGGAGGCATATCGAAGCAGCTCGTCCGCAGTGAGAGTAGCCATCGTGTTCAGCGGGGTGTGGAGGTGGTTCCTCGGGTATTGACCATCACTGACGGTGCGAGGAACGTTCCGCTGGCTTGGTGCAGAGAGACATGATCTCGCGGTGCTGACGGCTCGCGTGGCCAGCACCGCCGCGCCCCCCGTCTGAATCCCATCCCTCACCCCAGCTCCCGCGCCAGGTACGGCGCGGTGCGGCTCTTCGCGGCGGGCGACGACGGCGGGCGGGCCGGTGGCGACCACGCGGCCGCCTTCCTCGCCCGCGCCGGGGCCGATGTCGAGCACCCAGTTGCTGCCGGCGATCACGTGCATGTCGTGCTCGACGACGACCCGTGTTTCCGCATCCACCAAGCCGTGCAGCTGCGCCACCAGCTTCTCCACGTCGGACGGATGCAGACCGGTGGTGGGCTCGTCCAGCACGTACACGAATGGCGGCGCTGCGTGCGCTGGCATGATGAAGATGCGACCGGGCTTGCTTCAGTCCCCGCTCGCGGGTTTCCGCTCGAACCGGCCCGATACCTGATCTGCTTCTGCCAGTTGGCTCCCGAACTCCGCCAGATCGAGCGCGCCCGCCTGGTATGCCGCTACCTCTTGTCTCGAGAGCGCGTGGATCGCAGAGATGTCGATCTTGTATGGGCCCACTGATACCGGATACTCGGCAAAGTATTCGCCCGTCTTCGCCGAGTAGAGCAGGCGGCAGTGCGATGTTCGGGCAACCTGCTCGACTGTGATCTCTTGGCCGTCATACCGAATGGTTTCCATGGTTCCTGCCGTTGCGAACGGAATCGGGGCACCCCTCACCCCAGCACCCGCGCCAGGTACGGCGCGGTGCGGCTCTTCGCCGCGCGGGCCACGACGGCGGGCGGGCCGGCGGCGACCACGCGGCCGCCTTCCTCGCCCGCGCCGGGGCCGATGTCGAGCACCCAGTCACTGCCGGCGATCACGTGCATGTCGTGCTCCACCACCACGACCGTGTTGCCGGCATCCACCAGGCCGTGCAGCTGCGCCACCAGCTTCTCCACGTCGGACGGATGCAGGCCGGTGGTGGGCTCGTCCAGCACGTACAGCGAGTGGCCGCGCTGCTGGCGCTGCAGCTCGGTGGCGAGCTTGATCCGCTGCGCCTCGCCGCCGGAAAGCTCGGTGGCGGGCTGGCCCAGCCGCAGGTATCCGAGCCCGACCTCGCGCAGCACGTGCAGCGAGCGGCGCACGGCGTCCTCGCCCGCAAAGAAGTCGTAGGCGGCATCCACCGTCATCCCCAGCACCTCGGCGATGTTGCGGCCGTCGTAGCGGATCTCCAGCGTCTTTGCGTTGTAGCGCGCGCCGTGGCAGGTGGGGCAGGGCGCGTAGACGCTGGGGAGAAAGAGCAGCTCCACCATCACGAACCCCTCGCCCTCACACGTCTCGCAGCGCCCCTTGGCCACGTTGAACGAGAACCGCCCCGCATCGTAGCGCCGCTTCTTTGCGTCCGGCGTGGCGGCGAACAGGCGGCGGACGTGGTCGAACAGCCCCGTGTACGTGGCCAGGTTGCTGCGCGGCGTGCGCCCGATCGCCTTCTGATCCACCTGCACCAGGCGGCGGATGCCCTCCATCCCGCCCACGATCCGCCCGCCGACGGGGACGGTGGATGGATGATCGGCATCGTCCTCGTCATCCGCCGCCGTGGGGATCTCGTGGCCCAGGTGCGCGGCGACGAGCTCCACCAGCACCTGGCTCACCAGGCTGCTCTTACCCGATCCGGACACGCCGCTGACGGTGGTGAACACGCCGAGCGGGATCTGCACATCCAGCTCGTGCAGGTTGTTGCGGGTGACGCCCTCCAGCGCCAGCCATCCCTTGGGCTCGCGCGGCGTGCGCGCGGGCGGTCGTGCCTCACCGAAGAGGTGGCGGCGCGTCTGCGATTCTGCCACATCCGCCAATCCCGCGGGCGGGCCGCTGTAGAGCACGCGGCCGCCCTGCTCGCCCGCGGCGGGGCCCACGTCCACGATCCAGTCGGCGTGGCGGACGACGTCCATCTCGTGCTCCACCACGAACAGCGAGTTGCCCGCGGCCAGTAGCCCGTCCAGCGCGCGGAGCAGCGCCTCGGTGTCCGCCGGGTGCAGGCCGGCGGAGGGCTCGTCCAGCACGTAGACCACGCCGAACAGGTTGGAGCGCACCTGCGTCGCGAGGCGGAGCCGCTGCAGCTCGCCGGGAGAGAGCGTGGGCGTGCTGCGCTCGATGGACAGGTATCCCAACCCCATGTCCAGCAGCACCTCCAGCCGCGCGCACAGATCCTGGGCGATGCGGTGCGCCACCATCGCCTTTTCCGGGTGCTCCGCGTCCCGCCGCTTGCGCCCCGTCTGTGTCCCCTCCGCATACGGACGCACGAGCGTCGCCAGTCGGGCCAGCGGCAGGCGCCCCAGCTCGGTGATGTCCATCCCCGCGAACGTCACCGACAGCGACGCCGGGTTCAGCCGTTTGCCGCCGCAGACGGGGCAGTCCGTGCTGAGCATGTACTGCATCACCCGCCGCCGCATGGACGCGCTCTGCGTGTTGGCGAAGGTGTGCAGCACGTGCCGCCGCGCGCTGCTGAAGGTGCCCATGTAGTTGGGCTCCTCCTTGCGCTTGAGCGCCTTTCGGGTCTCCTCCGGCGTGTAGCCCGGGTAGACGGGGACCACCGGCTGCTCGTCGGTAAAGAGGATCCAGTCGCGGACGTCCTGCGGCAGCTCGCGCCAGGGCCGGTCCACGTCGTAGCCCAGCGTGACGAGGATGTCGCGCTGGTTCTGCCCGCCCCACGCCTGCGGCCACGCGGCGACGGCGCGCTCGCGGATGGTGAGCGACGGGTCAGGCACCATGGACTGCTCGGTGACCGTGTAGATGCGGCCGTGCCCGTGACACTCCGGGCAGGCGCCCTCGGGGGTGTTGGGGCTGAACGCCTCGGCGTAGATGATGGGCTGGCCGGGCGGATAGTCGCCGGCGCGCGAGTACAGCATCCGCAGCAGGTTGCTGAGCGTGGTGACGCTGCCGACGGACGAGCGCGTGGTGGGCGTGCCGCGCTGCTGCTGCAGGGCCACGGCGGGCGGGATGCCGTCGATCTCGTCGACGTCCGGGATCCCCATCTGGTGGAAGAGCCGCCGCGCGTACGGCGCCACCGACTCCAGGTAGCGCCGCTGCGCCTCGGCGTACAGCGTGCCGAACGCGAGCGACGACTTGCCCGACCCCGATACGCCGGTGAACACCACCAGCGCATCGCGCGGGATGTCTACGTCCACGTTCTTGAGGTTGTGCTCCCGCGCCCCCCGCACCCGCACGAACTCATGCTGATGCGCGCCGGCCGTCGCGCCAGGCGTCCCACCGCTCTTCCCTGCCTTCATCCGCCTCATCTGTCGGAGGTGCGTTTCTGAAGATGGGCATGATGAGGATCGGCGGATGGAGATGCAACCAGCACTCCGCCCGGCGCGCGGCCGCCCAGGCATGTGTTCCGCATGCGCGGAATCCGCCGCGAGGATCTGTCCTCCCGGCGGATCTGCGTTCGCCTGTGCTGCGGGGGCTCAGGCCTTCGGGGGGTAGCCGACGGCCGCGGCGATCTGCGTGGTGTAGCGGAAGCCGCACGCGCTGTCCGCGGACATCGTCCAGTTGAAGATGCCGGCGAGCCCCTGATAGTCCGATGGGCTCGGCAAGGGCGAAGAGCACCCTTCGCTGTTGACCCCCCAGGCGACCTGCTGCGCGGGATATCCCAGCGCGATGAACTGGCTGGGGCTGGAACCGCCGTAGCACTGCGCGTTGATCAGGTCGAAGTTGCCCATGTTGTCCTGGGTGACCTGCGCGGTGCCGAACGCCGGGGCGATGGTCAGGTAGTAGGTCTTTCCGTCGGCCTCGCCCGCCGCGTCCAGGGCGTTGCGGAGGTTCTGGATCACGGCGTTGAAGTCCGGCTGCGTGATGGAGCCGGAACTGCCTCCGATCCCCTCGTCGTCGATGTCGAAGCCATCCAGCTCGTACTGGCGGATGAGCGCCACCACGCTGGGCGGAAAGCTGTTCGTGCCGCTGGTGTAGTCGTCGCTGATGTACGTCCAGTCGTTGTGCTCCCACCCCAGCGAGATCAGGATCTTGATGTTGGGGTTCACCTGTCGTGCGACCGAGGTGAGGAGCTGGAGCCGCGCGGGCTCCTCGGTCTGTCCCTGCTCCAGCTGCAGTTGCGCCCCCTGTCCGCTGCTCGTGGGGTACGCGTGCGCGAAGGCGACGAAGATCGCGCTCACCTGGTCGAAGGGCATGTCCGGCGTGGGCGGAATGTACTGATTCACCCCGGAGTTGTAGATGGGGTAGTACGTCCCGGCGTAAGGAGTGGGGAAGGCCTGGCTGCTCATGACGATTTCTCCATGAATTGAGGAGTGGCTCGATCCGGCGGTGGCGGATGGCTGCCGCCGGAGTACAGCATCCGCAGCAGGTAGCTGAGCGTCACGCTGCCGACGGACGAGTGCGTGGTGGGCGTGCCGCGCTGCTGCTGCAGCGCCACGGCGGGCGGAATGCCGTCGATTTCGTCGACGTCCGGGATGCCCATCTGGTGGAACAGCCGCCGCGCGTACGGCGCCACCGACTCAGGTAGCGCCGCTGCGCCTCCGCGTACAGCGTGCCGAACGCGAGCGACGACTTGCCCGATCCCGACACGCAGGTGAACACCACTAGCACGTTGCGCGGGGATGTCGTCAACGTTTCTTGAGGTTGGTGCTAACGAGCCCTCCCCACCCACGAACGCACAATCATATACCGCCACTAAGCTTCCACATGAGATCCCTCAAACGTGGGGAGATACTCGGGTGAGCTGCGACATATTCTGGCGAAAATCGGATTACATCACCTTCGATCTTAGCCCCTATTGCGGCGATCTCTTGCCAGTCATCCATATCCAGAATGGCGTATGGTTCAATCCCACAATAGCGTAGGGCCTCTAGGCAATCGCTGATACTCTTCGGATAGAACAGCTGAATTGAGTGCTCTGTCCGTTGTCTGCTCAATCCGTGAACTATGGCAGCAAGTCGCAAGAGTCCAGAGTAGTAGTTATCCTCACGGAGATCTAGGTAGGCCTTTTCTTCTAGAAACGATGGAAGTTCCGCATTGCCACACAAAACGGGTAGAACTATGCCACTATCCAACCGTCTTTCACGCGCAAGCGCCTGCTTCATTTCATCACGTGCCCACCGTGAGTCAGCGAAGTTATCGCCAAGTATCACAGCTACATAGCGCGACGCTTCCAGCGCTGATCCAACCACCTCAGCAAGGCTATCACCAGCTTGGATTTCCCACTCGTCCAGCCACGCATCTACTTGCAGGAGATTGAGATCCTCGGCTAGTTGACGAACGATCTCTTTGTCTCGGGAGCTATGACTTAAGAATACGTCCGGTTTTCGCTCTTTACGCGCCTTTGCGCTTCTGTCTACGCATATTGCCATAAGCTCTCCTCAATAGACGTTAACGATGGCGCTTTGCACCGTACGCTCCGGAACGACAATTCTAGATCACTATCGTTGATCCACTCTTGCGAGAAAGCAAGAGGGCTGTTCCAATCGAGTAGGTGACAGCTCGCCACCCGGTGCCAATACGGCACGCTTGGGCGCGCGGGCGGCCGGTGGGGCGAACGGTGCTTGAGCACTGCGCGGGGACCACGCCACCGTTGGCATACGTGCCTGTTCCAATCCGCGAGAGCGCGTGGTGCGTGTGCCGCGCTGCTGCTGCAGGGCGACGGCGGGCGGGAAGCCGTCGATCTCGTCGACGTCGGGGATGCCCATCTGGTGGAACAGCCGCCGGGCGTACGGCGCCACCGACTCCAGGTAGCGCCGCTGCGCCTCGGCGTACAGCGTGCCGAACGCGAGCGACGACTTGCCCGATCCGACACGCCGGTGAACACCACCAGCGCGTCACGGGGATGTCGAGGTCCACATCCCCGCATTTCACCACGATCTATCAACGGGAGATCCGTCGACAGTCCAGGACAGAATCGTTCGATGTACGTCGTCGGTCGTGCGGCTTTGCGAAAACATAGATTCATAGACCACCCTGCCGCCTGCGAATCTAGACTTCTCGACTGAAACATCTGTGCGCAGGGAGAGCAATAGTTTGTAGAAAGCACTGTGCCACCCGGGAGCACGAGGCTTCCCGAAGCCACTCTGGCACCAGGAGAGGTCGAGTTCTCTGCAGGCCGCTATGTCCATCCAGTAAAGATGAGCGAAGAGTGAAACAACACCTCCATTTCTGACAAGTATCGCGCTCCGGAGCTCCTCCCGAAAAAATCCATCCCTTTCAGTGCGATATGAGATATCCATGATATAACCACGAAGATGATCTCGGCGGACTGGGGTTATTGGATACTTGGCCGCCAGTATTACCTGACGCGGCGATTCATCATCCATGTCCCGGATAGGATCCCACGCGGCATCGCTCTCATAGGCCCAACTGGCGAGAATTTCTACAATCTGTGCGGGTGAATGGATATCTCCTTGCGAATAAAGAACGCTCGTCGCAATCTCTGAGATTGGCCCGCCATCGGATGAGAGTTCGAGAAGCGGACCAAATCCATACTCTCCAAAATTCGACAATTGAATCGCCGCCAGGTGGCTGCGAATGCTGTCCCGTGGGTCGAGCGCCAACACCAGATCAGAAACCGCCTCCACTTTGTTCGCCCTGGTTTGCTCGGTTAGCATCCTTCCCTGTTGAGCAACGAGGATATTTTGCTGCTCGAGCAACTTCTGCTGATTCCACAGAAACCAGAGTTGCGCGATTCCAAGAAGCGCAGCCAGCAGTCCTCCAGCCACGAGCACTAGCTTCGGCCTTAGATAGGCGAACAGTAGACCATGTGCTGCCGGACGCAGAGAACCGAGGTCGCGTTTACCTCGCTGATACTCATCGATGTCGCTGAGCATCGTCTTGATCGCAGCGAAGAGGCTCGTCTGGTTCTCCTTCTGCCGACCGTCCAGATCGGTGAGCTGAGCCTCGAGTTCAGCGATCCTGTCGAGCAGCGCAGGCTCTTCCGGCGATGGCTCATGATGCGTCACCTGCCCCCCACCGTTACGTGTGAGTGTCGAAGCGGATTGGACCGCGGCACCGCGGGTGTCGAGTCCTGCGTCAACGAATGTGGCTGAGCGCCTCACTCGTTCCGCTTCGAGGCATCTATACTGACGTTAATTTACGATCACAGGTCTCCCTGGTTTCGACCGCGAGCGACGACTTATCCGATCCTGACACGCCGGTGAACACCACCAGCGCGTCGCGGGGGATGTCGACGTCCACGTTCTTCACGGTGTGCTCCCGCGCCCTCCGCACCCGGACGAACTCCGTCAGCCGCGCGCCCCTCCGCCGGTCCGGCGCGACGACCCTCGATGGTCATTGCCGCGTCACGAATACCGGCTGCACCCACGCGGCCGCTCCTCCCGAATCGACGACTCTGGCGCGGACGTACGCTTCCGCGCCGGTGAGCGTGAAGACGGCCGGGTTGGCATCGGACCGGGCCAGCACCCGGCCCCCGCTTCCGATGAACTCCGTTCGATACCTGAAGTCGCCGCGCTGCCGAATGTGCACACGCAGCGTGGAGGGCGTCACGACCACGTCCTCCAACTCCACGCCGGTGCTGGCGTAGAACTGCCCCGCCTCCAGGTTCCGCAGGATCTCGCTCGCCTCGAGCCGCTCTGCGCGGACCGCGATCCAGCCGCGGCCCGGGTTGGATCGCTCCGCCGCGAACTCGCCCTGAAAGTGGTGCGCGTCGTCCACGGCGATCCCGTAGATCCGCTTGCCGCGCGTGAGCAGGCTGTCCCACGTCGCCTCCAGCCCGGGTGCGTCGCCGCCGCCATGGTTGTGCACGTGGGGGTGGCCGTTGAAGATCTCCAGGAGCCTGTCGTCACGTACCTGGGCCAGGACGCGGTGGTCGAACGACCAGCGGAAGTTGGGATGGTTGATGTGCGGCACGCCGCGGACCTCGCGCACCGCGTCCACGTTCGCCTGGATGGTACCGGCGAGCGTGGAGTCCTGCCGCGGCGCGATCACGTGCGGGATGTTGAGGCCGTTGACGTGCACCGGCCGCTGCTGAAACGAGGTCGTCAGCTCCTCGCCGGGCACCAGGAGAAAGGTGGAATCCGCCAGGTGCGCGAGCTGCGCCGGATCGGTAAAGACGTTGTGGTCCGAGAGCACCAGGAACGCATACCCGTGCTCCCTGTACCAGCGCGCCACCTGCTCCGGAGGCGAGTCCCCGTCGCTGTTCAGCGTGTGCGCGTGGGTGTTCCCCTTGAACCACCGGCCCCCGCTCACCCCCGGAGCTTCGAACCGGAACGTCTGGCCGGCGTGCATCGACCCGCTCT
>Ga0190267_10000142_pt1 | contig 14881 bp, 12 predicted proteins | sample Popmic239T_FD_140332 | JGI IMG/M metagenome (GOLD analysis project Ga0190267, IMG submission 140332) | Populus adjacent soil microbial communities from riparian zone of Oak Creek, Arizona, USA - 239 T | ecosystem: Environmental > Terrestrial > Soil > Riparian zone | place: USA: Arizona... | reverse complement strand
CCACGAGACGTGCCACAGGTCGCGCACGCGTCCGGGTCCCGTGAAGTTGGGCGTCGAGAAGACGGTCCGGCCGAGCAGCTCCAGCGCCGGGTTGAGCGCGGCCTGGGCCAGCTCGGCGAACCAGCCGTTGATGGCGTCGCGGGCGCGGCCCGCGAAGTCGAACAGCCCGCGCCCGCCCCCGTCGCTCCCGCCGTCCTCCGCTGCATGCGGCTCCGCCGGGGTTGTCGTCGGAGGCGCGCTGGGGTCGGCCGCGGCCGTCGTGGTCGTGGTGGTCACGGCGCCGGGGGCGTCGGCGGCGGGCTCGGCCCGGGCCTTGGTGGCGAAGACCATCGAGACGGCGAGCACGACGGCCGCGACGAGCAGCCGGTCGACGCCCTTCATGCGCCGACGATCCCGCGCAGCACGGCGAGCACCACCGGCGCCAGCAGCGCCAGCGCGTAGCCCGCCATCGCGGACTTCAGGGTCTGCTTGGCCCGCTCGACTTGGCCGGGGTCGCCGCCCGCCATCTCGTACCGGGCCGCGCCGATCACGAAATAGAGGGTCGCCAGCCCGGCGAGCATCCCCATGACCCAGAGCCGCGCGTTGTCGACCACCTGGCCGAGCGACGCCGGCTCTGCCGCGGCCGGGCCAGCCGCGGCGACCAGCGAGACGTAGGCCGCGATCGCGGTGCCGACGATGCGGCGGCGGATGGTTCGAGACATGGCCCCTCCTCGGTGGGTCGGCGTCGTGGTGGTCGGGTTGCTCCTCGGCGGGGAGGCCGGGTGGTGGGCGGCGCTCACCTCCCTTCCGTGCTGGTGCCGTGGCGCATGGCGTGTGCCCCGCCCGGCTCGGTCCCTCGCCGAGGAGAAACCCGCACCTATAAACGGGGTTTTTGGGGGCCGTTCGTCACACACTTTTTTTGCCGATCCACTCCGCCAGGCGTGACTCCGCCCGCATCCGCCGCATCCGCGCCGTCCCCTCCGGCACGCCGTTCGCCCTTGCCCAGGAGGCCAGCGTCTGCCCGCCGAGCCGCGTCTCGCCGATGAGGTCGGCGTCCCTGCACGTGATCGCCTTGGCCTCGACCGCCTCGTCGAGCACGAAGTCGGGGTGCCCCCAAGGACGGGGCGGCGCGGCGGGAAGGGGCACCGGCCTGCGGCGGTCGGCAGCGGCCGCCTCGCGGCTGACGCGGTCCTTCGCCTTCCAGGCCGCCTTCCACATCAGGCGGGCCGCGATGCGCTCCTCGCCCTCGAACGAGGCGACCGCGGCGAGCAGCTCGACCAGGGTCTCGGACTCGAGCTCCGCCGGATCGGGGCACGACCGGAGCAGCGGGCCGATCGCCGCGCGCAGGCCCGGGAGCAGCACGCCCGCCAGTGCCACGGTCCACTTGCCGCCGTGTCGCCTCGACCGGCAGACGAGCAGCGCCATCACACGGTCGCGGGCCTCGAAGGGGGTGGACGGGTGGAGCAGCCGGGCGCGGACCTCGCCGAGAGGGACGGGCCGGGGCGGGAACGGCCGGCCGAGGCCGCGGCCGTCGAGCGTCAGCGGGAAGGGGCCGTCGCAGAGGAGCTTGAACGACGACTCCAGGGCTTCGAAGGGGGACTGGCCTTGCACTGTGACCTCCTGGCGGAAGCGGGGGCTTGCCCGTCGCAGGAGGCCAGAGGGCCGTGACAGATTTCGGACGGAGGCGCTACACGGCTGCTACAGACCTGTGACACCGGGGGTTGTCACAGGTCTGTCACACGGCCTCTGACCAGGGCTTTCGCATTCCCCAAGGCCCTCGGCCCGGCAGAGCCGAATTTCTCGGAGAATTTCTTGCGGCGATGAGCCGCCGCGTCCGCAGCGGTGCGAGCGGGGCGAGCGGGCCTCGGAATTTCGGTCGGCCGCGGAAGAAATTCCGTGACGTTCGCGGGGTCGAAACCCCGTTTTATCTGTGACCAGGCGCATCGCGTGGGCTCCGGCGGCGTACTGCCCATGCCGACCCACATCCGACCCGACCAAGTGCCCCTCGCCGTGTGGCAGCTCGCGGCCGAGGGCCCGACCCCACCGGAACACTCGCCCCGCCGCCGCCTCGCGGAACTCGTGGTGCAGCGCTACTGCGACGAGGCCGGCGTCGTGATCGACATCGCCCCGCTCGGAGGCGAGATCGCGCGCGCGGCCGTAGACAGCGGCCGGGCCGCGGTTGTCCTCGCGACCACGTCGGCGAGCTTCGCCCCGTGCCCCGTCGCCAGCCTTGTCGGCCTGGCCGGCGACATCTCCCTCGCCGCGGTCCTTCCCCCAGAGTCGGCTCTGCGCCACGGCCGGCCCTTCACGCCGTCGGCCCGCGCCGTCGAGGAGGCCGCCCATCACGCGGCCGGAGTCCTGCGGCCCAAGGGGTCGTTCGTCCTCGGCCTCGTCGGGTCCGAGGAGGGCGAGGACTCGATCGGCCAGGCAGTCGAGGCCGCCGGCAGCGCCGGGCTGAGCTACATCCAGCACGTCGTGGCGCTGCTCGCCACGGGCCTCGACGACTGCGCTGGCGCCGGAGCGCGCCGCGTTGCGCACGCCGACGTCCTCGTGTTCGCCAAGGGGCGCGCATGACGCGGCCCTCGGTGTGGGCGGTGGCCCAGCGCCCGAGCCAGGTGCAGCGCCGCGGCCGCTACCTGCCCGACTCCATGCCGCACCCGGCCAAGATGCTCCCGGCGCTCGCAGCGCGGGCGGTGGAGACGTTCACCGACCCCGGCGACCTCGTCCTCGACCCGATGTGTGGGATCGGCACGACCCTGGTCGAGGCGACCCACCTCGGGCGCGACGCGATCGGCATCGAGTACGAGGCGCGCTGGGCCGTGCTCGCAGAGGGCAACGCCCGGCACGCGCGCGCCGAGGGCGCGACCGGCCACGCCGAGGTGATCGTCGGGGACTGCCGCCACCTCCGCTCGCACCTGCCGCAGGACGCCGCGGGCCAGGTCGCGATGATCCTCACCTCGCCGCCGTACGGGGCATCGACGCACGGCCGCGTGCGCACGTCCGGCAACTGCGTCCGCAAGTGGGACCACCGCTACTCGGCCGACCGCGCCAACCTGGCGCACCGGGGCCTCGACTCGATCCTCGACGCCATGACGGCGATGTTCCGCGAGGCCGCGTTCGTGCTCGCCCCGGGAGGCGTCGTGGTGCTGACCGCGCGGCCGTGGCGGCGCGACGGGGTGCTCGTCGACCTGCCCGGTGGCCTGGTGCGCGCCGCGGCGGCCAGCGGGTTCCGCCTCGTCGAGCGCGACGTCGCGCTGCTCGCCGCAGTGCGTGGCGAGGAGCTCGTGCCGAGGGCGTCGTTCTTCCAGCTCAACGAGGTCCGGCGAGCCCGGCAGCACGGCGTCCCGCTGCGGGTGATCGCGCACGAGGACGTGCTCGTCTTCGGGAGGCCGTCGTGACCGACGCCGTCGTGCTGGCAGCGGTGGCGGCGGTCCCGCCGACGCTCGCCGCCGTCCTGACCTTCGCCGCCGCCCGCGCCTCCGACCGGCGCGCCGCCGCCGAGCGCGCCGAAACGGTGGACCAGTCGCTCGACGGGCTCCATGCGTCGGTCGCCCAGGTGGGCGACGCCGTCGGCCGCGTCGAGGGCGTCGTGACCGACCTGCGCGAGCGGGTGGCCCGTCTGGAGGGCGCCCAGGCGGCGGTCCGCAGTGCCTGACCCCGAGCCGGTGAATCGCTTGAAGTCCAGCGCGGAGCAGACGCATGGTCGTCGTCGGGCCGACCGGCCCGGCGGCGTGACATTCGGGTGGGTCATCGAAACCGTCACCGGGGCGGAGGGCCAGGCAGTCAAGGAAGCGCAGGCACGAGCAGTAGGGGAGTTGGCGAGATGGCTCTACGAGCAGAGGAAGCAGAAGCAGTAGCGGCCCTTGAGGCCGTGGCCGAGGGCGGCGGGGCCGACCACCCCAGCCGCCTCTTCGGCGCGGCCCGCGGCAGGGTCGCGGGCGCGGCCGACGACCCCGACACGCTGTACGTGGCGTTCGCGGCGCGGACGTCGGTCGAGGAGCTTCAGGACCCGACGATCTCCATCCCGCGGCAGTTGCAGAACTGCCGCCGCGCCCTGCCGCCCAACGCCGTCATCGTGGCGTTCTTTTGGGATGTCGAGTCCGGCAGAAAGGACATCGAGAACCGCGGCACCGGCGCGCACGGCAAGTTCGACATCGCCGTCCCTCGCGACGGCGGGCTGCCCGAGCTGCTGGCCGAGGCCAAGCGCAAGGACCGGCGCTTCGACGCGGTCATCTGCGAGAGCGTCGACCGCATCGCCCGGCTCATGCACCAGTCGACCCAGGTGGAGCACGAGCTGGACCGCGTGGGGGTGCCCCTGTTCGCCGCCGACGAGGGCGTCGAGACGACCAGGCGCAAGTCCACGAAGATCCTCGTGCGCCGGACGAAGCAGATGCTGGCCGAGTGGTACGTCCGCCAACTGCTGGAGCTGTCGTGGGACGGCTACTGCGAGCACACCCGCCAGGGCTGGAACATCGGCGTCCCTCCCTACGGCTACGTGGGCGAGCGCGTGCCGCACCCCGTCCCCGCCAAGCGCGAGCAGGGCATGAGCAAGACGCGGCTGGTGCCGGACCCCGACCTCGCCACCGTCGTCCACCAGATCTTCGTCTGGCGCGTCACCGAGGGCCTCTCGTACCGGACGATCGCCGACCGGCTGAACCTCGACCCCGACCGCTTCCCGCCCAAGAAGTGCGCCCGGCCCGGGTGGGAGCGCGGCAGTTGGAGCCCGTCGTCGGTGCGCGAGGTTCTCGGCAACCCGAAGTACACGGGCTACATGGTCTGGAACCGCCGGGCCTCCAAGACCGGCGGCGGGAAGCACAACCACCCCCGCGACTGGGTGTGGTCCCCCATGCCCACCCACGAGCCCCTCGTGACGCTCGACCTGTTCAAGGCGGCGCGGGCGGTGGGCGGCGAGCGCGTGGGCTCCCGCAACGGCTCGGACCTGAACGTCCACCCGTTCACCAAGCGCTCCTACGTGCTGCGCTCGTACGTGCGCTGCGCGCAGTGCGAGCGGCGGATGGCCGGCCGGATGCGCCAGACGCGGGCGTACATGGTCTGCCAGCCGAGCACGAACCACGGCAAGGAGGCGGCGTCGCGGTTCCCCGGCCACCCGCCGACCATCTACGTGCGACAGGACGCCCTGCTCGACGGCGTGGCCGAGTTCCTGGCCGACCGGGTGCTCGGGCCGAACCGCGTCGAGTACGCCCGGCTGGACCGGGCCGCGGGCTCCAAGCGGAGCGCGGGCATGGCCAAGGAGGCGGAGGCGCTCCAGCGGGCCGTGGCCGACCTCGACCGCCGCAGGGCGAGGCTCGTCAAGCAGCTGGAGGAGCAGGACGACCCGGACGGCACCCTGTTCCACGCCGTGCGGGAGCGCCTGTCGGAGATCGCCGCCGAGCGCGACCGCAAGCTGGCGCGGCTGACGGAGGTGAGCACGCCGCTGGCGAGCGACGCCGACGCCGTCGACCTTCTCGAAGCGCTCCCCGCGGCCGACGCCGACGGCCTGCGCGGCGCGTCGGACGACCTGCTGCGGCGGCTGTTCGACGCGTTCCGCCTGACGGTCACCTACGACGGCCGCACGGGCCGCGCGCTGTGCCGTGCCGTGGTGAGCGACGACACGCTGCCCACGATCCAGGCGGCGCTGGACGCCATTGCCAGGACCGGCCGGCCTGGACTGGCAATGGATGGACGCACATCGCCGTCGAACGGCCCAGACGGGCACGACAGGGGTCAACGTGCGTATGCGTGTGGCGCCCTCGGCAGGACTCGAACCTGCGCACACGGCTCCGGAGGCCGATGCTCTATCCGCTGAGCTACGAGGGCGGGTGCAAGGCTCAGGGCTGAAAGGCCAAGGAAGGCCGGCGAGCCCGCCCTGAGCACGGCTGCTCATCGTACTTCAGCGCACCGCGCCCCTCTGCCGGTTACAGCGCGGCACCGCGCCCCTCGGTCGCTTACAGCGCAGCCCCGGCGAGGGTGAGGCCCAGTGTGAAGCGCGAGCCGGCGGCGGCGTCGTAGGGCATGACCTGGACGTAGTAGCGGCCCGGCTCCACGGGGAAGGCGGCGGCGTCGGCGGCTGGTGCGGGGGCGCCTGCGTACAGCAGCCCGCTGCGGTCGCTGTCGTACAGGTAGATGTCGTAGTCCTCGAGCGGCTTGTCCGTGGCCGTGACGTCGAACTCCAGGATGCCCGTGGCGTCTACCTCGATCAGGAACACGTTGCACCGTGGGTCGTCGAGGTTCTCAGCGCAGTCCCCATAGTTGCTGTTCGTCTGCCACACGGTGCCGGTCATCGTGGCCCGGTCGCCGCCGTTGAGAACAGCGTTGGGCTCGGTGGGGACTGAGGGCGGGGCGGGGGGCGGGGGGAGCTCGCCTGCCTCGGCCGGCGCGGTGAGGGGGCAGCCGCCGCCCGCCACGTCGGCGTCGGGGATGACCCGGCCGACGATGCGACGGGTGGTGACGGTGAAGCCGGTGATCCGAGCACCGGGCGCGGCCTGGAAGACGATCGCACCGGTCGGGCCTTGGATGACGGCGGGCACGACGATGGTGACCTCGTCGGCATCGACGTCCCAGGTGCCGGTGACCGGTGCGATGAGCGACCGGGTCACGGCGAAGCGGCCGAGTTCGAACGTCGGCCCGGCGGCCAAGCGGCTCCACTGCCCGGCGGCGTAGAACCGCGACGAGCCCATCGTGAACGTGTAGTCGAAATACTCCCCGTGCGAGCCAGTGGGCGGCGTGTCCTTGAGGTCGTCCACGGCAACGGTGAACGAGACGGTGTCGCGCATCGACGCGCGCCCGTCGCCGTCCACGTCGTTGTACTGCACCCCGCTGCTGACGACGTCGAGCGCAGGGTCGCCCCACGCCCCCACGCCGTGGTCGACGCCCAGCAGCACGGTGGCGTCGCCGACCGGGTCGGTGAACGAGGTGGCCAGGTTGTCGGCCGAGCAGGTGCCGGGGTTGTAGTCCGGGTTGGCGTCGTTGGGCGTGAACGGCGTCAGCGTCGACGTGCCGGGACCGCGGTCGAGCACCCTGATGGCCAGCGCACCGCCGTCCTCGTTGCCCCTGGGCTGCACGTCCACGACGTGCTCGATCGGCCCGTCCGGGATCTGCGTGTACCGCTCCTGCAGGGAGTCCCACGAGTACCCCTCGTCGTGCTGGTGGTCGCACGGCGTCTGCTCCGGGCTCCGGTCCAGCTCGGTCAGGATCCACTGGTTCCCCGCCCAGCCGCCGGTGTTGTGCATCAGCGACCCGTCCCACTCCAGGTTGCGGCAGCCGCTCTCGCCGGTCTCGGCCGGGTCGTACAGGTCCGGCGCGCCGAACGCGTAGTGCAGCATCTCGTGCGTGGCGACATAGCCGAAGTGCAGGTCGCCGGTCCACGGCACGACGAGCTGCCCCTCCCGCCCGACGTAGAAGCTCGTGCACGGCTCGTCGATCGCCCACAGGAACGTGTGGCTGTCGAACGGCACCGACGTCTGGATCAGCACGTCGGCCAGGTTGCGGTCGGCGCCGCACGGGTTGAGGTTGCTCGTCGGCACGAACGTCTCCTCGACGCCGAACGGCTCGTTGACGGCATAGGCGATCTGCGTGTCGGTCACCAAGACGTGGCCGAGCTGGGCATGGCCGTCCAGCGCGTCGTACACCCGCTCGGCGAAGACGTTGACGCCCTGCGCGATGTCGGCCAGCGCCTGGTCGGCGGGCACGTCGGCGGGCAGCGACTGGCTGTCCAACTGCACCAGCGCGTTCAGCGTGTAGACCCCGGTCGCCTGGTCGTAGTTGTTGTAGGCGTTGGCGGCGACGAGCGTCAGCGGCCCGACGACGGCGCCGGACACACCGTCAACGATCGACACGTAGTACGTCGTGCCGATCTCCAACCCGTCGATCACGGCCACGCCGGCGGTGTCAGGCGCGTCCGGCACGACCAGGCTCTGGTCGAGGGCGTCGGGCGACTGGCCCCAGCGGATGGTCGGGGCGACCGGCGACGAGGCCGACCACGTCACGACCCCGCGGAAGCCGGTCTTGGTGGCGAAGGCCACCGCGTCGGTGAACGGCGCCGGCACTGCGGCACCGACCTCGCTCGACGCCGCCGCCCCGGCAGAACCCGAGCGCGGTCCCGACGCGGGCGCCACCGAGTCCACTGCCGACGCACTGCCCGACGCGCCGCCGCCTCCCGTCGACCGGGCCGCCAGCGCGGTGCCGATCGAGCCTGACAGCACCAAGGCGCAGGCGGCCATGACAACGACGAACTTCCGGGGCGTGAACCGCACGTCTCTCCTCCAGCGGCGTCTCGGCCGTGGCGGCGCGACGCGTATCAAATAGTGAGATTCGTGCCAATGCCCCCCTTTCCTCCCGATGGCGGCTCGGACGACCCCACAACGCCTACGCTGCGTCCGTGGCGTCAACAGTGCTGGTGGTCGACGACGACCCGGTGATCCAGAAGCTCCTCCAGGTGAACTTCGAGATGGAGGGCTACACGGTCATCACGGCAGGCGACGGGCTGGAGGGCCTGGAACGGGCCCGCGCCGAGCGGCCCGACGTCATCATCTGCGACATCATGATGCCGCGCATGGACGGCCTCGAAGTGACCCGGGCGCTCAAGGGCGACCCCGACACGCAGGGCATCCCGATCCTCCTCCTCAGCGCCAAGGCCCAGCAGGCCGACGTTGCCGCGGGCCAGGCCACCGGGGCCGACGACTACGTCACCAAGCCGTTCGACCCGCTCGACCTGCTCACCCGCGTCGCCGGCCTGCTCGACCGCAAGGGCTGAAGCCGCACGGGCTGAAGCCGCAAGCCCTGAAGCCTGGCTACATCCGCTCCGGCGCGTCGATCCCCAGCAGGCCCAGCCCCGCCTCCAGCGTGCGGGCGGTCAACTCGCACAGCGCCAGCCGCGAGGCGCGGATGGAAGGCTCGGCGGTCAGCACGGGGCAGGCCTCGTAGAACGTGGTGTACGCGCTGGCCAGTTCGAACAGGTACGTGCAGAGTCGATGCGGCTGGAGCCCCTCCGCGGCGGCCGCCACCGCCGAGCCGAAGGACAACGCGTGCAACGCCAACGCCCGCTCCTGCGGCGCGGTGAGAAAGACCTCGGACGCCGGGTCGGGCTTGGGGTCGCCGAGGTCCTGCGCCGCCCTGCGGAGGATCGACCGGCAGCGCGCGTGCGCGTACTGGAGGTACGGCGCGGTGTTGCCGTCGAACGAGAGCATGCGCTCCCAGTCGAAGACGTAGTCCTTAACCCGGTCCGACGACAGGTCGGCGTACTTGATGGCGCCGATCCCGACCGATTGGGCGACGGCGGTCTTGGTGTCGGGATCGAGGGTCGGGTTCTTGGCCTCGACCGCGTCGGCCGCCCGCTGGATCCCGTCCTCCAGCACGTCGAGCAGCCGCACCGTCTCGCCCTCGCGCGTCTTGAACGGACGGCCGTCGGGCCCGAGCACGGTGCCGAACGAGACGTGCTCCGCGCGCGGCGTCCCGTCGGGGCGGGCGCCGAGCCAGCCCGCCATCAGCCCCACGGCGAACACCATGCTGAGGTGCTGGGCCTGCCTGGCGTCCACCACGTACACGATCTGGTCGGCGCCGAGGTCCCGCACCCGGAACCGCACGCCCGCCAAGTCGGTGGCGGCGTAGCCGAACCCGCCGTCTGACTTGCGCACGATCAGCGGCAGCGGCTCCCCGTCGCGGCCTGAGAAGCCGGGCGGGAAGACGCACAGCGCGCCGTCGTCGATCTTCGTGAGGCCGAGCGAGTCCAGCTCGTCGACGGTCGGCTCCAACAGCTCGTTGTAGAAGCTCTCGCCCCGCACGTCGTCCGAGGTCAACAGCACGCCGAGCGTCCGGTAGACCTCGCCGAAGTGGCGCTCGGACTCGGCGACCAGCGACCCCCACAGCGCCAGCGTCTCGGGGTCACCGCCCTGCAAGGCGACCACCCGCGCCCTGGCCCGCTCGGCGAATGCGGGCTCGGCGTCGAAGCGCCGCTTGGCCTGTTGGTAGAGCGCGTTCAGGTCCTCGACGTGCTCGCCCGCCAACCCGCTTTCGACGAGGTGCTCGATCAGCATCCCGAACTGCGTGCCCCAGTCGCCCAAGTGGTTCTGGCGCACGACGTCGTGCCCGAGGAACGACAGCAGGCGCACCAGCGAGTCGCCGATCACCGTCGAGCGCAGGTGCCCGACGTGCATCTCTTTGGCCACGTTGGGACTGGAGTAGTCGACGACGACCCGCTGCGGCGCGGACGCCGCCGGCACCCCCAGCCGCTCGTCCGCCAACGCGGAGGAGACCAACGACGCCACGAAGTCGTCGGACAGCGTCAGGTTCAAGAACCCGGGCCCCGCCACCTCGACCGAGGCCAGTTCGGACGCGTCGGCCAACGCCGCCGCCACCGCCGTCGCGAACTCCCGCGGCGGGACCCCGGCCGACTTGGCCAGCTTCATCGCTGCGTTGGCCTGGTAGTCGGCGTGGTCGGAGGGCCGCAGAACGGGGTCCTCGCTTGCGAACGCGTCGCCGAAGGCGCGCACCATGGCGGACTGGAGCAGGGCAACGAGGAGGGGGGCGGGGTCGGCCATGTCCCGTCATGGTTTGCAGCCCCGCCCGCTACCGTCAAACCGCTTGAACCCGCTGCCCCGCCACCTCCTCCCGCTGACCGCGGAGATCGACGAGTCGACCGGCCGCCTCTCCGTCGGCGGCCTCGACCTGCTCGACCTCGCCGCCGAGCACGGCACGCCGTTGTTCGTCTACGACGAGGAGCACCTTCGCCAACGCTGTCGCGAGGCGGTCAGCGCCTGGGGCGACGGGGTCGCATACGCGTCAAAGGCCTTTCTCTGCAAGGCGATGGCCGCACTGGCGCATGAAGAGGGCATGCACATCGACGTCTCCACCGGCGGCGAGCTGCACGTGGCCCTAGCCGCCGGCGTCCCCGGCGACCGACTCGTGCTGCACGGCAACAACAAGTCCGAGGCCGAGCTCCAGCGGGCCATCGAGATCGGCATCGGCCGCATCGTCGTCGACTCCTTCGACGAGCTCGACCGCCTCGACCGCCTCCAACATCCGGCCGACGTGCTGCTCCGCGTCACGCCCGGCGTCGAGGCCCACACCCACGAGTACGTGATGACCGGCCAGGACGACTCCAAGTTCGGCTTCGGCCTCGCATCCGGCGCCGCGCACCAAGCGGTCGAGCGCGCCCGGCAGATCAAGCACCTCAACCTGGCCGGCATCCACGCCCACATCGGGAGCCAGATCTTCCTGCTCCACTCGTTCGTCAAAGAAGTCGAGGCGCTGGCCGACTTCTTCACGCCGCTCGGCCTCCCCGAGCTGTGCGTGGGCGGCGGGCTCGGCGTGGCCTACGTCGAGGGCGAGGAGTCGCCGCCTATGCAGCAGTGGGCGGGCACGGTCAAGCAGGCGTGCAAGGAGGCGGGCATCCCGAGCGGCACCCGGCTGACCGCCGAGCCCGGCCGCAGCATCGTGGCCGCCGCCGCCATCACGCTCTACACCGTCGGCACGGTCAAGGACCTGCCCGGCATCCGCACCTATGTCAGCGTCGACGGCGGCATGAGCGACAACCCGCGGCCCGTCTTGTACGGCAGCGGCTACGAGGCGTTCCTTCCCCGCAGCACGCACGCGCCCAGGCCGACCACCGCCACCATCGTCGGGAAGCACTGCGAGTCGGGCGACGTCATCGTGCGCGACGCGCAGCTTCCCGAGGACACCAAGGTCGGCGACATCGTGGCCACCCCGGTCACCGGCGCCTACGGGCACTCGATGGCGTCGAACTACAACAAGGTGCCGCGCCCGCCTGTGCTGTTCGTGCGCGACGGCGAGGCGAGGACGGTCGTCAGGCGAGAGACGTTGGACGACCTGCTGCGGCTCGATCTCTGAGCCCCCGCTGCAGGTGGTCGACCCGCTCGGCCAGCATCGGCTCGACCTCCACCGCGGGCTTGGGCTTCGACAGGTAGAAGCCCTGCACCAGGGGACAGCCGAGCGCCCGCAAGCGCCGCATCTGCTCTTCGTTCTCCACGCCCTCGGCGACCGCGCTCATGCCCACCGCAGTGGCCAGGCGGATGACGGCCCGGACGATCTCGGAGTCCACCGCGTGGTTGCCGAGGTCCTTGATGAACGAGCGGTCGATCTTCACGTAGTCGACTGGGAACCGCTTGAGATAGGACAGCGACGAGTAGCCGGTGCCGAAGTCGTCGATCGACAGCGACACGCCGAGCTCTTTGAGCTTGCGCAGCGTGACCGTCGCGGTCTCGGCGTCGTCCATCATCACCGACTCGGTGACCTCGAGGCAGAGCTGGTGGGCGTCGAGCCCGGTGCGGGCCAGCACCTCGGCCACCTGACCGGGCAGGTCGGGCTGGCGGAACTGACGGGCCGAGAGGTTGACCGATACGACCAGCGGCAGGCCGGAGTACGTGTCCTGCCACAGGCGCATCTGGCGGCACGCCTCCTCCAGCACCCACCGGCCCAAGGGCAAGATGAGCCCGGACTCCTCGGCCATGGGGATGAAGTCGGCGGGGGAGAGGGGGCCGCGCTCGGGATGGGTCCAGCGCACCAGCGCCTCGAACCCGACGATCGACACGTTCTCCAGCGAGACGACGGGCTGGTAGTGCAGGGTCAGCTCGCCTCGCTCGATGGCGGTCCGCAGGGCCAGCTCCATGTCCAGCCGCTCGAGCTCGCCGCCCTCCGACTCGGGCTCGAACATCACGTAGCAGCCCTTGCCGTTGGCCTTGGCCCGGTACATGGCGACGTCGGCGTTGCGCAGGCAGTGGTCCGGGTCGCGGGACGCCTCGCCCATGACGACGCCGATCGAGGCCGACACCGGCAGGTCGCGCCCGCCCAGTCGGAACGGGACATCCAGCGCGTCGAGGATCCGCTGCGCCACCGTCTCGGCCGCGAGGCTGTCAACCAGGTCTTCGAGCAGCACGACGAACTCGTCGCCGCCGAAGCGGGCCAGCGTGTCGCCGGGGCGCAGGCAGGTGTGCAGCCGGTGGGCGACCTCGACGAGCAGGTGGTCGCCGACTTGATGGCCGAGGGAGTCGTTGACGACCTTGAACCGGTCGAGGTCGATGAACAGCAGCGCGTACATCGACCCGGCGCGGGTCGCCCTGGCGTGGGCCTGGTCGAGGCGGTCGACGAACAGGGCCCGGTTCGACAGCCCGGTGAGGCCGTCGTGGAAGGCCTGGTGGGCGAGCTGGTGCTCGAAGGCCTTGCGCTCGGTGATGTCGCGGAAGGCGATGACGGCGCCGACGACCTCGCCGTCGCGCACGACCGGCGACGTCGTGTGCGAGACGGGGAGCCGCTCGCCGTCGGCCTGCAAGAAGCCGTCGTCGTCGCTGCGATCGGTGTGGACGGACTGCAGCGAGCCCATGAGCGGGCAGGACCGGCCCAGGTGGCACTCCGTGCCGTGGACCACTTCGTGGAACAGGTGGCCCATGATCTGGGCCTCGGTCCAGCCGAGCATGCGCTGGGCGGCCGGGTTGACGAACGTCACGACGCCCCGCGGGTCCATGGCGATGACGCCTTCGCCCAGGCTGCTGGTGATCGTGCGCACCTGCTCGAAGAGGGTGGCGTGGGCGAGGGCGTTGGACCCCACCGACGCCAGCGCCCGCAGCAGGCCTTCGTCGTTTGCGTCCCACTCGCCGCCGCCCAGCTTGCCGGTGACCTCGACGGCGAGGGTGCCGTCGACGTCGGCGCGCAAGGCGCCCTCCATCAGCGGCGAGTTCACCGGCACCAGGCGGGTCGCAGTGGCGTCGAGCAGGCTCCGGGCTGACGCCAGCAACTGCTCCAGCACGCCGCGGGTGTCCATGCTCGAGCGGATCGACGAGGCCGCCGCGTACAGCTCCTCGATCTGGCGGCGCTCCCGGTACTGGCCGAAGGCCCGGCTGTAGATCAGCTGCAGCATGGCGATCGGGAGCACGATCACCGGGAGCGTCCAACGGTGGACGTTCATGGCCGAGGCGATGAGGATGCCGACGGCGAGCGAGCTGGCCCACGTGGCGACTCGGACCTCGAAGCCGTCGAACACGTTGTCGCGCATGCGGGCCTGCGAGACGATCGAGATGATCGTGGCGACGGCGAGCATCGACAGGATCGTGAAGACGAGCACGCCGGCTGCGGCGGAGAAGATCGACTTCGTCGAGAGGTCGCCGGTTGATGCGCCCAGGATGCGGCTCAGGCCGAGCCCCACGGCGCCCGCGGCGACGATCTGGCCGGTGTTGAACGAGGTCTTCAGCCAGCCCCGTCGATGCCAGATGTGGCCGAAGCACACGCCGCTGCCGAGCGCGAGCAGCGCCTCGAACGGCGAGAGGAACAGCGCCATGGCCACGACGAAGGCCTCTTCGAGGTGGATCCACTCGCCCTGGCCCTCATGCGACAGCCGCAGCGGCATCACCTGGAGCACCGCGATGCCCATGGCGAAGGTGAGCGTCAACACGGTGTGCGACCACGGCACCCGGCTGACGAAGAAGGTGACCGCGAGGCTGGCCGCGCCCAGGAAGCTCATCCCGATGCACAGCCACTTCACCAGGTGGATGTTCGGGCCTTGCTCCGCCATGGCGGGTACGGTGCCGGCGGGCACGCCCGCCGCGGAGGCTTCGAGTGCGTCGAGCGCGTCCAGTGCGACGGGCGCGAGGGGCGCGTCGGGCTGACCCTCCGTCACCACTTCTTGCTCACTCACCGGCAATACCTCTGCCAGCTCGACGCGTCGCACCACGGCCTGTCTGCCCCTTGCACTTCCGGATGACAGTTCATCGGCGCATCCCGGGGGTCACGAGAGCATTTCGCGCCGGATTTCTCCCGGTTCGCCCTGCATCGGAACGCGGCAGGGGCCGGGCGTAAACGCCCGGCCCCCGTGTCCGCAGTCCTCTTCGTCAAGCTGCTAGCCCCAGTGGCTGGCCAGCCATTCGAGGTTGCCCCACTGCGAGGCACCCCACTGGCT
>Ga0190267_10000141_pt1 | contig 15056 bp, 15 predicted proteins | sample Popmic239T_FD_140332 | JGI IMG/M metagenome (GOLD analysis project Ga0190267, IMG submission 140332) | Populus adjacent soil microbial communities from riparian zone of Oak Creek, Arizona, USA - 239 T | ecosystem: Environmental > Terrestrial > Soil > Riparian zone | place: USA: Arizona... | reverse complement strand
CAGGCGGTTGGACCCCGCTCCCCCGGCCAGGAGCTGCGCGGCGATGCCTTCGGGGTTCTCGCCCGGCGCCCCCACGTGGAAGACGAACGCCTCCTGGATGGGGTGGCCGTCGGCGGAGGTGACCCGCCAGTGGACCGTGTAGGTGCCGTCGGCGAGGCCTGCCTTCAGATCGACCTCGACGCTGTCGCTGCTGCCCGCACGACGGGCCTTGCCGCGATCGACCCGGTCGCCGTCGGTGTCGTAGACGCGCAGCGCGCCGAGGCTGATGTCGACGGGCTCGTTGAAGCGCATGACGACCTTGGCCGGGGCCACGCCGACGGACTGGTCGACGGCCGGGCGCGTCTCGCGGACGAGCGCGTGGGCATCGGCCGGCGGTGCCGGCACAGCCAACAGCACGATGGCGAAAGCGGCGATCGCGAGCAGGCGCGACCGCGCCGGGAAACGGCGCATTGCTCCAAACCCTTCAGGCTCGGGACGGGTCTACGGATTCGTCCTACGAGCCGGATGGGGGGCCGCGCACGCCCGCCGCGCCGGCGAGGAGGGCCGGGCGGTTCAGGGGGCGGTAGGCGAGCCGGCGCGCTGGCGCGGCCGTGGGCGGCGCCGGTCGGCGGCGGGCCGTGATGAAGGCGATGACCCGGCGGACGGCCCGGAGGAGGAGCGCGCCGACGAGGGCCAGCACCGCCTGCACGGCGACCCCGAGGGCGATCAGGCCCAGCTCCCAGTCGGCGTGGTGGTGGCTCAGCCGCTCGACCGACTCGAGGGCCAGCCAGCCCGCCGACTGGACCGCCATCAGCGCCAGGGCGGGCCTGCGCATCGGCAGCAGTCGGACCGCGAGGGTGACGATGGCGCCGAGGGCGACCGCGCTGACGAGGGTGAGCGAGAAGTGGCCGGTGCGGGCGAGTAGCTCGGCCCGGTGGTGGGCGTCCGGCGCGGCGACGAGGAAGGTCAGCAGGTGGGTGGCGACCACGCCGCCTGCGGCCAAGCCGCCTACCTGCCAGCGTCCCCTCAGCACGCTCCGCAGCCTACTGACGCCCCCACCCGCCGCGCACCGTGAGAACCCCCGACAATCCACAGCAGGGGGTGCTGTGGATTGTCGGCTTGGGGGTTAGTCGGTGAACTCGCCGGTGACCATGAAGCGGACGCGCTCGCCGGTGTTGACGGCGTGGTCCGCGATGCGCTCGAAGTAGCGGCCGACGAGGGCGATCTGCACGGCCCGCTGCAACTCGGCCTCGTCGTGCACCTCGGACCGGAAGATGACCCGGAACAGGTCCTTCTGCAGGTCGTCCATGGCGTCGTCCATGTCGTTGAGGGCCGAGGCCCGGGCCGGGTCGCGGTCGGCGAAGCACTCGACGGCAAGCCGCAACTGGGCCGCGGCCTGCTCGCGCATCCGGTGCACCAGCCCGCGGATCTTCGGGTCCAACTGGTACGGGTAGAGCCGGCGGGCAGCCTTGGCCACGTTGACCATCAGGTCGCCGGTGCGCTCGATCTCGTGGATCACGCGCAGGATCGTCACCAGCGTTCGCAGGTCGACCGCCATCGGCTGCTGCCTGGCCATCAACAGATACGTGCGCTGCTCGACCGAGTGCATCAGGTCGTCGAGCACGACGTCGTTCTTGATGACCTCCTCGGCCGCCGACAGGTCGGCGTCGAGGAAGGAGTCGGTGCCCGCCTGGATCGCCTCGCCCGCCAGCGCGCCCAAGCGCACCACGTCGTCGGACAGCTCGTGCAACTCGTCGTGAAAAGCCTTCCGGGTCTCAGCCACGACCGTCCTCCTTGGCGGGGATCTCGTATCGGTAGCCGACGCCGCGCACGGTCGTCAGCCGGGTTGGCCGGCCGGGGTCGTCCTCGATCTTGGCCCGGACCCGCTTGACGTGGACGTCGAGGGTCTTGGTGTCGCCGACGTAGTCGTGGCCCCACACCTCGTCCAGCAGCGACTCGCGGGTCATGACCCGGCCCGCGTTGAGCATCAGCGACTCCAACAGGTCGAACTCCTTGCGGGGCAGGGCGACGGGCTCGCCGCGCACGACGACCTCCCGGCTGGCCATGTCGAGCCGGACGTCGCCGAGCTCCACGACCTCGTCGGTGGACCGGTGGTCGAGCGGCGCCCGTCGGAGCACGGCCCGGATGCGGGCGATCAGCTCGCGCATGCGGTAGGGCTTGGTCACGTAGTCGTCGGCGCCGACTTCGAGCCCGACCACCGCGTCGACCTCGGAGTCCTTGGCCGTCACCATGATCACCGGCGTGCGCGAGCGGGTGCGGATCTGCCGGCACACGTCGACGCCCGACATGCCGGGCAGCATGAGGTCGAGCAGGACGAGGTCGGGCTGCACGGCGTCGAACAGCAACAGCGCCTGCGGCCCGTCGGTGGCAACCCGCACCTCGAACCCTTCGCGCTGCAAGCCGAGTTGGAGCGCCTCGACGAACGACGGCTCGTCCTCGACCACCAGGATCGTCGTCACGCCTTCACCCGCAACGTGAACGTGGACCCCTCGCCCTCGACCGAGGACACGAGCACGTCGCCGCCGTGGTTGAGGGCGACGTGGCGCACGATGCTGAGCCCGAGGCCGGAGCCGCCGGTCTTGCGGTCCCTCGCCCGGTCGACCCGGTAGAACCGCTCGAAGACGCGGTCGAGGTCCTTGGCCGGGATGCCGACGCCGCGGTCGCGCACCACCACGTCGACCATGCCGTCGTGCGCGGCGGCCGACACCTCGATCGGCGAGTCCGAGTACTTCACCGCATTGTCGATGAGGTTGGCGACGGCCGACACCAGTTGGTCGAAGTCGCCGTGCACGCGCAGGGGCGGGATGCTCGTGTCGACCGGCCTGCCGCTCACCGCCGTGGCGCGGGCGACCGCGGCGGCGACCATCTCGGCCACGTCGACCTCTTCGTGCGGGCGCTCGGTGGTGCGCTCGATGCGGCTGAGGTCGAGCAGGTCCTCGACCAGCACCTGGGCCCGGTCCACCTCGCCGCCGATGCGCTCGATCAGGCGGCGCACGACGACGGGATCGGCCTCTTCTTCCAATGCCTCGACAAGGACGCGCAGCGCGCCGATCGGGGTGCGCAGCTCGTGGCTCACGTTGTCGACGAAGTCCCGGCGCATGAGGTCGAGGCGGCGGCGCTCGGTGGCGTCCTCGATCAGCACGACGATGCCGCCCGCGACGAGCGGGGTGATGGTCAGCTCCAGCGAGCGACGGGGCGGGCCGTGCAGCTCGACGGTGCGGTGGCGCGCGGCCGGGTCGGCGAGGAGCTGCTCGACCTCGCGGGCCACGAGCACGTCGGCGTGGAGGTCGCCGGTCGGCGACGCCGCCTTGCGGTTGCGCAGCACCTCGGCGCCGTCGGCGTCGCGCACGATCACGCCGTGGGGCAGCACGTCGAGCGCCTCGCGCAGGCGGTCGCGGTCGGCCCGGAGCGCGGCGGCGGTGTCGGCGGCGTGCTGCGCGGCCCGCTCGGCTTCTTCAGCCCGTTGGCGGGACCTCATCCAAACCGACCGGTGATGTAGGCCTCGGTGCGCTCGTCGTCGGGCTTGGTGAAGATCTTCGACGTGGGGCCCGACTCGACGAGCCGGCCGGGCTGGCCCGCTTCCGAGATGTTGAAGAACGCGGTGGTGTCGCTGACCCGGGCGGCCTGCTGCATGTTGTGGGTGACGATGACGATTGTGTACTCGTCCTTGAGGTCGGTGATGAGATCCTCGATCTTCAGCGTGGAAACAGGGTCGAGGGCAGAGCACGGCTCGTCCATCAAGAGGACCTCGGGCTGGACGGCGATGGCCCTGGCGATGCAGAGCCGCTGCTGCTGGCCGCCCGACAGGCCGGCGCCGGGGCGGTCGAGCCGGTTCTTCACCTCGTCCCACAGCCCGGTGTGGCGCAGCGCCCACTCGACGGTCTCGTCGATCTCGCCCTTCTTGCGCATCCCGTTGAGCTTGAGCCCGGCCGCCACGTTGTCGCGGATCGACATAGTGGGGAACGGGTTGGGCCGCTGGAACACCATGCCGATGCTGCGGCGCACGTCGGCCGCGCTGACGCCGGGGCCGTAGACGTCCTCGCCGTCGAGGGCCACGCTGCCTTGGAAGCGGGCGCCGGGCACGACCTCGTGCATGCGGTTGAGGGTTCTGATGAACGTCGACTTGCCGCAGCCGGACGGGCCGATCAGTGCCGTCACCTGCTTTGGCTCGAACATGAGGCTGATGCCCTCGATGGCCTTGTGGGCCCCGAACCAGGCGCTGACGTCGGTGGCTTCGATGCGCTTCACAGTGTCCCTTTAGGTTGCCTTGGTCCGGGCCGCTACGAGGCGGGCGATCACGGTCAATGCCAGTACGAGCACGATGAGGGTGAGCGCACCCGCCCAGGCGCGCTGGACGGCCACGTCGAATGCGGAGCCGGCTTGGGCGAAGACGTAGAGCGGGAGGCCGGACTGCGGGCCTTCGAACGGCGAGCGTCGGATGGCGTCGAAGCCGAACGCGGTGAGTAGGAGCGGCGCGGTCTCGCCGGTGACCCGGGCCACGGCCAGCATCACGCCGGTAGTGATCCCGCTGGCCGCGGTGGGCAGCACGACCGAGGTGATCGTGCGCCAGCGGGGAACGCCCAGCGCATAGCTCGCCTCGCGCAGGTCGTTGGGGACCAGCTTGAGCATCTCCTCCGCCGAGCGCACCACGACCGGGAGCATGAGCACGGCGAGCGACAGGGCGGCGGCGAAGCCGGAGAAGCCCTGGTTCAGGCCGATGACCCAGAACGAGAAGATGAACAGGCCGGCGACGATCGACGGAATGCCGGTCATGACGTCGATGAGGAAGCGGACCGCGTTGCGGAGGCGGCCTTGTCCGTACTCGACGATGTAGATGGCGACGAGCAGTCCGAGCGGCACTGCCATCAGCGAGGCGAGGCCGACTTGTTCGAGGGTGCCGAGGATGGCGTGGTAGGCGCCACCGTGCGGGTCGAGCGGGCCGACGCCGAACATCGAGTGGTAGAGGAACTGCCACGAGATGCGGTCGGCGCCCTTGTTGATCGTGTAGGCGAGCACCGCGGCCAGCGGGATGAGGGCGATGACGACGGCCAGGCCGAGCGCGCTGCACGCGATGGCGTTGACGACGCGGCGGCGTCGGACGACGGCCTGGGGGACGTTGGCGGCAATGCTCACGGCTTGCCCTCCGCCGCGATGCCGCTGCGGTAGACGACGCTGCGGGCGACCACGTTGACGACCAGGGTGATGGCGAACAGCACGAGCCCGCTGGCGATCAGCGCCTGTCGTCCCTGGACGCCCGCCTCGCCGAACTTGGTGGCGATGTTGGCCGCGATGGTGTTGCCGCCCGGTTCGAAGATGTGGAAGTCGATCTTGAAGCTGGCCGCGAGCACGAGGGCGACGGCGATGGTCTCCCCAAGCGCCCGGCCCAGGCCGAGCATGACCGCGCCGACGATGCCGCTGCGGCTGTAGGGCAGCACGGCCAGTCGGATCGTCTCCCAACGGGTGGCGCCGATGGCGAGGGCGGCCTCGCGGTCGGCCCGCGGCACTTGGCGGAAGACCTCGCGGGCGATGGCGGCGATGATCGGCAGGATCATGATGGCGAGCACCACCGAGGCGGCGAAGACCGAGCGGCCGTAGGTGTTGCTGCGGCTGTCGAACAGCGGGATGAAGCCGAGGTTGTCGTCGAGGAAGCGGCTGACGCCGGTGAGCTTGGGCACGAGGAAGTACACGCCCCACAGGCCGTAGACGACGCTCGGGACCGCGGCCAGCAGGTCGAGCAGGTAGCCGGTCCAACGGCCGATGCGGGGCGGGGCCAGCTCGGTGAGAAACAGCGCCGAGCCGAGGGCGACGGGCACCGCGAGGATCAGGGCGAGGACGCTGCTGAGGACGGTGCCAAAGGCCAGCGCGGCGATGCCGAACTGGGCGGGGACGGCGTCGGGGAACCAGTCGTTCTCGGTGAAGAAGCCGAGCCCCGCCTCTCGGAAGGCGGGGACGGCGCGGACGATGAGGAACGCCGCGATGGCGACGATGAGGACGAGCACGAACGCGCCCGCGCCGTTGGCGAGGGCGGCGAAGAGGCGGTCGCCTCGTCTCGGTGTTCGTTGGGCCAGCGGTGCTCTTTGTGCCGGCGGGGTTTGTTCAGCGGTTGGGTTTCGTTCAGGCAGCACTGATGGACTCGATGGCGGTCTTGGCCTGGGTCGTGATGGTGGCGGGCAGGGGGGCGTAGGCCAGCGAGTCGGCCTTGAACTGGCCCGCGCCGATGGCGTAGAGGACGAACGACTTCACCATCGCCGCCTTCGGCGTGGTCTTGGCCACGAGCAGGTAGCTGGTGGTGGAGATGGGATAGGCGTCGGGGGCGGTCGGGTTGTAGTTGACCTTCAGCTTGAGGTCGGCGCCCACCTCGGCGGCGGCCAAGGCGGCGGAGACGGCGGCCGCGTCGGGGCCGACGAAGTTGCCCGCCGCGTTCTTGATCTTGACGATGCCAAGGTTGGCGCCCTTGGCGTAGCTGACCTCGGAGTAGCCGATGGCGCCGTTGGTCTGCTTGACCGCCGCAGTCACGCCGTCGGAGCCCTTGGCCCCTTGGCCGGTCGGCCACTTCACGTCCTTCGCTGCGCCCGCGGTCCAGACGGTGGGGGCCACCGCGGTGAGGTACTCGGTGAAGACGGCGGTCGTGCCGGAGCCGTCCGAGCGGTGGACGACCTGGATGCCAGTGGACGGGAGGGTGGTGCCGGCGTTGTCGGCCTTGATGGCCGGATCGTCCCACGTCTTGATGGTCCCGGCGTAGATGCCGGCGAGGGTCGCCGGGCTGAGCTGGAGGTTGCGGACGCCGGCCAGGTTGTACTCGACGGCGATGCCGCCCGCGGTCCACGGGATGTGCAGGACAGGGCCGTGCTTGGCCTCGGCGGCGGCCTGCTCGTCGGGCTTCATGGGGACGTCGGATGCGCCGAAGTCGACGGTGCCGGCGGTGAACTGCTGGATGCCGGCGCCGGAGCCGACCGACTGGTAGTTGACGTTGGCGCCGGGGCACTGCACGCCGAAGTCCTTGATCCACTGCTGGATGATCGTGGCCGGGAAGGTGGCGCCGGCACCGGAGATCGAGCCGGTGGCGCAGGGGCCGGCGTTGCCGTCGGCGTTGTCGGACTGGGCTGCGTTGGCGCCGATGGTGTTGTCGTCTGTGCCGCAGGCGGCGGTGAGCGCCGCGAGGGGGAGGATCGCCGCGATGGCGAGGTGCTTGATGTTCACAGTGCCGACCGTACGGAGGCGAGGTAGCGGCCAGTCGGCCCCAAGGTGAACGAGGGGTGAACTCTTCCGCGCCGCCCCCCTTGCGACAATCCACAGCAGCAGGTGCTGTGGATTGTCGGGGTTTGACGCGGTGGGTGTTCGCGCGGTGTTCACGCTCTGCGCACGGGGGCGTCATCTGGGGGTGGTGTGCTGGGCGCATGGCAATCGACGTCCACACGCTGCTGTCCCCTGGCACCGAGGTCGAGGTGTCGAACCTGTTCACCGGCCGGTGGACGACCGGCTTCCGGATCGTGGGCCGGGAGGCCGACGGCTACCGCATCGCCCTGTCCGACGGGAGCCAGGTGCCCGCCGTGTTCCCGGCGGCGCGGCTGCGGCCCGTCGAAACGACGACGGACCAGGTGCACCCGGCGTTCGAGGCGGTCGCCGTCTGAGCGGTCAGTAGCCGGGTTCGGTGCTCACGATCGAGACGCGGATCCGCAACGCGCTGACGTAGGCGAACAGCGAGACCTCGGTCTCGCCCCGAGCGGCGTCGACGGTGAGGCTGCGGGGGTCACTCGTCAGCGACAGCTCCTTTTCCGCCTTGAAGCCCTGGGCGGTGAGGTTGGCGACGACGAGGTCGGCCCACTGCTCGACGAGCACGCCGGGCGGCGGGGTGAACTGGAGCGTCCGCTCGTACCCGATCGGCGTTTGGGCGCGGTCCGCTTTCACCAGGCTGCCCTCGTCGGACACGACGCCGTACTGGTCGATGGCCGTGACCGTGCCGAGCTTGGGGTCGGCAGACAGCGCGGCGGCGACCTCGGCGGTCTCGCGCACCAGGTGTGCAGGCGGCTCCTTCGCCGCGCACGCGCTCAGGACGACGAGCAGGAGCGCGAGGGCCAAGGCCCGGAGCGCACGCGTGGGCCGGGAAGGATTCGAACCTCCGTAGGCGTAAGCCGGCAGATTTACAGTCTGCTCCCTTTGGCCGCTCGGGCACCGACCCGCGTGGCCCGCCAAGATAGCGTCTCCGGCATGCCCACCTTCGACGTTGTGTCCGAGGTCGACATGCAGGAAGTCCGCAACGCGGTGGATCAAGCCGCCCGTGAGGTGGCGACCCGCTTCGACTTCAAGGACACCGGTTCTTCCATCGAGCTCTCCGGCGACGAGATCCGCCTGGCGTCAGTGACCGAGGACCGGCTGCGTGCGCTCACCCAGGTGCTGGAGGAGAAGCTGGTCAAGCGGCAGGTGTCGCTCAAGGTGCTCGACCGGGGCAAGGTCGAGGAGGCCTCCAAGGGGACCGTGCGCCAGACCATCAAGCTCCAAGCCGGCATCTCGTCCGACAACGCCCGCGCCATCAACAAGTTCATCAAGGAAAAGGGCGCCAAGGGCATCCAGTCGCAGACCCAGGGCGACCAGGTGCGGGTGACCGGCAAGAAGCGCGACGACCTCCAGGCGGTGATCGCGGCGCTCAAGGCCGAGGACTTCGGCATCCCCCTCCAGTTCACCAACTTCCGCGACTAGCCCGCCCCTCGCGCGTTTTCCCCAGCACCTGTTGCTGGGGAAAACGCGAGGGGTCGGCACTGGGTTTGTGGAAGTCACAACATTGGGTGTGCGGAATTTGCGGGATCGGGCGTAGGGGCGGGGCGCGGCATTGTCGAATCGTGCAACGTCAGTCTGACCACAAGGGGGGTCACCACCCATGCGACGCCCGATCATCGCCATCTTGGCCGCTGCCGCGCTGCTAGCCGGCTGCTCGAGCGCGCCCCGGCCACAGGCCCTGAAGGCGGGCGAGTCCGACCGGGCCGGCGTTGGTGCCACCACCGACTCTGACGGCGACGGCATCGTCGACAGCGACGACGAGGCCCCCGACACGCCGGCCGCCCGCAACCCCGACGGCACGCCCATCACGGGCGGCCCCGGCACGCCGGGCAGTCCAGGCGTCACCGGCCCGGTCAACCAACCAGGCACCCCGGGCACGCCGGGCACCCCAGGGACCCCCGGCACCCCTGGCACGCCGGGCGGCTTCCAGATCACCGACGCCAAGCTCTTCAGCGGGTCGGCCAACACCCGCGGCATCACCAAGACCGAGATCCGCCTGTGCGGCCACGCCGCGCTGATCTTCGCCCAGGCCTTCGACACCCGCCCCGAGGACATCAACGTCTACTGGGACTGGATCAACAAGCACCAAGGCGGGATCTACGGCCGCAAGGTCAGCGTCCACTACAACGACGACCGCTACGACGGCCCGGCGGCCAAGGACGCCGCCATCAACTGCCAGACCAGGAACCCGTTCATGATCCTGGGCGGCATCGGCTTCGACCAGATCCCGACCGTGCGGACGTGGGCCGAGGAGCAGAAGGAGCTGTACCTCCACCACATCGCGGTGGCCAAGGGCGGCGAGAACCTGCAGTACAGCTTCACCATGCAGCCCTCCGTCGAGGAGACGGGCCGGGCCTTCGGCGAGTTCATCAGCAAGAAGCATCACGGCAAGAGCATCGGGATCGTCTATCGCGAGAGCGAGAACTGGGAACCGGGGCGGGCGGCGGCCAAGGCGGTGCTCCAGGCCCGCGGCGAGCGCATCGTCCGGGAGGCGCCGGTTCAGAAGAACCAGAGCGCCTACAGCTCACAGATCGTGGCCCTCCAGCAGGCCGACGGGGGCAAGGGCGCCGAGGTCGTGTTCTTGTGGGAGAACGCGCTCGGCGCGGCGGAGTTCATCAAGCAGTCCCACAACCAGGGCTACTCCCCCGTCTTCGTGGTGTTCCCGTTCCAGACCAGCCTCGACGTGATCGGCGACGACGCCATGAAGTCGCCCATCCAAGGCCTCGGCACCTGGCCCGCGTTCAAGCCGGGCGGCTACGGCGGGGCCTTCCCCGAGCACGACTACGAAAAGGAGCTGGCCGCCTTCCAGGCCGCGTTCCGCGAGCTGCGCGGCAACGTCAAGCCGAACGACATCCTCTGGCAGGTCTGGCTCGGCTACAAGCAGTTGCACGACATGTTCTTGCTCTGCGGCCCCGACTGCACCCGCAACCGCTTCGCGGGCCTGATGCTCAGCGGCTACAAGGCGACGGTCAAGCCGAACTGCATGGTCGACTTCACCCGCAACCGCCACCGCGGGGCCAACCAGTTCATCAGCCTGGAGGCCTACAAGCCGGGCGACACCCCCTACTTCCGCACCACCCAGTGGTGCACCGCCAACCCGGGGTAGCCGGATGGGACAGACGATCGTCGCCGGGATCCTGACCGGCAGCATCTACGGGCTGATCGCGCTCGGCCTGGTCATGGTCTATCGAGGGTCCCGGGTGCTGAACTTCGCGCAGGTCGAGCTCGGCACCTTCGGCGTCTACGTGACCTGGTGGCTCCACGAGGAGAAGGGGGCGCCTTGGCTGGTGGCCGCCGTCGTCGGCATCACGGCGGTGTGCCTGATCAGCGCCGCCTTCGAGCGACTGGTCGTCCGCCGCATGATCGACTCGCCGCGCCTCACGGTCGCCGTCGCGACCATCGGCTTGACGCTGTTCCTCATCGCGCTCGAAGTGAAGCTGTGGGGCAGCAGCCCGCAGGGCCTCGACGCCCCGATCAAGGGCCTGGGGCCGAAGGTCTTCGACCAGTACGTCAGCCCGACCAACATGATCGCCTTGGCCTTCGCCGCCATCGCGGGCATCGGGATGAACAGCTTCCTTCGCCGCACCGACTTCGGGCTCGCCGTGCTGGCGTCGGCCCAGGACGCCACCGCCGTCCGCATGATGGGCGTTCGCCTGAGCCGGGTCTCGCAGTTCACGTGGGTGGCGGCGGGCTTCCTCGGCGCCGTCGCAGTGCTGCTGTTCGAGCCGAGCATCGGCGCCTTCGGCCCTGGCATCTTCGGCACCGGGGCCAATTCGCTGTTCGTGCCCGCGCTGGCCGCCGCCCTGCTCGGCGGGCTCACCGACCTCAACAAGGCCTTCCTCGGCGGCTTGGCGGTCGGCGTGATCCAGGCCGTCGTCAACCGGGTCTTCGTGTCGGTCGACACGGTGCCTGGCGCCTCGTGGGCGGCGATGTTCCTGGTGATCGTCATCGCGCTGGTCGTCCGACCCGGCGGGCTGGCCACGCAGGAGGTGTCGTGATGCACCTCTCGCACCGGCAGCTCACGATGGGCATGACCGCCATTGCGTTCGTGGTCATCCCGCCCGCCCTCTCTCGCATGGCCCCCGGCGTCTTCAACACCTCGATCGCCTACGACTTGGCCACCGGTGTGGCCTGGGCCGCCATGGCGATCTCGCTGAACCTCCTCATGGGCTACGCGGGCCAGATCTCGCTCGGGCACGGCGCCCTCGTCGGCGTGGGGGCGTACACGGCGGGCATCATCGCGGGCCGCTACTACCTCCCCGCCGGACTCGGCTTCGTGCTGGCCGCCGCACTGGGCGGGCTCATCGCCTTCCTCGTCGGCCTGCCCGCCCTGCGCCTGCGCGGCCTGTACCTCGCCATCACCACGATCGGCTTCACCGTGTTGATGGAGAACACGGTCTTCCGGCTCCCGTGGTTCTCCCGCGGGTCGGCGGGCCTCACCACGCCCCGGCCATACATCGGCGGCTTCGGGTTCACCCGCAACGCGGACTTCCTCGCCCTGTCGCTCCTGATCGTCCTGCTGCTCTGGCTCATCGACGTCAACGTCGTGCGCACGCGGCTCGGCCGAGCCTTCCACGGCATCAAGGAGAACGAGGACGTCGCCCAGTCGTTCGGCGTCGACGTGGCCCGCTACAAGCTGCTCGCCTTCGTGATCTCCGGCGCCATGGCGGGTTTGGCCGGCGCGCTGTTCTCGCACTTGGTCGGCGTGGTCAACTCCGAGACGTTCGGGTTCCAGAACGTGTCGCTGGTCTTGGTGGCCCTCGTCGTCATCGGCGGGCTTGGCAGTCGGGCCGGCGCGGTCGCCGCCGCGGTCGTCTTCTCGGTGCTGCCGGACATCCTCGAACTGCTCCAGGGGTGGGACCTGTTGCTGGGCGCAGCCGGCTTGATCTACGCCGTCGCCCGCCACCCCGGCGGGTTCGCCGAGGCGATCCACGAGGCGCGCACGGCCAAGGCGAACAAGGCCGCCCGCGAGGCCGAGGACGACGACGACGATGCCAGCATCCCGAAGCTGCCCGACTTCGGCCGTCCGTCGGGACTGCCCGAGCGGCCCGCGGTGCCGGTCGGCGAGCCGCTGTTGGTGGCCAACGGCGTGCGGGTGCGCTTCGGCGGGCTGGTCGCGGTCGACGACGCGTCGATCACCGTCCCAGCCGGGAAGATCGTCGGCCTGATCGGGCCGAACGGCGCAGGCAAGTCGACGCTGTTCAACGCCATCTCCGGGTTCGTCACCATGGAGGCGGGCGCCATCCGCTACCGGGGCCAGCGCATCGAGGACATGCCGCCGCACGAGCGGGCGCAGCTCGGCATCGGCCGCACGTTCCAGCACATCGGCCTGGCCCGCAACCTGTCGGTGCTCGAGAACCTGCTCCTCGCCCAGCACCAGTTGGCGACCTACGACATCGGCTCGGCGTTGGCGTTCCTGCCCGCGGCGGGCAACCGGGAGGAGGAGCTGCACCGGCGCAGTCGCGAGATCCTCGCCGCCCTCGGGTTCGAGGCGTTCGCCGACAAGCCGGTGAAGCACCTGTCGGGCGGCCAGCAGCGGATCGTGGAGCTGGCCTGCGCGCTGTCGACCGGGCCGGAGCTGCTGATGCTCGACGAGCCGTCGGCGGGCATGGCGCCGGCCGCGGTGGAGAACCTGGCCCAGCGACTGCGCGACCTGCGCGACGAGCTCGGCCGCACCGTGCTGTTGATCGAGCACCACATCCCGCTCGTGCTCGACGTCTGCGACGAGGTCTACGTCCTCAACTTCGGCGAGGTGCTGGCGTCGGGTCCGCCCGAACTGGTGGCCGCTCGGGAGGACGTGGTGTCGGCCTACCTCGGCGAGACCGACTTCCTCGCCGCCAACAAGGCGCCCCGGCGGCGTCGGTCCGCTCGGCGGGTGACGACATGACCGCGCCCCTGTTGACGGTGCGGGGCCTGCGGGCGGGGTTCGGTGCCAACACCGTGCTGCACGGCGTCGACTTCGACGTGGCCGAGGGCGAGATTGTCACCTTGTTGGGGTTGAACGGGGCGGGCAAGAGCGTCACCGTCAAGGTCGTCGGCGGGCTGGTGCCTGCATGGTCGGGGACGATCACGCTGGCGGGCCACGACATGACGAAGCTCTCGGTCGAGGAACGGGTCGCGCTCGGGATCGGCCATGTGCCGCAAGGGCGACAGCTCTTCCCCGACCTCAGCGTGGAGGAGAACCTGCGCCTCGGCGGCTACCTCATCCGCCGCCGCGACCGGTCCCGCTACGACGCCGTGCTTGAGCGGCTGTACGCACAGTTCCCGCGCCTGGCCGAGCGGCGCGAGCAGTTGGCCGGGACGATGTCGGGCGGCGAGCAGGCCATGCTGGCGGTGGCTCGGGCGCTGGTGTCAGAGCCGAAGCTGCTGCTGATCGACGAGCCGTCGGCCGGGCTGGCCCCTTCGATCGCGGACCAGTTGTTCGACCTGCTGCGCGAGGTCAATGCCGGCGGCGTGACGATCCTGCTGGTCGAGCAGAACGTGCGGTTGGCTCTGCGGATCGCCGAGCGGGCGCTGATCATGCAGCGCGGCCGTGTCGTGCACGACGGCCCGGTCGCCGAGATGGACAGCGACGTGCTGGCGACCCACTTGGGCATCGGCCGGCTGCTCAGCGCAGGAGTGGGCGGCGGCGCGCGGCGGCGACGTCGGCGCGAGACGCCGCTGCGGGCGCCGTCGTCGACGAACGGGCACGCGTCATGAAAGAGGCCGAGGCCCGCATCGTCTCGCTGGCCCCGAGCCGGACGGTGGCGGCGCGGGTGCTGGCGTCGATGGACGAGGTCGTGCGGCAACTGGGCGACGCGTACCGGGAGGTGCCCGAGTACGGCTCGATGACGCCGGACCAGATGACGAGCGAGGTGCTGCCGGTCTCGCGCCGGATCGTCGAGCGGTTCTTGGTGGCGGTGGCCAACGGCGACGCCGCGGTCACCGGGGCTGCTGAGGAGGCGGCCGAGTCGGGGCGGCGGCGGCTGGAGATGGGCATCCCGCTGGAGCCGATGCTGCACGTGTACCGGATCGCGGGGCGGGTGGTGTGGTCGGCCATCGTCGCCGCCACCGAGCCGGGCGAGGAGCGGGTGCTGGCCCATCTGGGCGAGCAGTGGATGGACTACATGGACGAGGCCGCGTCGATGGCGGCGGCGTCGTACCTGGCCGCCTCGCACGAGCGGCTGCGCCATGTCGACGCCCGGCGGCGGGCCTTGTTGGACGCCTTGTTGTCGGCGGGCGACCCGGCCGAGGTGGCGGCGGTGTCGATCCAGTTCTCGACCGCCTTGGCGCCGAGCTACCAGCCGGTGCTGGTCCACGGGGACGACGTGCACGCCCGGATCGACTCGCTGTTGGCGGTGGCGCCGCAGGGGACGATCGGCGGCTTCCGTGAAGGGCGCATCCTGTTGCTGGTGCCCGCTCCCGCCGACCTGGCCCGACTGATCCGGGCGACCGGGCGGGCGCTGGTGGCGTGGGGGCACGCGGCGGCGCCGGGGCCTGCGCTGCCGACCGAGGTGGGGCATGTGGAGGCGCTGTCGGCGGCGGCTCGCGCGGCCGGGCACCGGTCGGGTGTCTTCGGGCCCGAGGACTTGTTGCTGGAGCAGTTGCTGGCGTCGAGCGCCCGGGTGACCGACGTCCTGCGCCGGCGGGTGGCCGATGCCTTGTTGGGGCGGGACCACGACGGGCTGATCACCTCGACGCTGCGGACCTATCTGTCGTGCGGCTCGGTGCCGGAGACGGCCAAGCGCGAGGTGGTGCACGCCAACACCGTGCTGTACCGGCTGAACCGGGTGAAGGCGCTG
>Ga0190267_10000140_pt1 | contig 15057 bp, 15 predicted proteins | sample Popmic239T_FD_140332 | JGI IMG/M metagenome (GOLD analysis project Ga0190267, IMG submission 140332) | Populus adjacent soil microbial communities from riparian zone of Oak Creek, Arizona, USA - 239 T | ecosystem: Environmental > Terrestrial > Soil > Riparian zone | place: USA: Arizona... | reverse complement strand
TCCGCGCAGGCGGACTTTGCGCCTTTCCAGCGGCGAATTCATTCGCTCCCGCAGGCGGACGGCACGTTGCCGGTTCAGATTCGCAAGGAGCATCATTCGCTCCCGCAGGCGGGCGACAGGTTACCGGTTCAGGTTCGCAATGGGCATCATTCGCTCCCGCGGGCGGACGGCACTTTGCCCGCTCACGCCTTGGGACGATCGCCGCTCACCCCGCCCGCCTGCACCCTGGGAGACTGGCCGCCACGCTGCGCCGCCCACGCTCCCCACGCGCCCACGCCGCGCCGCCCACGCCGGCTCATCGCCATCCGCACCTTGCCCCGCATCCCGTCCCGTCACACCCACACGGATCGCACGACGCTTCTGCGCTGCGCCCCCCTCCGTCACAGCCCATTCGCCTGCGTGGCACCGGGGGGGTGAGGCAGCCGTCCATCTCGCGTTTTTCGGCTCCCCGCGGTTTGCGGCAGGAGCGGGCGGGGGAGAAAGGCGCGTGGCCCCGCTCCTGCGGCACACCACCATCTCCATCAGGCACAAGCGGAAACTGGACGAGGGACGGTCGGAAATGGCGGACCTGGAGACGGCGATCGGGATTGCGGTTGAGGCGCACCGGGGGCAGAAGGACCGCGCCGGCGCGCCCTACATCCTGCACCCGCTGCGAATGATGTTCCGCGTGCAGACCGACGCCGAGCGCATGGCGGCCGTGCTGCACGACGTGGTGGAGGACACCGACTGGACGCTGGACGCCCTGCGCGAGCGCGGCTTTCCCGCTGAGGTGGTGGACGCCGTGGACCACCTGACGCGCCGCGAGGGCGAGAGCTACGACGACTTCGTCACCCGCGCGGCCGCGCACGCCGTCGCCCGGCGCGTAAAGCTGGCCGACCTGGAAGACAACATGGACGTGCGGCGCACCGGCACGCTCAGCGGGGAAGACGTGGAGCGGCTGGGCCGCTATCTGCGCGCCTGGCGGCGGCTGAGCCACGACCTGCCGGGGTGAGAACGGGACGCCCACGCCCGCCGCCGTCTTTGCCTCCTACGACGGTGGAGGACCTGTTCGAGGTGGTCGCCGACGCCATTCGCCGCGACGCGGAACGCTGCAGGTGGGCTACCACCCCGAGTACGGCTTTCCCGAGGTCATCAACGTCGACTACCAGGCGGGTGGCAGCGAGCAGAAGCTGCTCTTCGTGTCGGAGTTCACCCGGAAGCCCTGACATCATCCCCGGTATGGCTTTACGAAGAAGCAGGGACGCGTGCGGCGTCTCTGCTTCTTCGTTTTTCGGTGGATGCGGATCGGCGCCGCTGGCTCCGCCCGGCGCGGCGCTTGCCTCAGGATGCGTCCGATCGGCCCTGTTCTACCAGATCCGGAACGAAGAACGTGACTTCCTGAGGGAGCGCTCACCCCGATCCAGCCGCCTGCACCGCCTTCTGCGCGCGACCGAAGGACCTTTTCTCGGCTGCGCAGGGGCCGGATCAGGGCACGCGACCAAGCCCGTCGTTCTGCTGGCGAGGTCCTTCGGTCGGCGCGTGGACTCCCGGGTGGGAGCAGATTTCCCGCGGCGCCTCCCCCAGGAAGTCACGTACGCGATTCCGGATGCGGTATCCCCGCTTTCACGCTGGAGAGACGATGTCCGTACGAGTCCTGATGCGCATGCTGGCCCTCGCGGCGCTGCTCACCCTGCCGGGCTGCCTGGTGGTTTCCTGCGGCCCCTGACCGGCGGGCCGCAGACGCGAAGAGCCCCGCCCGGATGCTTTCGGGCGGGGCTCCGTGTTCGTGGCCGTCGAGCCTACTGTTCGCCCAGGCGGATGAGGTTCTGCCGCATGTCCCAGCGGATGGTCTCGTTGCCGCGCAGCGTGACCCGCGGCGACATGAGCGTGTAGCCGGTGCCGCCCTCGGCGCGCAGCCGGTACGTGCCGTCGATCTGCGAAAGCCGCGTGCTCAGCGTCTCGCTGCCCAGTGTGGACAGGGAACCGACGAGCGCCTCCGGGCCGTCTCTGGGCACCAGGTAGATGCGCACCTGGGTGGGGATGGTGCCGTCGTTCTCCACCATCACCCGCAGGAACTCGCCGCCGGGCCCATCGCCGTCGCCCCGGTTCCCCGCGCATCCCGCCATCGTCAGCGCCGCCAGAACGGCATACGCCGTCCGCATCATGGTCTTCATCGTTCCTCCCGCGTCAGGTGTAACCATCAGGTCCAGCACTGCCTGTGCCAACCTTAGACACCTCAAGCAGATGGTTCCCCTACGCCCTCCCCGTCCTCGTCCGCCTCGCCCTCTGCCTCGTCGGCCTCACCATCCTCCGCGACCACCTCGCCGTCCTCCTCCGACGGCGCGGGGAACAGCAGGGCGCCCAGCGTATCCAGCAGCTCCTCGCGCCCCTCGCCGTTCAGGGAGGAGAAGAGGATGGCCTGGTCCGGCTCGATCTGCAGCGCGCTCGCGGTGGCGGCGAAGGCCTCCTTGCGCTTGGTGGCGCCCAGCTTGTCGGACTTGGTGAACGCGAAGAGGACCGGCAGCCCCAGCTCGCCCAGGTAGTCCACCGAGCGCAGGTCGTCGGGGCTGGGCCCGGTGCGCAGGTCGATGAGCTGCACGACGCCGCGCAGGTCCGTGGAGGTGGAGAGAAATCCGCTGATGACCGCCTCCCACTTCCTTCGCGCCGGCTCCGGCGCCCTGGCGAAGCCGTAGCCGGGCAGGTCGATGAGGAAGAAGTCGCCCAGGTCGGAGCGCACGCGGTAGAAGTTGATCTCCTGCGTCTTGCCCGGCGTGGCCGACACGCGCGCGATGGCCGTGCGCGTGCGTCCCAGCAGCCGGTTGATGAGGGACGACTTGCCCACGTTGGAGCGCCCCGAGAACGCCACCTGCGGCATTCCGCGGGTGGACTCCGGCGCTGCCTGCCCCGGCTGGCCGATGGCCCCGGCGAATTCGACGGACTTGATCTTCAAGGGAGTGCGTTAGTGCGTGAGTGCGTTAGTGCGGAAGTGCGGAAGTAGGAAGTGCGTGTGTTCGTACACTGGTACGAGGTACGAAGGTACGCCGGCAGTCATAGAGCGCAACTCATCGTACGGAAAAGGGCGCGGGGGCGGCATTCAGCCAGCCCCCGCGACAGACTCACTCCCGCACTCCCGCACTAACGCACTCCTCACGCTTCCTTCCGCCGCGCCTCCGGGGCCAGCACCAGCAGCGGCGGCACGCCGTCCGTCACGCACTCGGGGGTGACGACCACCTCGCGCACGTCCTCGCGCGAGGGGATGTCGAACATGATGTCGCGCATCAGCGTCTCGATCACCGCCCGCAGCCCGCGTGCGCCCGTGCCCCGCTCGATGGCCCGCCGCGCGATGGCGCGGATGGCGCCGGGGTCGAAGGTGATCCCCACCCGGTCCATCTGGAAGATCTTCTGGTACTGCTTGACCAGCGCGTTCTTGGGCTCGGTCAGGATGCGCACCAGCGCGTCCTCGTCCAGGTTCTCCAGCGTCACCGTCACCGGCAGGCGCCCCACCAGCTCCGGGATCAGGCCGAAGCGCAGCAGGTCCTCGGGCTCCACGCTCTCGAACGCGTCCGCGTGCTTCACCAGCTCGCGCCCCCCGTCCTTGGCCCCGAAGCCGATCTGCCGCTTGCCCGTGCGCGCCTCGATGATCTTCTCCAGCCCGTCGAACGCCCCGCCGCAGACGAAGAGGATGTGGCGGGTGTTGATCTGGATGTACTCCTGCTGCGGGTGCTTGCGGCCCCCCTGCGGCGGCACCGAGGCCGTGGTGCCCTCCAGGATCTTGAGCAGCGCCTGCTGCACGCCCTCACCCGAGACGTCGCGGGTGATGGACGGGTTCTCGCTCTTGCGGGCGACCTTGTCGATCTCGTCGATGTAGATGATCCCCCGCTCGCACTCCGCCACGTTGAAGTCGGCGGCCTGCAGCAGGCGGACCAGGATGTTCTCCACGTCCTCGCCCACGTACCCCGCCTCGGTGAGCGTGGTGGCGTCGACGATGGTGAAGGGGACGTGCAGCACGCGGGCCAGCGTCTGCGCCAGCAGCGTCTTGCCCACGCCCGTGCTGCCGATGAGCAGGATGTTGGACTTGTCCAGCTCCACCTCGTCCATCACCCCGTGGTTGTTCACCCGCTTGTAGTGGTTGTACACGGAGACGGCCAGCGACTTCTTGGCCTGCTCCTGCCCCACCACGTACTGGTCCAGCACGTCCTTGATCTCGGTGGGCGTGGGCACCGGGGTGGCGGCGCTGGTGGCCTCCTTGATCTCCTCCTCGGCCAGGATCTCGTTGCAGAGCGAGATGCACTCGTTGCAGATGTAGACCGAGGGCCCGGAGATGAACCGCTTCACCGAGTCCTTGGACTTTCCGCAGAACGAGCAGCGGAGGTGCTTGTCGCTGGGCATTGCTTGGGCCTGCGTGCTTTGAAAAAAGAAGGGAGTGCGGGTGCCGGGCTCCCGTCAGGAGCCCGTACCCGTCTCGGCCTCGGCGTGGCGCACCGCCACCAGGCTGGCGCCGCCCACCCCGTGCGAGATCACCTCGTCGATCAGCCCGTACTCCAGCGCCTCCTGCGCCGACATGAAGCGGTCGCGGTCCAGGTCGGCCTCCACCTGCTCCACGCTCTGCCCCGTGTGGTGGGCCAGGATCTCGTTCAGCCGGTGGCGCAGCCCCAGGATCTCGCGCGCCGCGATCTCGATGTCGGCCGCGCTGCCCTGGCTGCCGCCCGAAGGCTGGTGCAGCATGATGCGGGCGTTGGGGAGCGCGCTGCGCTTGCCCTTCTCGCCCGCGCCCAGCAGGATGGCCCCCATGCTGGCCGCGCTGCCGATGCAGATGGTGTGCACCGGCGAGCGGATGAACTGCATGGTGTCGTAGATGGCCAGCCCCGCCGTCACCACCCCGCCCGGCGAGTTCACGTACAGGTAGATGTCCTTGTCGGGGTTGTCCGCGTCAAGGAACAGCAGCTGGGCGATGATGATGTTGGCCACCGTGTCGTCCACGGCGCTGCCCAGGAACACGATGCGGTCCATGAGCAGCCGGCTGAAGATATCGTAGCTGCGCTCTCCCCGGCTGGAGCGCTCGATCACGTACGGCGGATAGATGGCCATCTCTGCTGGTCTCCTGGCGTCTTTTTGAGGGGCGGCCCGGCCGGTCAGGCCTGCGCGACCGTGTTGCGCGAGCGAAGGTGCTCGAAGACCTTGTCCTCCAGCACCTCGGCCTCCAGCGCCTGCATCTGCCCGGAGCGTTCCAGCTCCACCCACAGGTCGCTGGGCGTGCGGCCGTGCTGCTCGGCCAGCGCCTCCACCCGGGCGTCCACGTCGTCGGCCGTGGGGCGCAGCCCCTCGCGCTCGGCGATGTGCTCCACCACCATCATCCGCTTCAGGGCCTGCTCCGCCTGGGGGCGCATGATGTCGCGCAGTTGCGAGAAGCGTTCCTCTTCCTCGGGGCCGCGCTTGCGGCGGCTCCCCTCGTCGTCGGGGTTCTCGCCCATCATGAAGCCCAGGTACCGGTCCACCATCGACCGCGGCACCTCGAACGGGTTTGCCTCCACGATCTGCTGCACCAGCGCGTCGCGCATGGCGCTGTCGGCGCGCTTGCGCTGGTCGTTCTCCAGGTCGGCGCGCACGCGGGTGCGCAGCGCGTCCAGCGAGTCGAACTCGCCCAGCCCCTTCGCGAACTCGTCGTCCAGCGCCGGCAGGTCCTTGCGGCGGGCCTCTTCCACCCTGATGCGCAGGCGCTGCTGCTGGCCGCGCTGCGCCTCGTCGGGAAAGTCCTCGGGGAAGGTGACGGTGAACTCGCCCTCCTCGCCCGGGGCCAGGCTCATGATGGCGGCCTCGATGTCGGGAATGGCCTGCCCCTCGCCCAGCTCGAAGCGGTACTCGCTGCTCTCGGGCTCCTCGCCCTCGGGGACGTTGTCCAGGTCGGCGATCTGCACCAGCACCAGGTCGCCGTAGTCGGGCTTCTGCCCCTCTTCCAGCGAGTGCAGGGTGGCGCGCTCGGTGCGCAGCCGCTCCAGCAGCGAGTCCACGTCGTCGTCCGTCACGGCGTCGGCGGGGCGGACGATCTGGAAGCCCTCGGTGCGGGCCAGGTTCAGCACCGGCTGTACCTCGAACTCCACCTCGAAGTGCAGGTCGCCGCCGTCGCCGTGGTAGTGGACCTGCTCCACCTGCCCCTGGGTGATGGGCTTGAAGTCCTGCGCGTCCAGCGCCTCGCGGTAGGCGTCCTGGATCACGCGGTCCACCGTCTCCTGCTCGATGGCGGGGCCGAACTGGCGCTCCACCAGCGACGCGGGCGTCTTGCCCTTGCGAAAGCCGGGCAGGCGGACGTTGCCGGCGATCTTGGAGCTGACGCTCTGGCGCACGCGGCGCACGCGCTCGCTGGGAACGGTGATGGAGAGGCGGCGGCTCCAGGAGTTGGGCTCCTGTACCTCGACGCGAAGCTCCGAAACGGGGGCAGTGCTATGCTCGGCCATCCGGCTGTCTATCTGCTGAAAGAAATCTGTGTTGGCGAGGTGCGAAAGGGGGGATTCGAACCCCCACGGCCTGAGCCACTGGTTCCTAAGACCAGCGCGTCTACCATTCCGCCACTTTCGCGCGAGACGAACGGGCAAATATAGACGGCGCCGATAGGGGGGTCAACCAAACCTCGCCACCCCGGCGCTCCGGTGCCGTCTCTGTCCCAAACTGCGCGTCCCTGGCCCCGCACGCCAGCCCCGCCGACCATCGCCGCCTCCAAACGCCGAACGCCCCGCAAACTACGCGAGGCGTCAAGGGCCGGCACGATAGCGGCACGCTGTCATCCTGAGGGAGCGCACACCCGTAACCGTCCCACTCACAACAGTCTGCGCGCGACCGAAGGACCTTCATCGGGTCGCGCGAGGCTCAGCCCTCGGCAGCCGTTCAGGTCACCCGGTCAAAGCGAACCAGCCGTGGAGCGGGCGGATGGTTCTCGAGATCGCGCATCAGGTGGTGCGAGCCTGCTCCCATGGCGTTGCGGGGATCTTCTTCAATCCCATCCTCAGACGGTGAACCCCGGGGCTCGCCGGACGATGCCCCACGCCCCGTCGGCTCCCTGCCGGAGGAGATACCAGTAGCCGAATGCGTCCGGGTGATAGCGGTCACTGGTTCGACGAGTAGCACAATCACCGATGCAGGGCACCAGGAGCGCGACCTTGACCCAGATTCCTCCCGCGACCGGCTCCGGTCCGCGTATGGGGTGCGTGGTGATTTCCCCGAGCGCAACGAACAGGTGTTCCGGATAGTCGGGACAGCCGTACCATCCCTCCCGCACCGCGCAGGACTCCTCGATCACCCCGCGAGCTCGCAAGGAGTCCAGCAGTGCGGCGGAATGCTCGATGTCCGGTGATGGCGTCACCGGGGCGGCTGTGCCGTCAGGATCGCGAAGGTGCGCTCCGCAGAGCGGCATGCATTCCACGCCCGAGCGGGTTTTCGCGAGCGCAACAGGCTGGGCGGGGAATTCCGTCCTCACCTGCTTCAGGATCTCCGCGTACACCGAGATGCTGTCCACCGCGGGCGGCTGCTGCACGCCCAAGGCTAGAATCAGCCCAACCATCAGCATGATTCCTCCTCCCCTCGTCAATGCCCCGAGCAGTACCCCGCGGTCGCGTCGAGGCTGAGCCCCAGCGGTGTGGTGTCGCGATGGGCGTACCAGTGGCCGAGACCGCTCGGATTCCAGATCCCGTGGATGGCTTCATGAGCAATCGTCCAAGCCGTCAGCGCGCCGGTCCATATATACATCACCTGGCCACCGCGTGCATAATCCCAGGGCGCGGCTCCATAGAGCGGCGTGCCCGTCTCGGGGTAGATCACACGGTTGTCCCACACCTGCACGTGGCGGTTGACCATCCGAATCGCGCTCTCGCGAACCTCTCCGCAGAAACCGTCTGTACGCAAAGTGGCGATCAGGTCCATGATCTGCTTATGCTCCGCAGGAGTGGGATCACGAAGCTGGCAGCCGAGGTCCGCGCAGTCCGCGAGCTCATCGTCGGCTTTTTCCGACTCGTCGCAGTCAGGATCGTAATCCGGGCAGATGGGTGGCAGATCGTCGGGAGGAGGCGTGCCGCCACTGCCCGGGCCTACAGGGCCGGGACCGGGGTCCGGGCTGGTGCCGCCGGTTCCGGGGTCGGGGCAGCCCTGTGCCGCCGAGCCATGAGGGTCCCCCGGATCGATGGAGGTGATGCACTCGCCGGACAGCAGAGGTCCCGCGGTCATGAGGTCGACTGCGGGTGACCCGGTCGGGAGATCGCCGCAGGCGACGAGGAGCAGCGCCAGGAGAAGTGTCGTCAGATGGAGCACAACGTTTCGCATGGTCGACTCCGTTCATCTAAGGATGGGTCCACAAGATTACTTGCCTGCTGAGACTCGAGTGCTCTTGCTTCTGCTGCGCGGCGCATCAGCGCGAGGCGGCCACCCGCGTCTGCGCTGGCGCGCGGCCTTCCAGGCGGAAGCGCGCCACCTGCGGCACGCCGGCCTCGTTCTGAACCACGGCGTAGATGCGGTCGCCGCGAATGACCAGCGGCATGCCGTCCTGGTGCTGGATGGGAAGCGCCAAGCGGCCCTGGTAGCGGCCGTCCGGGTCGAACACGTCGAACGCGGTGCCGCTCTCGCCCGCCGGGAGCGTGGGACGCACCCACAGCCAGCCACGGTCGTCCGTGCGGATGGAGACGAACGCCGGCTTGTGCCGGGGCACGCGCGACAGGTCAACCCGGCCGCCCTGGTCCGTAAACCACTTGAACTGCGCGGGGATTGAATCGCGCTCGCTCGCCGCGACCGGCACGGGCGCCGCGGCGCGCTCAGCCGCGCGCACCGTGCCGCCACCGGGTTCGTGCAGGGTCAGACGGTAGCGGTCCGTTACGCCGGACCAGAGGCGGCCGTCCGCGTCCAGCGCCCACGCCAGCTCCGGCGCGTACGGCACCGGCGCGACGATACTGGCGGGGCCGCTGAACTGCGGTGGCTTGAACGACGGCAGCGGGAATCGCTCCGTGTGACCAGAGGCGGGGTCCAGCCGCAGCAGCGCAGGTGGTCCGGCCATACCGTCCGCCCCCGCGGCCACGTCCCACAGCCGCCCCTGCCGGTCGAAGCGGCCGGGCCAGGGGAACATGGCGAGGCCGCTCGCGCGGCGGATGGTGTTCCGCACCGCACCGGTGGTGTCGAAGACGGAGTACCGGCTATTCCCCGGATCTACCACCCATAGGGCGGCTCCACCCGGCGCCATCGCCATCCCCATCGGCTGGGCGAGCTCGCCCGGGCCGGCGCCCTGGCGGCCGAACGAGCGCACGTGCCGGCCGTCCGCGTCGAACACGCGCACCTGGCCCGCCTGCGCCTCCAGCACGTACAGGCGCCCGTAGGCATCCACCTCCAGCGCGGCCGGCATGCCGAACACGTCCGGCCCCGCGCCGTCCGCCCGGCCCAGTCGCGGCTCCTCCACCGCGCGCCACGCGGTCTGCTCGGTCCAGACGCCGCGCTCGGAGCTCTGGCCGCCGCTTCGGTCGCAGGCGGCGCAGGCGGTGAGCAGCGCCGCGAGCGCGGCGCGAAGTTGCCTGTTCATCATCGGTTCGATCGAAAAGGCCATCGGGTACGGGCCGGCCGGGGAGCGGCTCGCGTGGATGAGGTCAGCCGCGCGGACCTCAGGTCTGCTGGACGGGGTTGTCGCTGGGCGGGCCGCTCTGGCTCTGGCAGCTGCAGACGGGCGAGCCCGTCCAGAAGCTGCACGAGCAGGTACAGGTCCCCGTGCCGGTGCACGAGCCCAGCTTGCAGTTCACGGTGCAGCTGCTTTCCTGCGCGTACGCCCGCTGCGCGAAGCGGGGGGAGACGAAGAGCCCCGCGCCCAGCACCAGCGCGGTCAGCGCCATCACGATCGGCCGCTTACGAGAGTGATTGTTCGTCATGGGATCGCATCCTCGCAAAGTGTGGTTCATGGAAGTGCGGGCCCGGCGTCCCCGGCCGTCCCTCGTCCTCTGATTCGTTCAGCGTGCGGCGCGCGGCGCCTGGCCCGCGGCGGCGAAGCGGCGCACCTGCGCCAGCCCCGCGGCGGTCAGCGAGCCGACCACCTCGCCGCGAAGGGCGCCCCGCTCCACCAGCAGCGTGGCGGGCGTCGCTTCCACGCCAAAGGCGGTGTGCACCTCCGCGGGCGTGGCGGTGACCACGCGGACGTGCCGCGCCAGGCCGCCCCAGTACGCCCGCGCCGGCGGCGTGTCCATCGGCGCGACGCCGTAGAGCGCCACCGGGCCGCCGCGCAGCTCGCCCACCAGGTCGATCCAGTTGGCCATGTTCGCGTGGCAGACCGCGCAGTCGGGCGAGTAGATGAAGACGATGGCCCGCTCCGCCCGCGCGATCTCCGCCAGCGGCCCCGCGGCCGGTGCGCGCACGGGCACGTTGCGGACGGTCAGCAGCCCCGTCCGCGCGCCGGCACCCGGCGCGCGCACCCAGGTGACCGAAGCCGCCGCCGCCTTCCAGCCGCTGAACAGCAGCACGGCCACCAGCAGGGCGGTCGCGGCTCCCGCCGCACGTCGCATCATGCCCCCTCCTCCACGCGATAGGCTTCCACCCGCTCCACGTGCATCTCGTCGGTGGTGACGCCGTAGACCACGCCTCCGGCGATCCGCACGGGCTCGAACCCCGCGGGGACGCGCAGCAGGCCGGCGTCCGTCCCGTCGGCGCGGGTGACGCGCCAGGTGCGGCTGAACCCCTGCCAGCCGTCGCGCGTGTCGAAGCCGCGGGTCCACTGCGCGCCGCCGGGCCCGGCCAGCACGCCGGTGACGGAGGGGCGCACCGCGGCGAAGAAGCGGCGGTTCAGCGGCTCCAGCACCGTCGTCGGCGTGGTGGGCGAGGCGATCAGGCGCCGGTCGCGCGCGCCCTCCAGGTGGCGCAGGCGGTCGCGGCGGGTCACGGGCGAGGGGCGGAGCTCGCGGCGCAGGCGCGTGGCGCGGCCGGAGGGCTCCACCCGGTACGCCTCGTCCGGACCGCCGGGGGCAAAGAGCACCGTGCCGTCCGGCTGCACGTCCCAGCGCGGCTCCGGCGCCCACGTGGGCGGCTTGAGCCAGGTGGTCACGCTGGTGCCCGGCGCGCCCTCCACGTGCGACGCATCCATCCCCGCGATGGCGAAGCGGAACAGCGTCCGCTCCACGCGCCCGGCCGTATCCAGCCGCACCAGCGCGCCCTGCTGCGCCGCGCGCGAGACCCGCAGCGGATCGGAGTGCACCTCCATCACGTATCCGTGGGCAAAGGCGCGGATGCGCTGCACCCTGCCGCGCGCGTCCGCGGCGCCTGGCGTCAGGACGCGCACCGTCCGGCCCGTGGGCGTGTGGACCGTCAGCCGCTGCGCTTCCACGTCCCACACCGCCACCTCGCCGCTCCACGGCAGCACCAGCAGCTGCACGGGCCGCCGGAACTCCCCCGGCCCGCCTCCCTTGCCCCCGAAGGCGAACAGGTGGCGCCCGTCCGCGGCGAAGGCGGATACGGACGCGCTCATCCCGTCCAGCACGTACACGGTGTCCGCGGACAGCCCGGGCGCCACGTCCGCCACGTTCCCGAACGCCGCCGCCTCCCCGCCGATCCGCAGTACGCGCTCATCGTCGCCGATGGCGCGGAGTGAGGTGGATGCGCGCGCGGGGAGCACGAGGTCGCCCGCCGGCGTCAGCTCTACGGGGTGGGTGAAGAGCGCGGAGGCCAGCTCCCGGTCCGCCCTCGCATCCGCCCGAAAGGCGGAGAGCGCGCCCGTGCCCAGCAGGAGGAGCGCCCCGGCGCCGAGGACCGCCATGCGGCGCCTCATCGCTCGCCCTCCGCCGGTGCCAGCGGGGCGAGCAGCGCCGCCGTTCGCCGCAGCTGCTCCGGGGACGGCACGCCGGGGCGGCTGTAGAGGGCGCGCCCGTCCGCATCCACCACGATCCACCGTGCCCGGCCGATCTCCGCGGCCGCGGGTGCGCCCGCCCGGACCATCCGCGCGCCGATTCCCCGCGCCACGCACGCATCCACGTCCGCCGAGAGCGCGATCCAGCCCACGTCCGCATCACCCGCCGTCGCCGCCGCCAGCGCGCAGAGCCCGGTCGCCTGCGGACCGGCCGAATCCGAGCGCACCAGCACGCGGACGTCCGCGCCCGCCGGCGCCAGCGACCGCAGCGCGGGGAGCGGGGTCCCGTACGACAGCGGCGAGACCGCCTGCTGGCGCGCGAGAATCGTGTAGTGCCGCTCGCGCATCTCGGCGAAGGTCTGCACCCCCTCCGCCGCCATCAGCGCCGCGGCCGCGACGATCGCCAGCAGCAGCGTGCGGAACTGGCGCGGCGACAGCTCCGGCAGGCGCGAGCGGCCGGCTGGGTCCGGGGCCGTGGGCGCGGGGGATGGGGGCGGGGCGAGCGAGTTCATGAAGGTCCGTGGAAATGGAAAACAGCCGGGATGGATGCCGAGCCACTCGCGGGACGACAAGCCGGCGCCATCCGTGTGGAAGGTCCCCAGGCGAGCGCTTCATCCAGGCTAAACGCGCGGCGGAAGAACGTCAAGGATCATCGGATAACGTGTGTATATCTTGTACGATAATCCAAGCAGACGGAACGACTTGCGAGTCTTTCCTGCTTCCGCTGGCACCAATCATCCTCCTTTGCGGGAGGGTTGGACTCCCCATCCGCCACGGCAGAAGAGGCTTTGGCGCACACGGGATAAGCGCGAGCCGCCGCAGCCCTCTCCCCAGGCAACTCCGTTGACCCCGCTAACTCCGCGTGAGGCTCGTCTTTTCAGGATTCGACACGATGCAGGCCACATGACGCGGAGAGCCGCTGAGGGACGGCAGGTGGCGGGAAAGACGAAGCGCCACTCCCCCGGGGGGAGTGGCGCTCGTTGTCGGAAGAGGGATGGATGCGCGGAATCAGTCCGGCAGGCGCACGTTCACGATGCCGTTCTCGCCGCTGGCGAACACCACCCGCAGCGACACCACCTCGCCCCCGCGCTTGCGCTCCACCAGCCGGCGGAAGGTGGCCACGTCGTCCAGCGCCTGGCCGTCCACCGCCAGGATGCGCGTGCACCGGCGAATGCCGTTGCGGAACCCGGCGCTGAAGTTCTCCACCTCCGTCACCACCAGGCCGGACGCCTGGCCCTCGAACTCGCAGTTGCGCGCCACCTCGGGGGTCACCGGCGACACCGCCACGCCCAGCTTGGTGGAGCCCTCCGCCGCCGCCGGCGCCTCGCGGCGGGCCACCTGCGGCTCCTCCGCCGCGTTGGGCGCCTCGCTCAGGCGCACGGAGAAGCGCTGGCGGTTGCCGTAGCGGATCACGTCCAGCGCCACCGTCTCACCCGGGCGGCGCGTGGCGATCATCCGCTGGAACTGCCCCACCCGCTGCACCGGGCGCCCGTCCACCGCCACGATCACGTCGCCCTGCCGCAGCCCCGCCTCGCGGGCCGGGCTCTCGGGGGGAAAGTCCTGCGCCACCACGCCCTCGATGCGCTCCAGCCGGTACACCTCCGCGTCCTCGGGGCGCACGCTGGTCACCTGGATCCCCACCGCCGGGCGCCGCACCCGGCCGTAGCGGATCAGGTCGTCCGCCACCTTGCGCGCCAGGTCGATGGGCACCGCGAACCCGTAGCCCGTGTAGAGCCCCGTGGGCGAGGCGATGGCGCTGTTCACGCCCACCACCTCGCCGCGCAGGTTCACCAGCGGCCCGCCGGAGTTGCCGGGGTTGATGGGCGCGTCCGTCTGGATGAAGTCCTCGATGGCCCAGCGCCGGTTCTCGCCCGCGTTGGAGCCGATCAGGTTGTTGAGCGAGCGGCCCTGCGCGCTCACGATCCCCGAGGTGACCGTGGTGCCCAGGTCCAGCGGGTTGCCGATGGCCAGCACCCACTCGCCGATGCGCACGCCCTCCGAGCGCCCCAGGCGCACCGCGGGAAAGCCCCGCCCCTCGATCTTGATCACCGCCACGTCCGTCAGCGGGTCGCGGCCCACCAGGCGCGCGCGGATCTGCCGGTTGTCGGAAAGCACCACGTTGATCTGGTCCGCCTCGGCCACCACGTGGTTGTTGGTGATGATGTAGCCGTCGTCGCTGATCAGGAAGCCGGACCCGCTGGCCTGCTGCGGCCCCTGGGGGCGCTGCGGCATGGGGAAGGGGAACGGAAAGCCCTGGCCCTCCTCCTCCTCTTCGCCCCGTCCGCGGCCGCGCGCCGGGGCGTTGCGCTCCGTCTCGATGGAGACCACCGCCGGCGTCACCGACTCGGCGATGGAGATGAACGCCTGGCTGAGCTCCGCCACCGGGCGGACATCCTGCCTGGACGGCTGCTCCGTGGTCTGCAGCATCGTGGTGGCGTGCGAGCCGGCGGTCCACTCCAGGCCGCTGGCCAGCAGCACGCCGCCCGCGAACGCGCCCGCGGTCACGCCCACCAGCTTCAGCTTGGCACGTACCGGATCGAGCATGGTTGTTCCTACTCCCGTTTTGTCTGGGCTTTCAGGGACTTTGCCACGTTCAGTATCGCCCCGCTCCCGCACGGCGCGGAAGGGGGGCGGCATTAGCCTCTGGTTAATGCCTCCTGAAACGCGACGGCAACTGCGCCTGCAAACGCACTTCGAGCGCGCATCCCCACACCATCGCCGACGTCCTGCAAGACCCCCACCACCCGCCCATCAGCCGCCTGGCTACGACCAGGATCGCACTGCGTCCGCCGGCGCCCCCCTCCCCGGCCCTCCCCCACAAACTGCGTGGGGGAGGGAGAATTCGATCCCGCTTCGGCAGCCCGTCGCAGCGCGATCGAATTCTCCCCTCTCCCCGAGGAACGAGGGGGGAGGGGCCAGGGGTGGGGGACCCCGTCGGGCGCGGCGCGATGCCCGTCGTAGCGGGATCGAATTCTCCCCTCTCCGCGAGGAACGAGCGGGGAGGGGCCGGGGGTGGGGGACCCCGTCGGGCGCGGCTCGATGCCCGTCGCAGCGGGATCGAATTCTCCCCTCTCCGCGAGGAACGAGCGGGGAGGGGCCGGGGGAGGGGCCCCATGAGCGCTAACTTTATCTTGTGAAGCGTTTTGGCGTTGTCCCCTTGTGTCTGCTTTTCGCGCGGTTTGTGCCGCCGACCAGACAAAGTCAGGGAATTTTCGAATGACCAAATCGCG
>Ga0190267_10000139_pt1 | contig 15157 bp, 14 predicted proteins | sample Popmic239T_FD_140332 | JGI IMG/M metagenome (GOLD analysis project Ga0190267, IMG submission 140332) | Populus adjacent soil microbial communities from riparian zone of Oak Creek, Arizona, USA - 239 T | ecosystem: Environmental > Terrestrial > Soil > Riparian zone | place: USA: Arizona... | reverse complement strand
TCTGCACCAGCCCGACCACCTCCTCCCGCTGCTGCGCGGCCGCCGGCTGCGCGGCGGCGCAGGCCGCCACCAGGGCGGCCAGCGACGCGCGGCAAAGGCGGCGTCCCGATATCCCGTTCATGGTGCCTCCCTGTATCCCAGTGTGAGCGTCACGCGGCGGTTCAGCCCCGGAGCCGCGGCCGTGGCGGCGGCGAGCACCCGCGGATCGCCGGTGTGGCTGATGACCACGCAGCAGTCCGCGGCCAGGCCGCCCGCCCGCAGCGCCCGGATCACGGAGAGTGCGCGCTGGTAGCCCAGCTCCCGGTGGTACAGCTCCCCCGGCTGGGCGAACCCCTCCACCACCAGCGTCACCGGCGTATCCGCCAGGCGGCTGCCCAGCGCGCGCAGCCGCGCCCGCACGGAGTCGTCGCGCACCTCCCACTGGTCCGGGCCAAAGAACACGGGGGCCACCGCCGCGCCGCCGGCCGCGGGGACGGCGGCATCCGTCACCCCCGCCACGGTTTCGCGGATCTCGCGCAGCGCCTGCACGCGCGGGGCGGGAAGCGCGCAGAGCTCGCGGATCTCCCCGGCGGCGCGCCGCACCTCGGCCGCGGCCATCGCGCGCACGCTGTCGGGCGGGGGTGAGGTCGGGGTGTCGGAGTGCGCGAGCACACGGGCGGCGTCGCGCCAGGCGGCCACCAGCAGCGGCTCGCAGCCGGCGGCCTCCGCCGCGTTCGCGAACTCCGCCAGCACCACCGCCGCCACCGGGTCGCTCACCTCCCCCGCCGCACGCACGCGCGCGGCGGGGGACAGGCGCACGTCCAGCACGCCGGGGTCATGGGTCCAGTACGCGCCGCTGGCGGCGTCGACGGGCCAGGAAAGCGGGTTCAGAAGGGTGGGGAGGACGTTCTTGACGCGCCGGTCGATCGTCACCACGGCGGAGTCGTAGCCGGGGGCGCTGATGACCAGGGTCTGCCGCGGGCGGGCCCGCAGCCGGACCTGCAGCGGCGTGGTGCCCAGAGGGTTGCCGGCCGCGTCGCGCACGGTGGCCACCACCGTGTCCGTGCGAATGCGCAGAAGCGGAGGCCGGGGGTCCAGCAGCGTGGCACACGCGCCGGAGCAGAACGCGGCCAGGAGCGGCGCCAGGGCGGCGCGCGCGAGGGGAGGAAGATGGAGGGACATGGAATGGGGTCCCGCTGAAGTACGACAACATCAACGACCGCGGATTACGGCTCTTTCAACTCGGCGTGCAGAATTGTTCGATTGGGCACTTCGGAGTGCTCGAAGCACGGATCCCCGCCGCCCTCCCTGCGGACGGCGGGATCGTCGTGTTCCGGTTGTAGCGGGCGAACGGCCTACCAGTCGTCGCCGCCGCCGTAGTCGCGCCGGCCGCCGCGGCCACCGCCGCTACCGGTACCCCAGCCGCTGTCGCGCCCGCCGCCGCCGTTGCCCCGGCCGCCGCCACCGCGGTTGTATCCGCCACCACCGCCGCCGCCGTATCCCCCGCCGGTGCTCGCGGCCCCGTCGCCGTATCCGCCGCCGCCGCGGCCGTACCCGCCGGGCTGGCCCATGTCGGCCGGCTCGGCGCCGCCCTCGGGCGCGTTGAGCCGCACCAGGTTGGCGGCCTTGAGACCCTTGGGCTCCTCGATCACCTCGAACTCCACGGGCTCGCCCTGCTCGAGCGTCTTGAAGCCGCGGCCCGAGATGCCGCTGTGGTGGACGAAGATGTCGGTGCCGTCATCCCGCGTGACGAACCCGAAGCCCTTTTCCTGCGAGAACCACTTGACCGTACCGGATGCGCGTTCCATGGGACGTTGCTGGGTGGGGGGGACCGTGGAGCAGATGGACCGGGGGGCGCCTGTCCGCACGGATCGTTCCCGTTCCGTGCCACTGCGGAGCAGGTTCGTCGCAGGTTTTCACCCAGGTGAAATAATCTCAGGGATTTGCGCGGTTTGTAACGGATTCCGGTGCTTGCAGGCGCCTGCCTGCTCCGCGCCGAACGCGCCACGGACCCGCAAACAGGCGGGGCACGGCTGCCCCGCCTGCCCCGTGCCCGCCACGCTGGACCGGGGCACCGTGCGTGCGATACACTCCCCCGCCGCCGCTCCCGCCCGGGACGGTGGACGCCCTCTGAGGAACCCGGTTCCGCGATTGATGGACTCCATCCTGTTCTGGCTGGCGGTGGTGACCGTCGCCTTCTTCGCCGCGGCGTTCGTGGAGCTGGCGCGGGGCGGCCGCAGCCTGAAGCTGCTGCACCAGCTGCCGCCGGCGGACCCGGCGCGGATGCCGTCCGTCTCCATCGTCATCGCCGCGCGCAACGAGGCGCGGGGGATCGAGCCCGCGCTGCGCTCCGTCCTGCGCCAGCAGGGGGAGCGCATCGAGGTGGTGGCCGTGGACGACCGCTCGGACGACGCCACCGGCGCCATCCTGGACCGCATGGCGGCGGAGGATCCCCGCCTCCACGTCGTGCACGTCGCCGAGCTGCCGGCGGGGTGGCTGGGAAAGAACCACGCGCTCTGGCTGGGCGCGCAGGCGGCGACGGGCGAGCTGCTGCTGTTCACCGACGCCGACGTGGTGATGAAGCCCGACACCGTGCTGCGCGCCGCGCGCCATCTCGCCGACGAAGGGCTGGACCACCTGACCGCCGCGCCGCGCGTGGTGATGCCGGGGGTGCTGCTGCAGGCGTTCGGGGTGGTGTTCACCATCATGTTCTCGTTCTTCACCCGCCCGTGGAAGGTGCGCGACCCGCGCAGCAAGGCGCACGTGGGGATCGGCGCGTTCAACCTGGTGCGCGCGGACACCTACCGGCGCATCGGGACGCACCGGGCCATCGCCATGCGCCCGGACGACGACCTGAAGCTGGGCAAGCTGGTGAAGAAGAACGGGGGCGCGCAGGACTTCGTGGTGGGCGCCGAACAGATCTCGGTGGAGTGGTACCACTCCGTGCGCGAGGCCGTGCGCGGGCTGCGCAAGAACGGCTTCGCGGGGGTGGACTACCGCCTGTCGCTGGTGATCGCGGCCACGCTGTCGCAGCTGGTGTTCTTCATGTGGCCGTTCGCGGCGGTGTGGGTGACGGACGGATGGACGCGCGCGCTGTACGCCGCGGCCGTCGCCATCCTGCTGCTGATGTACGCCGGCTCGGCGGCGGCGCAGGGACTTCCCGTGTGGCACGGCGTGCTGTTCCCCGTCGCCAGCGCGCTCTTCATCTTCGTCGTCTGGAACGCCACCCTCTACGCGCTGGTGAACCGCGGCATCGAGTGGCGCGGCACCCACTACCCGCTGGATGAGCTGCGGGCGAACAAGGTGTGAGGGTCCCCCACCCCCGGCCCCTCCCCCGGCAAACCGCGCCGGGAGAGGGGAGAATTCGATCGCGGGGCGACCTGAATCGAGCTGCGCCCGCGGGCGCCCCTCCCCCGACCCCTCCCCGCTCGTTCCTCGCGGAGAGGGGAGAATTCGATCGCGCGCAACAGGCTTTTTGCCGTTCTCCCTCCCCCGCGCAGTTTGCGGGGGAGGGTCGGGGAGGGGGGCGCCCGCCGCTCGCGCCGGCCCCGCCGAAGAACCGCATCCCCGCCCTCCCCACCCCACCTCCCCCGGCAGTTTCGGGGGAGGTGGGCGAGTGGTGCTCGCCCGGAGGGGGCGCCGGCGGGACGCACGGGCTCGTCCAGAGCGCGCGGCGGCCGGCCCGTCTCGCCCCGGAAAAATCCGAACAAACGCTCCACCGGGCCCACGCCGTCCGGGTTGACACAACCCCGCGTCACGGCTAGGTTTGCGGCCGGCAGAGCGGGGCCGCGCAGGGCCCGCGGAGGAGCCGGGAGCGCACGGAGGATCAGGCGGCCTCGCCCGGGTCCTCCTTTTCGTTGCCGGGCGGTGAGAAACGGCCCGGCGATCGTTGCGTTTTCGTCCACCGCCGTGCATCTTGCTGCACAGTCCATGAGCCGAACCGCACTGATCACCGGGGCCACCGGCTTCGTCGGCGGGCACCTGGTACGGCGGCTGGCCGCGGCGGGGTGGCACGTACGGGCCCTGGTGCGCGCCACCAGCGACACCCGCCTGCTGGACGAGGCGGGCGCCGAGCGCATCACCGGCGACTTGGACACGGTCGACGCCATCCGCGACGGCGCCGACGGGGCCGACACCGTGTTCCACCTGGCCGCCCTCACCATCGCGCGAGGCGAGGAACCGTTCATCCGGGCCAACGCGCAGGGGACCCGCAACGTGGTGCAGGGGGTACTTGCCGCCCGTCGCCGCCCGCGCCGCCTGGTGTACCTGAGCTCCTACGCCGCCTGCGGCCCGGCGCGCCACGGCCGCCCGCGCGGCCCGGACGAAACCCCCGAGCCGCTGACGGCGTACGGTCGCACCAAGCTCCAGGGCGAGGCCGCGGTGCGCGAGGCGGAACGGGACGGCATCGAGACCGTCATCCTTCGCGCGCCGCCGGTGTACGGCCCCGGCGACCAGGCCCTTCTCCCCTACTTTCGCCTCGTGAAGCGCCGCCTTGCCCCCGCACCCGCGGGTGGCCTGCGCACGCACATGGTGTACGTGGAGGACCTTGCCGCCGCCCTGGCCCGTGCCGCCGACGCGCCGCCCGGGACCTGGGCCGTGGCCGAGCCGGTGGAGCACCCCTGGGGCGCCGTGGTGCAGGCGATCGCCGGGGCGATGGGGACCCGGCCGGTGCGCGTGCCGCTGCCGCCGGCGCTGGTGCGCGGGGCGGGCACGGTGGCCGGATGGTTCGGCGGGATCGGCGTGTTCAACCGCGAGAAGGCCGAAGAGATGCTGGCCCCCGCCTGGCTGTGCGACCTTGCAGGACTGGACGCGCTGCTGCCGCCGGGAACGGCCACCCCGCTGGCGGAGGGCATTGCCCGCACCGCCCGCTGGTACCAGGAACACGGATGGGTTTGATGGCGACGATCGAGGAAACCGTACGGAAGACCGTGGGCCTGTTCGACAAGTGCCGCCGCTTTACCGCGGCGCGCGAGATGATGGACCGCGGCCTGTACCCGTACTTTCAGCCCATCGAGGCCAGCCACGACACCGAGGTGGTGATCCGCGGCGAGACCAAGGTGATGGTGGGCAGCAACAACTACCTGGGCCTTACCCATCACCCCTACGTGCTGGAGAAGGCCCGCGAAGCGCTGTACCGCTACGGCACCGGCAACACCGGCAGCCGCTTCCTCAACGGCACGCTGGACCTGCACGAGCGCCTGGAGCACCGCTTGGCGGGGCTCATGGGCGCCGAGTCGGCGCTGGTCTTCAGCACCGGCTACCAGACCAACCTGGGGATCATCGGCGGGCTGGTGACGCGCGGCGCGGTGGTGGTGCAGGACCGGCTGAACCACGCCTGCCTGCTGGACGGCGCGCAGCTGGCCGCCGGCGAGCTGGCGCGCTACGCCCACGCCGACATGGGCGCCCTGCGCCGCCTGCTGGAGCGCAACCGCGACGCCAGCGGCGTGCTGATCGCCACGGACGGCGTGTTCAGCATGGAAGGCAACATCGTGGACCTGCCCACGCTGGTGGAGATCAAGGAGGAGTACGGCGCCCGCCTACTGGTGGACGACGCGCACTCCGTGGGCGTGCTGGGCCGCAACGGCGGCGGCACGGCGGAGCACTACGGCCTGCAGGACCGGGTCGATCTTACGATGATCACCTTCTCCAAGTCGTTCGCCTCCATCGGCGGGGCGGTGGCGGGGCCGGAGGACGTGATCCACTACCTCAAGCACCACTCGCGGCCGCTCATCTTCAGCGCCTCCATGCCGGGCTCGGCTGTGGCCACGGTGCTGGCCTGCCTGGACGTGATGGAGCAGGAGCCGGAGCGCCGCCAGCGGCTGTGGGAGAACGCCGACTACCTGCGCGGCGGGCTGAACTCGCTGGGCTTCGACACGGTCGGGTCGGAGACGCCCATCATCCCCGTGAGCTCGGGCGACATGGAGCGCACCTTCATCTTCTGGCGCGCGCTGTTCGACTCCGGCGTGTTCACCAACCCCGTGCTGCCGCCGGCCGTGCCCGAGAACTCGTGCCGCCTGCGCACCTCGGTGATGGCCACGCACACCCGCGAGCAGCTGGACCGGGTGCTGGACGCCTTTCAGCGCGTGGGGCGGCAGCTGGGCATCGTGGGGGGCGCGGCGTGAGCACGGCGGCCCCCGCGGCTCCCTCCGCCGCGACGGACATCCGCATCCGCGAGATCCCCCGCGGCGCCTCGATGAAGCCCTTCATCGAGCTCGCCTGGAAGACCAACGCCGGCGACCCCATGTGGGTGCCGCCCCTGCGCATGGCGCTGGAGCCGGTGCTGGACCGCGACAAGCACCCCTTTCACCAGCACGCCGAGGTCGCCTACTTCCTGGCCGAGCGCGGCACGGACGTCGTCGGCCGCATCGCCGCCTGCGTGAACCACCAGTACAACCAGCACCACGCGGGCGACCGCACCGGCTTCTTCGGCTTCTTCGAGTGCGTGGACGACGCGGCGGTGGCCGCCGCGCTGCTGGACACGGCGGCGGAGTGGCTGCGGGCGCGCGGGCGCGACCTGATGCGCGGGCCGATGAACTTCTCCACCAACGACGAGTTCAGCTCGCCCGGCGTGCTGATCGACGGGTTCGACACGCCGCCCACGGTGATGATGTCGCACAACCCGCCGTACTACGGCCGGCTGATGGACGCGGCGGGAATGGCGAAGACCAAGGACCTGGTGGCGTACTGGATCCCGCCCCGCATTCCCGAGCGGCTGCACAACGCCATGGAGCGGCTGGCCAACCGCGCGGGGGTCACCATCCGCTCGGTGCGGCTCAAGGAGCTGAAGTCCGAGGTGGCCAAGGTGCAGGAGGTGTACAACGCCGCCTGGAGCCAGAACTGGGGCTTCGTGCCCATGACGGAGGCGGAGTTCAACCACATGGCGAAGGAGATGCGCCCGGTGGTGGACGCCGACCTGGTGCTGCTGGCGGAAAAGGCGGACGGCGAGCCGATCGGCTTTCTGCTGGCGCTGCCGGACCTGAACCGCGCCTTCAAGCACCTGCCGGACGGGCGGCTGTTCCCCTTCGGCCTCTTCAAGTTCCTCTGGCAGAAGCGCAAGATCGACACGGCGCGGCTGCTCACGCTGGGGCTCAAGCCCGGCTACCAGCACCTGGGGCTGGGCGCGGCCATGTACACGCGGCTGCTGCAGATCGGCGTGGCCAAGGGCTACAAGGGCGCCGAGGGCTCGTGGATCCTGGAAGACAACCACGAGATGTGCACCGCCCTCGAGAAGCTCGGCGCCGACAAGTACAAGCGCTACCGCGTCTACGACCGGGTGCTGTAGCCTCGGATCGACGGCGGGCGATGATCAAAACGAGAACGGCTGCGCAACCCGCGCAGCCGTTCTCGTGTTTGCGAAGATCACTGTCATTCTGAGGGAGGCGCCGCGCAGAACCGTCGTCACGCTCCGGGGGCCGTGGCGCCGACCGAAGGACCTCGCCAGCAGAACGACGGGCGGGTCGCGTATCCTGATCCGGCCCCTGCGCGGCCGAGAGGAGGTCCTTCGGTCGCGCGCAGAACGCAATGCAGATCACTGGATCTGGCGTGAGCGCTCCCTCAGGAAGTCATATCACGCCTTTTTATGGATTCGTTATGAGGCAAGCGAGTTGAGCTCGCACCGGGTGTTCCACCAGATTCGGGATCAGCCCGGCCGGCGCGCGACGTAGAGGCCGCGGCCGGTAAGGCCGTGCGGATCGTGCTCCACCACCTCCAGGCCGGCGGCGCGCATGGCATCCATCATCTGCTCGATGGTGAACAGGCCCAGCTCATGGCGCTCCTCGAAGTGCTCGATGCCCTCCGCCCGGCCGATGAGGTACGAGAAGGTGAGGATGCAGAGGCCACCCTCCAGGCCGCTGTGCGACATCCGCGCGATCTTCGCGTCCGTCCCTTCCGGCGTGTCCACGTGCACGTAGCCGGGACGGAAGACCTCCGGCGTGAGCCACGGCTCCACGACCGCCACGCCGCCGGGCGCCAGGTGCCCCGCGAAGGTCCGCATCGTCTGGCGCAGCTTCTCCAGCGTACGCACGTAGCCGATGGCGCTGAACAGGCAGGTGACCACGTCGTAGCGGCGGCCCAGGCCGAACTCCGCCATGTCGCCCTGTTGAAAGCGGCTGCCGGGGTACCGCCGCCGCGCGATGTCCAGCAGCCCGGCGTCGAAGTCCACGCCGTCGCAGCGGTAGCGGCCGCGCAGGTGGGCCAGGTGGTTGCCGCTGCCGCATCCCACGTCCAGCAGCGCGTCGCCGCCGGAGCGCAGGTGGCGCTGGATGATGCGATGTACTGCATCCGCCTCTTCCGCGTACGGCTTCTGGCCGTAGATGGCGTCGTAGAACGCCGCCGAGCGCGCGTACGCCGATTCAGTCATCGCCTGATGCGGTGCCGGGGGTGGATGCCGCGCGCGACGACTCCCATTCGCCGCGCAGCAGGCCGTACAGGGACAGGTCCCAGAAGCGGCCCTTGAAGTACTGGTGGTCGCGCAGGCGCGCCTCCAGGCGCAGGCCCGCGCGCTCCAGCACGCGCGACGAGGCCGTGTTCTCGCTGACGCAGTGGGCGTGGATGCGCTCCAGCCCCCAGTCGCCGAACCCCCAGTCCACCATCGCGCGCGCCGCCTCCGACGCGTAGCCCCGCCCCCAGTGCTCGGGCGAAAGCTCGAAGCCCATGTCGGCCACGGGCTCCTCCGCCGTCTCGCGCCGCACGCCCACGTTGCCGATCAGCTCGCCCGTCTGCGCCAGGGTGATGGCGAGCTGCGCGTGGCTGCGCGGCTTCTCCCCCTGCCACAGGATGAACATGTAGACCATCGCCTGCGCCTGCCGCTCCGTGACGGTCTCGCGCTCGTAGAAGCGCAGGTAGCGCGCGTCGGTCTGGTAGGCGAAGGTCGCGGCCCAGTCGTCGGCGGTGAACTCGCGCAGCACCAGGCGCTCGGTGTGGAGGATCAAGCAGAAGCTCGCGGGCGGATTCAGGCGGACGGATCGGATGGAAGATCGGGCGGAGGGACAAGATGCCGTCGGTCACGCGCACCCGCAAACCTTTCGGGTTCACGGCGGAGTGGCGATCCGCCGCGGGTGAATGGTAGGATACAGCCGAAGGTGGCCGGAGGCGGAGGAGTGCCGCGCCCGCCTCCGCGGAGCGATTGAATCGAATCGCGGCTACGACCTCAAGCTGTCCGCCTGCGCGCACACGACGGAATGCTCACCCCGTTCATCATTCGATGACGCCTGATCCAGGGAGTCCCGATCCCGTGCTCGCGGCCGAGGGCGTGGTGAAGCGCTACGGCGGCGTCGTGGCGCTGGAGGGGGTGTCGATCCGGGCGGCGGCGGGGGAGTGCGTGGCGCTGGTGGGGGAGAGCGGATCGGGAAAGACCACGCTGCTGCGCTGCTTCAACCGCATGACGACGCCGGACGCCGGGCGCGTGACGGTGGAGGGCGCGGACGTAGCGTCGGCCGACGCGGTCGATCTGCGGCGGCGCATCGGCTACGTGCAGCAGGAAGGAGGGCTGCTGCCGCACTGGACGGTGCTGCGCAACGCCTCGCTGGTCCCCTGGCTGCGCGGCGAGGCGGACGCGGAGGCGAAGGGCGCGGCCGCGCTGGAGTGGGTGGGGCTGGATGCGGCGGAGCTCGGCGGGCGCTGGCCGCGCGAGCTTTCCGGCGGCCAGCGGCAGCGCGTGGCGATCGCGCGGTCGCTGGCGGCGCGGCCCGGCATCGTGCTGCTGGACGAGCCGTTCGGCGCGCTGGACGCCATCACCCGCGCGGACCTGCAGGACGCGTTCGGCACGCTGCGCCGCGAGCTGGGCATCACCGCCCTCCTGGTCACGCACGACCTGCACGAGGCCGCGCTGCTCGCCGACCGCATCGCCGTGCTGCGCCGCGGCCGCATCGAGCAGGTCGCATCCCCCGAAGCGCTGGTCCGTGCGCCGGAGACGGAGTACGTGGCGGGACTGGTCGCGCGGTCGCGGCTGGGGGCGGGATGATGCGCCGCATCCTCGCCCTCGCGGCGCTGCTCGTCATCCTCCCCGCCCGATCGGTGGGTGCGCAGGCGGCGGACGCGCGGCCGGTGGTGATCGCGTCCAAGCCGTTCGCGGAATCGTACCTGCTGGCGGAGATGTTCGCGCAGGTGCTGGAGGGGCGCGGGATCGCGGTGGAGCGGCGCGCGGGGCTGGGGGCCACCGAGATCGCGTTCGGCGCGCTGCGTACGGGCGCCATCGATGTCTATCCGGAGTACACGGGCACCGGCCTGCTGGCCATCCTGGGCGAGCCGCCGCGGTCGGACCCCGCCGCGGTGTTCGGCCGCGTATCGCGCGAGTTCGGCAGGCGGTGGGGGGTGCGCTGGCTGCCGCCGCTGGGGTTCGAGAACACCTACGCCATCGCGGTGCGCAAGGAGACGGCGGAGCGCTACGGGCTGCGGACGCTGACGGACCTGGCCCGCGCGGCGCCGCAACTGCGGGCGGGGTTCACGCCGGACTTCATCGGCCGCGAGGACGGGCTGCCGGGGCTGCGCGCCGCGTACGGGCTGCGGCCGCGCAGCGTGCGCCCGCTGGTGCAGGCGGTGAAGTACCGCGCGCTGGCGGAAGGTGCGGTGGACGTGATCGACGGCTACAGCACGGACGGCTTGATCGACCGTTACGGGCTGGTGGTGCTGGAAGACGACCGCGGCTTCTTTCCCCCGTACGAGGCCGCCGCCCTGGTGAGCGCGCGGCTGCAGCGGGACCGCCCCGACGCTGTGGCCGTGCTCACCACGCTCAGCGGGCGGCTGGACGTGCGGACGATGCGCGCGCTGAACCGCCGGGTGGAGGTGGACGGCGAGCCGGTGGCGCGCGTGGCGGCGGACGGGCTGCGGGAGCTGGGGCTGGCGGGCGCGCTGGACCGTGGGGATGCGGCCCCGGCCGCGCGCGGCGGGTCGCTGGGCGCGTACCTGTGGGAGCGGCGCGGGGCGCTGGCGCGGCTGACGGGGCGGCACCTGCTGCTTGTGGCGCTCTCGCTGCTGGCGGCGGCGGCGGTCGCGGTGCCGCTGGGGGTGATGCTGGGCCGGGCGCGCGCCGGCGCGGCGGAGGGGACGGTGCGCGCGGTGGGGGTGCTGCAGACGATCCCCGGAATCGCGCTGCTGGCGTTCATGATCCCGCTGCTGGGGATCGGGATGGTGCCGGCGCTGGCGGCGCTCTTTCTCTACTCGCTGTACCCCATCGTCCGCAACACCTACACCGGCGTGCGCGACGCCGGCCCGGAGGCGGTGGAGGCCGCGCGGGCGCTGGGGATGAGCGACGCGCAGGTGCTGCGGCACGTGCGGCTGCCGCTGGCGGCGCCCTCCATCATGGCCGGCGTGCGCACCAGCGCCGTGATCGCCGTGGGCACGGCGACGCTGGCGGCGTTCATCGGGGCAGGCGGGCTGGGCGATCCCATCGTGGCGGGCCTGGCGCTCAGTGACACGCGGATGATCCTCTCCGGCGCCATCCCCGCCGCCCTGCTGGCGCTGCTGGTGGATGCCGCGCTGGCCCTGGCCGAGCGGCGGGTGCGCCCGCGGGGGCTGGGGTAGCGCGCGGGGTTGTGGGCCGAATCCAGATGATTGCACCTTCAGCGTGACCCTGTTGTGTCTGGTGTCTGCAATCAGCTTCCCTTCTCTTCAGGAGCAACCCACCCATGCCGGAGAACGATCGCGAAGACCTGAGTGCGCGGCTCACGGCGAGCCGCGCACGCGATCCGGCGATCAGGCAGGCGTGGCTCGACGAAGCCGAGCGGCGCATGGAACTCGTCCGCGCGGGAAAGATGCTCCTGATCGATGCGGATGAAGCACTTGTCGATCCGGCTTTCGACGATTGACGACGATAAACGATCGGAGTTCGATCAGGAGTTATCGATGCAAGACGTGACCATCCGCCGCGCTGGGGTGGAAGACCTGCCAGCGATCGTCGCGATGCTGGCGGACGATGCGCTGGGGGCCGCGCGAGAAGATCCCTCCGTGCCGCTGAACCCGCGCTACCTGCAGGCGTTCGAGGCGATCGATCGGGACGCCAACCAGTTCCTGGCGGTGGTGGAGCGGGCGGGAGCGGTGATCGGCTGCATGCAGCTTACGTTTCTGCCGGGGCTGTCGCGGCGGGGCGCCTGGCGCGGGCAGATCGAGGGTGTGCGCGTCGCCGCGTCGGAGCGCGGCTCCGGCGTGGGCGCGGTGATGATGGAGTGGGCCGCGGAGCGCTGCCGCGAGCGGGGCTGCGACATCCTGCAGCTCACCACCGACAAGTCCCGCGCCGACGCCCATCGCTTCTACGAGCGCCTCGGCTTCCGCGCCACGCACGAGGGGATGAAGCTCACGCTGTGAGGCCTGGGCGGCGATGCCGAAGGAAGGACCGGAACGGCTGCCGAAGGCCGGCCTCGCGCGACCCGGCAAAGGTCCTTCGGTCGCGCGCAAGCGGTTGTGTTGCTTGCAGTTACGCGCGGCGCTATCTGAATGGAAAACTCTCTCCCACTGCCCCGATTCGCCGATCTGTCATTCCGAGGGAGCGCCCACCCCACGTTCTGCCCCATCCGTGTAGTTGGCGCGCGACCGAGGGATCTACTGTCGGATGCTGGTGACATTTCGCGTGGCCGGGTACTCGCGGCGCCCGCCTGCACGCCTCGTCCGGCTCCGTCGAACCCGCGGCATCAGTGCGGGCTGCCGCATCTACCCTCCAGGCGACCGACGCTGGATTCCTCGGCCCTGCGACCTGCGGTGCGAGAGGACGGATCTGCATGGCCGGGCCTCGGAATGACAGCCGTCGCTTTCATCCAACAGGGTCGGCGTAGCCGCGAATGAGTCAGGATGACAGCGCGCCTCTGTTGGGAATCAGTGGAGTTGTTTCATACGGCCAAAAAGGCGACCGCGAGCACGGCGGCGGCGAGGAGGGCCGATCCAACCAGGCGAAGGCGGCGGCGGGCGCTCTGGCGCGCGGCTTCGGCGGCAAGCCAGACGGCGGGCGCGTGGACGGCCAGGTGCTCCGCCGCGTCGCGCATCACCCCGGCCAGGCCGGGGTCCACGACCAGCCGCGGCATCTCGCCGAGGGACACCCACCGCCGGTCGCGCTGGTGGGCTTCTGCCCAGGAGGACAGCTCCCGCGTCACGCGCATCAGGAACACCGTCACCAGCGGCCCGTCCTCTCGGCCGCCGTGGCGGTACCGGCCGAACGCGGTGGGGGCGATCTCCCCGTGCACGCCGGCTTCCTCCACCGCCTCCCGGTGCGCCGACCGGCGCACGCCCAGCCCCGCCGCCACCTTGCCCTTGGGGATGATCCACCCGTCGCCTCCGCGCGGCGTGACCAGCAGCACCTCCACCACGCCCTCGATCACGCGATACGGCAGCGCCGCGCATTGAGTCGGCTGGTCTGCGACTGATCGGTCTCCCCTCAAAAGCTCATCCTTGTGCAACACGGAGGTGAATCGGCGGTTCGGGGCTCGCCAGCGAGCAAGTAGCAAGCCGGCTCCGGCTGCGTGGCAGGCACTCGCCCCCACCTCCCGCCCCGACAATCCGCGAAGGCGGGGTTTCGCGTGTTTGTTGCAGCGAATTATGCTCCTTGCGAATGTGACCGGGTAATCCCGGTTGCGGACGCGCCGGTTGCATGGGACGCCGTGCACGGCCGGGACGCCGAGTCCACGAAGGTGGACTTTGTGCAGTTGTAGCGGCGAATTATGCCGATTGCGAATCTAATCCGGTGATCTCCCGCTGCGGACGAGCAGGTGCTTGGGACGCCGCATGCGGCCGGGACGCCGAGTCCGCGCAGGCGGACTTTGCGAATTTCCAGCGGCGAATTCATTCGCTCCAGCGGGCGGACCGCACGTTGCCGGATCAGATTCGCAAGGAGCATCATTCGCTCCTGCAGGCGGACGGCACGTTGCCGGTTCAGATTCGCAACACGCATCATTCCCCCGGAGCCTCCCAGCGCCCCAAACGACCGTTCCCGCGGGGTCGGTGTACACGGTAGCTTCAACCATCCACCGGCACCAATCCGCCCCGCCCTGACGCGCGCATGCTGAACGCGGTTCCCGTCGACACTCCCGAGATCGACCTTACGCAGCTGGACCGCCTGATCGGCCAGGTGGAGACCGTGTTCCGCGGCAAGCGCGAGACGGTGCGCCTGTCGCTGGCGGCGCTGCTGGCGCGCGGGCACCTGCTGTTCGAGGACATCCCGGGCGTGGGCAAGACCACGCTGGCCCGCGCGCTCACCGCGGCGCTGGGGCTGGAGTTCCGCCGCATCCAGTTCACCAGTGACCTGCTGCCGTCCGACGTGCTGGGCGTCTCCGTCTACAACCCGCGCACGCACGAGTTCGAGACGCGCCCCGGCCCCATCTTTACCCATGTGGTGCTGGCGGACGAGATCAACCGCGCCCCGCCGCGTACGCAGAGCGGGCTGCTGGAGGCCATGCAGGAGGGCCGCGTGACCATCGACGAGCGCAGCTTCGAGCTGGCGCGCCCGTTCCTGGTGATGGCCACGCAGAACCCGCTGGAGCAGCACGGCACCTATCCGCTCCCGGAGAGCCAGCTGGACCGCTTCATGATGCGCCTGTCCATCGGCTATCCCGACGCGGAGGAGGAGCGCAACGTGGTGCTGCAGTCGGCGGGGGGGATGGATTCCATCGACCGCATCCGCCCGGTGCTGGACGCCGCGTCGGTCATCGCGCTGCAGGAGCGGGTGGATACGGTGCACGCGGACGCGTCCATCGTGGACTACCTGATGGCCGTCGTGCAGGCCACGCGCGCCGAGCCGCGCTTTCGCGCCGGTGCCAGCACCCGCGGCGCCATCGCCCTGCTGCGGGCGGCGCGCGGCTACGCGCTGGTGGACGGCCGCGAGTTCCTGGTCCCCGACGACGTGCGTCGCCTGGCGGTCCCCGTCCTCGCGCACCGCCTGCTCCCCGCCGGCGCCTCCGCCGCCACCGGCGAGGCGAACGCCGAAGCCGTCGCGGTGCTGGAGGAGCTGATCGGCCGCATCGCGGTGCCGGTGTAGGCCCTCCCCCGGCGGCGCCTGAGAGCGCGCCTCCCCCTCCCGCAAACGGCGCGGGAGGGGGGATACACGGCACGGGGCGTGGTGCGCTTGGGAGGGTGCGGGGCGCCGGCTCGCCCCCTCCGGGCTCGTAAACCTCGCCCACCTCCCCCAAAACTGCTGGGGGAGGTTGATGTGCGGCGCAGGCCGCGGGTGCGCAACCGAATCTCCTCTCCCCCCTGCGGT
>Ga0190267_10000138_pt1 | contig 15232 bp, 12 predicted proteins | sample Popmic239T_FD_140332 | JGI IMG/M metagenome (GOLD analysis project Ga0190267, IMG submission 140332) | Populus adjacent soil microbial communities from riparian zone of Oak Creek, Arizona, USA - 239 T | ecosystem: Environmental > Terrestrial > Soil > Riparian zone | place: USA: Arizona... | reverse complement strand
GCTCCCACACCAAACTAACTTCGGGCTCGCGGCACCAAGCAGAGCCGGCGTCAGCAGGCGACCCGCCAGATCCTACGATTTCATCTGCCCGAGGGTGGCCACGCGGCCATGACAACTAACACCTTCATGGTGAGTCTCCTTCGGATATGTGGGGCAGGCGAGCCTGACGCCCGGCTCGCCCAGACTGCGGGATATCCGAACATCTACAACGCGTCAGCGGCCGTCAGGTTGCGCATATCTCTCACATTCGACGGTTGTGAGCAATCCGGTGATATGCAGATATGTAGTAGTGACGAGGGCGCCGTCGCCCCGGGCGCGCGACAAGCGTGGTCGTCTGGGGTCTACCGTATGCAGAGTTCGTTCCGAAACCGCGCCTGGTCATCGTTGATCGTCAGCGCCTTGGCGGCCGGCTCGCACGAGCCGCCGTGGCCCTTGGCCAGCGTCCGGTAGGTCACGCTGTAGCCCAGCTCGCCGGCCAGGTCCTCAAGCGGCTGGCGTGCCCACGCGAGGCTGTCGCCCTCAAGCTCGGCGATCGGCGGGTCAAGCGCCGCCGGCTCGGCCGGCGGCGGCAGCGGTTCGACCTGCGTCGCTGAGAAGACGGCCTCAAGGCGAAAGTACGTGCGCGGCTTGTCGGCCGCGATCGCGCCGGCGTTGCGCCACGCCTGCAGCTTCTTCTTGGATGGCGGGCACGGCGCCCAGATCCGGATGTGCGACGTTTCGCCACGGCGCACGCAGTAGCCCAGCTTCAGCCATGCGCGGAAGCCTGCGACGTGCGTCGCGCGCGGGTCCTGTAGGCAGCACAGCAGCTGGTTGTTGAGGCTGTAGCGCCGCAGACCGACCTTCGCGCGGCATTCCAGCCAGCGCTGCCAGCCAGCGCTACAGCGCAGCTGCGCGACCGCGCGCTCGGTCAGCTCCTGCTCCTGGCGCCGGCGCTCGGCGCGCTCTTCGTTTGTCAGCGCAATGCGCTCTCGCTTGGCCATCACGATCACCTCGTGGTGTTGGGGTGCTCGCTGGCTGCGAGGGCCTGTGCCGCTCAACCGCATCCCCGCAAGGGGTGCGATCCTCCAAGCGGTCAGGCCCTCGCAGCACGGCGCTCAAGCCGGGCTGCGGCCCAGGTACTGCGCAATGCCGAGCACATCGCCACCGAGGATCAGCGGCTGGTTCGGCTCCGCGGCGATCGCGATTGTCATTGTGCCGGCGGCGTCGAAGCTCACCGTGGTCGTGACCCTCGTGCCGGTTGCCTGCAGGTAGAACGGCCACAGCCCGGCCGCCGCGTGGTCGGCGATCATCTGCTGGTCGGCCGCCTGGTAGGTCGCGTTCGATGTGACGGTCGCCTGGAGGCCGTCGATGACGAGCAGGGAGGCGAGCAGTCGCTGCAGGCTCCCGGACGAGCCGAACAGCGCGTTCCAGGTGGGGTTCGGATCCGTTGGCCACGGCGGCGACGCCTGATTGGAGTACGCCATTCCCAGCAGCGACGAGTCGTACCACGCTCCGGGCGTCGACGTCCACCGCACGAGGTGCTTGAAGGTCGCATTCACCGTGATGTGGCTCGACGCGAACATGTCGCTCAGGTGCGTCGCCGGCGACAAGCCCGACCAAAGGCTATCGACGCTGTCGTGGGTTCCGCCGGTCCATGTCGCGGTGACGTCGGTGGGCGCCGTCGTGCTGTCGAAGGTGACACTCGCGCCCGGCGCCGCTGAGAGCATGGCGATCAGGTCGCCGTAGCCCCGGGCGAAGTCGCGTGGCGCGGCGTTTGGCCCCTGATAGGGCGCCAGCGTCTGCCCGACAGCGTCGATCAACGCCATCGTCGCTAGGTCGCTGGCGCCGATGTTCGCCACGTCGGGCGCGTGGGGTAGCGCCCACTCCTGAAACAGCGCCGGTAGCTGCGCGGCGGCCGGGTGCCCGAGCTGCTCGACGTAGGCGGTCCATGCAGCGAAGTTCTGCTCGCCGATGTCCTCGGCGAGGTCGGCTAGCGGGAAGCTCATCTGCCTGGCCACGGCGGCGTATTCGCCGAACATCGTGGCGACGCTCCCGGCGTCGCGGTTGACTGTCAGCGACAAGGGCGGCACGGTGTCCTGGATTGCCCATAGACCGGTGTCGGAAGGCGGAACCGACGTGCACGGTTGGTCGATCTGAAAGCGTGCGGGAGACAGAGACAGCGCTGCGACGAGGCCGCGGTACCAGCGATTCTGCAAGATCCTCATCGAGAGCATGCTCGGCTGTGGTGCGGTGATGGTGGCGGCCATGACGATCGGCAGCCGGGGGCCGGACGCGCGTTGACGCGTCCAGCCCTCGCGTTGTGTGTCTAGCCCGCGTCCCTGGCCATCTCACGCGCCTCGCTGGGCGCCCCGACGGGCATCGCGTGGCCGACGAACAGCTCGACGGGGAGGACGCTGCAACCGATCACAATCGGGATGTTCGGCTCGCTCGCGATCTGCACGGTCATGTTGCCGGCGTTGTTGAACTCGACCGTGGTCGACGCCCCGCTGTGAGAGCTCGACGTGTAGATGGGCCACACTCCGGCGCCCGAGTTCTGCTTGATCCTGTTCTGCTGATCGGTCGAGAACTTCGCGCTCGAGGTCACCCTCACGCTCATCTCCGAGACGACGATCAGGTTTACGGTCAGGCGCGCGATATTCCCCTCGTGGGCGTCGAACGTGTTCCTCCAGTTGATCGTCCAGTTCGGCTTCCACGGGGGACTGGCTTGGTTCGCGTAGGCATTGCCCATCGCGGCCGAGCTATACCACGGACCCGGCGCGGCGTGGAACGTCGTGGCGTGATCGAACGTCGCGTTGACCTCGATGTCGCTGTCGGCAAACTGGGCGCTGTAGTCGGACTCTGAGCTGCTACCGCTCCAGAGGCCGAAGATGCCCGAGTGCTCGCCCTGCGTCCACGACTGCGACACGTCGCAGTTCATCGAGCTGCTGGATACCTGGAATGTGCGGCTCGGCGCTGAGGCGAGTTGCTGCACGAGATCGGCGTAGTTGTGCGACCAGTCGGGGGGCGTCGGGCTCGGATAGACGGACAGGATCTCCATCTGCGCCGAGGCGATCGGATCGAGCTGCATCTGCGACAGTTGCGATGCGCCGGCGTCGGCGATGTCGGGATACTGCAGGGACGCCCAGTTGAGGAATAGCTGCGGCTGTTGGTTCATCGCCGGCCGATGGCTGGCGCTGCGGACGTAGCTCAACCAGGCTGAGTACACGTTTGGTCCGACGGTCTGCTCGAACGCGCCTCTCGGTGCGTCGAGCGCCGAGAGCAGGCCCTTGTAGTTGGAGAAGAACTGGCTGCCTCCGCTGGCTATGTAGTTCTGGCTCAGCGAGGCCGGTGGAATGTTGTTGAAGTACTCCCACAGTGTGTTGTCCTGGTTGGTCGTGCTGACCAGGGGAGGCGAGGGTTGGATGAGCTGGAACGGGCTGCGAGGGGCGAAGCCCAGGCCCTGCGAGATGGCGTTGTAGAAGCCGTTTTGCAGGTCCAGGAACGTATGGTCGGGCATATGCGTGATCCCTCAGTCGGTTGAGTTGGGTTGCTTGAGGATGCGCTTTGGGGGTGGGGGTGTTGCGGGCTTGGCGTTGTCTGGGCGCGAGATGTTTGATGGGTGGTCGATCGATGCTCGGATCGATGTAGGACCGTGAGCCATCCCGGGGTTGACGGAGACTTCTGAAACAGGACTGCGGCCCCCTGTAAGGGAAGTCGATCGTCCAGATCCTTGGCGACCTGCGTGACCGCCCGACCGGTCTTTAGCGCCAGCCGGACCGCCCGCTCCTTCAACTCGGTGGGATACTGCCGTCCTCAAGCGCTATGCCACCATCGATGGCGAGATGGTGCGCTCCGGTGAGCGAGCGGCGGGGCAGGGCCGTGATGAGGGCTGACGAGGCGGTAGCCGGGTTCGGTGTCCAGATACGGTCTCCGAGGGCAAGCGCAACATCGCGTACCACCTGGCCCGGAACGTATGAACTCGCGATCCGCGTCGGCGGGCCGAACACCGCCACAAGGTGCCGCTGCCGCCTGGCGACTTCACGCTCAGACGTCCAGCTGCGTGAGTCCCGACGCAGACGCCTGCGGTGGACTGGTGCCACCGAGTCCGTACCAGGGGATCGTGTTCGTCCATCCGTGGTGAATCGCGTAGGCGTTTCGGATCGCTGAGCGGATCGCGCCTTCGGCCCAGCGGCGGTGGCGGCGGTCGCAGGCGTCGCTGGCGAACCAGACGCGATCGACCGGCCTAATGAGGTCCCTGAACGGCGCGCCGCTCATCTCGAAGGGACGAAACAGCGCTCCGATCCCGCCTGCGTAGTGGTCGGCGGCCCAGTTCTTTGAGATGCCGGCCTCGAAGGTGTGCTCCGCATCCGGATGGATGCGGGCGAGATCCTCGAGCGTTCGCACGATCCGCTGCTCCTCGGTCATGGAGTTGAACGGGATGCTGTCCTGTTCCCAGCAGTACGACGCGATCAGCACGCCCTTGTTCTCCCAGTCGGGCTTCAGCTCGTTGTGCTGCCTGTTCTGACCTGCCGGCGTGTAAACGATGTTGCGGATCGCAAGATCGGTCTCCGAGGTGCCGTGCGTGATCCCCTCCTTCTCCCACCAGCGCCTACTGAACTGCATGAAGATCTTGTGCGCGCGGCCGTAGTAGCAGTTGCGGATCGCGTGGCGCTTGCGGTGGTCGAGTCCCGTGATCGTCATGTGGCGCATCAGCGACAGCGGGGTCGTGAGGATGCACTGCTGCCCGGTGACGCTGCCGTGGGTACCGGCGGTCGTCTTGTATTCAACGGTCACGGAGTCCTTGTCCTGCTTGACGGCGTGCACGTCGGCGCCGTACTGGATGTGGCAGCCGCGGGCGAGGGCCTCGCGCAGCAGGGCGTTTGGCAGGCAGTCGGCCCCGTCGACGATGTAGCGCAGATTGCCCATGACCTTGTCGTAGTAGTGGGCGAACCACTCGAGAAATGAGAAGTGGTAGCGCCCCTCGATGTTCGACAGAAGTCCGAGCAGCGAGATCGCGCCTTCGCTCAGGTTCCCGAGGTTGGGGTCGCGTAGATACGCGATGAGGGAGTACTTGTCGTAGTCCTTCAGCAGCTTGTCCCAGGCCGCATCCTTGTCCTCGGTCGGGTCCTCGTTCATGGTCTTCGTGGGCTTCGCGATGGCCTTGTCGAGAAGCTGTCCAGGCGTCATCGCAGGCTCGTCGTCGCGCAGGTCAAAGTCGAACTGCCCACAGGTCAAGCCCGTCTCCTTCTTGTGCTTGTCGGGGTGGTCGGGCCGGTCGCCCTGGATGAAGACGTAGGTCTGGTCGCAGTTCATCGGAAACGGTTCGGTCTCGAGCTTGAACTTCTCAATGAGATGGCTGACGAGCTTGTGCTCGACCGGAAAGCGCATCGCGCCGAACTCGCCGTACAGATGGTCGCCAAATCCGCGGTGCGTCAGCACGCGACCCCCGACGCGATTCTGGGCCTCGAGGATCGTGACCTCGTGGCCCGCGAGCTTGAGCAGCGTGGCGGCCGTCAGACCCGCCATGCCCGCTCCCACGATGACCACGCGCTGCCGCGCCGCGGCTGACGTGTCCAGGCCGTCGAGAAGTTTGAGGTAATCGAGCTTTGCGTCTGGCACGCGATCTGCGTCTGGCATCGGATCTTTTCCCCTTAGGACTTCGTGGTCCGGATCGGGATCGCGGTAGCGATGTGCTCTCTCGCGCTGAGCCTCGTCTTGTCGTCGACGACGAACTCGCCGATCTTGCCCGGCTGAAAGACCATGCACAGGGTGGAGCCGCCGAAGCTGAACCACCCCAGCTCGGCGCCCTTCTTGACATGGTCGCCGCACTTGACGTTGATCGTCAGGGATGACACCTCGGTAATGCCGATCGGGATCACGCACACGGTGCCCACGGCCTCCTTTCCCTTGATGACCACGAGCGTGCGCGTGTTCACGGTGGCGTCATAGACCAGTGAGTCAACGCCCTCGGGATCGTAGCCCGCGCTCTCGGCGTTGCTGAACAGCAGCCCGGGGATCGGAACGATCTCCAGGATCTCGCCGGCGATCGGCGACGTGAAGCGGTGGTAATCGCTGCCGGCGAGGAAGGACTGGATGACGTCGCCGCCCGCGAATGTGTCGCAGCGCTTGTCAGTCGCGAGCATGTCGCGCAGCGAGTAGCGCTCGCCCTTGACCCAGAACGGCGCCTGCGGCTTTACGTTGCGCGCGATGTAGCGCACCGGCCCGTCGTTCGCGGACACGATCAGGGCGTCATCATCGGCCTCGGGCAATGGCCGCTGGCTCGTGACGTCCTTCAACTCGCGCCGGAAGAACTCGTCCCAGCACTGAAAGCCGCCGTCATCCGCTTCGGTGATCTTGTAGTCGGCGAGCTTGAGGCGGTGATAGGCGATCGGCGACAGCCACCCGCCTTCCTTGCGTGTCAGCACGGTCTTGCTGGCCGGCGATGACAGGAAGGTGCACCACTCCGACAGGATCGCGCGCAGCGCGTCGTTGAACTTGGGGTGCCGGAAGACCGCCTCGCCCGCGGTCGTCATCATCATGAAGCCCAGCAGCGCCGACATCGGGAAAGCGACCGCCGGTTCGGCCTTCGTGTTGGTGGCGGGGTTGGCCTTCTTGCCGAAGGCCGGCGCGGTTTTGACGACGTTGTCGAGAAGCTCGAGCAGATGGTTCACGTCTTGGACGTGGTTGCGCGGTTTGTCGGGGTAGAGCAGCTGCTCCTGCTCGATCATCTCGTGCACGAGCATGCGAATGATCGGATCGTGATCGAGCAACTCCGCCAAGCTCTCGACCGCGCGGTGCCTCGGCGTGTACGTGTCGGGCTTCCCGGAGGGCACCGCGCCGACGAACATATGGTTCCAGTCGTGAAGATGCGAAGGGTCTTCCGGCAGGTAGCCAGCGCGGACAGGAAAGCTTCGCTGATAGCGCGCCGCGATGGCGTGTGGCGTCCGACTCTCCATAGTGCTTCTCCCAGGCCTGGATGAGCTGCCCCTGCGCGCGCCAGCGTATAGCGTGTTCACCCATTTGAGAAGCCCCATGCCTGTGTACATGTCGTCGGCCGCGCAGCGCCGTGCAAGCCCCGAGCGCCCACACAAAAGTGGTGAATCGCCGGGCGCGGAAGCGGCCGCGCAAGCGTTGTGAGTAGAGGTTGAGAGGTTGACGACGTCTGTGCGCTGGGATACCGTGGCGACCCTCTGGCCTGTCCGTGCTATTGCGGGCGGGCGCACCTTTCATGTAACCGATCGGCGGATTGTTGCGCGTGGCTACTCAGATCAGCGACTCGAAAGAGACGCGGCCCGAACCCTCCCGGACAGGCCGCGACGTCGTGTACGACTATCTGCGTGACGTCGGCGTGCGCTACGTCTTCGGCGTGCCGGGCACAAACGAAGTCCCCCTGATCGACGGCAGATCTCCGTCCCATCATGTCAAGCCGAAAAATGGCTCATCGCCGGATCCTGCGTCGGTGGACTACGTCCCCTGCCTGCACGAGAACATCGCCGTCGGCGCGGCGATGGGCTACGCGCGCGGCTCTGGTGTGCCCGGCGTGGTCGAGCTGCACATCACCCCCGGCGCAGCACACGGAATCGGAAATCTCTACAACGCCTACAAGGCGCACGTCCCGATCGTCGTGCTGTGCGTGCAACAGCACCGCGACCTCCTGCTGCAGGAACCGCTGCTGGAGTCCGACCTCGTGCAGATCGCGCGGCAGTTCACGAAGTGGTCCTATGAAGTGCGCACGACTGATGACCTACCGCTTGCGCTTCAGCGGGCATTCAAGGTGGCCATGACCCCGCCGACGCAGCCCGTGTTCCTGTCGATCCCGTGGGACGTCATGATCGAGCACATCACGCCGGTAAAGGACCCGTCGCCAGAGGGCCACGGTCGCGTCACGCGGATCAGGCACGAGTACGTCGGCGACAGAGCTGGTCTTCGGGAGCTGGCGGAGGCGCTGGTCGACACCCCGACGCCGCCCGTCATCGTCGCGGGCGACGGCGTCGGGGCGGCGAAGGCCTGGGCGGAACTCGAAACGCTCGCCAAGCTGGTCGGCGCGACGGTGTACAGCGCGTCGCATTCGAGCATGATGAACTTCCCCAACACGTCGCCGCGCTGGCAGGCAGAGCTTCCCTCGACTCAGCAGGGGATGCGCGACGCTTTCGGTGTGCACGATGTGGCGTTGCTGTGCGGCTACAACTCGCAGGCGCCGGTACTCGTGTTCAACCACGACGGCGGCCCGCTGATTCCAGCCAACGTGAAGCAGCTGTACCTGCACAACGACCCGTGGGAGATCGGCAAGAACGGCTACGGCCACGTCGCCGTGCTCGGCGACATCAAGCTGTCGCTGAAGGCGATCAGCGACGCCGTTCCTGCTGCCACCATGAAGCATCCGGGTAGCGCCGAACGGAACGCGGAGAACGAGTCGCAGATTGCGATACTCGGTGCGGAGCGCGACAAAGAGGTCGCCGAGTTCCGCAAAAAGTTGCGCGCGCCCAACCAAACGCGCCCGATTATCGGTGCGGACATCGCCGACGTCCTCTACCAGTGCCTGCATGGGCGTCCATTCACGCTCGTCAACGAGGCGGTGTCGGACGCGCCCGTGTTTCGCAAGCTGCTGGAGTACCACGAGCCGAAGGACTACTTCTTCGGCTCGGGCGGATCGCTGGGCTTCTCGATGCCGGCGAGCATCGGGTTCTCGCTCGCGTACAACGCGGCAGGCGACAAGCGCTTGGTCGTCAACGTCGTCGGGGACGGCTCGGCGCTGTTTTATCCGCAGTCGTGGTGGACGGCGACGCACAAGGACCCAGGCTCAACGAAGCAGCCGGTTCCGCCGATCCCGATCCTGACGATCATCGTCAACAACAGGCAGTACAGGACGCTGCTCAACGGCGTCAACGCGCTCAAGGACGTCCTGCAGTGGACGCCGAGCACCGACACCGAATACCTGCACCTCAAAGAGCACGCCGTCAATTACGTGGACCTCGCAGCAGTGTTCGGCGTGGGTGGGCAGCGCGTCGAAACGCTCGCGAAGCTCAAGGCCGCGGTCGAGACTGGAATCGAGAAGATCAACAAAGGCCAGCCATACGTCCTGGATGTGCTCACCGATCCGATATCGCACGAGCACCATGGCGACCCGCTGCAGGTTCCGCGGTTCTACACGCTGATGGGCAAGCTGTGCCCCGACGTCTTTGACTCTCAGGAATTGGACTACTTCGGGCCCCCGTAACCACCTCGGCGGCCCCTCGGAGCGCCGGGCAACGCTGAACTCGCGGGCTGTTTCACACAGCCGCGCTGGATTTGATGATCCCAGGCCCGTCGCGTTCGGTTCCACGGGCGCCCACCACGTCGCCGACAACTGCATTGCGCTGTTCAGCCACTTCATCCCGTGCGGCGTCTGGCAGGCCGTCTACATCATCGAAGGGCTGCTCAAAAACGAGTCCGAGGCCGCCGAGCCGGGCACGATCCACGCCGACACCCAGGCCAGAGCTACCCCCTCCACGCGCTCGCGCACCTCTTCGGCTTCGAGCTGCTGACCCGCATCCGCAACTGGAAGGAACCGAGATGCGGTCGGCTATGCGCGCCATCTCGTCTAAGTGGTGGCTTGAGACCAGCACGCCGCAGCCGCGCGCTGCGACGTCTTGCAGCATCGCACGCACGAGCACGACACCCGATGGGTCCAGAGCGTTTGCCGGCTCGTCGAGCACCAGCAACTCTGGCTGCCCAAGCAGCGCTCCGGCGAGCCCGACGCGCTGCCGGTTGCCCAGGGAAAGCGTGCTCGCCCGCCGATCCGCCCAAGCTTCCAGGCGCATCGCGGCCAGCGCGCTGGCCGAGGCGGCCGCCGCGTCCGTCCCCCGCAGACCACGGAGCCTTGCTGTGACGGTCACGTTGTCGCGTGCGGTCAGCTCGCCGTACAGCGCGGGCGTCTCGACCAGGTGCCCGACGAACGGCCACATCGAGCACTCGCCGCGCACGAGGCGCTCGCCGAGCACCTCGATGTCGCCCGCATCAGGCAGCTGCATGCCGAGCGCGAGCCGCATCAGCGTCGTCTTGCCGGCGCCGTTGAGGCCGATGAGCGCATGGATCTCGCCCCCCAGGGAGGCTATCCGCTGCCCTCCAACCGCTTCACCGCTTACCGCGAGTCAGCGGACGTTGCCTAGCAGCGGCAGCTCCCAGCCGAGCGCCTTCGCCATGTAGCGGGCCACGCCATTGGCGCTGTCGGGGGCCGTTCTCCCACCCGCCCCGCCGGTCGGTCACGCTGGTGAACGTGATCTCGACGCCGCTGGGCCACGCGAAGCGCCAGTGGCGGATGCGTGCGGTGCGTTCGCTGTCGAAGTCATCGCCGCCGGAGACCGAGGCGTCGCTGATCAATGGGTGGCGGGCGAAGCGGATGCCGGGCTTACCGTTCTCCAGCGGCGCGAAGCCGATGATGTAGACGGCGGCGGGGTCGCAGGCAAGCACGCTCGGCGCAGCGTTGAGGACTGCGGCGCCGCCCTTCTGGATCGTCGGCGGCAGGAGCTGTCTCAGAGCGCCCGTGAGGTTGCTGTACTGCGAGCTGAGCGCCTCGTCGCCGCGGACGAGGTCGTGCCACTCGTTCGCCAACTCGACGGCGGTATCGCGATCCACGGCTAGTCCTCCTGCACGCCGCCCTCAGCGGCGAAACGCCGGCGCAGCTCCGCGCGGAGGCGGTTGGCGACGTCCGCTGTTGCGAGATCCTCGCGGCGCACGAGCAGAGGCGGGTCGGGCGCAACGAGGAGGTTCGCCATCGAGAACGTGTGGCCCAGCCGGAGGGTGTTGCCGGTCAGCTCGCGCGGGGCGAAGACCTTGCCTTGAGCGCCGGGCACCGCGACGAGGGCGAGCACTTGGCGGACCTCGTCGCGCCGGTCGATCCGCGCCCAGACCTGCTCGGCGAACGCGGCGCTGCGGCTGATCACCTCGATGACGCGCTCGGCCAGCACCAGCGAGCCGGCGTGGCTGCCCTGGCTGGCGCCGACGGCGCCCTCGGCGAGGATCGCCGCTTTGCGGGTGACGCGCAGGTGCGGGTTCTCCCAGCCGCGTTCCTGGCGGGCGCGCAGGTGGACCGTGTCGTCGCGGTCGATCTCGGTCTCGATCGCCATCGCGTTCGTGACCAGGCCGGCGGAGCGGGCGGCGCCGGCGAGGTCGTCAGCGAGGGCCTGGTCTTCGAGGGCGACGGCGTCGAGGAGCGCGCCGCCGAGGAGCGGCACGAGCACGACGCGCATCAGCGAACCCGACGAGCCCACCGTCCCCGCGCGGTTATCGCCGGCCGCGAGCTGCCGCGCCACCTGCTCGGCCTCGGCGCGGAGCTGCTCGCTCGGGCCGCGCTGGCGCCACTCGTTGAGTGCGTTCACCGCCGCCTTCATCACGCCGTCGCGGTCGCGGAACGCGGGCGCGAAGCGGCCCTCCTCCCAGGTGCCGCGCACGCGGTTGGTGAACTCCTGCTGCGCCGGCTCGCGCTCGACCCCCTCCTGGACGATCGCCAGCACCGGCACGCCGTGGCGCACCGCCTCCTGAAACTCCTCCTCGGTCGCGCTCACGCCGCGCGCGGCCGGCTCGCCGTACTCGGCGCCGAGGATGAGCAGGAGCGCGTCGCAGTAGGGGATGCGGTCGAGCAGCGCGCGCCGCGAGTCCTGCGCGCTCGCGGGCTCGGTCTCGAACATCACCGGCCGCATCCCGAGCGAGTCGATCGCGTCGCGGGCGGCCTGCCGGAACGCGGCCATCTCGCCGCGCGCGAGGGAGCTGATGAAGACCGACGTCACGCACGCAGGGTACGGGTCGAGGCTGACGGTCAGCCGGCGTTTTCGGCTCGCCGCGGGCGCCGCTGAGATGCGAGAGTTGAGCGCGGGTGCCATAGGATGAGACAGACCAGGCGGGCGGTGAGCCTCGGGACCATGTCCCGTTGGAGCGACCAGGCGCCAAGGAGCGGGACGTTGCTCTGCGCGGCGTTCTCGCCCTGCCGACCGAAGACGCGATTCGCGGTCTAGCACGCGCTGCGGGACGTCCTAGCAGGGCACGGCCCGTGGGGAACAACGGAACGAAAAGTCACGCTAAGCCCCGGCCGCGGTGACTCGGTTGTCCTCGTGAGGTGTCGATAGATCGTCGGTCGGCTGACACCGAACTCGGCGGCGATCTGCCCGACGGTGTGTTTGCGCTTGCCGTCGTCGCTGTTTCGTCGTACATCTGGCGGGCGAGCTCGACCTGTCGGGGGCCAAGCTTGGGTTTCTGGCCGCCGGTGCGCCCGCGGGCGCGCGCGGCGGCGAGCCCGTCGAGCGTGCGTTCCGACATCAGCGCGTGCTCGAATTCTGCGATCGCACCGAGGATCTGGAAGAGCATCCTGCCCACCGCGGTGGAGGTGTCGATGCCCTGGTCGAGCACGACGAGGTCGACCCCGCTGGTCTGCAAGAGCTTTGAGAGTTCGATCAGGTGCTCAAGCGAACGGCCGAGCCGGTCGAGCTTGGTGATGACCAGCTGGTCACCAGAGCGGTTGGCGGACAGGAGGGCCTTGTCGAGTTCGGGGCGGCGCGCGAGCTTGCCCGACGCCTTGTCGATGAAGATCTGCTCGCAGCCGGCGGCGGCGAGCGCGTCGTGCTGCGCTTCGGGGTGCTGGTCGCGTGTTGAGACTCGCCCATAGCCGATTCTCATCCGCCAGACCGTAACGTAAACCCCCGACGGCGTGACATTGCCGCGTACACGGCGAGCGTTACACCAAAGGCTCAGCAAACTCGGGAGCCCGCGTCATCCGCATAGAAGCGTCTCGTGAACGATCATCGTTGCCGAACACGGGCGTCCAGTCGGCGGTCATGCTCACTGTCGCGCGCGACGAATCCCGCAAGCTCGTCGCTGGGGGCAACTGCTCGACGACCTCTGTCGTCGTCCTCCCGCCCCGGACGGCACCACCACGGGAACCGGGTTTCCGCGCTTGATAGCGGAGGCGGATCAGGGCTGCCTGATGCACGCGGTACGAGTGCCAGGTCAGCAGAGAGGACGCCGTCGGCGAGCTCGATGCCGGACTCCAATGGAGACTCGTCGTCGAATCGTGCGTGACAGGCGAAGTGCGCGATGCCGGCTTCCGAGAGGTTCGCCGCGACCCGCTCGACGGTGGCATCGCTGGCGAGCAGGGGCACCGTGTTGATTGCATCGGCGACGGTGACGGCCTCGGCTTCGACGTCTCGGAGATCGCCTCGCGTATCGCAGCCGACCACCAGCGGCCGGCCGTCCCCTGGGCCTGCCGGGCGGCGCCGGATTTGCGCCAGCGCCGTCAGCGCCGGGATGGTCACGACGGCGACCGGCGCCTCGGCGTCGTCGGTCCAGCCGGCCAGCTGCGCGGCGACCGGCCACGGCACCAGGTGGGCCTCTCGATGCGGGGCGACGACGGCTCGGCGGGCGCCCGCCACGAGCGGCCGCGCCCCCTCCAGCAGCTCGCGCAGCTCCTCGTGCCACGTGGTCCTGGCCGCGCCCGCGGGTGCGACGAGGTGCCGCTCCAGCCGCCTCAGGGCCTGCGACCAGGTTGAGAGCCCAACGAGCCGGGACGACCGATCGCTTCTGAGAAGGAGCACTCTCAGAAGCCTCGTCGCCGTTTCGTTCGGCGTATAGAGGCGAACGTCACCGGGGCGCTGCGTTGCTCGTGAACCGGTGTCCACGAGGAGTGAGTTCCGGCGAGGCTTGCGGTGCCAGTCAGCACAGCCGATACCGGCAGTGAGCATTCGCTCGCCAGCGTTGATCCGTGAAGCGTCACGGTGTCGCGTATCGGCGCAACGTCCTCGGGGAAGGCCCGAGCAGGATGTCGCAGCCATCGGTCCGCGCATATCGGACCAGGCGTGCTCGCAGCTCGTCCTCGCTATTGACGTCGAGCATCACGACGCTGCCCCTTGCCGGTTGCAGCGCGCTGAAAACGTCCGGGTTGCCGCCGGCGGCGGTGATCTCTAACGCCGACGTCGCCTCGTGCGCGAGGTGGCGGTGGTCGAGCAGCTCCGGAATCGACGCCCACAGCTGCGCAAGGGTCACCGGTCCGTGCAGTGCATCGGACTCAAGGGCGTGCGCCACGGAGGAGTACGCGTCGCTGCCGTTCTCGTACGGGCGAGGGGTCACGACCGTGCTCCGGATGTCGCGGGCCTCGACGCGTACGGCAAGCCCGTGGCCGGTGATCTTCCAGCCGAGGGTGTGGTTGTGTGCCGCCGCGATCGCGCGGCCAGCCTGGCTGACCCCGTAGAAGAGGGGAAGCGGCTTTGCGGCCTCGCTCACGGCAGCAGCGGCGCCGAAGAGCTCCTCACTCTGCTGGAGCGCAGCACCGAAGACGCCGCGGCGCTCCTCCTCGTGCGCCGCGAGGCCCGGTGGGCGCGATCAGAGCGCGCGGATCCTGTGCCAAGCGTCGTCATCGAGCATCGTGTGCATAGTGGCGGCTGGGGCGGACTTGTGGAGCGAGCACCGAAAACGGGCCGAAGAGCAGCGGCCGCCTGCCCCCCGCGGGGCTGCTGCTTGTCGTCCAAGCGGAAGCGCGGCGCGTCAGCGGATCGCGTCGGCGGATGGCGTGGGCGGATGGCGTGGGCGGGGTTGAGACAATGCCAGCCTGCAGCAGTTGGGCTCAAGCGCCCGGCAGGGGCGGGCGCCTCGTGCGGGGGTGTCACATAGTCGAGGCGTCGGGGCGGCGCGCTCGGCGTCCTTTCGCTAGGAACGGGGGGTCAGCGACGCCGTCGCCCGGGGGTCAGTTGCGCCCGGTTGCCGAGGCGATCGATCGGCTTTGGCAAGCGCCGCGGCCTCCGCCTCGTATGCCTGTAGCGTTGAGAAGCGCTTTACGGTGCTGGCGAACCTGAGGTAGGCAACGTCATCTCGGCAGTCCTCGTGACCGGCGACCTGGTGCGGCAACGGCTCGGTGAACGTATGTGCCTGCCCGTCCGAGGGAAAGCAGCGAAACCGCTGACGCTCGCGGCCGGGCGCGCCGTAGCGCCCCCAAAAAACTGCACCCGCGAGCCCAGATGACGACTGCACTCCGGCCGAGCGCCAGAGCGCATCAGATCCCGCCAGGCTCACGTCGCGACATGCCGCGAAGCTAGATCCACCCCCGGACACAACCAACACGAGAAGCGACGGGGAGGAGGTGCCTTAGAAGCAGCGCACAGCGGCTTCTTGCTCCGGACCCGGTTCACCGGACACTCCGGTGGGTGAAGGTGGAGATCATGTCATGGCGGCCTGACGCATCGCGTGTGCGGCTTGTCGCGGGGTGCGGTAGCCGTGGCGTTCGAGCAGCCAG
>Ga0190267_10000137_pt1 | contig 15317 bp, 11 predicted proteins | sample Popmic239T_FD_140332 | JGI IMG/M metagenome (GOLD analysis project Ga0190267, IMG submission 140332) | Populus adjacent soil microbial communities from riparian zone of Oak Creek, Arizona, USA - 239 T | ecosystem: Environmental > Terrestrial > Soil > Riparian zone | place: USA: Arizona... | reverse complement strand
GGAGATGCGTGGACATCCGCAAGTCCGGACGCGAGGTACCTCGCCAAGATCCGCGGCGTGGTTCAGGCGAGTGCGGCGCCGGCAGTCATCTCACATCTTTCCGGGGCGGCTATGCATGAGCTCCCCTTGGTCCGGCCCTGGCCGGAGCGCGTCCACGTGCTCACGCCCGGGGCGCTCGGGGGGAGCTCGAGCCGCCTCATCCGCTCGCACCGTGAGATCAGGCCCGTGGACACGGAGGTGGTGGATGGCATCACGGTGACCAGCCTGCCGTCCACGCTCGCCGACGTCGCGATCGCATACCCGCTCGATGTGTCCGTCCCCATGTTGGACCATGCTCTGCACCGTGCAGGTGATGAGGGCCGCGCGGAGAGCCTCATGGACGGCGTGTGGATCGCCCGCCACCTGAGGGGCCGGGTGCGTGGGGGTGCGCAAGCGGATCGAGCGATCTCATTCGCCAGCCGTCTCGCCGAGAGTCCGGGTGAGAGTCTGAGTCGCGTCCTCATCCAGCGGGGCGGCTTCGCCAGGCCTGATCTGCAGCGCTCGGTCCTCGTCGAGGGTCGACGCAATCGCGTGGACTTTGCCTGGCCGGGGGTCATCGGCGAGTTCGACGGCCGAGTGAAGTACCTCCGGGAGCAATACCGGGGCGGACGGACCCCCGACCGAGTGGCGTGGGACGAGAAGCGCCGTGAGGACGCCATCCGGATGGCCACAGGGTGCACCTTCGTCCGATGGGGCTTCGAGGAACTTCATGATCCGATCCGACTCTGGAACCGCCTGAACGCGGCTCGTGTACCACGCCCTCATCCACCGACCCCGCTTCGGGCACGTCCAAATCGTTCGGGCACACCTTCCTAGGCGTGCCCGAACGGTTTCGATGTGCCCGGGGCGGAGAATTTGTCACTTGTCTGTCACATCTGCCGTCATAATGATGTCCGCGCGGGAATGTGACCGTGCACATGGTTCGTGGAGACGAATGTGACAGACGATGTGACAAGCCGGGCGGCCTCCATCCGTGATGTCGCACGCCGCGCCGAGGTGTCACATCAGACCGTCTCACGGGTGCTCAACAACCACCCGAGCCTGCGCGCGGAGACCCGGCAGCGCGTGCTCGACGCGATCGAGGAGCTCGGCTACCGACCCAACCGAGCGGCTCGGATGCTGGTCACGAGCCGGTCCCGGATCATCGGCATCCTCTCCTCGAACCGCACCCAATACGGCCCGTCCACCAGCATCCAGGCCATCGAGGTCGCCGCCAGGGCGGCCGGCTACAGCGTCATCACGTCTAACCTGCTGAACACGGACGAGCAGTCCATCGTCACCGAGATCGACCATCTGCTCGATCAGGCGGTCGAGGGGATCGTCCTCATCGCCCCCCAGGCCCGCGTGGTCGACGTGCTCGCCTCGCTGGCCATCCGCGTGCCGTACGTCACCCTGCAGACCACCGAGCAGACGGTGTCGCACGCGCTGTCCGTCGACCAGATGGCCGGGGCCCGCATGGCCACCCAGCACCTCATCGACCTCGGCCACCGCCTGATCTACCACCTCGCAGGTCCGCAGGACTGGATCGAGGCGGAGGCGCGGATGAAGGGCTTCCTGCAGGCCATGTCGGACAACGACGTGCCGACGACGGCACCCATCCTGGGCGACTGGACCGCCGACTTCGGCTACCGGGCGGGAGTGGAGCTGCTGCGCTACCGGGACTTCACCGCGATCTTCTCCTCCAACGACCAGATGGCCCTCGGGCTGCTGCACGCGATCCGCGAGGCGGGCCTCGACTGCCCGCGCGATGTGAGCATCGTCGGGTTCGACGACATCCCTGAGGCGCGGCACTTCAGCCCACCGCTGACCACGGTGCGGCAGGACTTCCCGGAGCTCGGTCGTCGGGCGGTCGCCCTTCTCCTCGCCCAACTCGAGGGCGGCTCGGGCTACGAGGAGTCCATCGTGCCCGAACTCGTGGTCCGCGGAACCACCGCCCGACCGGCCTTCTGACGCCGTTACCGGAACGAGACACATCCGAGTTGACAGAGAGTGGAGACTCGGGCGTATTGTGGGGCCCGGTTGATGTGACCGTTCACATTCAGTCCCGGATTTCCCCCGGCACTCCCGCAGCACAGACGAAGAGGTCTCCCCAGGGTGACACCAGCAACTTCCGGCCCAGTCGGCCACGACGCCAGCGACAGCTACGTGATCGGTGTCGACTACGGCACACTCTCGGGTCGAGCTCTCGTTGTCCGCGTCTCCGATGGTGCCGAGCTTGCCTCCTCCGCGTTCGAGTATCCGCATGCCGTCATGGACAGCGTGCTCGCCGCGACGGGTCGGCGCCTCGCTCCGGACTGGGCCCTCCAGGTGCCCGCGGACTACGTGGCTGTGCTGAAGAACGCAGTTCCCGCCGCGATCGCGGCAGCCGGCATCGACCCGAAGCAGGTCGTCGGAATCGGCACCGACTTCACCGCCTGCACCATGATCCCGACCCTCGCGGATGGCACCCCGCTCTGCGAACTCGACGAATTCGCCGACCGTCCGCACGCCTACGTCAAGCTCTGGAAGCACCACGCGGCCCAGCCTCAGGCTGACCGGATCAACGAGCTGGCCGCCGAGCGGGGCGAGAGTTGGCTGCCGCGATACGGCGGACTGATCTCCTCCGAATGGGAATTCGCCAAAGGCCTCCAGCTGCTCGAAGAGGACCGCGAGATCTACGACCGGATGGACCACTGGGTCGAAGCGGCCGACTGGATCGTCTGGCAGCTCACCGGCAGCTACGTCCGCAACGCCTGCACAGCCGGCTACAAGGGCATCCTTCAGGATGGCGAGTACCCGTCGGATGAGTTCCTGGCTGCGTTGAACCCCGATTTCGCCTCCTTCGCCCGCGACAAGGTCGCGAACCAGATCGGTCAGCTGGCCGACAAGGCGGGCACGCTGAGTGCTCAGGCAGCGGAATGGACTGGCCTGCCCGAGGGCATCGCCGTCGCCGTGGGCAACGTCGATGCGCATGTCGCGGCCCCCGCGGCGCGTGCCACGCGCCCCGGTCAGATGGTCGCCATCATGGGCACCTCGACCTGCCACGTGATGAGCGGCGATGTGCTGCGCGAGGTTCCCGGCATGTGCGGCGCCGTCGACGGAGGCATCATCGCGGGCCTCTGGGGCTACGAGGCCGGCCAGTCCGGCGTCGGCGACATCTTCGCCTGGTACGTGAACAACCAGGTTCCCGGCAGCTATCACGAGGAGGCCGCCAAGGCCGGCCTCTCCATCCACCAGCACCTGACCGAGCTGATCAAGGACCAGCCCATCGGCGGCCACGGACTCGTCGCGCTCGACTGGCACAGCGGCAACCGCTCGGTTCTCGTCGACCACGAGCTGACCGGCACGGTCCTCGGCCTGACACTGACCACCCGCCCGGAGGAGGTCTATCGCGCGCTGCTCGAGGCAACCGCGTTCGGCACCCGCAAGATCGTCGAGACCTTCACCGCGAGCGGCGTCCCCGTCACCGAGTTCATCGTGGTCGGGGGCCTGCTGAAGAACGCCTTCCTGATGCAGGTCTACTCGGACGTGCTGCGCCTCCCGCTGTCGACGATCGCCAGCGACCAGGGGCCGGCCCTCGGCTCGGCCATCCACGCCGCCGTCGCCGCGGGCGCCTACCCGGACATCCGTACGGCCGCCGACGCGATGGGTAAGGTCGACGTCGCCGTCTACACACCCAACGAGACCTCAGCACTCGAGTACGACAAGCTCTACGCCGAGTACTCGACCCTGCACGACTACTTCGGCCGCGGCGGCAACGACGTCATGCACCGCCTGGGCGACCTCCGCCGCGCTGGCTACGACGCCTCGACCGGCGCAGCGCCGAGCGTGCTCCGCAGCGACGACGTCGAGCAGTCGGCCACCGAGTCGGCCACCGAGTCGGCCACCGAATCGGCCACCCAGTCCTCGACAGCAGGGGTCGACGCATGAGCACCTTCACCCCCGAGATCGAGGTCGCCATCGCGCGGACCCGCGCAGATGTCGCCTCCCTGCACGACGAGCTCATCCGCTGGGGCCTCGTCATCTGGACCGGCGGCAACGTATCGGGACGCGTGCCGGGCGCCGACCTCTTCGTCATCAAGCCGAGCGGCGTCAGCTATGACGACCTCGCGCCCGAGAACATGATCGTCTGCGACCTCGACGGACGGGTCATCCCCGGCACCCCCGGCAGTGAGAACTCGCCGTCGAGCGACACCGCGGCGCATGCCTACGTGTACCGAAACATGCCAGAGGTCGGGGGAGTGGTGCACACCCACTCGACCTACGCCGTCGCCTGGGCCGCCCGTGCTGAGCCGATCCCGTGCGTGATCACGGCGATGGCGGATGAATTCGGCGGCGAGATCCCCGTCGGCCCGTTCGCGATCATCGGGGACGACTCGATCGGCCGCGGCATCGTCGACACCCTCAAGGGGCATCGCTCGCGCGCCGTCCTGATGCGCAACCACGGCCCGTTCACGATCGGAAAGAACGCCAAGGATGCGGTCAAGGCCGCCGTCATGGTCGAGGACGTGGCCCGAACGGTGCAGATCGCCCGCCAGGGCGGCGAGCTGACCCCCATTCCGCAGGCCGCGATCGACTCGCTGTTCGACCGCTACCAGAACGTCTATGGCCAGGCCCCGCAGGGTGCGCTCGCCGCTGAAGGAGCCACCGCGTGAGCCGCATCACCCCCGATCTCGCGACCTACGAGGTCTGGTTCCTCACCGGGAGCCAGGGCCTGTACGGCGAGGAGACCCTCCGTCAGGTCGCCGAGCAGTCCCGAGCCATCGCCGATGAGCTGGGCGCGGGCGTCCCCGTGACCGTCGTCTGGAAGCCGGTCCTCACCGATGGCGACGCCATCCGCCGAGCGATGCTCGACGCGAACTCGGATGACCGGGTCATCGGTCTGATCACCTGGATGCACACCTTCTCGCCGGCGAAGATGTGGATCTCCGGGCTCGAGGCGCTGCAGAAGCCGCTGCTGCACCTGCACACCCAGGCCAACGTCGAGCTGCCGTGGAGCGAGATCGACTTCGACTTCATGAACCTCAACCAGGCCGCCCACGGCGACCGTGAGTACGGCTACATCCTCAGCCGCCTCGCCATCCCCCACAAGATCGTCGTCGGTCATGTCTCGGATGAGGTCGTCGTCGGTCAGATCGAGTCGTGGACCCGCGCTGCTGCGGGATTCGCCGCGGTCCGTTCGCTCAAGGTGGCGCGCTTCGGCGACAACATGCGCTACGTCGCCGTCACCGAGGGGGACAAGACCGAGGCCGAGCGCCGGCTCGGCGTCCAGGTCAACACCTGGGGGGTCAACGAACTGGCGGACGCCGTCGACGCCATCTCCGAGGCCGATGTCGACGCGCTCGTCGCGGTCTACGACGCCGAGTACGACGTGGTCCCGGAGCTGCAGGCGGACGGGGCACGCCGCGAATCGCTCCGCGACGGCGCACGGATCGAGCTGGGCCTGCGCGCCTTCCTCGAGGCCGGCGGATTCGGGGCCTTCACCGACAGCTTCGAGGACCTCGGCCGCCTCAAGCAGCTGCCCGGCCTCGCCGTCCAGCGCCTGATGGCCGACGGCTACGGCTTCGGCGGCGAGGGCGACTGGAAGACCGCCGTGCTGGTCCACGTCGCCAACGTGATGGGCTCAGGCCTCCCAGGCGGCGCGAGCCTGATGGAGGACTACACCTACCACCTGACCCCCGGCAGCGAGCTCATCCTCGGCGCCCACATGCTGGAGGTCAACGCGGCCCTCAGCTCCGCCAAGGCCAGCCTCGAGATCCACCCGCTCGGCATCGGCGGCAAGGAGGATCCGGTCCGCCTGGTCTTCACGGCGGACGCTGGACCTGCCGTCGTCGTCGCCATGTCCGACATGCGCGACCGCTTCCGGCTCGTCGCCAACGTGGTCCAGAACGTCGAGCTCCCCGAGCCCATGCCGAACCTGCCGGTCGGACGCGCGATCTGGCAGCCCGCGCCCGACTTCCGCACGTCGGCCTCCGCCTGGCTCACCGCGGGCGCCGCCCACCACACGGTGATGAGCAACGCCGTGGGTGTCGAGGTCTTCCGCGACTTCGCCGTGATGGCGGGCATCGAGCTCTTGGTCATCGATGAGGACACGACCCTGGCCGGTTTCCAGCGCGAGGTCGCCTGGAACTCCGCCTACTACCGACTCAAGGAGGGCCTGTGATCACGACGATCGCGCCTCCGCACCGATTTTCGTCCATCCGGACGGATAGACCTCGGACCTCCCAGGCCCGAGACACCAGAGGAATGCTGCAGACATCGGCGTCCCTAGCAAGTAGCCCGTCAAACGGCACAAGAGAGGAAACACAGTGAAGAAGAGAGGAATCGTCGCCCTGCTCGCAGCAGGAGCGATTGTTGCCTCGCTGTCTGCATGCGCAGGCGGCGGCGGAACCAGCGGAGGCACCAGCGGTGGCTCGTCGGGCGGAAGCAACGAGGGTGGCGGCCAGCTGGTCGGCATCGCGATGCCCACGCAGCAGTCCGAGCGCTGGATCGCTGACGGCAACAGCCTGAAGGAGCAGCTTGAGGCCCAGGGCTTCGAGACCGACCTGCAGTACGCCGAGGATGACATCCCCACGCAGATCAGCCAGATCGAGAACATGATCACCAAGGGTGCAGTCGCCCTGATCGTGGCGGCCAAGGACGGCACCGCGCTGACCTCGGTCCTCGAAGAGGCAGCCAGCCAGGACATCGCGGTCATCGCCTATGACCGTCTGCTCCGCGACACCGACGCTGTCAGCTACTACGCCACGTTCGACAACTTCAAGGTCGGGCAGCAGCAGGCCTGGTCCGTGCTGAACGGCCTCGGCCTCACCGAGCTCGACGGCACCGAGATCAGCGGTGCACCCGCCGGACCGTTCAACATCGAGCTGTTCGCCGGCTCGTCCGACGACAACAACGCCACGTTCTTCTTCAACGGCGCGATGGACGTCCTCCAGCCCCTCATCGACAGCAAGGTGCTTGTCGTGAAGTCGGGCCAGACGGACTTCAACGTCGTCGCCACGCAGGACTGGCTGGGCGAGAACGCCCAGGCTCGTATGGAGGACATCCTCACGAAGGCCTACTCGGACGGCAGCAAGGTCAACGCCGTGCTCTCGCCCTACGACGGTCTGAGCCGCGGCATCGCCTCGGCCCTGAAGGACGCCGGCTACGCCGTCGGCGCCGACTGGCCGATCATCTCCGGCCAGGACGCCGAGATCCTCTCGGTCCAGGCCATCAACTCCGGCGAGCAGTACGCGACCATCTTCAAGGACACCCGTCTGCTCGCAGACCAGGCCGTGAAGATGACCGTCGCCGTGCTCAACGGTGAGGAGCCAGAGGTCAACAACACGACCGACTACGACAACGGTGTGAAGGTCGTACCTTCCTACCTGCTCGATTCGACCGTCGTGGTGAAGGACAACATCAAGAAGGAGCTCGTCGACACGGGCTACTGGACCCAGGCCGAGATCGACGGCTGAGTTCCGCTCCACCAGCAGTACAGCACCACCAGCATCACAGCTGGCCGCCGCGAGAAACCGCGGCGGCCAGTGGCACCACGAACCCGGTGCTGAGGAATAGGCTCCTCAGCACCGGGTTCCCCCCACAACGACGTAGCAGGAAGCGGACAAACGGATGACCGACAACATCCTCGAGATGCGCAACATCACCAAGGAGTTTCCGGGGGTGAAAGCGCTCCAGAACGTGTCGCTCAACGTGGCTCGCGGTGAGACGCATGCCATCTGCGGCGAGAACGGTGCAGGCAAGTCGACGCTGATGAAGGTTCTCTCCGGCGTCTACCCCCACGGCACCTACGAGGGGGACATCGTCTTCGAGGGCGAGACGGTCTCCCTCAGCAGCATCCGTGACAGCGAGGCCAAGGGCATCGTCATCATCCACCAGGAGCTGGCGCTCAGCCCGCACCTCTCCATCGCGGAGAACATCTTCCTCAACAACGAGGTCAAGGGCCGATTCGGCCTCATCGACTGGGACAAGGCCAACCACGACGCGCAGAAGCTCCTCACCCGCGTCGGCCTCCGCGAGAAGGCGACCACCAAGATCTCCGACATCGGTGTCGGCAAGCAGCAGCTCGTGGAGATCGCCAAGGCGCTCTCCAAGGAGGTCAAGCTCCTCATCCTCGACGAGCCGACGGCCGCCCTCAACGACGAGGACTCCGACCATCTGCTCGACCTCATCATCTCCCTCAAGGCTCAGGGCATGACGAGCATCATCATCAGCCACAAGCTCAACGAGATCAAGAAGATCGCCGATTCCGTCACCGTCATCCGCGACGGCAAGACGATCGAGACGATGAGCCGGGATGAGGTCACCGAGGACCGCATCATCAAGGCGATGGTCGGCCGCGACCTCGAGCACCGCTACCCCGACCACACCCCCAACCTCGGCGAGGAGATCCTCCGCGTCGAGGACTGGACCGCGCATCATCCCGGTGACGCGACCCGCGTCATGGTCGACAACGTCAACCTCAACGTCCGCCGCGGCGAGATCGTCGGCATCGCGGGCCTGATGGGAGCCGGGCGGACAGAGTTCGCCATGAGCCTCTTCGGCCGCACCTACGGCTCCAAGATCAGCGGGAAGGTCTTCAAGGCAGGGCAGGAGATCAAGACCCGCACCGTGACGGAGGCGATCGACAACGGACTCGCCTACGTCACGGAAGACCGCAAGAACTACGGCCTCAACCTCATCGAGGACATCAAGCGCAACATCTCGATGGCCTCGCTCAAGAAGCTCGAGAAGTTCGGGCTGATCAACGACGGCGAGGAGTTCACCGTCGCGAACCAGTACCGCAAGAGCATGAACATCAAGGCGCCCTCGGTGCTGTCCAAGGTCGGCAAGCTGTCGGGTGGAAACCAGCAGAAGGTCGTCCTGTCGAAATGGATCTACTCCGACCCGGATGTCCTCATCCTGGACGAGCCCACCCGCGGCATCGACGTCGGCGCCAAGTACGAGATCTACACGATCATCAACAGGCTCGCGGCCGAAGGCAAGGGGATCATCGTCATCTCCTCAGAGCTGCCCGAGCTGATCGGGATCTGCGACCGGATCTACGCCCTGTCCGAGGGTCGGATCACGGGTGAAGTGCCCATCGAGGAGGCCTCTCCCGAGGTGCTCATCAAGTACATGACCATGGAAACGCCGCGCTGACGCGGCAACGCCTTTCTACGGAATCGTGAAGGAGAGACAAGAACATGAGCACTGAAGTCAAGCCCGGCGGAGGACCGCTCGGAACCGAGCACATCGGCCCTCCCGAGAACAAGGTCACGTCGACCATCGGCCATGTCCTCGCGGGCATCGGCAAGAACGGCATCTTCATCGCGTTGATCGCGGTGCTCGTGCTGTTCGCGATCCTGACGATCAACCCGGGAACCGGAGACTCGATCCTTCTCCGGCCGCAGAACATCTCGAACCTGATCGTTCAGAACGGCTACATCCTGATCCTGGCGATCGGCATGGTGCTCGTCATCGTCGCCGGCCACATCGACCTCTCGGTCGGCTCTGTCGCCGCTTTCGTCGGGGCCATGTCTGGGGTGTTCGCGGTGAACATGGGGCTGCCGTGGCTCGTCGCCATCGTGCTGTCCCTCCTCGTCGGCGCGGCCGTCGGAGCGTGGCAGGGCTTCTGGATCGCCTATGTCGGCATTCCGGCGTTCATCGTCACCCTGGCCGGCATGCTCATCTTCCGCGGCTTCGCGCTGATCGTGCTCAACAACTCCAACATCGGCAACTTCCCCGCGGAGTACCGATCGCTCGGCAACGGATTCATCGAACTGGCACCGATCGACCTCGGCCCCCGAAACTCGATCGACCTCGTCACGCTGGCCGTCGGCGCGATCGCGATCATCGGCCTGTTCGTGCAGCAGTTCCGCACCCGCCTCGGACGGACGAAGTACGGGCAGGATGTCGAGCCGATCGGCTTCTTCATCGGCAAGCTCGTGCTGATCTCCGTCGGCATCGCATTGTTCTTCTATTCGCTGGCTGCAGCCAAGGGCATCCCGGTAACGCTGATCATCCTCGGCATCCTGGTCCTCATCTACACGACGGTGGCGAACCGCACCGTCTTCGGACGCCACGTCTTCGCCATCGGCGGCAACCGGCACGCTGCTGAACTGTCCGGTGTCAAGACCCGATCGGTCGACTTCTGGCTGTTCGTGAACATGGGTGTCCTCGCCGCGATCGCCGGCATCGTGTTCACCGCCCGCCTGAATGTGGCAGGCCCACAGGCCGGTCAGGGCTTCGAGCTGGAGGCCATCTCGGCCGCCTTCATCGGTGGCGCTGCAGTGCAGGGCGGCATCGGGACCATCGGCGGGGCCATCATCGGTGGTTTCATCATCGGCGTCCTGAACAACGGCATGTCGATCCTCGGCATCGGATCGGACTACCAGCAGACGGTCAAGGGCCTCGTCCTTCTGCTCGCGGTCGCCTTCGACGTCTACAGCAAGCGCCGTTCCGGCGGCGGCCGCTAGATCTCCTGCGTCGAACTGCCCAGTTCTGCCCCTTTGAGCTTGCTCATAAGGGCAGAACTGGGTCCCTTGGCGCAAGCGTGCGCCATGGGGCCCAGTTCGGCGTTAGGCCGAACGGTAGGTTGAGCGTGCCGACGGAGGAGGAACGCAGTGCGGATTGTGATCGCGCCGGACTCCTTCAAGGGGTCCGCCAGTGCCATCGACGTGGCTGCCGCTCTCGCTCGGGGCTGGCGCACGGTCCGCTCGGAGGATGAGCTCACCGAGCTGCCGACCGCAGACGGCGGCGAAGGCACGATCGAGGCGATGGAACGCGCGATCCCTGGTGCAGTCCGGGTGCCGTCGCGGGTCACGGGACCGCTGACCCAGTCGGTGGATGCGTACTGGCTCCGCTTCGTGGACCCGGACGGCCGGGACACGGCGGTCATCGAGCTGGCCGTCACCAGTGGCTTGCCGCTCCTCAGCGGTTCCGATCCCCTGAACGCGCACACTCTCGGCTTCGGCCAGCAGATCGCCGCGGCGCTGGACGCCGGGGTGGAGAAGCTGCTGCTGGCGGTGGGTGGCAGCTCCTCGACGGATGGTGGGACCGGCGCTCTCCGCGCCCTCGGCGCTCGGTTCTACGACGCCGCCGGTGCCGAGCTTCCCCTCGGCGGGGGCGGACTGGACCGGCTGCACCGGGCGGATTTCACGGGGATGCGTCCCCTGCCCGGAGCTGGGGCCGACCTGCTGTCCGACGTCCGCAACCCGCTGACGGGAGCCCTCGGCGCCGCGGAGGTCTTCGGTCCGCAGAAGGGCGCGGAACCCGCCCAGGTCGCCGCCCTCGAACGCGGATTGCTCCGCCTCGCGCAGCACGTGCCGGTCGATCCCGACTCGCGCGGGGCGGGGGCGGCCGGAGGCACCGGGTTCGGGATGCTCGCCTGGGGCGCGGACCCCCGGTCCGGCGCGGTCGCGGTCTGCGAGGTGATCGGACTCGGCACGGCAGTTGCCGACGCACAGCTCGTGATCACGGGCGAGGGCCGGTACGACACTCAGACAGCGTCGGGCAAGGTCGTCAACCAGATCGAGAAGCTGGCGCACGACCACGGCGTGCCTGTCGCGGTGGTCGCCGGCCAGATCACTGCGGCGAGCGCGACGGTGGATTCCGGCATCTCCCTCACCGAGCTTGCGGGCAGCGTCGAGGCCGCAATGGCGGACCCGCTCCGCTGGCTCGAGGTGGCCGGCAGCATCCTGGCGGAGCGATACAGCTAGGGGACCCGCCGATGATGCACAGCGCTGATGCACAGCGATGATGCACAGCTGCGAGCACATTGCAACCCGATGCGCGGCAGGCGGATGCGCGCCTGATTCCGCTTAGTCTGGAGGAGCCATCCCTGCAACGGCGCTCGGAGTTCTCATCCCTCGCGCCTGTCTCAGGAGTCCTCTCTCATCGCTGCATCCACCATGGCCCACCCCACCGTCCGTCCGCCCGTCTCATCGACCGTCGTCCACCCCGGGGACTCGAAGTCTCGGGGTGAGCTCTTCGTCTTCATCCTCGTGCTGGGCGCCCTCGTCGGGCTCGGGCCGTTCACCATCGACCTCTATCTGCCCGCGTTCCCTCGCCTCACCGAGGACTTCGGGGTCGCCGACTCGGCCATCCAACTCACCCTGACCGGGACGACCATCGGCTTCGGCCTCGGCCAGCTCATCGTCGGCCCATGGAGCGATCGGGTCGGGCGTCGGCTCCCTCTCGTGATCGCGACCGCGGTGCATGTGCTCGCCTGCCTCGGGGCCGCCTTCGCGCCCGACGTCGTGACGCTCGGCGCATTCCGCCTGCTCCAGGGCGTCGGTGCGGCGGGCGGCGGCGTCGTCGCGATGGCGATGGTCCGCGACCTCTTCGGTGGCCGGCCCCTCGTGCGGATGCTGTCTCGCCTCGCCCTTGTCACCACGCTCGCGCCCATCCTCGCGCCGATCATCGGCGGGCAGCTGCTGCGGTTCTTCGAATGGCGGCACCTCTTCCTCTTCCTGGCCGGCTATGGCGCGATCATGATCGTGCTCGCCCTGATCTTCCTCGGCGAGACGATGCCGAAGGCGCGCTCCCACGACTCAGGGCATTCCACCGCCCGGGCCCGCTACCGCTCGCTGTTCACCGACCGCACCTTCGTCGGCGTGGCCATCATCGGCGCGATGCAGTTCTCGGGGCTGTTCGCATACCTGTCCGCGTCCTCGTTCCTCTTCCAGAACGTCTACGGCTTCAGCCCGCAGCAGTTCGGCATCCTGTTCGGCGTCAACTCGATCGGGATCCTGATCGGCAACCAGTCGAGCGCGCGACTCACGAGGGTGATCGGCCCGCAGTGGATTCTGGCGATCGCCACGGTTGTCCAGGTTCTGGCGTCCATCGCGATGATCCTCGGCGTCGCGCTCGGCTGGGGGCTGCCCGGGGTGCTGGTGCCCCTCTTCATCTTCATCATGTCCTGCGGTTTCGCGTTCCCCTGCATCCAGGTCCTGGCACTCGCCCACCACGGCCGCGAGGCAGGCACAGCGGCGTCGGTGCTCGGCGCAGTGAACTTCGGCGTCGCCGGCGCGGTATCGCCTCTCGTCGGGGTGCTCGGCATCTCGACCGCCGCGCCGATGGGGCTCATCATGGGCGTCACCGCCGCCATCGGCTGCGCCAGCCTGTGGATCGTGGTGCGTCCGCGCACCGTGCCGGCTCTGGCCGACTGACACCTGCTCCGTCGATCCGGCGGGTGAAGCGGCCCTTGAGCGGGTGAAGTTTCCCCCGCGGTGTGGCGGTTTCGCCCGCCGGATGCGGCAGAACCGCCGCTCGATCGCGGAGCGGGGGCACGCTCAGTTCGCGCTGGAGAGTGCCTCGGCCGCGCGCCGGGCATCGCCACGGCGCTTCACCGCCGCCCGGAACCAGTTCGCCTCGGGAAGACGAGCGAGCACCGGACCTGCCACCACGGTCATCAGCACGTACGCCGTCGCCAGCGGAGCGAGCTGGGGCTCGATGCCGGCGCTCACCGCCAGACCGGCGATGACGATGGAGAACTCGCCGCGCGCGGTCAGCACGAAGCCCGCGCGCCAGCGACCCGGGACGCCGATGCCCGCCCGGCGTGCGGCGAGGTAGCCCGTGAGTACCTTCGTCGAGATCGTGACTACCGCGAGGATGGCCGCGGGGACCAGGACGGGCACGATCGCGGCGGGGTCCGTCGACAGGCCGAAGAAGACGAAGAACATCGCGGCGAACAGGTCACGGAGGGGGGAGAGCAGGCGTTCCGCTGAGTGCGCGACCTGACCCGACAGGGCGATGCCGACGAGGAACGCCCCGACGGCCGCTGAGACGTTGACCTGCTGGGCGAAGCCCGCGATCAATAGGGTCAGGCCGAGCACGCCGAGGAGCAGGGACTCGTTGTGGTGGGCCGCGAAGAGCCGGGAGATCAACTTGCCGTGCCGCAGCGCCAAGTAGAGGATGCACACCACCACGAGCACTGCGATCGTCAGCGAGAGCGCGCCGGCGAAAAGGCTGGCGCCGACGAGAAGGGTGGACAGGATGGGCAGGTAGAACGCCATCGCCAGGTCCTCGATGACGAGCACCGAGAGGATGGTCGGCGTCTCCCGGTTGCCCAGTCGGCCGAGGTCGCGGAGGACCTTCGCGATGACGCCGGATGAGGAGACCCAGGTGATCCCCGCCAGTGCGACGGCGGCGATCGGCCCCCAGCCGAGGAGAAGGGCGAAGGCGGCTCCCGGCAGAGCATTGAGCGCAACGTCGAAGATCCCAGCCGCTCGGGATCTTCCCAGGCTGTCCACGAGCTCGGTGGCGGTGTACTCCAGGCCGAGCATGACGAGGAGCAGGATTACGCCGATCTCGCCGCCGATCTCGAAGAATCCCTCGCTCGCCGAGAGCGGGATCGCGCCGCCGTGCCCGAAGGCGAGACCGGCGACGAGGTAGAGCGGGATCGGCGAGATGCCGATGCGACTCGCGAGCCTCGACAGCAGACCGAGCGCGAGCAGGAGCGCGCCTACCTCGACCAGAAGAAGTGTGGACTCGTTCACTGTCGCGGTCTCGGTCGGGCTGCGTCGTCAGCGGTGGGGTCAGTCGGGCGTCGTCAGTCGGTGCGGCGAGCGGAGCCGTGGGTGAGTATCTCGGCGAGCGCATCGAGGCCCTTTCGAGTCCCGACCGCCACGATGGTGTCGCCCGAATGGAGCGGTGTGGCGGGGGTCGGGGAGGGGATGACCTCCTTGTCACGGACGATCGCGACGATGCTGGTGCTGGTGCGGGTCCGCGCCTTGGTGTCACCGAGGACACCGCCCACGTAGGGGGACGCGGCGGGCAGCTTCAGCTGCTCTGTGAACAGGCCGGTCAGGTGCTCGCCGATGCCCATGATGTGGCTGAGCATCATCGAAGCGCCGAGGACATCCGCCAGCGCGGCGGCCTCATCATCCGTGAGCGCGACGGATTCGCGGGATGCGTCGGGATCGTCGATGTCGAAGACTGCGAGCTCACGGCTGCCGTTGCGATGGGACACGACACCGACCCGGCGTCCGCTCTCGGTCAGCACGTCGTGCCGGGTGCCGATACCCGGCAGGTCGACCTTCTCGACGCGAACTGTCACGCGGCCAACCTACCAGCGCCCCTGCGCGAGCCCCGGTCCGTCAGGTCTTCCGGCCAAGTCAAGGAGAATCGACCCTTCTGCAACCCAGACATGCGGATCCGAGGGTGTCCAAGCGAAAATCTCCTTGATTTGGTCCGTCGAAGCCGCGAATCGATGCGGATACAGTCGTGGCATGAGGATCCTGCTTGTGGGTGCCGGCGGCGTGGGCGATGCATTCGCGAAGATCGCTGCGACGAGATCGTTCTTCGAGCAGATCGTC
>Ga0190267_10000136_pt1 | contig 15407 bp, 12 predicted proteins | sample Popmic239T_FD_140332 | JGI IMG/M metagenome (GOLD analysis project Ga0190267, IMG submission 140332) | Populus adjacent soil microbial communities from riparian zone of Oak Creek, Arizona, USA - 239 T | ecosystem: Environmental > Terrestrial > Soil > Riparian zone | place: USA: Arizona... | reverse complement strand
GCGGTAGTGCAGCAGGCGGGTCTTGCCGTGGCGCCAGACGACGTCGAACGGAGTGGCCGGGTCCTGGGGGCCGCCGCCGCCGAAGAACAGCACGTCGAGCAGGTGGGGCCAGCCGAGGAACCACAGCAGGATGCGGGTGCTGGTCGAGCGCCACCACCGGAACAGCCAGAGCGGGCCGCGGGCGCGGATGCGGCGGCGGTCGGTGTCGCGGGGGAGCGCGAGGCTTCCCGCCGCCACTGCCACGATGACCCAGAGCACCGCCGCCACCCAGCGCATACCCGCAAAGGTACGGTGCGCAGCCGTGGAACTCCGCATCTTCACCGAGCCCCAACAGGGCGCGTCGTACGAGCAGTTGTTGGCCGTGGCCAGGGCGACCGAGGAGGCGGGCTTCGGCGCCTTCTTCCGCTCCGACCACTACCTGCGGATGGGGCCGGGCGACGGGCTGCCCGGGCCGACCGACTCGTGGGTCACGCTGGCCGCGCTGGCGCGCGAGACCACGCGCATCCGGCTGGGCACGCTGGTGACGTCGGCGACGTTCCGCCTGCCAGGGCCGCTGGCGATCTCGGTGGCGCAAGTGGACGCGATGAGCGGCGGCCGGGTCGAGCTCGGCATCGGGGCCGGGTGGTTCGAGACCGAGCACGCCGCCTACGGCATCCCGTTCGGGACCTTCACCGAGCGGTTCGAGCGGCTGGAGGAGCAGTTGGAGATCATCACCGGGATGTGGGCGGCGGACGTGGGGGCCGACGAGCCGTTCTCGTTCACCGGCAAGCACTACACGGTGGCCGACTCGCCGGGGCTGCCCAAGCCGGTCCAGCAGCCGCGGCCGCCGATCATCATCGGGGGCGCGGGCAAGGAGAAGACGCCTCGGCTGGCGGCCCGCTTCGCGGACGAGTTCAACACGCCGTTTCACTCGCTGGAGGCGGCGTCGCAGCAGTTCGAGCGGGTGCGGGCGGCGTGCGAGTCGGCGGGCCGGGACCCGTCGTCGATGGTGCTGTCCGCCGCGCTGACCGTGTGCTGCGGGCGCGACGACGCCGAGGTGGCCAGGCGGGCCGAGCGCATCGGGCGGCCGGTCGAGCGCATCGACCTGGCGGGCACGCCGGAGCAGGTCGCCGAGCGGCTTCGGGGCTTCGCCGAGGCGGGCGCGGCCCGGGCGTATCTGCAGGTGCTGGACCTCGACGACCTCGACCACATCGCCCTGATCGGCGCCGAGGTTGGCCCGTTGACGGCCTGACCAGCGGGTAGCGTCGGTCTGTGGAACTGGACGGGCCATGGAACTCGACGGCATAGACCCCTCGCGCTTGCCCGTCCACATCGCCTGCGTCATGGACGGCAACGGCCGATGGGCCCAGAAGCGGGGCCTGAAGCGGACCGAGGGGCACGCGGCGGGGGAGGAGGCGCTGTTCGACACCGTCGAGGGCGCGGTCGACGTCGGCGTGAAGTGGCTGACCGTGTACGCCTTCTCCACGGAGAACTGGAAGCGGCCGGTCGACGAGGTCCGCTTCCTCATGAACTTCAACGAGTCGCTGTTGGTGCGGCGGGTCGACGAGCTCGATGCGATGGGCGTGCGGGTGCGCTTCTCGGGTCGGCGCGACTGGCGGGTGCCGAAGCGGCTGATGCGCCGGATGGACGAGTCGGTGGCGCAGACGGCGCACAACCGCACGATGACCCTGACGATCGCCTTCAACTACGGCGGCCGGGCCGAGATCATCGACGCGGTGCGGCGGCTGGTCGAGGCGGGCACGCCCGCGGCCAAGATCGACGAGAAGGCGATTGCTCGCAACCTCTACCACCCGGACGCCCCCGATCCTGACCTGGTCATCCGCACGTCCGGGGAGTTCCGGATCTCGAACTTCTTGCTGTGGCAGCTCGCCTATTCGGAGCTGGTCTTCACCGACGTGCTGTGGCCGGACTTCCGGCGCGAGCACCTGTTGGAGGCGATCCGCGAGTTCCAGCGACGCGACCGGCGCTTCGGCGGCCTTGATGCCTAGGACTCTCGATGCCTAGGACGCTCGATGCCTAGGGCCGGCTCGCCGCTCTATCGCGACCAGGGCGTGGTCCTGCGCACCATCAAGCTGGGCGAGGCCGACCGCATCGTCACGTTCGTGACGCAGGGGCGGGGCAAGGTGCGGGCGGTGGCCAAGGGCGTGCGCAAGACCAAGTCGCGCTTCGGCGGCCGTCTGGAGCCGATGACGCATGTCAGCCTGCTGCTGTACGAAGGACGCGGCGACTTGGACGTCGTCACCCAGGCCGAGACGCTCGACCACTTCCGCCCGGTGCGCGAGGACCTCGACCGGGTGGCCAAGGCCACGTCGCTGTTGGAGGCGGTCGACCAGGTCGTGCAAGAGCGCGAGCCGAACCCGCGGGTGTACCAGATGCTCGTGGGCGCGCTGCGGGCGCTGGCGGCAGGGGACTCGCCGTTGATCGTGGCCGCCTTCTTCTGGAAGCTGCTGTCGCTGGAAGGCGCCCATCCGGTGCTGGACGTGTGCGCGTCGTGCGGGGGCGACGGGCCGTTCGAGGCGTTCGACCTGGGGGAGGGCGGGGCGCTGTGCCGCGACTGCCGCCGCGGCGTGCCGGTGTCGCCCGAGGCGCTGTCGATCATGCGGCTGATCCTCGGCGGCGGGCTGGCCGCGGTCCTGACCCTGCCGGCCGGGTCCGCCACCCACGAGGTGGAGCACCTCGCGACCCATGCGCTGGAGCAGCACTTGGAGCGCCGCCTCCGCAGCCTCCACGTCCTCGACCGCTCCTAGGCCGCCCCCCAGTTCCGAACTTTGAACGCTGAGCCCGCCAGAGGCGGGCCAGTCGTTCAAAGTTCGGGAAGACGAGGGGGTCAGGCGCAGGGGAGGGTGACGGTGAAGGTCGAGCCGCGGGTGTCGAGGTTGCGGCGGGCCGTCACCCGGCCGCCCATGCCCTCGACCAGGTTGCGCACGATGTACAGCCCCAACCCGGTCCCGTGGGTGGACTCGCGCTCGCCCCGCTGGAAGGCGGCGAACAGGTCCCGGTCCTCGGGGATGCCGGCGCCCTCGTCGGAGACGTCGAGCACCACCAGGCCGTTCTCCTCGCGCACGTCCAAGGTGATGGCGCCGCCGTCGGGCGAGTACTTCACGGCGTTGTCGATCAGGTGGCCGAGCACCTGCTGCAAGGCGGCCGGATCGACCAGCGCCCAGACCGGATGCCCGTGCGACCGCTTGAACCTGATCTCGTGCGCCCTCGACACGCCCCCGAACAGCGAGGTCATGCCTTCGAGCATCTCGGCCAGGTCGAGGCGGACCGGGTCGATGTCGAGGGCGCTGATCTCGGCGCGGGCGTCGTCGAGCAGCGCCCTGGCCTGCTCGGCCAAGTCGTCCGCATTGCGGCGGATGGCGCTCACGCCTTGGCGGCGGAGGTCGTCGGGAAGCTTCTCCCAGGACTCGTCGAGCGTGGTGGCCCAGCCGGTGATGACGGCGAGCGTGGTTTTCATCTTGTGCTCGGCCTCGGCCAGCAGCATGGTCTGGTTTCGGAGGCGCTGCTCGGCCGAGTCGGCCCGACGGCGTTCGATGGCCAGCAGGTCATCCACGGCGCGCGAGTCGTCGTCCCGAGGGGTCACTAAGTCCAGCATGGGGCGATCGGGCCATGCTGTGAATGACTAATTGAGGAACGGCCCGGTCCGACTAGTCGGGCCTCAGTAACGTTGTGCGTTATGCCTGAGCCTGACCTGATGGAGTCCGTCGTCAACCTGTGCAAGCGGCGTGGCTTTGTCTTCCCCTCGGCCGAGATCTACGGCGGCTTCCGCTCGACGTATGACTATGGGCCGCTCGGCGTCCTCATGCTCAGGAACGTCAAGGAGGCGTGGTGGCGCGCCATGGTGCAGTTGCGAGACGACGTGGTGGGCCTCGACGCCGCCATCCTCTCGTCGCCCCGCATCTGGGAGGCGTCCGGCCATCTCGCCAACTTCACCGACCCGCTGGTCGACTGCCGCAACTGCAAGGAGCGCTTCCGCGAGGACCAGTTGGAGGACCGCTCGGTCTGCCCGAGCTGCGGCGGCAAGGAGACGTTCACCGAGGCCAGGCAGTTCAACCTGATGTTCAAGACCTTCGTCGGCCCGGTGGAGGACGAGGGCAACGTCGCCTACCTGCGGCCCGAGACGGCGCAGGGCATGTTCGTGAACTTCCTGCAGATCCTGAACACGTCGCGCAAACGGCCGCCGTTCGGCATCGCGCAGATGGGCAAGTCGTTCCGCAACGAGATCACGCCGGGCAACTTCGTGTTCCGCACCCGTGAGTTCGAGCAGATGGAGCTCGAGTTCTTCGTGCCGCCGGACCAGGGCCAGAAGTGGTTCGAGTACTGGCTGGACGAGCGGATGCGCTGGTACACCGATCTCGGCATGCCGGCGGACAAGCTGCGGCTGCGCCACCACGACCCCGACGAGCTCTCGCACTACTCGGCCGGCACTGCCGACGTGGAGTTCCTCTATCCGTGGGGCTGGGGCGAGTTGGAGGGCATCGCCAACCGGACCGACTTCGACTTGAAGGCGCACGCGGCGGCGTCGGGCGAGAAGCTCGAGTACTTCGACCAGGCGTCGGGCGAGCGTTACGTGCCGCACGTCATCGAGCCCGCCGCCGGCGCGACCCGCACGATGATGGCCTTTCTGTTGTCGGCCTACACCGAGGACGAGGTCGGCGGCGAGGCCCGCACGGTGCTGCGGCTGCATCCGGCCCTGGCGCCGTACAAGGTCGCGGTGCTGCCGCTGTCCAAGAAGGACACGCTCACGCCGGTCGCCCGCGAGGTGCTGTCGCTGGTCCAGCCGCACTGGATGGTGGACTACGACGAGACCCAGTCCATCGGCCGCCGCTACCGCCGCCAGGACGAGATCGGCACGCCGCTGTGCGTCACGGTCGACTTCGAGACGCTGGAGGACAGGGCCGTCACGATCCGCGACCGGGACACCCTGGAGCAGGTCCGCGTCCCCATCGACACCCTCGTCGCCGAACTCCGCTCCCGCCTCCCGATCTGATACACAGTCGGAGCGTGAGCTATGCAACCTTCGTCAACGTGGTTGCCGGCCTGGCCGCCGTCGCGGTTGCCGTGTTCGCGGGAGTGACCGTTCTCGACGCGGACCCTGCTCCCACAACGGTCACGGTGACCAAGCGAACGCTGGCGCCAGACGGCAAGGTCACCGAAGAGACCACCACGAAGCCGTCTGACGACTCGGCGTTCGAGAAGGTGTTGGCGCGCGACGGCGATGTCATTCTCGGACTGGCATTGATCGCGCTGGCCGGCTTCTTGGGCGGCGCGGTGGTGCAGCGGGTGTTGCTCGCCAGGTACGCGTTCAAGGCTGTCGGCATAGAGGTGCCGGACATATCCGCGGCGGCATCGGAATCGGCGGCATCGGTGGCCGATCTGCGTCAGACCGTTGAGAAGCTGGCGGCCACCGCCGACAAGGCGGCAAACGACGCGGCCGAGGCCTTGGCCGTGGCGATCGACGCCTTCGACGTTGCGGAGGCGGTCGGCGGCGGAGAGGTACGCTGACTCCCATGGCGAAGCGCACGAGAAAAGAACTCGAGGCGCTGCGGGAGCGGGCCGAGCTTCACAAGAAGGAGGCAACCGAGACTCGCAAGGAGATCGACGAGGCTCTTGAGCGCGTCGACGAGTCAGTGGCCGCCCTCCGGCGCATCGCTCGCAAGCACGCCTAGCACCGCCCCACCCCCACTCGCCCCGGACGCCGGACGCCGCCACCCGCCACCCCCTCACCGCTTTTTGGGCACGTTTTCGGCCAAATACGGCCGAAAACGTGCCCAAAACGGACGTGACGGGCGGTCGCGTAGTCTGACGGCCCATGGCCTACGTGTTCGCGTTCGACCACAAGCATCGCAAGCCGCCCATGCAGCTCAAGGACCTCTTGGGCGGCAAGGGGGCGAACCTCGCCGAGATGACCTCGGTCCTACGCCTGCCCGTACCGCCCGGCTTCACGATCAGCACCGACGCCTGCCGCGACTACATGCAGGGCGGCTGGCCGCAGGGCCTCGACGAAGAGATCGTCAAGCAGGTCCGCAAGCTCGAAAAGGCGATGGGCAAGCGCCTGGGCGACCCCGCCGATCCGCTGCTCGTCAGCGTCCGCAGCGGCGCCAAGTTCTCGATGCCGGGGATGATGGACACCGTCTTGAACCTCGGCCTGAACGACCAGTCCGTGCAGGGCCTGGCCAAGCAGACCGACGACGAGCGCTTCGCCTACGACTCGTACCGCCGCTTCGTCCAGATGTACGGCCGCATCGTGCTGGGCCTGCCCGGCGAGGAGTTCGAGGAGGCCTTCGACAAGGCCAAGGAGAACTCCGGTGCCAAGACCGACGCCGACATCCCGGCCGAGGCGCTCAAGGACCTCACTGACGAGTTCAAGGCCCTCGTCAAGAAGCACACCCGCAAGCCCTTCCCGCAGGACCCGCAAGCCCAGCTCCGCGGCGCCATCGAGGCCGTCTTCAAGTCGTGGAACGGCCCCCGCGCCATCGCCTACCGCGTGCGCGAGCGCATCCCGCACGACCTCGGCACCGCGGTCAACGTCCAGGCCATGGTCTTCGGCAACCGCGACGACAACAGCGGCACCGGCGTCGGCTTCACCCGCGACCCCGCCACCGGCGCCCAGGGCGCGTACGGCGACTTCCTCATCAACGCGCAGGGCGAGGACGTCGTGGCCGGCATCCGCAACACGCTCCCGCTGAGCGCCCTCCAGGACAAGTTCCCAAGCATCCACAAGGAGCTCCTGAACATCTTCAAGCGCCTCGAAGAGCATTACAAGGACATGTGCGACACGGAGTTCACCATCGACCAGGGCAAGCTCTGGATGCTCCAGACCCGTGTCGGCAAGCGGACCGGCGTGGCCGCTTTGAAGATGGCCGTCGACATGACGAAGCAGAAGGGCTGGACCATCAGCCAGCAGGAAGCCCTCATGCGGATCACCGCCGAGCACCTCGACCAGGTCCTGCACCCGCAGTTCGCCAACAAGAACGTCAAGGTCCTCTGCAAGGGCCTGGCCGCCAGCCCGGGCGCCGCGGTGGGCAAGGCCTACTTCACGGCCGACGCGGCCGCCGACGCGGCCGAGCGCGGGGAGCGGGTCATCCTCGTGCGCAGCGAGACCAGCCCCGAAGACGTGCACGGCATGATCGTCGCCGAGGGCATCCTGACCGCCCGCGGCGGCCTGGTCAGCCACGCCGCCGTCGTCGCCCGCGGGTGGGGCAAGCCCGCCGTGGTCGGCGCCGAGGCCGTGCGCATCACCGGCACCAGCTTCACCGTCGGCGACGTCACCGTGAACGAGGGCGACGTCATCTCGATCGACGGCACCAGCGGCAGCGTCGTCCTTGGTGAGCAGCAGCTCAGCAGCGCCGAGCCCCCCGCCGAGTTCGAGACGATCCTCAAGTGGGCCGACAAGGTCCGCAAGGGCAAGCTCGCCGTGCGGGCCAACGCCGACAACGGCCCCGACGCCGCCAACGCCCGCAACTTCGGCGCCGAGGGCATCGGCCTGTGCCGCACCGAGCACATGTTCCTCGGCGAGGACCGCCTGCCCGTTGTGCGCCGCATGATCCTGGCCGACACCGCCGAGGAGGAGCAGGCCGCGCTGGAGGAGCTGCGCCAGGTGCAGAAGGCCGACTTCGAGGAGATCCTCGAGGCCATGGACGGCCTGCCCGTCACCATCCGCCTGCTCGACCCGCCGCTGCACGAGTTCCTGCCCTCGACCGAGGAGCTCGCCATCAAGGAGGCGACCACCGGTCTGAGCAAGGAAGAGCAAGCCCTCTACAACGCGGCCAAGCAGTGGCACGAGTTCAACCCGATGCTCGGCACCCGTGGCGTGCGCCTCGGCGTCGTGAAGCCGGGCCTCTACGCCATGCAGGTCCGTGCCCTCATGGAGGCGGCGGCCGAGCGGGCGGCCAAGGGCGGCAAGCCGATCGTCGAGATCATGATCCCGCTCACCGTCACCCGCGAGGAGCTGGCCCATGCCCGCGGCTGGGTCGTGGACGCGATCCGCGAGGCCACCAGGGGCGCCAAGAAGAAGGGCGTCAAGGTCCTCATCGGCACGATGATCGAGACGCCCCGCGCCGCCATCCGGGCCGACGAGATCGCCGAGGAGGCCGACTTCTTCTCCTTCGGCACCAACGACCTCACCCAGATGACGTTCGGCTTCAGCCGTGACGACGTCGAGGGCCGCATGATGAGCACCTATCTCGAAGAGGGCCTGCTCAAGCGCAACCCGTTCGAGACCATCGACCCGGGCGGCGTCGGCGAGCTGGTCAAGATCGGCGCCGAGCGCGGCCGCAAGGCGAACCCCGGCATCAAGCTCGGCGTCTGCGGCGAGCACGGCGGCGACCCGGAGTCGATCGAGCTGTTCTACGAAGCGGGCCTCGACTATGTGAGCTGCTCGCCGTTCCGGGTCCCGATCGCCCGACTGGCCGCCGCGCAAGCGGTGCTCGGCGCAGGCGGCGGCCCCTCCGGCACGGCGTAGCCCATGAAGCCCGCTGACGTCGCCGACCTGGTCGATGTCGGCCAGCCGCGTCTGTCGCCGGACGGCACGAAGGTCGCCTTCGTCGTCACCACCGTCGACACCGACGAGAACGACTACCGCAGCCGGGTCTGGCTCGCCGACGTCGACGGCGCCACCCGGCCCCGCCCGTTCACCCGCGGCGCGAGCAAGGACTACCGACCCCGGTGGTCGCCCGACGGCCGCTTCCTCGCCTTCACGTCGCAGCGCGGCGAGGAAAAGGAGACCGACATCGTCGTGCTCCCGGTCGACGGCGGCGGCGAGCCCCGCACGGTCGCCACGTCCAAAGAGGACATCGAGTCGATCGAGTGGTCGCCCGACGGCAGCCGCATCGCGTACGCCACCCGCGTGCGGGACGCCCGCTACGAGCACAAGAAGCCCAAGGACCAGCCCGCCCGCCGCATCACCCGCTTCTTCTGGAAGCTCGACTCGGTGGGCTGGACGGTCGACCGGCCCAAGCACCTGTTCGTGGTCGACGTCGAGCGGGACAAAAAGCCGGTGCAGGTCACCTTCGGCGAGGTGGACGACGAGGGCCTGGCCTGGTCGCCGGACGGCGAGCACCTCTACTTCGCCTCGTCCCGCCACGACGACTGGGACTTCCGCCGCGAGCAGGACCTGTTCCGGGTGGCAGTCGGCGGCGGGGTCGGCGGCAGTGTCGGCGACGGCGAGCCAGAGCGACTGACGCCCACCGACAAGACCTACTCGCGGCCGTCGGTCTCGCCGGACGGGCGGCTGGCGTGCCTGTGGGTCGACCAGCGGATCAGCTCCACCCACTCACAGGTCGCGGTGGTCGAAGACGGCACGCCCCGGCTGCTCACCACGTCGCTCGACCGCAACTGCGCGCCGTACGTCGGCGGGGCCCGCGAGCCGCTGTGGGACGGCGACACGCTGATCTTCGGCATCGAGGACGCCGGCAACACCCCGCTCTACCGCGTCGATGTGGCGGGCGACGGCGCGCCTGAGCTGCTCGTCGGCGGCGAGCGGACCGTCACCGGATGGGACGTGGCGCCAGGCGCCGGCGTCGTCGCCTTCACCGCCGCGACGGCGACCACCCTGCCCGAGCTGTACGTGCTCGTGGACGGGGCCGAGCGGCGGCTCACGTCGATCGGGGCGCCGTTCACCGAGTCGCGTGAGGTGCCCGCGCCGGAGCGGTTCACGGCCACGTCGGCCGACGGCACCGAGGTCGAGGCGTGGGTCCTGCGCCCGGCCGGCTTCGACCCCGAACAGACCTACCCGGCCCTGCTCAACATCCACGGCGGGCCGTTCACCCAGTACGGCAATCGGTTCTTCGACGAGTTCCAGGTGCAGGCGGGCGCCGGCTACGTCGTGGTCTACTCGAACCCGCGGGGCTCGTCGGGGTACTCCGAGGCATGGGGGCGGGCGATCCGGGGGCCGCAGGCCGATCCCGATCCCGGCTCCGGCTGGGGCGGCGTCGACTACGAGGACCTGATGGCGGTCACTGACCAGGCCTGCAAGCAGTTCTCGTTCATCGACCCCGAGCGGCTCGGCGTGCTGGGCGGCTCGTACGGCGGCTACATGACGACGTGGATCATCGGCCACACCAACCGGTTCGCGGCGGCGTGCTCGGAGCGGGCGGTCAACAACCTGCTGACCATGGAGCACACGTCCGACATCGCCACCGTCTTCGAGGAGTACGTCGGCAAGCGGCACATCGACGACCCCGACGAATACCGGCGCCAGTCGCCGATGACCCACGTGCGCGAGATCGACACGCCGGTGCTGATCCTCCACTCCGAGGACGACCTGCGCTGCCCGATCGAGCAGTCCGAGGAGCTGTTCATCGCGCTGCGGCTGCTGGGCAAGCCGGTGGAGTACGTGCGCTTCCCCGGCGAGTCGCACGAGCTGACCAGGGCCGGCGCGCCCAAGCACCGCATCGAGCGGTTCGAGATCCTCCTCGACTTCTTCGACCGCCACCTCAAGCCCTGACCCGTTTCCGAACTTTGAACGCTGAGCCCGCCAGAGGCGGGCCAGCCGTTCAAAGTTCGGAGGTGCTGCGGCGGAGAGGAACCCGCGTGCTCGAGGACCGGCGCCGTCGTCTGGGTGCCATCAACGACCGCGGCGGTTGCGAAATGCACCCAGAGGGACCGCGCTCGGCGGTGGGCGGTGACGCTGCCCGTCTAGGTGTCGATCTGTCGGCCGACCCGCCCAAACGGCACCCGGCGGCAGGGGCGCGCTGGACGTGAACATCGCGGCGAACGGTTGAGGAAGCGCTCTCTCCGCGCTGCCTCGACGTTGACCCCCTCCTCGAACTTTGAACGCTGAGCCCGCCAGAGGCGGGCCAGCCGTTCAAAGTTCGGAAAGCAACCCCGCTCAGGCGGCGCGGGCGAGCTTGGCGGCTTGGAGGAGCTCGTTGAGGGTGGCGCCGGAGCGGCCGACCAGGGCGGGCACGCCGACCTCGTCCTCGATGCGCTCGGCGTAGCGGCGGGTCTCACCTTGGACCCTGGAGTCGGTGACCGACAGCACGACGAGTGACGCCCGCACCCGCTCCACCAGCTCGACCAACTGGTCGTAGGGCACCTGCGTGCCGAGGTGGTGCACCTGCCAGCGGTCGGCCCGCAACGCCAACGACGCCATCATCCCCGGCAGCGCGTGCCCCTCGCCCGGCACCGTCGTGACGACGGCCACGCCGCGGGGGCGGCCGCGGGGGTGCACGGAGATCGTGGCCAGCAGCGCGGTGCAGATCGTCGACGCCCGGTGCTCCTCGGCCAGCGACACCTGCCCCCGCGCCCACCGTTCGCCGATCCGGCGCATGGCAGGGGCGATCATTTGCGAGCAGATCTCCACTGGGTCGATCCCGCCGTCGCGCAGGCGCTCCACCAGCACCCGGGCCGCCCGCTCGTCGCCGATCACGAGGGTGTCGTAGAGCCGGCTCAGGTACAGCGACCAGTTCCGCACCCGCGCGACCTGCGGCGGCGGCACCGGCATCGACCGGACCGCGGCCATGCGCTCGATCTCGGCCGGGTCCACGTCGTAGGCCCCGTCCACCTTCATGGCGTTCAGGCTCCCGTCCCGCACCCATCGATAGGCCGTCTGGTAGTGCACGCCCAGTTGTTCCGCCGCCGTCTTCAAGTCCACGGCTCCCATTCAATGCGATTTGTCCTGAATTTGGGACCCCCCGTTCGGGGGGTTTTTGCACGTTCCGATAATCGAGGGCGACCACTAGCGTCAGGCGCGTGGGGATCGTCGACGAGGACGTGGCGAAGGTGAAGGCGGCCACCGACTTCGTCCAGATCGCGTCCGAGCACATCGCCCTGCGCAAGGTGGGCAGGCGGTGGTCGGGGCTGTGCCCGTTCCACGCCGAGAAGACGCCGTCGTTCTCGATCAACGCCGAAGAGGGCCTTTACTACTGCTTCGGCTGCCAGGCCAAGGGCGACGTCATCAAGTTCGTGCGCGAGGTCGACCAGCTCGACTTCGTGGAGGCGGTCGAGCGGCTGGCCTCGCGAGCCGGCATTCAGCTCCGCTACGACGACGCCGCCGAGGGCAAGGACCGCAGCCGGCGCAAGCGGCTGATCGAGGCCATGGAGCAGGCCGTCGACTGGTACCACCAGCGGCTCCTGTCCTCGCCCGACGCGGCCGCCGCCCGCGGCTATCTGCGCAGCCGGGGCTACGACGGCGACGTCGTTCGCCGCTTCAAGATCGGCTGGGCGCCCGACGACTGGGACGCGCTGTCCAAGGGCCTGCGCCTGCCCGAGGACATCCTGAAAGACACCGGCCTGGGCTTCATCAACCGCCGGGGCCGCCCGCAAGACGCCTTCCGGGCCCGCGTCATGTTCCCGATCTACGACACGTCCGGGCACCCCGTGGCCTTCGGCGGCCGCATCATGCCGGGCGCCGACGGCCCCAAGTACAAGAACTCGCCCGAGACCCCGATCTACTCGAAGTCCCGCACCCTGTACGCGCTGAACTGGGCCAAGGACGACGTCGTGCGCAGCGGCGAGGTCGTGATCTGCGAGGGCTACACCGACGTGATCGGCTTCTTCGGCGCCGGCGTGCCGAGAGCGGTGGCGACCTGCGGCACCGCCCTGGCCGAGGACCACTTCCGTACGATCAAGAACTTCGCCCGCCGCATCGTGTTGGGCTACGACGCCGACGCCGCCGGCCAGGCCGCGGCCGAGAAGTTCTACGAGTGGGAGCGGCGCTACGAGATCGACCTGTACGTCGCCGCGCTGCCCCCCGGCCAGGACCCGGGCGATGTGGCCCGCACCGACCCCGATGCGCTGCGCGGCGCCGTCGAGGGGGCGCGGCCGTTCCTCGAGTTCCGCATCGAGCGGGTGCTGCTCAAGGCCAACCTGGCCGCCCCCGAGGGCAGGGCCCGTGCCGCCGAGCAGGCGATGGCGGTCGTCGCCGAGCACCCCAACGAGCTCGTCCGCGACCAGTACCTCATGCAGATCGCCGACCGCTGCCGCATCGACGCCGAGCGCCTGCGCGAGCACCTCGACCCGTCACGACAGCGCCGGCGCAGTCGGCCCGCCGCCCCGTCGGCCCAGAAGCAGAACCGGGCCAGCTCGCCGGAGAGCGAGGCGCTGCGACTGGCGATCCACCGCCCCGAGACGGTGGCCGAGTACCTCGACGAGGTGCTGTTCGACGACGACCTGCACCGCGTCGCGTTCACCGCGCTGGCCACGTCGCCCACCCTCGCCGACGCCATCGAGTCGGCCGACGCGGGCGCCGCCGAGCTGTTGCACCGGCTGGCCGTCGAGGACACCGACGCCGATCCCGACGACGTTGTCGCGCTGTTGGCCGCGGCCGCCGCCGAGCGGGCGCTGCGCGACGTGCAGGCCGAGATCAGGGCCGACCCGGCGCGGGTCTCCGAGCTCGACCCGGTGCTCGACTGGCTGAAGCTCACCATCGAGCAGACCCGCGAGACCACCACGCGGGTCGAGGCCTCGAAGGGGTTGGTAGCCTGGCTTGTCCAGAACAGTCAGGGGGTGGAATGAGCGAGAGCGCGAGTCCGCTCTCAATGCCGGACGAGGCGCCCGACCACGTCCCCGCGGGCGAGTGGGGCAACCTGCTCGCGCAAGGACGCGACCGGGGCGCCCTCACCATGGACGACTTGGTCCTGGTGCTGAAGTCGGTCGAGCTCAGCCCTGACGTCATCCTCGACGTGGTCGAGAAGGTCCGCGCCGCCGGCATCGCCTACGACGCCGACGAGCCCGACGTGGACGCCGAGCTGGCGCCCGTCGAGGTGGAGCTCGAAAAGGAGATCGAGGAGGAGCAGTCGGCCCCGCCAACGACGCCCGCGCCTTCGTCGCGCCCCACTCGGGTCGCACGGGTCATCGACCCCGAGGCCGCCGCCGACCGGCTGGCCGACATGGAGTCCCGTGCGGGCAGCGGCGCCGATCCCGTGCGGATGTACCTCAAGGAGATCGGCAAGGTTCCGCTGCTCTCCGGCGAGGAGGAGGTGCTGCTGGCCCGGCGGATCGAGGCCGGGCTGCAGGCGGCCGAGCGGTTGGACGGGCTGGCCGAGAAGTACGGCTCGGTCGAGGCGGTGCCGTGGGAGGAGCGGCGGCCGGAGCAGAAGCTCGTGCTGGACGGGCGCAAGGCCAAGGAAGTGTTGATCGAGGCCAACCTGCGGCTGGTGGTGTCGATCGCCAAGCGGTACCGCAACCGGGGGATGGCGTTCCTCGACCTCATCCAGGAGGGCAACCTCGGCCTCATGCGGGCGGTCGACAAGTTCGACTACACGAAGGGCTTCAAGTTCTCGACCTACGCCACGTGGTGGATCCGCCAGGCCATCACCCGCGCCATCGCCGACCAGGCCAGGACCATTCGCATCCCGGTGCACATGGTCGAGACGATCAACAAGGTGAGCCGGGTCCAGCGCCAGTTGTTGCAGGAGTTCGGGCGGGAGCCGACCGTCGAGGAGCTGGCCCTGCGGCTCGAGATGTCGCCGTCGCGGGTGCGCGAGATCCTGCGCATCGGGCAGGACACGGTCTCGCTGGAGCAGCCGATGGGGGAGGAGGAGGACTTCTCCTTGTCGGACACGATCGAGGACGAAGCCGCCATCGTCCCCGCCGACGCCGCCGCCCGGGCCATGCTCAACGAGGCGATCCGCGACGCCCTCGACGACCTCACCGACCGCGAGCGCCAGGTCGTGCGGCTGCGGTTCGGGCTGGAGGACGGGCAGGTGCGGACGCTGGAGGAGGTCGGCAAGGAGTTCGGGGTCACCCGCGAGCGCATCCGCCAGATCGAGTCCAAAGTCCTCGCCAAGCTGCGCCACCCCATCCGAAGCCAACGCCTACGCGACTACCTCGACGAGGAATAGCCGACCGGTCTCGGTGCAGTGACGCTGTCCACGGTGCGGGTGCTGCGGCCGGGCGACGCCCGTATGTGGGTCGACGGGTTCGACGCCGTTGACGACGCGGAGGCAGCCGCCGAGGAACTGGCTCGCGCCGAGGCCGTCATGGCCCTGCCGCGGCTCCGGCCGCATCTCCGGGTGGTCGTGATGGACGACGTCGGCCCGCTCGCCCGGATTGCTGCCATGCACCAGCCCGAACGGTCGCTGCTCCTGGTCGGAACGCCGCGGCCTGCGGCCGGCGCCGAGGCCCGGGTCCGCCCAGAGGCGCTGGAGGACGCGTTGCAGACGGTGTTGGCGGTCGCCGCCGAGGAGGGCATCGAGGTGGAGGCCGCGGTGCTGGCCGACGCCGCCCTGCGCCGTCCTTGGGAACAGGCCCTTGCCGGGGCGGGGTTCGAGGTCGTGTCGGACGCAGCCGAGTGGACGCGCCCGCTCGGTGCACCGGTCCCGCCCATCGAGGCCGACATCCGGGTGGCGGGGTGGTCGACCCTGCCCGAGGCGACGCGGCACGAGCTTGTCGCGTCGTGCGCTCGGACACCGCCGACCGCCTCGGGCAGGGTCGACCACCCCGCCACCCGGATGTCGACCCTG
>Ga0190267_10000135_pt1 | contig 15426 bp, 7 predicted proteins | sample Popmic239T_FD_140332 | JGI IMG/M metagenome (GOLD analysis project Ga0190267, IMG submission 140332) | Populus adjacent soil microbial communities from riparian zone of Oak Creek, Arizona, USA - 239 T | ecosystem: Environmental > Terrestrial > Soil > Riparian zone | place: USA: Arizona... | reverse complement strand
GGCTGGAGCGCGAGCTTCAGCGCGCGTACCTGGCCACGGTCAGCATGCTGGCGGACGCGGTGGAGGCCAAGGACCCGTACACGCACGGCCACTGCGAGATGGCCTCTCGGTACGCGCGGCTGGTGGGCGAGCGGCTGGAGCTGGCCCCGTACGAGCAGGCGGTGGTGTGCTATTCCGCGCTGCTGCACGACGTGGGCAAGATCGGCGTGAGCGACGGCGTGCTGAACAAGCCCGGGCCGCTGCTGCCGGAAGAGCGGGAGCTGGTGCGGGCGCACGTGCGGGTGGGGCACGATCTGCTGCTCTCCGTCCCCGCGCTGGGGCCGGTGGCCGACGTGGTGCTGCACCACCACGAGTGGTACGACGGCACCGGCTACCCCGACGGGCTGCGCGGCGAGGAGATCCCCATCGCGGCGCGCGTGGTGGCCGCGGTGGACGCGTACTGCGCCATGGTCACCCGGCGCAGCTACAAGGAGGCGTACACCGAGGCCCACGCCCGCGCGGAGCTGGTGCAGGGCTCCGGCACGCAGTTCGATCCGCGCGTGGTGGAGGCGCTGCTCGCCGTCCTGGACGATCCCCGCGGCACCGACCCGGACGACGACTTCTACGCGGAGTGCGGGCTGCTTCCCGAGTTCCTGGCGCTGAGCACCGGGGCGGGGCCGGTGGAGTTTCCGGCGCCGCCGCGGGCGGTGGAGATGGAGGCAGGGTGAGGGTGTGAGGGTGTGAGGGTGTGAGGGTGTGAGGGTGTGAGGGTGTGAGGGTGTGAGGGTGTGAGGGTGTGAGGGTGTGAGGGTGTGAGGGTGGCGGGGTGGCGGGGTGGCGGGGTGAACGGGTGAACGGGTGAACGGGTGAACGGGTGAACGGGTGAACGGGTGAACGGGTGAACGGGGTGATGGGGCAGATGTAAGAGATGAGGACGCAGGGGCTGGTTTGCCTCTGCGTCCTCGTCTGTTACTCTGCGTACTCGGCGTTCGGCTGCCATGGTGGCGGAACGCAAAGACGCGGAGGGGGCGGGTGGATGGGCGGGCGGATCTGCGTCTGCGCGGTTCGTTGGGTCAGCTTACGGGGGAGCGGCCGCGGGCTTTGGCTTCGTACAGGCGGCGGTCGGCTTCGCGGATCAGGCACTCGGGGGTCTCGTGCTCCGGCGCGTACGGAGCCACGCCCGCGCTGATCCCCACCGCGCCGTCCAGGCGGCGGCGCACCCGCTCCGCCAGCGCGTGGGCACCTTCCACCGTCGAGCCGGGGAGGATCACCAGGAACTCGTCGCCGCCGTAGCGCACCAGCACGTCAGAGCCGCGCGCCTCCGCGCGAAGGGCGGCGGCCACGGCGCAGAGCATCTGGTCGCCCGCCTCGTGGCCGCGGGTGTCGTTCACTTCCTTGAAGCCGTCCAGGTCCAGCGCCATCACTACCAGCGGCTCGCCACGGCGGGCGGCGGACCAGGCGTGCGCCATCACCACCTCCATGTGGCGGCGGTTGCCCAGCCCCGTCAGCGGGTCTGTAAGCGAGAGCGACCGCACGCTGTCGATGAGGCGCACCCGCCGCAGCGCCATCTCGGCCTGCAGGGCCAGGGCGCGCAGCACGTCCCAGTCCTCCGGCTCGAAGATGCGCTCTTCGCGGCGCTCCGTGAGCACCAGCACGCCGTCGCCGCTCACCGGCACGTGCGCCAGCAGCGCCGTGGCCGGATCGCCGAACAGCGGCGCCGCGAACTCCGCGGTGCCGCCGCGGCGGGCGTCTTCGGAAAGGATCAGGCCGGCGGTGGAAAGGTGGTCGTCCCAGAGGATGCAGGTGCGGTGCTCGCCCGGACGGGGCTCGGCGGGGGCGGGGGCGCGCAGCAGGCCGCGCGCGCGGTCGTGCACCAGGGCCACCGCCGTGTGCGCGCCCACGATGCGCAGCGCGTGGGCGGCCAGCGCGCGCCAGACGGCGTCCTCGCCATCCGCCTCGTTCAGCTCTTCGAAGTAGCCGATGAGCTGGTCGGGAAGCTGCTGCCGCTTTTCCGTCCGCAGCTTTTCGCGCAGAAAGACGGAGGCGCCCACGGCCGCGCGGTCCATCAGGTCCGGGTTGTCGCTCCCCTGCGGCACCATGCCGGCCACGGCGCCGGTCACCAGCACGCCCTCGCCGTCGGGGCCATCCAGCAGCAGCACCAGGCTTTCGCCGCGCTGGCACTGCTCCGGCAGCCCGTCGCGCATCTCGGTGCCGAACAGGGCCACGTCCCGCCGCCGCGCCGCGCGCCGCGCGGGAAGCTCGGCCCCGGCAATCCATCCCGTCGGCCGCGCCAGCACCAGGCGAAGCCGCCGGTCATCCGCTCGCCGCACCATCATGAATCACCCTCGCTAGAAACGAAAAAAGCCGGGCGGAATCCGAAACCACGGAGGAAGTCCGCCCGACCCTATCTACAATCAGCAAAACAAGTTATGCAATATACACCTGTTCCCTAATCCGGTCAATCTGCGTCCTCCTGTGGTGACAGAGCTCCGTATGCACCAGCCAACGCCTCGCACGGAGACCGGTTTTCGCTCGGCGTCACCACGCCTCTCCACAAGATGGCCTCACACGGGGCCAACAGGGTAACGGAGTTGTTTCATCCGCTGCCTTGGTGGACTCCGTGTGAGGCCGATGATCTTACCACAAAAAGGTGCGGGGAGACCGAAACTTCCGGCCCCCCCGCGGGGGTCCCCCCAGACCCCAATCCCTTTGACCTCTCTATCCTAGACCGGCTCGGGCTCCCGTTCCGGCGCCAGCTTGACGAGACTTTCTTCCACCTGCCCCAGCTCCGGCGCAAAGCCCAGCGCGCGGTAGATGTCGCGGGCGGCCTCCAGGTAGCCGCGGCCTTCCTCGGGGCGGTCGCACGCGCAGTGCAGCTGCCCGTACCCGTGCAGGATGGCCGCCTCCGTCTTGCGCGGCAGGGCCCGCTCCTGGCACACCCGCAGCGCCTGCTCGTAAAAGACGAACCCCTCCTCGTCACACCGGTCGCGGGCAATGGAGCCCAGCAGGTTGTAGACGTCGATCAGGTCCGGCACCAGCCGGTGGACGATGGCCACCTCCTCGGCCCGCCGCGCCTCGTCCTCGGCCTCCAGCAGCCGCGCCTGGCCCCGCAGCGCCTCGCCCAGGTTCACCCGCATGGTGAGCTCCCAGTGGCCCTCGGCCCCTTGCAGCGCCTCGCGGAACACCGCCTCGGCGGCCGCGCTGTCGCCGTGCTCCATCAGCAGCAGGCCGCGGTTGTTCAGCCAGTACATCCGCGCGTCGGGGGCGCCCGACTGCTCCATCCGCTCGCGGGCCCGGTCCAGCAGCCGCTCCGACTCCGACAGGTCGCCCTCGGTCATGGAGAGCGCGGAGAGGTTGATGTACAGCGGCCACTCCACCCCCGGCTCGTCCAGCCCCGCGGCCAGCTGCAGCCCCTGCTCCCACCACTTGCGCGCCCGGTCCCGCTCGCCCCGGTCGTGGCAGACGTTGCCCAGCCCCTGGCAGGCGATCACCTGCCCCTCCACGTCCAGCGCGTCCACCGCCAGCTGGCAGCTCTGCTCGTACCAGTTCCAGGCCTCTTCCAGCCGCCCCGCGGTGCGGGCGGTGCGGGCCAGGCGGCGGAGCACCACCACGTGCGGCTCCTTTTCGCGCAGGTCCCGCGAGATGCCCAGGGCCATGCGGTAGATGCGGTCCGCCTTGTCCAGCCGCCGCGCCGTCTCTTCCATCTCGCCGGCCCGGATCAGCATCTCGGCCGCGGTGGCCGGGTTGCCGTTCTGCTGCTCGCGGATGGCGCCCAGCACCAGGTCGAACATCTCCCGCAGCCGCTGCTGGCTGCGGTCCAGCCGCACGCGCACCAGCTCTTCCACGTGCGCGGGATCCACCACCCGCTTGCCCACCGTGGCGTACGCCCCGGAGCGCGCCCACATCTTGTCCGCGTCCACCCGCGACGCGCCGATCAGGGCGTCGCTCAGCGGCAGAAAGTCCTCGTAGTCCGGCACCAGGGCCAGCGCGCGCTCCACCAGCAGGTGGGGCGGAACGGACTTGCTCATCGCGGAAGGCAACCGGTCCGTGCCGCGCTCAGCCGCCGGCCAGGACGATCTTGCCGCCGTACGTGCTGAAGTGCGGCGTGGTGCTGCTCAGGACCGTTCCCAGCGAGTTCACGCTGCCGCCCAGCGACGTCCATCCGCCGTTCTCCCACCGCGCCACCTCGATGGGGTCGCCGCTCAGCTGCACGCCCGTGAGCGGAAAGCTCAGCGTGACCGGCGTGCTGAACTGCGTGCCGTGCGGGCCGAACTCGGCGATCAGCCGCTTGCCCAGCACGTTGTCGGTGGGCAGGTCGATGGTGATGGTGGTGTTCTGCGACAGCGCGCCGGCCGGGATGTCCACCCGGAAGCCGTGCAGCTCCACGAAGCCGCCCTCGCTGGCGACGATGTACTTTTCCGCGTGCCGGGGCGCGAGCAGGTTGGGCGCGCCCACGAACTGCAGGATGCCGTTCAGGTTGATGCTGCCGCCCAGCACGGCGGAGCCCTGCTCGGGCGCGGACAGCGTCGGCTGCGAGATGTCGGAGCACCCGGCCAGCGCGAACAGCGCGACAACGGCCAGTGCAAGAGAGCGACGAGCGTTCACGAAACGGGCTCCTGGGGGGAGTTGGCAACGGCCGAATGCGGCGTCTACCTCGAACGCCGAATCAGGTTCGGCCCGCTACATAGCAGGTGCCATGCCCGATGCCGCAGGGAGGAAAGTGGCGCCATTGCTGGATTTTTGCTCTTCGGGCCCACGCAGCGGTTTCCCGTTTTCGTGAGCTTTGCACTTTTTTGGTGAAAGATTGGGGCCTGCACCGGAGTGGTGCGGGCTGGGGAGGGGATGCGAGGGGATGGGTAGGGACGGGGGACGAGGGGTGCTTCGAAATACATTGCGCTGGCGTCCGACGCGGTGCCCCTCCCCCGGCCCCTCCCCGCTCGTTCCTCGCGGAGAGGGGAGAATTCGATCGCGCGACGAGACCTATCCTGCCGTTCTCCCTCCCCCACGCAGTTTGTGGGGGAGGGCCGGGGAGGGGGGCGCCTGTCGTACGCACCAGATCTACCGGAGCACTCCGAAGGCAGGTACGACGTTTATACCCTCTCCCGCTTGCGGGAGAGGGTGGCGAGGTGACGAGCCGGGTGAGGGCCCGCGGCGCAGCCGCAAATCGTACTAACGCACTAACGCACTAACGCACTAACGCACTAACGCACTCGGCCTACCCCGTCACCCCACCATCCAGCCCGTACTCCCGGATCTTTCGCGTCAGCGTGTTCCGGTGCACGCCCAGCATCTCCGAGGCGCGCCCCAGGTGGCCGCTCACCAGCTTGAGCACCTCGCGGATGTGCAGCCGCTCCACGTCCGCCAGCGGCAGGTCGGGGGTGTAGCCGGGGAGGGGAGAGCCGTCCGCGGGGGCGCTTTCCGATTCCGGCGGGCGCATCTGGTCCAGCGGCAGGTGCTCGGTGAGGAGCACGGGGCCGTGGGCCAGCAGCACCGCGCGCTCCAGCACGTTCTTGAGTTCGCGCACGTTGCCGGGCCACGGGTGGCGGTGCAGCACGTCCAGCACCGGCCGCGCCACGCCGCGGATGGAGCGTCCGTAGCGCACCGCGTACAGCGCGACGAAGTGGCGCACCAGCAGGTCCAGGTCGCCGCCGCGGTCCGCCAGCCGCGGCAGGTTCAGCGTCACCACCGCCAGGCGAAAATACAGGTCCTCGCGAAAGGTGCCGTCGCCGATGGCCGCGCGCAGGTCGCGGTTGGTGGCCGCCACCACGCGCACGTCCACGGGAATGCGGCCTTCGCCGCCCAGCCGCTCGATCTCGCGCTCCTGCAGCGCGCGCAGGATCTTGCTCTGCAGCGGCAGCGACATGTCGCCGATCTCATCCAGGAACAGCGTGCCCCCGTGCGCCCGCTCGAACCGCCCGATCTTGCGGGTGATGGCGCCCGTGAACGCCCCCTTCTCGTGCCCGAACAGCTCGCTTTCCAGCAGGTTCTCGGGGATGGCGGCGCAGTTGATGGCGATGAAGGGCCCTGCGGCGCGCGGGCTGTTGCGGTGGATGGCCTTGGCCACCAGCTCCTTGCCGGTGCCGCTCTGCCCCAGGATGAGCACCGTGGCCGGGCTCCCCGCCACCCGGCCTACCATGCGAAACACCTCCAGCATGGCCGGGCTGGCGCCGATGGCCGCCTCCTCGTCGTCTTCTTCCTCCCCCGCGGGGCCGGCCAGCGGCACCACCTCGTCGCCGGCGAACACCTGGCGCAGCAGCCCGGCCAGCTCGCGCGTATCCACCGGTGCGGCGACGAGCCCCAGCACTCCCAGCCGCGACGACTCCACCATCGCCTGCATGGTGGGCCGCGACGCCGCCAGCACGATGGACCCCGACGGCACGCCGGACTCGATGAGCCGCGCCACCAGCGTCAGGTCCACCGCGGGCAGGTCCAGCGACAGCAGCAGCGCGTCCGGCGGCGTGGCGCGCAGCATCTCCAGCCCCTCGCCCAGCGAGGCCGCCGCGCGCACGCTGGCTCGCGCGCCGGCGGCCTCCACGGCGGCGGCGCGCGTCTCCGGCGCGGGGTCCACGACCAGCAGGGTCGGCTGCGGCACGGGGTGATTCTGCGGATTGGGGAAGTTGTCGACGGCGTCAAGATGGGGGATTCTGCAAAATGGTGCAACGCCGGAATCCCGACGCATTGGACGAGAAGACGGTGCGAAGCGTCACGCCCGGCGGATCGGGGGTGGAGCGGGAGGTTCGACGCGTGCGGCGGGACCACCTCTGGCAGTCGTCCGGGGAGGAGGGAAGACGCGCTCCGCAACTCGCCGGATCGCGATCGAATTCTCCCCTTTCTCCCGCGACAGCGGGGGAGAGGGGGCCGCGTCCGGCGCAGCTCGACGTCCTTCGTCGATGCCGGATCCGTCGGAAACCCCAACCTCCCCCAGCAGTTTTGGGGGAGGTGGGCGAGTGGTGCTCGCCCGGAGGGGGCGCCGCCGCACGCGCCAAATCCAGCCGGAGCGCACCTCATCCATTCCATCCTCATTCCCCAACGCCGATCCCCCTCCCCCGCACGGGGCGGGAGAGGGGGACCGGGAGCGCGTGGGTGCGCAGTACGTTGCTTCACCGACAGCCGAATGACTCTACAGCAGGTGGGACTCCCCTGCGGATCGTAGAAACTCCTGGAGGATGAGCACCGGCGGATCGACCGGCTCCGCCACGCTCACGCACTCCGCACCCACACGTTCCCGTCAAGCCTCTTTCGGATCCGTCGATTGATTTCGGTGCCCGGCCGGCCGCGGCGTGCGGCCGGCCGCCGATCTTTGGTGTTCCCGTCGCCCGCTCAGCGGCGGACGTACCGCGTGGCGGCGTAGGCGTCCACGAACCCGGCGCCCACCTCCCACTGCGCGTACCCGGGGAGCGGACGGGCCGTGCGCGTGATGGCGTTGTACGCCTGCGCCGGGGTCAGCTGGCCCCTGGAGGCCTCTTCCATGAGGGCGATCACGCCCGCGATGTGCGGGGCCGCCATGGAGGTGCCGCCGGCGCAGGTGTAGTACTGCACGTGCTGGATGGCCACGTTGCAGTCCAGCGCGTCGCTGGGCAGGTCCAGGCCGGTCATCAGCACGCCCATGGCGCCGCGCGTGGAGACGATGTTCACGCCGGGGGCGGTGATGTCGGGGTGCACCAGCGGGTCGCCGTTGATGCCGCGCGACGAGAAGTCCGCCAGGATGCTGTTGCGGCCGTCCGCGCACTGCGCCGCCGAGTTGGTCGGGTCCGGCAGGATGCCCATCTTGCAGCCGGCCGCCACCGAGATCACCCACGGCGCCGCGCTGTACGGGTTCAGCGTGTTCTCGCCCGGGCCGCTGTTGCCGGCCGCGAACACCACCGCGATCCCCGCGTCATACACCTGCTTGGTGGCCTGGACGATGGGGTGCGCCGGGTCGTACGCGCCCTCGCTGCCCCAGGAGTTGTTCACCACCTGGATGTTGTACTGCTTGTGGACGTCCAGGATGTAGTCGAAGCCGGCCAGCGTCCAGAAGACGAACAGGGCGTCACCGGCGCCGATGCCGATGATGTTGGCGTCGGGCGCCACGCCCTTGTAGTAGCCGTTGGTGCTGTTGCCGCCGTTGCCCGCCGCGATGCCGGCGACGTGGGTGCCGTGGCCCATGCTGGTCTCGGTGTTGGGCAGGTTGCTCACGAACAGCGCGCCGCCCGGCGCCGGCAGGGTGGGGTCCAGCGTCACGATGTCGGCCAGGTCGACGGCGATCTTGATGTTCTGCACGGTCTTGGTTCCGTACGCCAGCCCCTCGTTGTACAGGCCGTCCACGCCCGAGTCCAGGATGGCGATGCCCACGCCCTTGCCCGTGTAGCCGGCGGCCCAGGCGGCGTCGGCGCGGATGGCGCGGGTGCTCTCGGCCAGGTTGTAGCTGAGCTGCTTGTTGCTGTACAGCGAAACGACGCCCGGCTTGGTGCTGATGGAGGCGATCTGCGCCGGGGTGGCCAGCGTGAACACCACCGGCAGGTTCTTGAACTTGATGATCCCCGCGCCCTGGCTGGTGAGCGCCGAGGCCACCGAGGTGCTGTTGGTCACGCTGGGGTCGAAGCTCACCAGCACCCCTATCTTGTCGGTGGGGCTGCTCAGGTTCAGCAGGGTGGTGAGCACCGGGTCCACGGTCACCGTGCCCAGCCCCAGCAGGCTGGCCGGCTGCGACTCGGGGTTGGCCCCCACGGGCCCCGTCTGGTCCTGGCAGGCCGCCACGGTGAGCACACAGGCGGCAAGTGCGATCCAGCGCTTCATGGTTCGTCCTCCAAAAGTGTCGATGAGCAGATGAGCTGTGCTGCGAGTCGGCCCCGGTAAAGGCAAGCAGGGGTCCATGTGCCGGCCCGCCTGTGCCGCATGCCGAAAACTCCGGATTTCCGCATTGCGCGCAGGCGGCCGCGCCGGCCGATCCGGGCCGGGTGGACCATTCGCATAACCGGTTGTGGAGGAGGGTCTTGGGTCCGCGCACCGCCACCCGCTCCAGCGGTGGCGGAGCAGGACAGCCTCGATCAGAGATCACCGCGTTGTTCCGGCGGCGGAACTACGTGCAGAGTGCAGCAGAAGGAGGAAATCTGTAGGGCTCTTCACAATAATGGTGCATAGCCTCTCCGCGTTTTGGTGAAGGCAGTCACCATAATGAGGAAGCGGACGTGGCGGTTCTCCGTCATCTAGCTCTAAGTCATCCTGGTTAAGGGAGTCCTAACCCATATTCCTGAAGTCGCCCACTGTCATCCTGAGGGAGCGCACAACCGCAACTGTCATTACCACAAAGGCCTGCGCGCAACCGAAGGATCTTTATCGGGTCGCGCAGGGCCCAGCCGCCGGGAGCCGTTCAAGCCCCTCGGGTGAGGCAGGCAAGGTCCTTCGGTCGCCGCCAGAGATCCTGCAAAGGCAAGGATCTACGCGGCGGCTCCCTCAGGATGACTGGGGTGCGGGGTCGGAGTTGAAGATGAGTGCGGCCAGCATCAATCCTCGTCGTCCGCGCCGTCGTCGCTGAAGAGGGTGCGGAGGGAGCGCTCGCGGTGCTCCAGGAAGTCGCGGGTCACGCGGTAGGCCTCCGTCTCCTCGTAATCCACCTCGTCGATCCCCTCTTCGCCGAAGCGGTAGATGCGGGCGCCGGGATAGGCCAGCAGGATGGGCGAGTGGGTGGCGATCACCAGCTGCGAGCCGCCGCGCACCAGCCGGTGCATCACCGAGAGCAGCGCCATCTGGCGCAGGGGCGAGAGGGCCGTCTCGGGCTCGTCCATCAGGTACACGCCGCCGCCGTGCAGCCGGTTGTTCAGCAGCGCCAGCATGGCCTCGCCGTGCGACTGCGCGTGGAGGCTGCGGCCGCCGCCGTAGCGCACGTTCATCGGCCGGTATCCCTTCATCACCACGCCGGACCATTTCTTGGCCTCGCGGGCGATCGCTTCCATCTCCTCGTCCTGCCGGTCGATCTCCGTGGCCAGGTTGAACAGCCCCTCCGTCCGCACGAAGAAGCCGTCCGCCGCCCGCCCGCGCCCCGGCACCAGCTCCACGTAGTCGCTGAGCCCCGAGTGCGACTGCTCGACGGTGGAAAAGCGCAGGTCGACCGCGCCCCCCTCGGGGTTGAAGCCCAGCTGGACGGCGATCGCCTCCAGCAGCGTGCTCTTGCCCGTGCCGTTCTCCCCCGCGAAAAAGGTGACGCCGCCCTCCAGCAGCCCCAACTCGTGCAGCCCGCGCACCGCCGGCAGCGAGAACGGGTAGTGGTCGAAGGAGGGCACACGCGCGCGCCGCAGCCGCAGCGCGCGCACGAAAGGGATGTTGGCTTGGAGCATGGATCGATCGGCGTCCGGATGTACGGAGAACGGATGCCGGGAAGGATACGTCGCCGCGGCGCGGGCGGGGAGGGCTGGATCGCTCCGACGGGACTCGCGCCGCGTCCGCCGGCGCCCCCCTCCGGGCTCGTAAACCTCGCCCACCTCCCCCAAAACTGCTGGGGGAGGTTGATCTGGGGCAGGGGCTGGACGGCTTTGACGGACTCGCATTGCGTCTGCCGGCGCCCCCCTCCCGGGCCCTCCCCCACAAACAGCGTTAAACAGCGTGGGGGAGGGAGAACGGCAGGAAGCCCGCCGGAACGCGATCGAATTCTCCCCTCTCCGCGAGGAACGAGCGGGGAGGGGCCGGGGGAGGGGCACCTCGCGGGCGCAGTTCGATGCTCGTCGCAGCGCGATCGAATTCTCCCCTCTCCCCGAGGAACGAGGGGGGAGGGGCCGGGGGTGGGGGATCGCTGCCGATCGCGAAAAAGCCCCGGCTCCTCTCGCGAGAAAGCCGGGGCCGTTCCGTCCGGGCGGTGGATCAGGGGTTGAGCCAGTAGCTCACCTTGATCAGGAACACGTCGTCGGGCGCGGCGCTGAACAGGCCGTCGGCGTCGCGGCTGAAGTCGAAGTCGCCGAAGGGCTGAAAGTCGCTGCGGTTCTGCTGCCAGGCCAGGTACAGCGTGCTCCCCGGCCGCCACTCCCAGCGCAGCACCGCGTTGCCGCGCAGGCTGCGCAGGTTGAAGTCCGGCTCCACCACCGGGAACGAGAGCGCGCCCGTGCCGCGGCCGTTGGGGTAGATCTGCCCGTCCACCACCTCGCCGATGTCCTGGCCGTACACCAGGAACTCGAAGCTCCGTGGCCGGGCCAGCTGCTTGGACGGGCCGTAGTCGCCGCTGGCGATGAAGGGCTGCGCGTACACCTGCAGCGAGAGCGCCGGCGTAAAGGTGTAGTTCAGCCGCGTCTCCAGCGCCACCGCCGTCTGGTCCAGCGACGCGAACACGTAGCGCGCGCCAAAGGTCTCCGTGGCCAGCGCGTCCGGCACCGTCATAAGGTACTGCGCCACCGAGTGCGAGCGGCTCAGCGAGGGGCCCATCGAAAGCTCCCAGTGCGGCGCCGGACGCAGGGTCACGCCCGTGTAGAGCTCGCTGGCGTTGCCCCCCGCGCCGTCGCGCTGGTAGTAGGCGCCCACCTCGCCGATCACCTTCTTGCGCGGGTCGGTGGACACGCCGGCGTTGATGGACGAGAAGCCCGTGCGCCGCGCGGCCGGGCCGCCGCGGGTCAGCCGGTCGTCCAACGTGCCCGGCAGCGAGGTGGAAAGGCTGGCGTACGCGCTCCAGTAGTTCAGGAACTGCACGTTGCCGCCGCCAAAGATGCGGTTGGAGATGTTCTCCCAGCCGTAGTTGTGCTCCACCAGCGCCGAGGCGTAGGCGGAGTAGCGGCGCAGCACCTTGCCCGGCCGCGTCTCGCCGTAGCTGCCCCCCACCTCGGCGTCGATGCGGTCCGCGCGGCGCTGAAAGCCCAGGTCGCTCACCTCGTACCCCGGGCTGATGGTGTTCAGCCGGCTGTAGGCGTTCCAGTGCCGCCCCATCTGCCGCGACACCTGCACCGCCCCCGCGAAGCCGGAGAGCGAGGTGAGCGCCGAGTCCAGCCGCAGGTGGTCCGCGTCCGGGCGCGCGAAGTAGTGATAGGGAAGGAGTTGGGTGCTCCGGATGGCCGCCTCGTCCCCGCGCACGTGGCTGCCGGCCAGGAAGCCGGTGAGCGTCCAGGTGCGCTGCGCCCACTGGTGGAACAGGTCCACCCCGCCGCTGTACGCCGCGCCGCGGAGCGACGTCTGGAGTGCGTCGGTGTCCAGGTTGCGGTTCACCGCCCCCACGAAGCCGCCGACGGCCGTCTGCCCCGCGCGCGTCTCGCGGCGCGCGCGGCCCACGAAGAAGTTGGTCAGCGGCTCGGCCGTGCGGCGCTGGTCCTGGTCGTTGCCGGGAAGGCGAAAGCGCACCTCCTCGCGCCGGGTTACCGCGTCCAGCACGCCGACGGACCAGCCGCCCTGCGTGCGCCCGGAAAGCTTGACCGCGCCCAGGATGCGCGAGGTGGTGGAGACGTCGCGCGCGGTGACGTTGGGCACCAGCGTGGGCGGCCGGCCGATGCGCCGTGAGTAGAAAGCCAGGTTGGTCCCGTCGCCGCCGAAGCGGAAGATCTCCGATCCCTCCACGAAGAAGGGGCGGCGCTCCTGGAACTGCGTCTCGAACGCCGTAAGGTTCACCACCGCCGGGTCCACCTCCACCTGGCCGAAGTCGGGGTTCACGGTGGCGTCCAGCGTCATGTTGCTGCTCAGGCGGTACTTGAGGTCCACCCCCGCGTCGGCCCCGTACTCCCGGTCCTCGCGAAAGGGGTTGGCGCCGCGCTCCACGTTCTCGGCCCGCGACACCACGTACGGCAGCACCTCCAGCCGCTTGCCGGTGGGAATGCGCTCCAGCCCGGCCAGGTGGCCAAAGCGGGGAATGCCGCCCGGCTGGTCGCGCGGGGTGAACGACCAGACGCTGAACTCCTGGTTGCGGGCGATCTGCCGCTCCACCTGCAGCCCCCAGGTCTGCACCGCCGCGCCGCTGAAGCGCATCTGGCTGAAGGGAATGCGCATCTCCGCCACCCACCCGCTGTCCGTCACCGACGTCTCCGCCTCCCACACCGGGTCCCACGAGTCGTCCTCGCCGTTGGCGCTGCGCGTCTGGTCGCGCCGCACGCCGGCGGGGTTCACCTCGAAGCCCACGGCCGTGCGGTGGTCGTGGTTGCTGTCCAGGATCACGGTAAGCCAGTCCGACGCCGACATCCCCATGTCGCGGCGGCCCAGCCGCGAGCGCACCGGCTGCCGGTCGTGCATCCGCGCGCCGATGTACAGCGCGCCGTCGTCGTACAGCACGCGGACCTCGGTGCGCTCCGTGGCGGGCTGCCCCTCTTGCGGGTCCAGCTGCCGGAACCCGGTGATGGGGGTGGCCGCCTGCCACGCGACGTCGTCCAGCGCGCCGTCCACCCGGATGGGGAGCGTGGTGCGCGTGGCGGCGGCCTGCGGCGGCTCCGGCGCGGTCTGCTGCGCCGCGGCGGGAGCGGCCATGCACCCCACGAGCAGCGGGAGGACGATCTTCTTCATGCGGTTACGGCTGGGGAAGGGGAGAGGGTCGCGGAGGATGGGGGGCGACCGCGACTGAGATGCACGAAGCGCACAAAAGGTTGCGCGATGGACGGCCATCGCGTGGATGCGTGCGAACGGGTCCGACGGAGACCGGCTCGCGGGTTTGCGATTCGGTATGAGCATGAGACCATTCAGCTTCAGGATTCGGCAAAAGTCCTGGCTATCGGCGCGAGAGCCGGACTGTTTCCGCGAAATTCATCAGCCGAACGGAAACATCAAACCGACGCAGTTGGCTTGCCCCCGCTCCATCTGCGGTGCGCGCGTGCCGCGCGGACACCGCGAAAGAATCTATATACTCATGTTTGCATCGTTTACAGTCACAATGTGGTGCAATTGCACCGCGGTCGCACCATTCTTCACCGCGGCACACTCCGTAAAAGTTACGTAAGCTCAATCACGACAAAGGCTTGAGATTGCATGACGCTGGGCCTGCGGGTTGCCTGTTCTCCGGGCGCCGGCACATCGGCCGGGAGGGGGTCCCTCTCCTCCCCCGAATCCCCAACCCGGAAGGGTCTCATGCATCGCCGTACAGCTGTCTTGCTCGGAGGAATGGTCATCGCGCTCGCCGCCTGCACCGACGAAAGCGCCACCCCGCTCGCGCCGGACGCTTCGCAGGAAGCCCTGCTCAGCGCCGTCCCCATCCAGGACCAGTACATCGTGGTCCTCAAGAAGGGCGCGTCCCCCCACGCCACCGCGGCCGCGGTGGGCGCCAGCCCCCGCTTCGTGTACCAGGCTGCGCTCAACGGCTTCGCCGCAAAACTGAATGCGGGGCAGGTCCGGGCGCTCCGCAACAACCCGCAGGTCGAGCTCATCGAGCAGGACGGGGTGATGACCGCCAGCGGCACCCAGAGCTACCCCACGTGGGGGCTGGACCGCATCGACCAGCGCTACCGGCCCCTGGACTACTCGTACACGTACAACCGCACGGGGACTGGGGTCAACGTGTACGTCATCGATACGGGCATCCGAACCACGCACACCGAGTTCGGCGGCCGCGCCGTGGCCGGGTACGACGTGTACGGCGGCAACGCCAGTGACTGCAACGGGCACGGGACGCACGTGGCGGGCACCGTGGGTGGGGCCACCTACGGTGTCGCCAAGAACGTGAACCTGATCGCCGTGCGCGTGCTGGACTGCTACGGCAACGGCAGCACCAGCGGCGTCATCGCGGGCGTCGACTGGGTCACCGCCAACCACGTAGGGCCGTCGGTTGCCAACATGAGCCTGGGCGGTGCGGCCAACACGGCGCTGGACAATGCCGTGAGGAACTCCCTCGCCTCCGGCGTGACGTACGTGATCGCCGCGGGCAACAACAACGCGAACGCCTGCAACTACTCGCCGGCTCGGGTCACGGACGCGCTCATCGTGGGCAACGTAAACTCGACTGACACGCGCAACTCCACCTCCAACTACGGCCTGTGCCTGGACCTGTTCGCCCCGGGGACCAACATCACCTCGGCCTGGTACGGCAGCGACACGCAGACCAACACCATCAGCGGCACCTCCATGGCGGCTCCCCACGTGGCGGGCATCGCGGCCATGTACCTGGAGTACAACCCGGGCGCGGGGCCGGTGGGCGTGCAGTACGACATCGACCAGAACGGCACCTGGGACGTGGTGAGCAACAAGGGCAACAACTCGCCCAACCGGGTGGTCTACGCGGGGTTCATCCCGGCGCCCGCGGGCGGTGGGGGTGGGACTCCGCCGTCCACCCTGTCGGTGAGCGTGTACTGCGAGTCGGGCGCCTTCTACTGTGAGGCGTATGCCTCCGGCGGCAGCGGTTCCGGCTACAGCTTCACCTGGACCAACGCCGACGAGACGTACGACGCCGATGGATACAGCTCCTCTTCGCCCTACTGCTACGGGACGAACTTCGTGCAGGTGTCCGCGACGGTGACCGATGGCAACGGCGCGACGGCAACGGGGGCGGGCTCCTACTACTGCGGCGGCGGCGGGGGCGGGATCATC